>Ga0209488_10001240_pt1 | contig 21894 bp, 18 predicted proteins | sample Rivendell_Oct201_8_FD_188349 | JGI IMG/M metagenome (GOLD analysis project Ga0209488, IMG submission 188349) | Vadose zone soil microbial communities from the Eel River Critical Zone Observatory, Northern California, USA -... | ecosystem: Environmental > Terrestrial > Soil > Vadose zone >...
TGCAAGAATAAGGCACCGTGATTGGAGGCCCCGATGGGAGCGCGCATCGCGCGGCTCGTCGGGGTCTCCGCTTACAGGTCAGCCATTTCGAGATGCTGACCCCCGCCTAAACGTAATCAGTGCTACCGCTCGCGGAAGGTGCGCGCGATCTGTTCACGCAACGGCTTGAGCAGGTAATCGAGCGGTGTCCGGTCCTGCCCGAGGAGTGATCCTCTACGCTCTCGCGATAGCCCTCGCCTATGCCACGGGGTGGACTGCGGAACATGGCCTTTCTCGAACGATTGCTGCCGGCGCGCGGCTACATGCCGAGATAAGCCCGCCGCACCCTCTCATCGGCCATGAGAGCGGTGTGCGGGCCCTGCAGCACGACCGTGCCGGTTTCGAGCACATAGCCGTAATCGCAGGATTCGAGCGCTTCGGCGACGCGCTGCTCGACAAGGAGCAGGGTCACGCCGCTCTCGCGGTGTAAGGACGCCACGCGATCGAAAATCAGATCGGCAATCGCCGGCGCCAGCCCCATCGACGGCTCGTCCAGAAGCAACAGCCGAGGCGCCGAGGCAATGCCGCGTCCGATCGCGAGCATCTGCTGCTCGCCACCCGAGAGCGTCCCGGCGAGTTGCTTGCGGCGTTCGGCAAGCACGGGAAACAGCGTCAAGATCCGGTCGATGTTGCGATGCCACTCGACACGGCCGCGTGTCGAGTACGCCCCCATTTCGAGGTTTTCCAGCACCGTCATTGAGGCGAAGACCTGGCGCCCCTCCGGGACATGCGCGATGCCGAGATGGGCGCGTTCCGGCGGCGGCACGGCGAGCAGGTCCCGTCCTTCGAACAAGATCGATCCGGAAACCGGCGCCACCGTCCCGGAGATAGCCTTGAACAGGGTCGTCTTCCCGGCGCCGTTCGGCCCGACGATCGCGACGAATTGCCCCTCATCAACCGTCAGCGACACGCCGCGCAACGCGGCGAGCCCGCCATAGCTGACCGACAAATCCTGGATTTCAAGCATCCGGCCTCGCTGCGATCATCCGCGTCGCATAGCACACCGCGTGAAGAGCGCCAAACCTCTGGGCCTCTCAGCCGTCGTCCCGGCGCAGGCCGGGACCCATCGTTCAACTGTCCGCGCACCCGATCGGTGGATACCGGTTTCGCCGGTATGACGGGCCGGTATGACGGGCCGGTATGACGGATTGTGCGTACGGTTGCGAGGTTCGGGGCCGGCTGACGCGGCCGGAAAACCCATGACAGGGAAGGCAGGCTCCGCCTATCGTCCGGGCCGGGAGGGAACAGATGCCGTTTTCTGAGGTCGATTTCCTGCAAGCGCTCGCCGCCGGCATTCTGGTGGGCAGCGCCTATGCGCTGATGTGCATCGGCCTCGGGATCATCTTCGGCTCGATGAACGTGATCAATTTCGCACAGGGCGACTTCCTGATGCTCGGCATGTACGCCGCGTTTTACCTGACCGCGGGGTATGGCGTGCTGGCGTTTCTCGGGCCTTATGCCGGGCCGATCGCGGCGGCCTTTTTAGCCGGCCCGGTGGTGTTCGCGCTCGGCTGGGTGTTGCATCGATTTATCGTGTCGCGAGTCACCGGCGCGGGCGCGGCACAGACGGTCGGCGCGGGGGCTTATGGGCAGATCATCGTCACCTTGGGCATCTCGCTGATCCTGCAGAATGGCGGGCTCATCCTGTTCGGCTCGACCCCGGTTGGCGTGCGCACGCCGCTGTCGCGCCAGTCCTGGGAGATCGGCGACATATTGCTGAACCAGGCGCGTGTCGTGAGCTTTCTGGTCGCGGTGACGCTCGCCGCCGGCATGTACCTGTTTCTCAGCCACACCCGGCTCGGAAAGGGTTTGCGTGCGGCCGCCGACAACCCGCAGGCCGCGATCTACATGGGGATCGAAGTCGACCGGGCCCATCGCCTCGCCTGGAGCATCGGCGTCGGGATTACCGCGATCGCCGGCGGGCTCGTCGCGACCTTTCAGACCTTTCAGCCCTATGTCGGGTTCGATTTCGTCATCGTCATGTATGCGGGTGTCGTCCTCGGCGGGCTTGGCAGCAATTTCGGCGCCTTCTGGGGCGGGCTCCTGATCGGTATCGTGCAGCAGATGTCGACGCTGGTGCTGCCGTACCAGCTGCAGAACACCGCGATCTTCGTCGTCTTTCTGCTGATCATCTTTCTGCGGCCGCAAGGCATTTTTGGCCGGCTCAGCGAGCGGGCATGAGCTGGCCCCCGATAGAACGCGGTCATGAGAACCCGGTTATGAGAACGCGGTCATGAGAACGCGGGCCGAAGCCAACCGGCAGCGCTGGGCGATCCTCGGCGTTGCGGTCGCTGTGCTGGTGCTATCATTCGTCCTTCTCAAAAGCGCCTATTACCAGCTGGTGCTGACCCAGGTGTTGCTCTGGGCAGTGCTGTCGCTGGCCTGGAACATTCTCTGTGGCTACAGCGGCTATTTCTCCTTCGGCCATGCCGGGTTTTGGGGGCTGGGCGCCTATACGGTCGCGCTCGGCATGATGTATTTCGACCTGAGCCCGTGGATCTCGATCCCGTTCTGCGCGCTGGTCGGCGCCGCCGCCGGCGCCATCATCGGCTATCCGACATTCCGCCTGCGCGGGCATTATTTCGCTCTCGCGATGCTCGCCTATCCGCTCGCCACGCTCTACGTCTTCCAGTGGCTTGGCTACCAGGAATTGACGCTGCCGATGAAGCGCGAGGCGCCGCTCCTCTACATGCAGTTCGAGGACCCCCGCGGCTATGTCGTGCTTGCGCTCGGCCTGCTTGTTGTCGCGTTGCTGATCTCGCTCAAGGTCGAGAATTCACGCTTCGGCATGTCGCTGATGGCGATCAAACAGAACGAGCCGGCAGCCGAGGCGGCGGGCATCAATACCTGGCGCTGGAAGATGCTGGCATTGATGCTGTCGGGAGCGTTGGCCGCGGTGGCCGGCGGGCTTTACGCGGTCATCCTGCTGGTTGTCACACCGGAAACCGTGTTTGGCATGCTGGTTTCCGCGCAGGCGCTGATCCTCGCCTTGTTCGGCGGGGTCGGCAGCCTCTGGGGCCCGGTCATCGGCGCGGTCGTGCTCGTGCCCTTGGCCGAGGGGCTCAACGCCGAGCTCGGCGATGTATTGCCCGGCATTCAGGGTGTCGTGTACGGCGTCGCGATCATCGCGATCATCCTGCTCGCGCCCGAGGGGGTCTATTGGCGCGTCCTCGACCGGTTCTCAAAGCGCGCGCCGGCGGCGACGCCGCCTGCGCAGATGCCCGCTCGTGCAACCAACATCGCGCCGCTGCCGCGCGCGCCGGTCTCAACCGGCGCCGATCTTCTGGTGCTGCGCGATATCGGGATCTCGTTCGGCGGGTTGCGCGCGCTGGACGGGATCGACCTCACCCTTCCCGAGGGCGGGCTCTACGGCATCATCGGCCCGAACGGCGCCGGCAAGACGACGCTGTTCAATGTCATCAACGGGTTTCTCGCCTCGGATAGCGGTGCGATCACCTTCGCCGGCGAGGCGATCACCGGGTTGCGCCCAAACCAAGTGTGCCGGCGCGGCGTCGGGCGCACCTTTCAGGTCGTGCGCGCGTTTCCGCGCATGAGCGTCCTCGAAAATGTCATCGTCGGCGCCTTTATCCGCGCCCCGACCGATGCTGTCGCCCGCGACATGGCCCTGGCGGCGCTCGACCGGGTCGGACTCGTCGATCAGGCCGAAAAGATCGCCGGAGGGCTGACGACGCGGGAATTGCGCTTGATGGAACTGGCGCGGGCGTTGGTGCCGCATCCCCGTCTGATGCTGCTGGACGAGACACTCGCCGGCCTCGGTCATGACGATCTCGGAGGGATCCTCGGGGTTATCCGGCAGTTGCGCGCCGAGGGCATTACCGTCTTGATCATCGAGCACACGATGCATGCCATGGTACAGCTGGTCGATCACTTCACGGTGCTCGATCATGGCCGCCTGATCGCTACCGGCAGACCGCAGGACGTCGTGCGCGATTCCCGCGTCATCGAAGCCTATCTAGGCAAGAAGTGGAGTGACCGCGTCGCGGTCCCCGCAAAATAGGAGGAGATCGGAACATGCAGAATTCCCCGACACGGCGCAGCGTGACAGCCGGGCTGGCGCTCGGCGCGATTTCGCTACCGGCATTGCGCGTCGGCACGGCAAGCGCACAGGCGAAATCGGTCAAGATCGCGATGATCGCGCCGCTCTCCGGCCCTTGGGCACGGCAGGGACAGCTGCTTCGGCAGGGCGCCGACATGGCGGTCGAGGAGTTCAATTCGCAAGGCGGGATTAAGTCGCTCGGCGGCGCCAAGCTCGAGATCATCTACGCCGATGCCGGCGACAATACCGAGAAGGCGAAGAACGCCGCACAGCGCCTCTTGTCCGATCACCCGGACCTGGTGGGCGGCTCGGGCGCCTGGCTCAGCTCCTTCACCTTGGCGGTGACCGAGGTCACCGAACGCGCGCAATTACCATGGCTGACGCTGTCCTATTCCGATGCGATCACCAATCGCGGCTTCAAGTTCGTGTTCCAGACCTCGCCGACCGCCGAATGGCAGGCCGCCGAGACGCTGCCGACGGCACTGAAGCTCGCGGAGCACGCGACCGGCAAGCGGCCGAAGACGATCGGCGTCATCCAGGACAACACCGCTTCGCCCGTCAGCTTCGGCAAGCATCTGCGGGAAGGCGGGGGGCTCGAAAAGGTCGGCCTCAAGGCAACGGTCGACCAGATCTTCACGCCGCCGCTGTCTGACGCGACGCCGCTCGTCGACAAGCTGCGTTCGGCGAAGCCCGATTTCCTGCTGCTGCTGACCTCGGCGATGCCGGATTGCAAGCTGGTTTTGGAGAAGCTGGACGAATTCAAACTGGCCAAGGGCAAGATGCCGCTGGTCGGCAACGGCGCTCCGTTCGGCTCCCCCGAATTGCTCAACACGATCGGCCCCGAACTGCTCGAAGGGATGTTATTCAGCGTCGCCAACTGGCCGCTGAAGGGGCAGGAGGAATTCATCGAGCGGTTCAAGAAGCGGACCGGCGAGCCGTTCGCGACGCAGGACGCGCTGTGCGGCTATGGTGATGTCGCGATCCTGAAAGAGGCGCTGGAAGCCGCGGGCGCGGCCGACAAGCTGAAGGTCGCAGAGGCGATCCGGCAGATGAACCTGACGACCGGGCCCGCGGCGCAATTCTTTCCGGGCCCGATCAAGTTCGACGAGAAGGGACGCCGGCAGGACGTGCCGATGATCTTCGCGCAATGGCAGAAAGGCGTGCCGCTGACGGTTTTTCCGGAAGACCGCGCCCTCGCGAAGCCGTTCTGGCCATCCGTATAAGATCGGATAGGCAGTCGTAAAAAAGGCCGAAGCATTCGGCCGGGGAGGGCGGATATGCAGGCGGATTACATCATCATCGGCGCGGGCTCAGCCGGCTGCGTGCTGGCCAACCGGCTCACCGAGGACCTAGGCACCAAGGTCTTGCTGATCGAGGCCGGCGGGCGCGACTGGAACCCGCTTATTCACATCCCGGCCGGCTTCTTCAAGATGCTCGACCATGACACCTTGACCTGGAAGTACCGCGCGGAGGCCGATCCCGGCACCAATGGCCGAGCGATCGTCTATACGCGCGGCCGCGTCATCGGCGGCTCCTCCTCGATCAACGGGCTGATCTACATCCGCGGCCAGCCCGAGGATTACGATCACTGGGGCCAACTCGGCAATCGCGGCTGGTCATGGGACGATTGCCTGCCTTATTTCCGCAAGGCGGAGCGCTGGGAGGGCGAGGAAACCGAGGTGCGCGGCAAGGACGGGCCGCTCTTCACCTCGAAAACCGACCGGCCGCCGATCTGTGCCACCGTGCTCGAAGCCGGCAAGCAGCTCGGTCTCGAATATCGCGAGGACGTCAACGATCTGCCGCCGGGTCATGGCGACTGCATCGGCTGGTGCCAGCAGACCCGAGGCGGCCGCCGCCGCGCCAGCGCCGCGCGCACCTATCTGCGTCCGGCCTTGAAGCGCCCCAACCTGCAACTCGTCACGCATGCGCTCGTGCATCGCGTGCTGTTCGACGGCAAGCGCGCCGTCGGCGTCGAGTTCTCGCGAAACGGTCAGACCGAGCGCGCCGACGCTACGCGCGAAGTGATCCTATCGGCGGGCGCGATCGGCTCGCCGCATATCCTGCAATTGTCGGGCGTCGGCGACCCCGAGCATCTCGGCCGCATCGGCGTGCCGGTCGTGCATGAATTGCGCGGCGTTGGGAAGAATATGCAGGACCACTACGTCGCGCGCGTCTCATACCCCGTCGTCGGCGCCCAGACTGCGAACGAACGCTCGCGAGGCCTGCCGCTCGCCGGTGAGGTCATCCGCTGGCTGATCACGGGCAAGGGCATGCTGACCTACAGCCCGTCGATCGTCGCCGCCTCGGTCAAGGTGTTGGAGGAGTCGGCAACCCCCGACATGCAGGTCACCTTTGCGCCGGGCAGCTTCAAGAACGGCCAGATCGGCGCTTTAGAGGAGACACCCGGTCTTTCCGCCGGCGCCTGGCAGATGCGGCCGCTGTCGCGCGGCTATGTCGAAGCCAAGTCGAACCGGCCGGGGGACGCGCCCGCGATCAACCCCCGCTATTTGTCGGAGGAAAGCGACCGGCGCGCCGTGATCGGCGGTCTGCGGTTTGCGCGGCGGTTGTTTGCGACACCGCCGCTGCAACGTTTCGTTCGCGACGAAACATTGCCGGGGCTACAGGTTCAGAGCGACGATGAGTTGCTCGATTATGCGCGCCAGTATGGCGGTACCTGCTATCACGCCAGCTGCACCTGCATGATGGGGCAGCACCCGATGGCGGTTGTCGATGACGAGCTGCGCGTGCACGGGATCGCGGGCCTCCGCGTCATCGATACCTCTGTGATGCCGGCTGTCACCTCGACCAACACCAACGCACCGACCATCATGATCGCCGAGAAGGCCGCGGCCATGATCAAAGGCGCCGAACGGCAAAGACTGGCCGCATAAGCGTCTGGCCGCATAAGCGTTAGGCGAACGGAGAAAACGATGGCTGATGACGACGCGTTGTTTCGGAAAGGGATGCCGATCAGGCGCGAGGTGCTGGGGCCCGACTATGTCGACGCCTCGATGGCCCGTGCCGATGAGTTCATGATGTCGTTTCAGCGGGCGACGACGGCTTGGGCGTGGGGCTGGGCCTGGGGCGACCCGACGCTCGACCGGAAGACGCGCAGCCTGATGAATTTGGCGATGCTCACCGCCCTTAACCGCGCGCCGGAAATCAAGCTGCACGTCAAAGGCGCGCTCAACAACGGCGTCACCGTCGAGGAGATCAAGGCCGCCTTATTGCACGCGACAGCCTATTGCGGCATTCCGGCCGGGCTCGACGCGTTCCGGGCGGCGCACGAAGTGCTGGTCAGCGAAGGCGCGCTGGGCAAGCCAAAGGCATAGGCATCCGGGCCGGACGGCGGAGGTTTCGGGCCGCCGCCATCCGCCGGCTGCTGACGAGCTAGCGCGGTCGAGGGGCTTAGTAGCCCCAGCGGTACCCGCCCAGCTGGTGCCGATTGAGATCGTTCGCGACATAGTCGTTCGGCCCACGCCAGCCATAATAGTGTCTGGACCAATAGGGCCGATAATAGCCGTAGTGGTTCGGCACGCACCGGCCCCAGCGGTTCGGATGCGCGCCACGGCCGCAGCCGCCCGCCACCTGGACGATGTTTGTGGCCTGCTCGGGGCCCGGGTTCGGGATGAGCGGGGCGGCGGATGCCGATGCCGCCGCCATGACGGCGAGAGCCCCGGCTATCGCAATGGCTTTTGCCAGACGCATCTGAGTTCCCTTCTGGGGATTGGTTCCGGTGACAACGATCGACGCGGCGGCGTAATCCGACGCGCTCGGCGATCGTGATCGAACCTAGCCCGGATTACTGCTCGATCCAGACATCGGAGAGGTCCTGGCCGATGTACTGGCTGGGCGAGATGTTCCAGCCCTTGAATTTTGCCGAGGAGACGACGAGCCGGTTCCACCACAGCAGTGGCACCGTAGAAGCTTCGGTGACCGCATGCCGCTCGAAATCGCGCACGATCTTCATGCGTTCCCGCGTGTCGGTGCTGATCGCCTGGCCGATATACAGCGCGTCGAGGAAGCGGTCGGTCGAGCCCGCGTGATTGCTCGGCGACAGGTCGCGCGACACATAGCGGGCGAGGTTGATCGTCGGATCGTCGAAATAGTCGGCGGCGAGGTCGATTGCGGCTGCGAATTTCCCCTTTTCGAGCGCCGCCTGCCACTCCTTGGTGCTCAGCAGCTCGTGTGTCCCGCGCACGCCGATCTCGCGCCATTGCGCGAGGACGAACTCGCCGGCGGGGCCATACGGCACCGGGACGTCCTTGCGGTTCGTCAGGGTAACCTCGAGATTGGTGACCCCTGCCTCGGCCAGCAGCCGCTTCGCCTCGGCGCGCGAGGCGGCGATGTCTCGGGAAAAGCCGGGCATCGTCACCAGCTCCGCTTCGGGCGTCGCCATTGCCGAGCCCGGGCGCATCAGCCCGCCGACATATTTGAGGAAGGTGGTGTTGGCAAGCGCCTCGGTACCTCCCCAGCGATCGATCGCGAGCGACAGCGCGCGGCGCACGCGCGCGTCGTTGAAGGGGGGCTGTGTGGTGTTGAAGGCGAGGGCGACGTAGCTGGTCCACGGGCCCTCGCGCACCTCGAGGCGATTGCCGGCCATCTCGACCATTTCGTCACGCTCGGACGGGGTGAAGCTGCGGAACTGGGCCATGATGCGGCCGCTCTCCATCGCCTTGACAGCTGCCGTCTCGGAGATGAACTCGGTGCGGTAGCCGTCGAGATACGGCTTGCCTTGCTGAAAATATTTGTCCCAGCGCTTGCCCGACCAATGATCGCCCTTGACGTGCTCGACGAAAACAAACGGGCCGGTGCCCAGGATGTGCGTCTTCGGAAAGGTCGGATCTTCGGCGAGCTTTGCGGCGCTGTAGATACAGTTCCACGGCGAAGCGAAGTTCGCCAGCATCGCCGCATCCGGCCATTGCAGGTGGAAAACAATGGTCAGCGGGTCGGGCGTCTCGATCGACGTGATCGCGGCGTAGTCGGCTTGGCGTACCGAGAGAACGCCTTCCGGCGGGTGGACGATGCGGTCATAGCTCGCCTTCACATCGGCAGAGGTCAGTTTCGAGCCGTCGTGAAACAGCACGTTGGGGTGCAGCTTGAAGGTGTAAGTGCGGCGGTCCGGTGAGACATTCCAGGAGTCGGCGAGATCGCCGGCCACTTGCGGATAATTGGCGGTGTCGAATTTGAGGAGCGTCGAATAGTGCGGCGCCACGACGTGCATGAGGACGAACGAGAAGTTGGCGTGGCAGTCATAATTGGGCGGCTCGGCGTCGACGGCAAACGGTAGGGTGCCGCCGCGCTGCGGCGAAGAGGAGGCCGCGCCGGCAATCCCAGGCAGGGCAAGCAAAACCGCGCAGCAGGTGGCGGCCAAGCGACGGCGCATCCAACGCCGTTCGGCCGGACCATCGGCAGGCGCGCGCGTGGGCTCGTTCTTCATTGCGATCTCCAGCGAAAGAGGTTGTCGCCTGCGGCGAGATTTATCGGGGCGCACCGGTCTGCCAGCGGCTGTACTGCTGGAAGAGGTCTTCCTTTTCCTGAGCCGTCATCGGCGCACCGCCGGCCGAACGTCGGTGCTCATCGATGAAATGCGCAAACATCGCCTTCAGATCGTCCGGCTTGGGCGCGTTGGCGATTTGCATGTTGCGCTGCAGCCATTGCTCGGCGGGCTGGTAACGGTGCCAGCCGGGCAGCTCGGCGGTAAGGTTCACCTCGCGCCACTTCGGATGGTGGCCGGGTTCCAGCAGCGATTGAAACCCGGTGAAGAACACATCGACGAAATTGGCGACATTTCGGGATCGCTCCATCGACTGCCGCAGATCGGCAACCAACAAAACATTGCCGACCGCGACTGTGTCGATCGCTCGATCCTGCGATACCAGGCCGGGATAATCCGCCGCGGCGAGGCGCGTTGGTGCATAGGAGCTGCTGCTGACCGCCGGATTGAACGGGATCGACAGCAGATGCAGCCCGTCATCGCCCCTCAGGCTCATGAACAGGGGGGCCGGCTTCCCCGCGACAAAGGCAAGCGCGGCGATCTCGCCGCGGCGCAGTTTGTCGAGCGCCACTTCCTGGCTGTCGTTGGTCAACGTCACCGGTATGTTCAGCATCTCGAATAAGCGGCCCGCGGTGATCGACGTGCCGCTGCCACGGAGGTCGACATTGACCTTCTTGTTGGCGAGCTCGCTGACGTTTTTGATCTTGGGGCCGGCGAGCAGGTGAAATTCCTCGTTGTAGAGCCGCGTGATGTAGGTCATCGAGACTTCGAGGCCCGGTAGCAGTTTCTGCTCTTTCGCGTAATCGAGGACATCGCTCTGCACGATCGCCATGTCGATGCCGCGGAGGTATTTGAGGTCGGTCAGGCTTTGCAGCGAGCCCTTGCCGACGACCGGCACGACGCGCCGCGTCGCCCCGTCATCGACAAGATTGGCGAGGTCCTCGGCGATCCTGACCGAGATGCCGGCGGAACCGGATGTTTCGATTTCAACAACGCCACGGTTGATCACCGCCACCGCCTGTTCGGCAGCGCTGGCGCACGGCGCGTAAAGGGCCCCGATCAGGGCCGCGAATGCCGTCACGCTGCACAATTTCAAACGGCCCATGATCGCCGCTCCTATTTGGTTTGGATGCCCTTCAGCAGGATGTCAGCCTCGGCAACGCCGAGTTCTTTGGCGCGCAGGTACCAGAAGGCCGCCGTCTTCAGATCGCCCTTGATCGCGCGCAGCTTGGCGCGCTCGAGGAAGGTCGGATCGTAGGTTTCGCCGAGCCGCAATGCCGCGTCGCCGTTGCCCGCGTCGGCGGCGCGCTCGTAGTAGAGGCGCGCCGAGGCGACATCGCCGACACTGAATAGCGAGTCGCCGCGCGACAACAGCGCCGCGGTTTCGGCGGCAGTGAGGCGTGGCTCGGATGGCGCTGTCGGATTCGGCGCCGCCGGTACGGCGGCCGGTGCGGCAGTGTCCGGCGCCGGCGCGGCGTTTGGCGCGGGCTCTTTCGGTGTCTCCAGCTTCGCGACGCTCGGCGCCGTCTCCGGCTTTGGCGCAGGACCGCGATCCGGCGCGGCTGGCGATGCGGATGACGGCTGCGGCGATGGAGCGGGGGCTGGGGCCGGCGCCGGATTGGCTGCAGGCGCACGTTCGCGAGCGGCGGTGGGAGGCATGGGCGCGGCCGCTGTCTTCGCCGGGGCGGGTGGTGTCGGCATCGTCGCCGGCGCCGGCGGTTTTTCCTGGGTTGCAACCGCGGCAGGTTGGCTTAACGGAGTCGCCGTGATGGCGGCCTGCTCGGTCCCACGCGGCGAGAGCACAAACCACCCACCGCCGGCGATCGCTGCGACCGCGACCAGCGCGATTGCAATACCGAGGACCGGGATTTGCCGCGCCGGGGGCTCGGCCTCGATCGCCGCCGGCGCCGCATCGAGCGCAAGCCCGAGCGATGCAGCTCGGCTCGACACCGGCCCTTCGAAGGCTACGTAATCGGGTTCGGGCCGGGCATTCGGCGCTGCAGCCTGATCGCCCGTCCGGCGGATCGGCTGGGTTTCGGCGGCTACGCTTGGAGCAACGCCGGAGGCCGAACGGATTATCTCCCTGAAATCGACACCGCTTGGCTCGGGCGTTGGCGGCGTTACCGTGGGCGGGGCGTTTGGAACCGGCGATATCTCCACGAACAGCCCGCTCGGGGCCGGCGGTGCCTCGACCGGTATGGGCGCCGGCTCGGGCAAAGCGGCCGCCGCTGGCGTGGGTGCAATGACGGGAGCGGCCGCCGCTGCCGGGGTCTCGGATGCGGGATCGGCAGTGCTCTCTTGCGAGGCAGGGCCGCTCGTTTCCAGGCCGCGCGACGCGGCGTGCGACGGCCATTCCTCCGAGCGTGATGCCGCCGTTTCTTGCCGCGCCAGCAGCGCGGGTGATGCAGGCTCCTGCGGGATTAATGGCGCGGGAGCGGGCGCGCTCTGCGGCAAAAAACTTGCCACGCTCGACGGCTCGGGCGCGCTCGGCGTCGGCTCGGCGATGCTCGGCGTCGGCTCGGGCACGCTCGGCGCCGGTTCGACAATGCTCGGCTTCGGCTCGGGATACTCCGGCGACGCGGCGACGTTCGGCGGCGGTTCGACACTGCTCGGCGTCGGCTCAGCCGGCGGTCGCCTCCACAATGGCTGGGCGGGCGGTGCAGCGGGCTTCTCGATCGCGGGGGGCTCGACAGCGGGCGCGCCGCTCCGGATCTGCGGCGCGGCCGGCGGCGCACTCGCCGACGCGACATCGCGGTACGCTTGCGCCGGCGTGCTCGGCCGGACTTGCGACGAGGCGGTCGACACCGCCCATTCGCGAGTGAAGGAAGTCTTTTCCTCGGTCTCAGGCTTTTCCGTCTCGGTGTCTGCTCTTTCGCGCTCCTTCGTGAGGCTCTTGACCTCCGCCAGGATCTCGGAGACCGGCCGGCGCGCTTGCACGAGTTCGGAGAAGACCCGCTTAACGCCCTCCTGATCGTTAGCGCGCACGCACTCGCGCAGCTCGTCGTAGAGTCGCGCGACGTCAAAGGCGGTGGCTAGGCTGGGCATCGCGGCACCCTTACGCGCAGCCCGCTTGCTCGCGTGGCGTGCGTCGCGGAACGCAGGCTCGCCCGGCGAGCTTCGCTCCGGTTCGCGGCCAAATGGCCTGTCGCGGCAAACGGTTTGTCGGGGTCTTCACCATCACTCACTAGATCTGCCGGTTCGAATAAAAGACGAGGTCGTTCTCAGCATGCGCAATAGTACAGGCTGTTTATACGTATACGGACCTAAATAGAATGTTAACTCTGTTGCCGAATACTCTTCGGGATTGACCGAGTTTTTGTTGTTATTTTTGCCGAATTTTCACCGTCTTGTTCTTCACCAGGCAGGGCACTTAGCCTCCCCTGATGCTCCAAGCTACCGGCTAACCGCTTCGGCCTGCGGCGCCTGAACTTCTTCCAGGGCTTTGGCCAGTTCCGCCTGCACCAGCCGATTAAGGATCCCGCCGAGCCTCTGATCGAGCCAGTTGCGCAGCATCGGCTTTACGAGTTCGCGGACGACATCTTCGAGCGTCTCGGCGGGACCGGTCGCGGGCTCGTCGAGCGCGGCCAGGCTCCGCGGCGCGCTCGCAAGCGCGACCGCTCTGGCAGCCATCTCGTCGGTCTGCATTTCCGTGTGCGCGGGTTCACCTGCCGCTCGGTTCGTCTCCTGACCGGACGGCCTGCCGCGGTTCTGCGCTCGTCCTTTACGATTGTCCCCGGCCGCGTCGGAGAGCTTGAGGACCTCGGCCGATTGCGGTGCAGAGCCCGCTGGCTCCTCGGGCTTGCCCTCCTCGACGAGCTTGCGCTCGATCTTCTTGAGGATCTCGTCCATCGACTGTTCGGTCGAGAGATCGGAGTCCGGCATCGGCTCACCTCACACGCCGTTTGTTCCACCGGGACGTGCCCTCGGAGACGGCGGGACATCCCAAGATGCGTCGCCGGTTCGCGAGTGGCCCGAACCGGACTCGAACGGCCGATTGGGCAGGGGCGCCGGACTTTGTTCTTACGGCGGTAAAGACGAGGGAAAGAGTTTAACGAGGCGTTAACCTCAAGATTTGAAAAGCTCAAATCCCGTAGATCGGCGCGCCGCTTCGCAATCAATGGCGGCGCAAACAGAAAACGAGCGGCACGCCCGGCGTGCCGCTCGCTGTGACGTTACGCGCTCCTTAATTCCGGGGAGCCGGCCGAGGCCGGCTTCCCGGTCCCGGTCAGCGAGTGACCGGCTGCGTGCTGGACGTGCTCGGCGCCGTTGTGGGCGTGGTGGTGCTGGTGCCGCCCGCCCCGATCGGCGAGGTCGTGCTGGGGCTCGCCGCGGTGCCGCCCGTCGCGGCGCCGCCGGTCATCGAGCCCGACCCGGCCGGAGCCGCTGCGGAGCCTGCCGGGGACGTCGTCGAGCCGATCGCCGGGCCCGCGCCGCCGCCGATGCGGGCGACCGTCTGCTCGTCAAGCGTCCCGGTTTGACGGAGCCCGTTCTGCTGCTGATACCGGGCGAGAGAGCGCTGCATCTCGCTGCCGACCTTGCCGTCGATCGGCCCCTTATAGAGCCCTTGCGCCTGCAGCTGCTGTTGCGTCTGGCGCACCTCGTCCTCCGAGATGTTGCGCGACCAGAAGCTGTTGCCGCTCGCCGGCTGCTGCATGCTGGCCTGCGGCACCGCATTCGGGGTCATGCTCGGATTGGCCGGCGCCGCGCCCGGGTTGGTCGGGGCGGTCGTTGCACTCGGCGCCGTCGCCTCGGTGCTCGGAGCCGTAGCGGAGGGCGTGGCCGTGGTGTTGGTCGTGGTCTGCGCTTGGACCAGGCCGGCGAAACCCGTCGCCGCGGCCAGCGCGATAACGGCTGTCAGAGTACGCTTCATCAGGACTCTCCACGATTGGGGAAGGATCAGCCACCCGCCGAACAACTCATGCGCGATGATGTTCCCCGTTCGCGGAAAAGGTGAGCTTGCGAACTCCTGCTCAGCCGTCAGTCGAAACCGGACGACCTCCGATCATCGCCGCCACCCACTGTCACGCCGGCGAGCTTTTCGAACAATTTGATGATCGCCGAGCCGTCTTCTTTGTTGAGCCCCTGGGCACGCGCCATTTGATAGACCTGCTGCGAGACGTTGGCGAGCAGGAGCGGCACGCCGAGCCGTTTGGCAAACGCCGTCTCCAGCTCCTGGTCCTTGTAGGAAATGTCAATCGTGCCGCCCGGCGTGAAGTCGCGCTTCAGCATGCGCGGCACCCGGTTCTCGAACTGCACCGAGGAGCCGGTGCTGACCCGGATCACCTCATAGATTTTTTGCGGGTCGAGCCCGGCCTTCACGCCGTAGACGAGCGCTTCGGCGATCGCCACGGTCTGGATCTGGCCGAGCATGTTGTTGAGCAGCTTCATCGCCAGCCCATGGCCGAGCGCGCCGACATGGAACAAATTCTTGCCCATCGCCCGGAAAAGATCCTCGCACGCGGCATAGGTTTCCGGCGCGCCGCCGACGATGATCGACAATTCGCCCGATTTCGCCCGCACCGTGCCGCCGCTGACCGGCGCGTCGAGCATCGCAATGCCGCGTTCGGCGAGGCGGCGTTCGAAACGCCGCGCCGCGAACGGATCGATCGTGCTCATGCACAGGACGATATGGCCGGCCTGGGCGCGGCTGATGACGCCTTGCTCGCCGATGATCACCGCCTCTGCCTGATCGGTTGTCTCGACCATGCAGATCGTGCGGTCGCAGGCGCCGGCCACCGCGGCCGGAGACGTCTCGATCGCGGCGCCCACGGCGACCAGCGGGTCGAGCTTTCGCGGATCGATATCGTGCACGACCAGCTCAAAGCCGGCCTTCGCCAGATTGAGCGCCATAGGCCCGCCCATGTTGCCGAGCCCGATAAACCCCACTTTGCCGGGCATCGCGTTTCCTCCCTCTCGAAAAGCAGGCGAGCTTGACGCTATCGCTATTGCGGCGGGCCTCGCAGATTGCCGCGCGGCTCGTATGTCCGGACCAGCAGCGCGGCGACGACGTAATTGATCTCCGCCAGCCCGATGCCGCCGCCATCCTTGCGGCAGATGCTGGCATGAATCACGTAAACATGCCCGAATTTCCAGGGCGGACCGCGCTTTTCGAACGCCACGCAATTGTCGCGGCCGAGCGAGAAACCCATGCTCGTCAGATCGTCGGTTTCCGCGAAATTCCGCCAGCCGCCGCCATTCCGCGTCATTTGGTTCAGATCCGGAAAATCCTCGCGCAGATCGCCGTACCCGGCTTGTGCGGCGCAGCCCTTGTGCTGCGGTCCGATCGCGCTGATCAGGTACGGATCGACCACGATGACGTCAGCCTCGACCGCCAGGACCCCGAGATTGGTCATGACCAAATCGTGCGCCAGTTTGCAGTTCGACAGGTCGGGGGCGCGGTCGTTGCCTGGCAACCCCACGCCGGCATAACTCAGCTGCGGGCCGGTCTTGCAACCGGTCGCCGCGCCGGCCGCGATGCGCGATGCGCTGCACGGGATGTCGGGCCATTTGTCTTCCTCGACCCTGATGCTGCCGCCGTAAGGGTTCCATTTCTTCCAGGCCGGCGTGATCGGCGGCGCCGTCACCGACACCTCGGGCAGCGACAGCGATGCATCGGCCGCGACGGCAATCCCGGGGAATACCGCTGCTGCAGCAATTAACAACGCGAGCGCACGGATTGATCTGCGCATCTCAGCTTCCGCCAGATGGCTGAAGGAGATTGCTTCGCTTCGCTCGCAATGACAGCCCTGAGTTGTCATTGCGAGGAGCGTAGCGACGAAGCAATCCCCTCGCCACTGCGGCGCAACAACTCAGTTCGGCGTCCAGCTCAAGGAGCGGATCTCGGTGAACTCGCGCGGCAATTTCGTCCAGCTCTCGCCGGCATTCTCGGTCTTGTAGAGTTCGCCGTAATGGCTACACGCGATGACGAGCCCGGGATCGGCTGGATGCGTCGCGAAAGCCCAGATCGGCGAGTTCGGCTTCACCGGCAGTTCCGCCATCCGCCAATTCTTGCCGCCATCGGTCGAGCGCTGGATCGCGCCGGTCGTGCCCACCGCGCCGTCGCCGGTTGCGACAAACAGCGTATCGGGATCGTCCGCCTTTTGCGCCAGGCTGCGGCAATAGGGCAGGGGGAACTGGTCGCCCACCCTAAGCCCGGTCCAGCTTTCGCCCTTGTCATGGCTTGCGAAGATCTCGCGCGGCGTCGTCGTCAGCACCGTGGCGCCGCCATTGACGACAACCCCGATGTCGTGAATGTCAGGGTCGTTGATCCCCTTTGTGATCCGCCGCCAGCTGTCGCCGCCATCGGTGCTGTGCAAGACGCCGTCGACCTCGATACCGGCCCACACGTGCTTGTGGTCGGTCGGATCGACGGTCAATGCCGTGACGCGCGGAACGCGCACATTCGGGCATTCCTCGGCGATCGCCGCCGGCAGTTTCTGCCAGCTGCCTCCGCCGTCTCTCGAGCGGAACAACGCCGCCGGCCGCGTCCCGGCGAAGATCGTGTCGGGATCGGTGGGGTCGATCGCGATTTTCCACACGTCCATCTTGTTCATCGGCGAGTCGAGCCGCTCAAAGCTCTGCCCGCCATCGCTGCTCTTGTAGATGCCGTCATCGGCGCCGGCGAAGAGCGTGCGCGGCTCGTGTGGATGTACCGTCAGGCCAAAGACGCGGCTCTCGCTCCACAGCCCCTTCATGACACGCCGCCAGCTCTCGCCGCCATCGCCGCTCAACCATAGCCCGCTGCCGATCGTGCCGGCGCAGATCGTGTATTTCCCTGACATGCTCTGCTCCTCCCAGCTGTTCTCATTCCGTCATTCCGGGGCGCCGCGTAGCGGCGAGCCCGGAATCCATTTTCAGACACCCGTGTTCATGGATTCCGGGCCTCGCCTTCGCGATCCCGGAATGACCACTGGATGCGTCAGTGCGTGCCTTCCCAGCCGGTATGCGAGATGTCGATGACGACGCCGTCGGGTCCGGCCCATTTCATCTCGAAATTGGCGTGGCCGCCGGCCGCCATCGTGGCATCGACATGGTCCTTCGCGGTCAGTCGCTGCGCGTTTGCGTTTTCCAGCTTCTGGCAGGCCTCATCGAGATCGTCGACCTCGAAGCCGAAATGATGGATCCCGTCGAAATTCGGTCCATGCGCGCCGACATCGGCCGATTTCTCGGTCTTGTAGTTGAGGATCGCGACATTGATGTGGCCGTCGGTCAGGAACACCGCGCCGTTCGGGCTGCGCCGCAATTCCTTGAGGCCGAATGCCGATTTGTAGAACTCGGCCACCTTTGCCGGCTCCTTTGTCGTCAATGCGATGTGTTTGATGCGTGCCATGATTTCCTCCCTTACTGCTGTCGCGGTGTGTCGTTGCTGATCCCGTTGATCGCGCGCCAGACGCGTTCCGGTGTTGCCGGCATCTCGATATGGGTGACGCCGCATTCCGACAGCGCGTCGACGACGGCGTTGATGACGACCCCCAATGCCGGTGTCGTGCCGCCTTCGCCGGCCGGCCGGATGCCGAGCGGATGCGTCGGGCTCGGCACCTCCGACAATTCGGTGTCGAAGAATGGCACCATGTCCGCTTTCGGCATCGCGTAATCCATAAACGAGCCGGACAACACCTGCGCGGTGCCGGCCTCATAGACGCATTGCTCCCAGAGGGCCTGCCCGACTCCCTGGACAATGCCGCCATGCACCTGTCCGTGCACAATCATCGGGTTGACCGAGCGCCCGCAATCATCGACCGCACTGTAGCGCACGATCTCTACTTCGCCGGTGTCGAGATCGATTTCGACCTCGCAGACATGGCAGCCATAGGGGAAGGCGGCGAGGTTGACGGTCTCGTCGCTGATACCCTGCAGCGGCCCCCGTAACGCCTCCGGCAGATCGCTGCGGTCGAGCGCCGCGCGCGCCACTTCGAAAATGCCGATCGCGCGGTCGGTGCCCTTCACCTCGAAGCGCCCCTCGGCGAAGGCGATGTCCTCGACGGCCGCTTCCAGCACATGGCTCGCGATCTTCAGCCCCTTCTCGATGATCTGGTTCGACGAGTTGAACATGACGATGCTGCCGAGGCGGAGCGCGCGGCCGGAATGCGCGCCGCCGCCGACCGAGACGCGATCGGTGTCGCCCGTCACGAGCTTCACCGTGTCGATCGGCACCCCCAGCCATTCGGTGATCAATTGCGCAAAGCTCGTCTCATGGCCTTGCCCCTGGGATGTCGTGCCGATGACGACCTCGACGGTGCCGCCGACGCGGCCCTCCGGCTTCACCGTCACTTCGGCCTTCTCGCGCGGCGCGCCGGTGGCGGTGTCGACATAGTTCGCGACCCCGATGCCGCGATATTTGCCGTGCCGACGCGACGCCTCGCGCCGCGCCGGAAAGCCCGCCCAATCCGCGATCTCCAGCACGCGCTCCATGACGCGGTGATAGGCGCCGCTGTCATAGACCATGCCGAACGGGTTGGTGTACGGCATCATCGATTCCGGCACGAGGTTGCGCCGCCGCAGCTCAATGCGGTCGATGCGGGCCTCGAGCGCCGCCAGATCGATCAGCCGCTCCATGACAAACATGACCTCGGGCCGCCCGGAGCTGCGATAGGGCCGCGTCGGGATCGTGTTGGTCAGCGCGGCACGGCCGCGGAAATGCACGGCCGGCACGTGGTAGATGCTCGACATGATCTCGACGCCCTTGTTCAAAGGGCCGAAGGCGAGCGCATAGGCGCCCTGATTCACCAAATTCGAGCCGCGCATCGCGAGGAAGCGGCCCTCGCGGTCGAGCGCCAATTCGGCCGTAACCGCGAGATCGCGCGCCTGGTGATCGGCGACAAAATATTCCTGTCGGTCGCTCGTCCATTTGACCGGCCGGCCGAGCCGCTTCGCCGCCCACGCGACGAGCGCGAATTCGGCGTTGAACGAGCCGCGCGTCCCGAAATTGCCGCCGACATCGTTCATCACGACGCGCGCCTGCTCGGGCGGGACACCGAGCACGGCGGCGAGATCGCGCCGCGGGCTGACCGCGCCGCCCGCCCCGGCGTACAGCGTGTACCGCCCGCTCTCCGGGTCGTAGTCGCCCACCGCGGCGCGCGGCTCCATCGGCACACCGGTAATACGCGGGATCCAGGTATCGAGCCGCACGATGTGCGCGGCGCGCGCAAAAGCCGCCTCGGTTGCCGCCGGATCGCCAACATCGCCGTCGAGGATGATATTCGGGAAGTTCTCGCGGGCGCGCGGCGCTCCAACCTTAACCGCGTCGAGCGCCTGCGCGACCGCCGGCAATGCCTCGTAGGCGAGCGCGACCGCCTCGGCCGCATCTTTCGCCTGCGCCACGCTCTCCGCGATGACGCAGGCGACGATCTCGCCGACATGGCAGATTTCCGGCCCAACGATCGCCTCGTGCTGCGGCCGCAGGACCGGCGTTCCATCCCGGTTCTGGATGCTGATATCGGCCGGATGCGTGTTCGCGATATGCGGCAGCGGGTTGAGACCGTCGGCCTTTACATCCTCGGTCGTCAGCACCGCCAGCACCCCGGGCATCGCGCGCGCCTTCGCCGTATCGATGCCGCGCACCCAGGCATGCGCGTGCGGCGAGCGCACCATGACCGCATAGGCTTGGCCCGGCAGATTGACATCGTCGCTATAGCGGCCGCGCCCGGTCAACAGGCGCAGATCTTCGCGCCGCCTGACCGGCTGCCCGATCCCTGTGCCTGTTGCCGTTGCCGTACCGTCCATCGATCCTCCCAGATGATGGGCTTCGCTGCGCTCAGCCCATCCTACGCGCCGTATTTGTAGGATGGGCTAAGCAACGCGAAGCCCATCGGTTTCGTTACGCCGGGAAGGACAGGAAGCACTTGTCCGAAGCGAGGATGTACGTCTCCATGTAATCCTGGATGACCGGCTTCTTGCGGCCCAATGCCTCCATCGCGCCGGCGAGCGCCATCCAGTTCAGCATCTCGTGCTGCCCGGAATATTCCATCTCGTCGAGCGTCCGCTTGCGCCAGGTACCCCAATCGCCGCGGCTCATCGCGTCGAACAGGATGCGGTCGCCCTCGTGGTCCGGCCAGAGATAGCCGTTCTTCGGCGACAGGAAGCAATGCGACCAGCTCGAAGACGCGACGAGCGCCACCCGGTACGGCGATTTCGCCAACACCTCGGCAATCGCGGCGCCGACATCCATACAGCGCCAGGGGTGCGGCGAGGGCGGGTCGCCCGATTCACCTTCCGGCCGCGGCGGTCCGTAGAGATGGCCAAAGCCGCCCTTGGCGTGGATCAGGTTGCGGCCGTAGCAGTTGATCGCAAACGGCACGACCGGATAGGGAAAGCCCTGCCGGTCCCAGTCGAGATAAAGAAACGTGTTGGTGAAGGCGTGCGCCATCGGATGGTGCAGCGGCTTGTACGCATAGGCGAGATCGATACCGCGCTCGATGAGCCCGGTGGCGATGAATTTCGCCGCCTCGCGATGGCCATTCAAATGCAATGACCAGTCGGCCGCCTCGCCCCAGCGGTTGGGCTTGGCGGCGCCATTGCTGCCGTTCCCGGTCTTCCACGGCTGCAGGTCGAATTCGTCGTCATAGCCGAGGACGCAGAACGGCGGGACGATGTCCTCCTTGAAGTTCTCGTACTGGTCGTCGCCCCACACCAGCACGAAATCCGGATTGAAATCGTCGAGGATCTTGCGGATCGCGCGGAAGTCGTTGCCAAAGCGCTCACCGCAGCGGTTGGCGGCCGAAAGGCCGTCATCATTGCCGAGCTCGGCCAACAGCTCGGATGGCCAATTCGCCGGATCCTTCACCGCAGGATCGACATTCGGCGCGTCGAGCACGCGTTTAAAGACGCCGGTCAGCCCGTCATTCGGCAGACACAGCGTCGGCCAGTGCGTGCACCCCAATCCGAGAATTTCCGCCATCTCCGTTTCCTCCGTTATCCGGGTTGCGTCGCGAAAACCTGATCACCCGCGGGAATGACCACCCAGGGCTGCTTGCTGCGCGTCCAGAAATGCGCGGTCGGCTTCAGCCACGAGGTGTCGTCGAACGTGCCGCCCCGAACCCGCCGGATCATCTCGCTCGGTCTCGCGCCGAGCTGCGGGCTGCTGGCGATCCAGCAGCCGCATTCCGGGCACAGCCATCTTGTGACCGTGCGGCCGCTGTCCGCGATCTTCTGCGCCAGCCGCGGCTCACCCTTCGTCAGCCGGAACGCGCGGTCGGGTACCGTGATCGCGAGCGAGAACGCGCTGCTCGTCAGGTGCTGACAGTCGGTGCAGTGACACGTGTAGATCGCCAGCGGCGTCTCGCTGACTTCATAGCGCAGCGCG
>Ga0209488_10001241_pt1 | contig 21892 bp, 18 predicted proteins | sample Rivendell_Oct201_8_FD_188349 | JGI IMG/M metagenome (GOLD analysis project Ga0209488, IMG submission 188349) | Vadose zone soil microbial communities from the Eel River Critical Zone Observatory, Northern California, USA -... | ecosystem: Environmental > Terrestrial > Soil > Vadose zone >...
ATCGCCTGCGCCGCGCCCATCGCAGTATCGCCGCGTGGCGGCCATCAGGCCCCACAGCACGCCCAGGATCAGGAAATAGTGGCGCCAGTGGTCGATATCGATGACGGCGCTTTCGATCACGATGCCGAGATAGGCCACGTAGATGGCCTGGTAGACTGGACGCCAGGGCGTTGCGACAAACAGAAACCTCAAGCCGGAAATCATGGTCACGAAGGTGAGCGTCGCATAGGCACAGCCGGCAAGCCAGCCACCGCTCATGAATGAGTTGAGAAACGTGTTGTGCGGGTCTTCGCGAAAGAATTTGTAGAATTGCATGGGCCCAAGACCCAACGAATTCTCGAGCGCGAGATTGGCACCCAGGATGTAGCGGCCGAACCGGCCCAGATGGCCGAGATCGTAACTCTGGTCGAGCGTGGCGCGCTCCTTGAACAGGTCGGCGACATTGCCGATCGAAAGTAGAGCCGCGAGCGCGACGGCAAGCAGTACGACGCCCATGATGGCTATCGCGACGATGCGCAACCGCTCCTTGGCGGAGCGCGAGGTCACGAAGGTGAGGGCCATGAGGATCATGGCGCAGGGCGCAAAGATTCCCCAGGCGGCACGCGAAAATGACAGGAACAGCCCGCCCATGACGATCGTCAGAAGCATGCCGCTCCAAAGCGCTTGTGCGCTTCGCCCGGCGAGCACGCGCTGCACGAGCAGCAGGCCGGGCAGCAGCAGGAAGGCGCCAAGCACATTGGGATCGTTGAACGTGCCGCGGGCGCGGCCGTAGCGGAGAAAGAGGTCCGAGAGGCCTTCCGTAATGTGCACGTAGCCCGCGATGCCGGCTGTCGACGCGATCACGGCCGCCGCCAGATAGCCGCGCATCAACCATGTCAGTCGCATTTGCGTATTGCGTCCCAGCATGGCCGCATAAAAAATTGCAGTGAGCCCAAGAAATGCCGATACGCCGACCCAGGTGACGGGCCTGTCCTGATCGGCGACCGCAATCAGCGCTGTCGCATAGCCGATGTTGAGGATGACGAGGAGTATGACCAGCGGCGTCAGCCTCGCGCTCAGGCTCAGGCCGGTCGCGACGAATACGGTCATCGTTAGAACGCCGACGACCTCATAGGGGCTGGGCTCGACAAAGACGAATGCGCCGGCGCAGCCCATCAGCCAGAGCATGACGCCGCGCAGTTTTTCAGTGGCGATTGTTGCGCCCGGGAAGGTTTCTGCAGTGGCGAGCGCTGCGCGCATCAATAGGCGCTTTCAGTCTTGATGAGCGCCAGCGGGGTCATCGCCAAAATGCGGAGATCGAACAAAGCCGACCAGTTCTCGATATAGTAGAGGTCGTGTTCGACGCGGCGCTGCAGCTTTTCTTCCGTGTCGGTTTCGCCGCGCCAGCCGTTGATCTGCGCCCAGCCGGTGATGCCGGGTTTAACGCGGTGCCTTGCGAAGTAGCCATCGACGGCATCGTTATAGAGCTTGCTCGCCGCCTTTGCGTGCACCGCATGAGGACGCGGACCGACCAGCGAGAGATTGCCCTTGAACACCACATTGATGAGCTGGGGCAGTTCATCGATCGACGCCTTGCGGATGAAAGCGCCGACCCGGGTGACGCGTTGATCGCTCTTCTGGACGAGTTGCGACGCGGTCGCATCACATTTGTCGATGTACATCGAGCGAAACTTGAAAACCTCGATCAGCTCGTTGTTGAAACCATAGCGTTTCTGTTTGAAGAAGACCGGACCGCGACTGTCGATCTTGATGGCAAGGGCCGTGAGCAGCATGATGGGAGACGCCGCCAGCAGCGCCATTCCGCCGATGAACTTGTCGAACAGCCATTTGGTCGCGACGTCCCAGTCTGTAATCGGCCTGTCGATCACATCAAGCACCGGCAGCTTGCCGATATACGAATAGGCGCGGGGGCGAAATCGCAGTTTGGTATTGTGGGCGGCGAGCCGGATGTCGACAGGGAGCACCCAGAGCTTCTTGAGCATTTGCAGGATGCGCGTTTCGGCGGTGACCGGCAGCGACACGATCACGAGGTCGATGCGTGTGCGCCGCGCGATCTCCACCAGATCGTCGACGGTCCCGAGCTTCGAAAGTAAAGTCTTGGAAGCAGGCGCGCGCTCATCGCCGCGATCATCGAACATGCCGATGATGCGGAGATCGGAATCATTCTGTTCGTTGAGCGAATGAACCAGGTTTTCACCATTGGTGTCGGCGCCCACGATTGCGGTTCGTCGTTCCAGCCGGCCCGCACGTGTCCATGAACGTACCAGCAGGAACAGCATCTTGCGAAAGCCGAGGAGAACGACGAGGCCAAGTACAGAAAATGCACTGAGCCAGACCAATGAGAATTCGTCGCCAATCCCGCTTAGAAAGTTTGTGCCCATCAGCACCAGGAATACAAACGACCATGCCGACATCAAACGGAAGTATTGCCTCTCATGGCCGCGGAATGCCTGCACCTGATAGATGTCGGCGACCTGGAAGGCGATCATCGTGGCGACGGCGATGCCGCCCGATGCGGCGACATAGATCCAGTCGAAGCCACGGAACGGCATGACGCAGGCCACATAGGCGACCATGCCGCCCAGGAATACGAGCAGCAATTCGAATAGCCGAACGCTGTCGGCGAGCACGATCGGGGAATAGGGCGGCCTGACCGGCCTATCGGGCGCGACGTCGTCGGCAACGGGGACGGTGGCGACACGTGCGGCTGCGTTGGCTCCGCCACTCGCGCCGTCACTTGGGTCTACATTTGGGACTAAACTCGGGGCTAAACTTGGAGCCACATCAGCGTCTTCCTGGTTCCGTCGCGCAACGTCCGGCGCCGGTGACACTGGAAGCACCTCTTCGTTTTTGTATTTACGCGCTTCTGCATTGAACATGGACAGTACACGATTTCCAAAGCCGCATAGGGGCACTGCCCGCAGGCGTTAACCTAAGCAAGCGGACTGTAGGATGGGTAGAGGTAAAGTGCGTTCTTCACGCGCTTTACCGAAACCCATCATCTCGCCGCAGGAGCGGTCGATGGGTTTCGCAAGGGCTCAACCCATCCTACGCATCTTAGGTTAGTGCCGATGAGGCACTGCCGCACTCTTTGGTGATACATATATCTCAAAAGTTTCAAAAAAGATTAGGACGCTAAAAGACTGAGAAACTTAGTGCGTGTCCGTTAACCATTCCGGTGCGCCGGCGCGTCCGTGTGGTTGCCGGCTTTCGTTCATGGCGTCGCGATAGGCCTCCAGGACGGAATTGGTCATGGCATCGACCGAGAATGAGACGCGAGCACGTGTTTGCAGTCGCCGTGCGGCGGCCTCCAAGCGGGCGGGATCTCTCAAAGCCGCATCAATCGCCCCTGCCAGTGCGGCCGGGTCATCGGCCGGGATCAAGTGCGCGGCGTCGGGTCCGAAGATTTCCGCAATTCCGCCGACCCGCGTGGCGATGATCGGCATAGCGGCTGCGGCGGCCTCCAGAACGATATAGGGCAGGGATTCGGCGCGCGAGGGGACCACCAGGATGCGGCCAAGCGCAAAGCCTGATCGTGCTGGTTTGGCGCCGACAAATCGAACGCGTTCGGTCACGCCGAGGTCTCGTGCCGCGTTCTCGAAGGTATCTTTCTCCGCGCCCGCGCCGACGATCGTTGCGGTCACGTGTTGTCCGTTTGCTGCAAGCCGCGCGAGCGCCTCAATAAGGACATCGACGCCTTTGAGCGCGCGCAGCTCACCGACAAAGACAAGATCGGTCGGGTTGGCGTCCGGCGGGACGCCTGAAAATTCAGGGTCGGTCACGCCATTGTGCACGACCCGCATCGGCGCGGCGGGATTTCCAATCTTGGTACGGAACGCGTCGCGCCCATAGTCGCTCTCGAACAGAAACAAATCGGTGCGGCGCATCAGCGCACGTTCGGCCGCAAGATAGAAAAAGCCGCTCGGCGACGCCCAACTATAATGCAGGCTGCCGCCGTGCGGGGTGTAGACGCGCAAGCCCTGGCCGCGCGTTGCAAACCGTGCATAAGCGCCGCCCTTGGCGCCATGTCCATGGATCACGTGCGCGCCGACATCGGCAGCGCGTCGCGTGACATTTGCTGCCGCGTTGACGTCGCATGGGCCGATTTGGCGGCTCATGGGAATGGGCGTCAAGCCAAGGGCGAGGCGAGGAGCAAGCTCCGCGAGCTTTTCTTCTCCTTGAGCGCCTCCGGTCGTCGAATCCGCGATCAGGCCGACGCGGTGTCCACGCGCAACTTGGCCAAGGGCCAAGTCAACGACATGCCGGAAGAGCCCGCCGACCGGCGCGCGAAACACATGCAGAATATTGAGAGGCGATTGGCCCGCCACGTCAATCATATGTTAACTCTTCAGTAATGCTTGGCGCCGAACCATCGACTTCCGGAAACCCGAGCCCCAAATGAGGCCATGAACGAGGCCGCAGGGAGGCCGAAATGCAGGAAGGAATGGCGCGTCCGTTGCACGTCACTTCATGAAAGGAAAAGTTCAAGAAAGAACGAAGATGCCTTCTATCATGCGAAGTCACGACCGTGCGTCGTTAACGAATGATTGAGAGATTGTGCCGGAAGTCCATTTTTTTGATCGTTGTTTAACGCGCTGGCAACCTTAATAGTTTGTAATCGCAAATGACTTGTAGTGGCCAAATTGTAGTGGCCAAATAACTTGCAGTGGCCATGTCGGTAGCGGTGTGAGTGGAGTGTGTAATGCAAGCGAGTGTGTCGTCGATGGCGAGGCCGGGCGTTTCTCCGGCGATCGATGAGCTCGATATGGGGGCGCTTGGGCGCTCTCTGTGGCGCAAGAAGCGTTGGATCATTGGCCTGACGCTGGCGGCAACAGCCCTTGCCATGGCCGGCGTGAACCTGGTCACGCCGCGCTACAAGTCGGAAGCGCGCGTCTTGATCGAGACGCGCGAAAACATCTTTCTGCGTCCGGATGCGGAGCGGAGCCAAGAGCGTGGTTCGACGGTCGACCTGGAGGCGGTAACCAGCCAAGTTCAGCTTATGCTGTCGCGGGACCTTGCACGCGACATCGTCAAGACGCTCAAACTTGGCGATCGCGCCGAGTTTGATCCGGTGCTGCGCGGGCCATCGCTGGCCAAGGCACTCCTGGTGGACGTCGGGATGATCAAGGATCCCATGAGCCAGACGCCAGAGGAGCGGGTGCTCAAGAGCTACTACGAACGCCTGGTCGCGTTTCCGGTCGACAAATCGCGCGTCATTGCGCTTGAATTCGAATCCGAAGATCCGGAACTTGCCGCGCAGGCGACCAATGCGATAGCCGAGGCCTATCTCGCCTTTCAACGCAGCGCCAAACAGGACCAGTCGCGTAGCGCCAGCCAATGGCTTGCCGGCGAGATCGAGACGCTGCGCCAGAAAGTGGCGGACGCCGAATCAAAGGTCGAGCAACACCGATCCAAATCGAACCTCCTGATGGGCACCAACAACACGACCTTATCGAACCAGCAGCTTGGAGAGTTCAACGCACAGGTTGGCACCGCGCGGGCGCAGCGAATCGAGGCGGAATCCAAGGCACGGTTCATTCGTGAAGCGCTCCGCAACGGCAACGCGATTGAATTTTCCGAAATCGTCAATTCGGATCTGATGCGGCGCCTGTCCGAACAGCGGGTCACGTTGCGGACGCAACTTGCCGAGCAATCATCGACCCTCCTCGACCAGCATCCGCGCATCAAGGAATTGCGCGCGCAAATCGCGGATCTCGACCGGCAACTGCGTGTCGAGGCCGATCGGTTGGCGCGATCGCTGGAGAACGACGCCAAGATGGTGGAAGCCCGCGTGCAGTCGTTGAACGCAAGTTTCGACCAAATGAAGTTCCAGGCAGCGAGTATCAACGAGCAAGACGTCCAGCTCCGTGCGCTCGAGCGCGACGCAAAATCGCAGCGTGATCTGCTTGAATCATACCTCGCGAAATATCGTGAAGCGGCCGCGCGCGACAATATCGGTTCGGTTTCGCCGGAGGCGCGGATCATTTCGTCCGCCATTGTGTCGAATACGCCGTCATTTCCCAAGACATTGCCGACCGTACTCGTCGCGGCGCTCGGGATGTTCGTTCTTTCATCGGGGTTCATACTCTCGGGCGAACTCCTCAAGTCGGCATCCGCCGGCACGGCCGCGGGACCAATCCAGCGGTCCACGATCGCGGATCCGATCTTGGAATCGCTGCAAGCCGTAACGTTGGTCGCGGCAAGCACGCCCGCTATCGGCCCAGTAAAGGCGCAAGAATCGCCAGGTCCATCGCCAATCCCCAAGTCAATGCCTACGTCGGTTTCCGCTCCAGTTCCCGAGCGAGTTCCGGATCCGGTTCCGAGCGCAGTTCCCCTGCCGGCTCCCACATTGGTCCCGCTGGTTCAATCGGAAATCGACCATCGGACAACCGACCGAGGGGCAACTGACCATCCGGCGACCGACCATCTGGCAAAAGATCGTCGGGCATCCGGCCAAGGGGCAGCCCACGGGGATCATGGTCGCGTCGAAACAATCGTTGAAATGGCGAGCGCCCTGAGCGCTGCGGGCGCCGCCAGCGGCCGAATTGTCGTTTTCGGAACGCGCCAAAATGTCGGAACGACGCAGGCCGCGATATCCCTGGCGCGCGCGCTTGCAGCGCACAAGAAAGTCGTCCTGGTCGACCTTTCGCTTCGATCTCCGAATTTGTCGGCCATTGTCAATGATCCGAGCGCGCCTGGACTGACGGACGCCATCAACGGTGCGGCAACATTCAAGCAAATCATCGTGCGCGATCGCATGTCGCCGGCGCACGTCGTCATGGCAGGGAGCATGACCGAAGATGTCCGTGCAATCATGTATTCGCCGGACCTCGTGATTGCCTTGGAGGCGCTGGGGCGCGCCTATGACCATGTTGTTGTCGATGCCGGTACGTTGTCCGAGGTTTCCGCGGAGCGCCTCGCGCGGATCACTCAGGTCGCCGTTCTGGTGTGCGAGCGGGCCGATGATCTGGTGACGGGTGCGGCGCTGGAACAAATTGAAGCAGGCGGGTTCAATTCCGTTAGACTGGTGTCCGGCACGCCGGGACCGCTGCCGGACCAGCGTGTCGGCGGGTCGCGCGAAGCGGCGTAGTGTCGCGTGAGCCATCGAAATTGTTTGGATGGAAGCGCGCGATCGTGCGGAGGAACACTTGACCGGGCTCAAAAGGACCATCATCCGAACCGGCCTCGAGACGCTTTATTTCAGTGGTGCGCATTTGATGATGCGCCCATTCTACGCCGGCGTTGGCGCCATCTTGACGCTGCATCATGTTCGACCGCGGCGGCCCGAGCGGTTCCAACCGAACCGGCTTCTTGAGGTAACGCCCGCGTTTCTCGAACGTGTCCTGGTGTTTCTCAGACGCTCCGGTCTCGAAATCGTCAGTCTCGATGAGATGCATCGACGACTTGCCGAGGGAGATTTTGCCGAGGGAGATTTTGATCGTCGCTTTGTCTGCATTACGATCGATGATGGCTATCGCGACACGCTCGAGCACGCCTATCCGATCCTCAAGCGGTTCGAGGCGCCATTCACGGTCTACATTCCGACCAGCTTTCCCGATCGCATCGGCGAATTGTGGTGGCTCGCGCTCGAAGCCGTGGTCGCCCGCAATCCGCATATCGGATTGCTGATCAACGGCAAGGAGCACACCTTCGATTGCCGAACCACGGCGGAAAAGCGCGACGTTTACGATGAGCTCTACGGCTGGTTACGGCGTCTCGCCACCGAGCAGGAGGTGCGGGTTGCGGTACGTGATCTCAGCCGCCGGTATCACGTTGATATTGCAGCCTTCTGCAACGATCTTTGCATGGATTGGCGGGAACTCAATAGGCTTGCGGCTGATCCGCTGGTGACCATCGGGGCCCATACGGTAAATCATGTGATGCTTGCCAAGGTGCCGGAAGCGACCGCGCGTTCCGAAATGGCCATGAGCCGGTCCGTCATCGAGGCGGCGCTCGGGCTCCGGCCGGATCACCTGTCCTATCCGGTCGGCGACAAGACATCGGCGGCGGCGCGCGAATTCAAGATTGCGGCTGAACTCGGGTTCAAGACCGCCGTGACGACACGGCCGGGCGTCCTGTTTCCGGAGCACCGCGACCACTTCATGTGCCTGCCTCGCATTTCGCTCAATGGCGAACATCAGCAATTGCGCTATGTGCGCGTGCTGTTGTCAGGGGCTGCAACGGCCGTCTGGAACAGGTTCCGCCGCGTCGACGCGGCGTAAGTTCGAATTGTTTGTAGGATGGGTTGAGGAAAAACGCGTTCTTTCTTTACGCGTTTTTCCGAAACCCATCGTCGATCCGCGAATGAGATGATGGGTTTCGCCAAAAAACGCGTGAAGAACGCGTTTTTTGTCTCTACCCATCCTACGAGCGGCGAATCACGAATCGGGGCGCAGCATCCAACGTACGAGCGGCATGGCCGGCAGGACCCAGGCGATGCCGGCGACCACATAATAAATGCCTTCGATGAGGCCGTTTGCCTTGATCGCCGGAAACTGCGCGATCGCCATCGCGATCAGGGCCCACGACAACACCAGCATCAAGAGCACAATGGTGCCGATGAATTTTCGTTGGCGGATGGTCATCTGTTTGACGCCGGTTGGGCAATTGCGAGGGCAGGGGCCCTCACTATATGGTCCGCCGTGACGACCACAAGAGAACATCATGAATGTAGCTGCACCCGCACCGGAATTTCGCCGCCGTGCCATCAGGATTTGGCTTCTGTTGATCGTCGTGCACGTGTTCGCGATGGTCATGGTCGGTGGCGCGACGCGGCTCACAGGGTCGGGGCTTTCGATTGTGGAGTGGAAACCGATCAGCGGGATGCTGCCGCCCTTAAGCGTCGCAGACTGGGAGGCGGAATTCGAAAAGTACAAAGCGATACCGCAATATCAGCAACTCAACCGGGGCATGAGCCTCGGCGAGTTCAAGTCGATCTTCTGGTGGGAATGGGCCCATCGGCTGCTCGGGCGAACAATCGGGGTTGTGTTTCTGCTGCCGTTTCTGTGGTTCCTCTGGAACGGCTGGGTCGGGCGCGGCCTGCGCGCAGGCCTCTGGACGATCTTTGGTCTTGGCGCATTGCAGGGGGCAGCCGGTTGGTGGATGGTTGCGTCGGGCCTTGCCGAGCGGGTCAACGTGTCACAATACCGGCTGGCGTTTCATTTGACGCTTGCATGCATTATTTTGGCCGCGACGCTGTGGGTTGCCCAGCAATTGTCATCGCGCATCGTTCGGGCCGGCCCATGGCCAAAGATTCGCGCCAGCGCGATTGGTTTGGTCGTGCTGGTATTGCTGCAGATTTATCTCGGCGCGCTCGTTGCGGGGCTGCACGCAGGCCTCATCTACAACACCTGGCCGTCGATCGGTGGCGGGCTGTGGCCTGATGCCGCGCGATTGCTGTTTCAGGAGCCGTGGTGGCGTAATTTTTTTGAAAATGCCCTGACGGTGCAATTCGTCCATCGCACGGTGGCTTATGTTCTTTGGTTTGCCGCCGTGGCGCATGCCATCGTGGTTTGGCGCAGGCTCGGGAGTGGTGCGGTTCTGTTGACGGCGCTGTTGCTCGCCGTCGCGGTCACGGTGCAGGCCGCGTTTGGAATTGCAACGCTGCTGCATGGAGTTCCAATTTATCTCGCCCTTATGCATCAGGCCATGGCGATCGTGGTTCTCGGGACGGCCGTCGTGCATGCGCAACGGCTTGCGGCACCGGAAACGTTGTAGCCCGGGTTGAGAAATTGCGCGTTCTTCACGCGCAATTACGAAACCCGGGGACGGTCCATCGGCGGCGAGTTAGGCCCAGGGTTTCGCGCGAAGAACGCTCAACCCGGGCTGCGCGACCCTACGCCGTCAGCCCTTGCTCCAGGTCCGCGATGATGTCGTCTTTGTCTTCGAGGCCGATCGACAAACGTACGACGTCGGGGCCGGCACCGGCTTGAGTCTTCTGCGCATCGGTGAGCTGGCGATGGGTCGTCGAGGCGGGGTGGATGATCAGCGAACGGGTGTCGCCGATATTGGCGAGATGCGAGAACAGCGTCACGTTCGAGACGAGCTTCACGCCCGCGTCGTAGCCGCCCTTGAGACCGAAGGTGAAGACCGAGCCCGCGCCCTTCGGCACATATTTGCGCGCGAGGCCGTAATAGCGGTCGACGGGAAGGCCCGGATAGCTGACCCAGGCGACGGCGGAATGATTGACCAGCCAGTGCGCCACCGCGAGCGCGTTTTCGCAGTGGCGCTGAATGCGCAGCGGGAGTGTCTCTATTCCGGTCAGGATGAGAAACGCATTGAATGGCGACAGCGCGGGGCCGATGTCGCGCAATGCCAAAACGCGGCATGCAATCGCAAAAGCAAAATTGCCAAACGTTTCGTGTAACACGATGCCCTGGTATTCCGGCCGGGGCTCCGACAACATCGGATAGCGCTTCTCGCGCGACCAGTTGAATGTTCCGGCATCAACGATCAAACCGCCGATGGAATTGCCGTGACCGCCGAGAAATTTCGTGAGCGAGTGCACCACGATATCGGCGCCATATTCGATCGGCCGGCACAGATAGGGCGTCGCCAGCGTATTGTCGACGATCAGCGGCACGTGGGCTGATTTCGCGATTTTTCCGATCGCTTCGATATCCGTGATGACCCCGCCCGGATTGGCAATCGATTCGATAAAGATGGCTTTGGTCTTGGGCGTGATGGCGCGTTCGAAGGAGGTCACGTCGTCAGGGTCGGCCCAGACCACATTCCAGCCGAAATTCTTGAACGCGTGATTGAATTGATTGATCGAGCCGCCATAGAGTTTTTTCGACGCCACGAATTCTTCGCCGGGCTGCATAAGGCAGTGCATGACGATCACCTGTGCGGCATGCCCGGAGGCGACGGCGAGGCCCGCGGTGCCGCCTTCCAATGCCGCGACGCGCTCTTCCAGAACCGCATTGGTCGGGTTGCCGATGCGCGTATAGATGTTGCCGAAAGTCTGCAGGGCGAACAGCGAAGCGGCGTGATCGACATCCTCGAATACGAACGACGTCGTTTGATAGATCGGGGTCGCGCGTGCGCCTGTCGTCGGGTCGGGCTGCGCGCCGGCATGAATGGCGAGGGTGGAGAACCCAGGGGTGCGGTCAGGGGTGCGATCGGTCATGGCCGCGTCCTTGTTTTCAGGTTTTCTCGTCGTTGCGCTGGGCGCGCGTCGAGGCGTCGGTCGCGCCGCCTGCCATGGTGGTGCGGTCAAGCGACATACGCTGAATGCCGCCGGGCAGCAATTTTGCTCGCTTGGAGGAGAGGGTGCGGGTATTGACGCCCATCCAGGCAATTTCCGACGATAGCCGCCCATATTCAATCTTCGGGCAGCGATTCATCACGACCTTGAGACCATGCTGCTCGGCCAAGGCGGCGGCTTCATCGCTGCGGACGCCGAGCTGCATCCAGATCACTTGCGGTCGCGGCGTGAGGGCAAGCGCCTCCTGGACGACTGCGAGTGCATATTGCGGCGCCCGAAAGATGTCGACCATGTCGACCGGCTCAGGGATGTCGGCAAGCCTGGCGTAGACGGGCCGGCCTAGGATGTCGTGACCGGCCTGGCCGGGATTGACCGGGATCATCCGGTAGCCGCGTTCAAGGAGATATTTGAATGCGAAATAGCTCGGGCGGTTGTCCCTTGGCGAAATGCCGACGAGCGCAATCGACTTCACGGTATTGAGGATGCCGCGGATATAGTTGTCGGGATAATTGTCGTGGTCCAGCTGCCAAGATCCACTTACGGGTGTTCAGTTACGGGTGCTCAGTTGCGAGTGTTTAGCTTGTCGAGAACGAAGCCGCGCCGGCAGGAGTTTGCCGGAGGGTGGAGGACCTCCTTCCGGCAATGCAACAGCGTTGGATGGATATCAGCCCGCGATGCGGGGCGACATCAATTCGCCACGGCGACCACGCGAAAACGCGCGCCGGCATTGCGGGCTCAAACGCCGCATGTTGGCGAGCAGGCAGGCCTTGACCCTGCGCTCGTCGGGAATCGCATGATTGCAAACCCGGAATGCGTCGTCCTGGCATGCTGACTGATCATTCGAATCGTAAGCGGCGGCTGGGCCACTCGGCAGGGCCGTCATAGCAAGCACAAAGGCGAGGGCTATTAGCTTCTTCATTGATCTGCTCTCCAATTGAGGCCGCACCTGCGACCAAGTCATAAGGACACCAACCGAGGCGCCTTTATGAACGATAAATGGGGCGTTTGGGAAGAGTGCCCCGGGGCTCAACAACTCCGGTGCCGCATTGGCGCGGGCAACGGGCATCGGGTAACCTGCCTTCTGTATCTTCTATCACAAGGAATCCCGCCAGGTTGGCGGGCGCTTGCCGATAAATGCAGAAATGCCTTCCTCCGCGTCACAGGCCATCATGTTCTCGACCATTACAGCGACGGCACGATCATAGGCTTGCGCCAAGCCCATTTCGATCTGCTGATAGAAGGCTTCCTTGCCGATACCGACGACGTGAGCAGACTTTGCGGCAATTTTGCGAGCAAGTTCCAGGGCCTTCGCGCGTTCGTCGCCTGGTTCGACGACATGATTGACCAGCCCCATGCGCAACGCATCGTTGGCCGAAACCGGCTCGCCGATCAGCAGCATTTCCATGGCATGCTTGCGTGCGACATTTCGTGACAGGGCGACCATCGGCGTTGAACAGAACAATCCAATATTCACGCCGGGAGTTGCAAATCGCGCGGTCGATGACGCGACCGCCAAGTCACAGCTTGCGACGAGCTGACAGCCTGCGGCAGTCGCGGTGCCCTGTACGGCGGCAATAACCGGTTGGGGCAGGCGCACGATCTGCTGCATGACGCAGGCGCAAAGCGCGAGGACGCGTTCGAAAAAGCCACGCCCATGGTCGGAATCCTGGCGCCGGCTGTTGAGTTCCTTGAGATCGTGTCCGGCGGAAAAGACCGGGCCATTGGCTGTCAGGACAACGGCGTGCACCGACCGGTCCGCCGCGACCGCAGAGCAAGCCTGCCCGAGAGCGTCGAGCATGGCTTGCGAAAGGCTGTTTCGCGCGTCCGGCCGGTTGAGGGTCAGGATCGCGATCGAGCCATTGCGTTCGCTCAACAAGACCGGCGCGGCTTCGACGGCAAGGGGGGCTTGGGCTTGGATTTGGGCTTGGACTGACATCGGGGCCTCGATTTTGTGCCACCTTATACCAATCCTCTGGGCGGTCGCGTCAATCTGTGAGGTGTAATATTACCATTTTTATAACTATATGATTTTACGTGATAAAAAATGACCCGCTGCGTTGACGAGGGCAGGAGCCTGTTGTATGAGGCGGCCCAACGGAGGCCCATGGGGCGCTCCGATGGACGCCCCATTAATCGATGGCCCCATTAATCCATGGATGTCAGGCTCATGAGCACCTTTGCGGCAAAGCCCGCTGAAGTTCAAAAGAAATGGGTGATGATCGATGCCGATGGCCTCGTGGTCGGCCGGCTTGCTTCGATCGTTGCCATGCATTTGCGCGGCAAGCATCTGCCGACCTACACCCCGCACGTTGATTGCGGCGACAACGTCGTCATCGTCAATGCCGCCAAGATCGTGCTGACGGGAAAAAAGCGCGAAAAGAAAGTCTATTACCATCACACCGGCTATATCGGCGGCATCAAGGAACGTACCGCGCGCTCGATCCTCGACGGCAAGTTTCCCGAGCGTGTCGTAGAGAAGGCGATCGAGCGCATGTTGCCGCGCGGGCCGCTCGCCCGCCAGCAGCTCGGCAATTTGCGGGTCTATCCGGGCCCTGACCATCCGCATGCGGCGCAAAGTCCAGAGAAACTCGATGTTGGCGCCATGAATCGCAAGAATATAAGGAGCGCGTGACGATGGCTGAATCCATGCAGTCGCTCGATCAATTGTCGGCACTCAAGTCAGCGGTAGCTCCTGAAGTGCCAAGATACGTCCAGAAGCTCGACAAGCAGGGCCGTGCCTATGCGACCGGCAAACGCAAAAACGCCGTTGCGCGCGTATGGGTCAAGCCTGGTGCTGGCAAGATCACCGTCAATACGCGGGAACTTGAAGTGTATTTTGCGCGGCCCGTGCTGCGCATGCTGATCCAGCAGCCGATCGCCGCTACCAGCCGCAACGGACAATTCGACGTCGTTTGCACCGTATCGGGTGGCGGATTGTCGGGTCAGGCCGGTGCCGTTCGCCATGGGATATCAAAGGCGTTGCTGGCCTACGAGCCCGAACTGCGCGGCGCACTTAAACGCGGCGGGTTCCTCACGCGCGATTCGCGCGTGGTCGAGCGTAAGAAGTACGGCAAGGCCAAGGCCCGCCGCAGCTTCCAGTTCTCCAAGCGCTAATGGGGTAATGTCTCGCCTTCGCCTGACCTTCGCGTGTTGCCGCTATGATCGCATGGAGGCAATCCGTGAGGGGGCGGTGACGGTCGAGGGCGTCGACCTCACCTGCATTACGCTTAAATCGGGCCGCGATGTTTTCGATCGCATGGTCGGGGGCCAGGAATTCGACATCGCCGAACTTTCAGCGTCCGAATTCATCAGCCTTCATGGCACGGGCAAAAGCCCGTTCGTAGCGCTGCCGGTGTTTCCATCGCGTGTTTTTCGTCATGGTTATATTTTTATCAATAAACGATCCGGCATTCGCACTGCCAAGGATCTTGAAGGACGCTTGGTCGGGCTGCCGCTCTATACGCAGACCGCAGCGCTCTGGCTGCGCGGCCACCTCATGCATCAGTTCGGGGTCGATATCGGGACCATTCGGTGGGTGCAGGGGGCGGTCGAAGGTACCGGGACACATGGAAGACCGCATGCGCCGGCGTTGTTGCGTCCGGTTGCCATCGATCAGAATCAAAGTGGCTCGTCGCTCGCAACCCTGTTGGCACGCGGCGAGATAGATGCCCTGATCGGTTCGCGTCGTCCGGAAATCCTCGGCCGCGATCCCGACGTTGTACGGCTTTTTCCAAATTATCGTGCTTTGGAACGGGCGCTTTACGAACAGACCGGCATTTTCCCAATCATGCATCTCGTTGCAATGCGGCGGGAACTCCATGAGCGGCACAGGTGGCTTGCGACCAACTTGTACCAGGCCTTTGTGGAATCCAAACGACGTGCGCTTGCGCGCCTGCGTTATGCGGGGTCGCTCGCCGCGATGTTACCGTGGCTGCAGTCCGAAATTGAAGAAATCGACGAAGTGTTCGGCGGTGACGCCTGGCCCTATGGGATCGAACGTAATCGTTCGACGTTGCAAGCGCTTGTCCAATATATGATCGAACAGCATTTCATTCCGGAAGCGGTGCCGATTGAAAGCCTGTTTGTGCCGATCCCGCTAAGCGAAGGCGCATGAGGTCCCCAGTATCTTTGAATCAATCTTTATCGCTTTTTCCGTGAAAAGCCACGCAATCTCAATACGTGAAAAAAATATTTCCGAGCGATAGTTCACCCCGCGCATGCCAAGCGTCGTGTTCCACACGCAACCTTGGAAGAGTCCTGAGGAGGCCTCAATGCTGGAACCGATCGCCCATTCACCGATCGTCCTAGACGTAAAGACGATGTTCGTCGTCGCGACCAGCGTGACGGCAATGCTGGGCGTGTTCTTGCTGTTTGCCTGGGCACGCGACCGTGTGCGCGCCCTTGCGTGGTGGGGATGCGCCTATCTGGTTGGTGGCTTTGCGGTGGCGCTGTGGAGCATTGAGCCGATGATTTCTCCCGTGCTGCCGGCCGGAACGTCAAGTGCTTTGTTGTTTGTGGCCTGCGGCATGATTTGGAATGCGGGCCGATTGTTCCACGGCCGATCCATACTTTGGGGCGCATTGGCGGCCGGTCCGTTGGTTTGGCTCCTGGCCTGCATGTATCCGGAATTCGTGACTTCGCTGGCAGCCCGTATCGTGCTGAGCTCCATCATTGTTTCCATCTATACCTACCTTACTGCGATGGAACTCTGGAGCGAACGCCGCAAGCACCTGATACGCGGTTGGCCCGCCGTTGTGGTTCCGATATTGCACGGTGCCGTCTTTCTCGCGCCAATCGCGCTTGCAAGCATACTTCCAGACGACAGCGGCGCAGTTGCTTCGGCAAGCGGTTGGATTGCTGTCTTTGCTCTTGAAGTCACGCTGTACCTTGTCGGTTCCGCATTCATGGTGCTGGTGCTCACGAAGGAACGCACCGTGCGGTTCTACAAGGTCGCGGCATTGACCGACGACCTCACGGGTCTGCTCAATCGCCGGGGATTCTATGAGGCGGCTGAACAACTCGTTGCCCGCCAAGCGAAGTTGGGTCAGCCGGTCAGCGCGTTGGTTCTCGATCTGGATGACTTCAAGCAGGTCAATGATCGTTTTGGTCACGCCACTGGTGACGCAACGTTGCGCGTGTTCGGCAAAACGATTGCTGCCGGCACACGTACCACGGACATCCTCGGACGGCTTGGCGGCGAGGAATTCGTTGCCCTTCTGCCAGGGGCGATGGAGGGTGCCTTGATCGTGGCTGAACGGGTCAGGGCGGCGTTCCAGCTTGGCGGCGCCAACGTGGCGGGATGCCCGCTCGATGCGACCGTCAGCATCGGGGCGGCCAGCGCCATAGGCCCGGTCGATATTGCGGTTTTGTTGGCAAGGGCTGATGCAGCGCTCTATCGCGCGAAGTCGAACGGACGCAACCGCATCGAATTAGCGTCGCCCGAAGAGGTTGTGGTCGCGATAGAGGGCCAAGCCGCGGCGGCCAGCGCGGCGGCTAGCGCCGGGAAACCGTCCGCCTGGCGGGGCGCGACCAAGGTGCCATTGTCGGCGGCTTGAGCCGCTTTTTCAGTTGAAAGGTGGGGCCATACGATTGTTGATATCACTATACAGATGTATAGTTTTGTAGCTTGATCTATTATACGAGGAGGCAGACGCCCCACCCAAGAAGTGGAATTCGAAAGCCCGACCGTTCGTTTTTCATTGGTTGGCTTTCCCCGTGTCATCGAAGCTTTGGACTGCTGAAATTCAAAATGCGCAGCGTACCACCCTGGATTGCCGCTTTCTCTTTCGCGGAGAAGGTCATGGACGGGGCGTATCCGGTCGTGGCTTTGTCATGAACCGGAAGGATCGCAGGGCCACCCACAAGCGGAGCCAAACTTCTCACTCACAAACTTCTCACTCATATGCCGCCGCCTCATATGCCGCCGGCTCACGTGCCTCTGCCTCGTATGCCGCCGGCTCACGTGCCTCTGCCTCGTATGCCGCCGGCTCACGTGGCTTATCGGGGTCGATATTTCCTCACGCATGCTGGACCGGGCGCGAGCGCTGGCGGTGTACGATCGGTTGGTAACTGGCGACGCCATCGACTTCATGGCAGGGACGCCCGATTCATTCGATCTCGTGGTCGCGGCCGACGTTTTAGCCTATGTGGGGGATGTACCGCATTTCCTGCAGGCAGCCTGCCACGCGTTGCGTGTCGATGGGCGGCTTGCCGCCTCCACCGAAAGTCTCGACCAGGAAGGCCAGTCGGAAGGTTATGTGCTGTCGCCCAGCGGACGTTACAAACATTCGCGCAATTATCTCGCAAACGCAATTCGCCACGCCGGCTTCGTCGTCGACGCGATGGTCGAAAGCGATATGCGCCAGGAATCCGATCGTATGATCAAAGGAGGATCGTCGTCGCGCGTAAACAAGGATAAAAAAAGGGGCACCATCTGGTGCCCCTTTCGCTCGGTTGCGCGATTTCCTGTGTCGACTTATGCCGAATAGTACATCTCGAATTCGACCGGATGCGGCGTGTGCTCGAAACGGATCACTTCCGCCATCTTCAACTCGATATAGCTGTCGATGAAGTCGTCGTCGAACACGCCACCGGCCTTGAGGAAGCTGCGGTCCTTGTCGAGTTCTTCGAGTGCCTGGCGCAGCGAACCGCAAACCGTCGGGATGGTCTTGAGTTCGGCTTTGGGCAGATCATAGAGATCCTTGTCCATCGCCGGTCCCGGGTCGAGCTTGTTCTTGACGCCGTCGAGGCCGGCCATCAGCATGGCCGCAAAGCCCAGATAGGGATTGCACAATGGATCGGGGAAGCGAACTTCGACGCGCTTGGCTTTCGGATTGGTGGTGTAGGGAATTCGGCATGAAGCCGAACGGTTGCGCGCCGAATAGGCGAGCAGCACGGGGGCTTCATAGCCCGGCACCAGGCGTTTGTAGGAATTGGTCGTCGGATTGGTGAAGGCGTTGATCGCCTTGGCGTGCTTGATGATGCCGGCGATGTAGGAGAGGCAGGTCTCCGACAGGTCGGCATATTTGTTCCCGGCAAACACCGGCTTGCCTTCCTTCCAGATCGACTGGTGGCAATGCATGCCCGAGCCGTTGTCGCCATAGATCGGCTTCGGCATAAACGTGGCCGTCTTGCCGTAAATGTTGGCGACCATGTGGATGCAGTATTTGTAGATTTGCATCCGGTCCGCCATGATGGTCAGCGGCGCGAACTTGAGGCCGAGTTCGTGCTGGGCGGATGCCACTTCGTGGTGGTGCTTCTCGACCACGCAGCCCATGCGCGCCATCGACCCGAGCATTTCCGAACGCATATCCTGGGCGGTATCTTGCGGCGGCACCGGGAAATAGCCCTTCTTGGTGCCGACGTGGTGGCCGAGGTTGCCGCCCTCATAGTCGGTGTCGGAATTGGTCGGAAATTCGATTGAATCGAGCTTGAAGCCCGTATTATAGGGTTCGGCAGCGTATTTGACGTCGTCGAAAATGAAGAATTCGGCTTCCGGACCAAAGAAGATCGTATCGCCAAGACCCGATGCCTTGACCATGGCTTCCGCCTTCTTGGCAATGCCGCGCGGATCGCGGTTGTAGGGCTGTCCGGTGGTCGGCTCAAGCACGTCGCAGATCAGCGACATGGTCGTCTCCGCAAAGAACGGATCGATGGTGGCGGTCGAAGGGTCCGGCATCAGGTTCATGTCGGATTCATTGATGGCTTTCCAGCCTGCGATCGAGGAGCCGTCAAACATCTGGCCTTCGGTGAATGTCTCCTCTTCGATCATGGTGACGTCGAAGGTCACGTGCTGCCACTTGCCCCGGGGGTCGGTGAAACGAAAATCGACGTATTTCACGTCGTTGTCCTTGATCATTGCCAGGACGTCTTTGGCCGTTTTCATTGATTGCATACCTTTCGTGGAGTTGGTCGTCTTAACAGAGGGATGGCATACTTCCCGGCCAGTAGTTTAGATGGCGTCTAACCCGGATTCCCCCGTCCTGATCCGGATGGCTTCCTCAATGTTGGAGACGAATATTTTCCCATCACCGATCCGCCCGGTCTGGGCGGCGCGACGGATCGCCTCGATGGCTTTTTCAACCATGTCATCACCGAGCACAATCTCGATCTTCACTTTCGGGAGAAAATCGACGACGTATTCGGCACCCCGATAGAGTTCGGTATGGCCCTTCTGACGCCCAAATCCTTTGGCTTCCGTCAGGGTGATGCCTTGTAGGCCAACCTCCTGCAGGGCTTCCTTCACTTCATCCAGCTTGAACGGCTTGATGATCGCTTCGATTTTTTTCATTGCCATTTCATCTCCAAGCCCGCCGGACGGCGCTAGTATTCCTGCGGTTTCGACGATCGTATCGTAAGGGCGGCACGCACTTACGAGGGTCGGAACCTGGGAAACTGGTCGTGCGTCGCGAACCTACCGGTAGCAGGGTTCATGCCAAGTGGGATAAATCGGAAAACGTATGTCATTTCAAGTTGGTGTGGCACGATTTTGGGCAAAATCGGATCCATCTCCTTGAAGTATTGGATTAATTTTTGTGCCGTGCGCCCAATTTTTAGTCGATGGCAGCCGCGTTAGGCGGCAAGTGGACGGTCAAGGTGAGCATCATGTTGGAACTCCTTGCAAATACCGAGATGGCCGAGGCGGATCGGCTGGCCATTGCGGGGGGAGTTTCCGGGGCCACCCTCATGGAAAACGCCGGGCGGGCGGTCGCGGATGCGGTGGCCGCTGCTCATCCGGCCGGCTCGCGAATTGTGGTGGTGGCCGGACCCGGCAATAACGGAGGTGATGGGTTCGTGGCAGCCCGCATCCTGTCCGAGCAGGGTTTTGAGGTTCGCGTCCTGTTCCTGGGCGCCAGGGAACGTCTCAAGGGCGATGCCGCTTTGGCAGCGCAACAATGGACGGGCCGGACGGAGCCCGCGCATCCGGATGCAATCGGCACGCCCGCGGCAATCATCGACGCGCTTTTTGGGGCTGGCCTCGACCGTCCGGTCGAAGGCCCGGCACGCGCGATGATCGGTGCAATGAATGCCTGCGACGCCAAGGTCCATGCCGTTGACTTGCCGAGCGGCATCAACGGCACGACCGGTGCCATCATGGGGGAGGCGGTCTGTGCCACCCAAACGGTGACCTTCTTTCGCCGCAAGCCGGGCCACGTGCTGCTGCCTGGCCGGCTGCGCTGCGGCCACGTTCGTGTCGCCGATATCGGGATCCCGCCACAGGTGCTCGTAAACATCGTTCCGCGCACGTTTGCCAACAGGCCGCCGCTCTGGCGCCTCCCTGTACCGCGCATGGATGCACACAAGTACGACCGCGGCCATGCGGTGATCGTATCGGGTGGTCTTGCTTCGAGCGGGGCTGCACGGCTTGCCGCACGCGGGGCTTTGCGTGCCGGCGCGGGCCTCGTGACGGTTGCGTCGCCGCGCGATGCGTTGATCGTCAACGCGATCGCGAACCTCGCCGTCATGGTACATCCGGTCGATGGCGCGAAGGAACTGACCGGGTTTTTGGCCGATCGGCGCCGCAATGTTGTCGTGCTGGGTCCGGGCGGCGGCGTCGGGGCAGCGATGCGCGATCTTGTCATGGCGGCTTTGGCCGAACCGGTGTCCGCTGTGCTCGATGCCGATGCCCTGACGTCGTTTGCCGATGATCCCAAGGAGCTGATAGCGGCCATCAAGTCACGTTCAAGCGCCATCACGATTCTCACCCCGCACGAGGGAGAGTTCGGCAGGCTCTTCAGCGAAGTTGAATTGACCAAACAGGCGCAGTCAAAGCTCGAGCGCGCCCGTAGCGCGGCGGAAATGACCGGAGCCGTGGTGTTGCTCAAAGGTCCCGATACGGTTGTGGCATCGCCGGATGGCCGCGCCGCCATTGCGGAAAATGCCCCACCGTGGCTCGCAACGGCTGGTTCCGGCGATGTCCTGGCGGGCTTCGTCGCCGGCCTCTTGGCCCAGGGCATGGCGGGCTTTGAGGCCGCGGCTGCAGCGGTCTGGCTGCATGGTGAGGCAGGTAATGAGGCGGGTGTTGGCCTGATCGCCGAGGATCTGCCGGAAGTGCTGCGGCGGGTCTTTGCAAGAGTTTGATCAGGAATATTTCGTGTAGTGGGTTCATCACCTTGGAAACGGTCGCGCCTCATCTTGCGGAAGGAAAGGACATTTCCACCGGAACAATGGCCTTGCCGATGGGCCAAAGCGCTAGACCTGCGAGCTTGAGGTGTGCCCACGCGAACGGGATGCCGATAATGGTGAAAGCAAGGGCGATGGCGATGACAAGGTGGGCGAACGCCAGCCACCACCCGGCAAACACCAGCCAGACCGCGTTGCCGATCACGCCCCACGGCCCGGTTCCAACGTCCTCGCGTCCAAAGTATTCCGAGCGGGACACGGCCGTCTGACCGAATGGGAGGAACGTGTAGGCGGCAATGTTCAAGGCTGCGCGGGCCCACGGCAATCCGACGATGGTGATGGCCATGACGATTGCGGCAATCACCCATCCCAGAGCCATCCACAAGCCGCCGAATATGATCCACAGTATGTTGAGGAAAAGCGACATCATAAAGTTTGGCTCTCCCCGTCAGAAGGCTGCTTCACCGGCACCCATCAATACGGACACGAAAGACAAAAGACCCCAGCCGCCGGGGGGACGAACGGCCAGGGTCGGATGTTCGGACGCTGGGGGTGGGAGGGGGC
>Ga0209488_10001242_pt1 | contig 21882 bp, 25 predicted proteins | sample Rivendell_Oct201_8_FD_188349 | JGI IMG/M metagenome (GOLD analysis project Ga0209488, IMG submission 188349) | Vadose zone soil microbial communities from the Eel River Critical Zone Observatory, Northern California, USA -... | ecosystem: Environmental > Terrestrial > Soil > Vadose zone >...
CGGGATAAATGATCGCATCTGGCAAAGTCATCAAGCACAGAAGATGAGCCAAAGTGGACACAACGCACTGTTGCATTCGGCAATACTACACCCGCGACGAGAGGCTCAATTCAAGGGGACTAGGAAGGATAATCGCAACTTACATATAATCTTTCCCGTTAGGCATCTTGGCCGGAGGGAATGGACTACCCGTCGCCAAAAGTGCCTTTCCATTCGTCCAGTCATTTGCTTTTGCCGGGTCAACCTCGACCAGGCGACTAGGATTGGAAAGTGGGAGAATGATCGGGCGATCCACACCCTTTGCCATTTCTTGGACAACCTCCTGAGTAAAGGCTCCTGCGTGCGTCGAGCAACCGATGAGCACAGTTGGTCTTGTCTTTTTCACGACTTCAAGGAGCGTAATTTCGCCCTTGTCGTTGGTCGGCACGCCTTCCCATTCTTCATTGGGACGGACGAATTCCCGCAATGCGGGACGAATCAGGTCACCGAGTGATTCCTTGATGAGCCCATGTTTGTCAATCAGGTAGAACTGCTTGTTCGCTTTGTCCACAGAGACGTTGTCAATTTGGACGACTCCGTCGCGCAACTGGCGAGCGATTCCGAGACCAGCAGAGCCGGCACCATAAATGATGTAACGCTGGTCTGCGAGGGTACTCTTGGTGACACCTACTGCTGACATGACAGCAGACAAAGTGACGGCACCAGTTCCTTGGCTGTCAGAGAATGAGACGTGTATAATCGTGAGTGACGATTGATGCACATATCGTCATTAAAGACGGCGTGTTTGTCGCGATACAACTCCAGGAGGCGTTGGGCATTCGTCACGCCGAAATCCTCGAAGTGTAGTAAGGAGTGAGGTAAGTATTTTCGAACCAGCTGAACAAACCTGTTAAGGGCCGTTCGTGAAGGCGAAAGTGGACATAGTGATGAAATACTTGTCTGTGAATCGATCATAGTCCTCCCCACGAACGCGCTCATGTCGCCATCCCTATGCACTCGTGCAGCCTAAATAGTGTGGGAGATAGCATCTAGACTTACAACGTATAGTGGGTCGTTTAGGAGCGTTTCGTTATCTGTGCCGACATCGAGAACTACTGGCAGAGACCTGATAGGGTCAATACCAGCAAGGAGGCTGAAAGATATTAAATTGAAATTGTTCATACTGGGTTTCACTTAACTTACTCACGTGTAAATGACAGATTTTGCAGTCGAGATCTGGCCAGTGACGTAGTCAGAACAAATCTGAGCACCAAACGGGCGCACAATACCCCGATGCCCTAGAGAGGCCAATTCGGTCAGGAAGGGAGTCTGTGAGATGAATAAAATATGTTTACACCAACGCCCTGGTCACCTATACCCAGAATGGCTTCAGAGTCGGAGCAGACGATGAGGTCAATATCGTGTCCTTTGATCTGTTCGAGGAAATCCTCCTCCATTGATTCCTGGCAGCTGAAACTGAGATACAGGCCTTCGCTCCGCCTAAAGAAGTGCGAGTAATTCGCAATTGCGTCTGCCTGTACGGTGCTTGATTCAGTCCAGGAAGAACTGAGCGCATGAAGGCGCACCTCGGTTGGGGTGTAAACTATGGGCAGAAGTTCCCTGAGGTGACGAAGAAGAAGCTGATAGAATAGAACCCAGTTCTGCTCCTTGAGACTTTGCAAGAAAGAGTTCTTCCGCAGAGGCGTGTCGCGGGATACGAGTTGGTCATACGCACGCTGACACTGCTGATCGAGCGTATTGACCTGGTATGGAAGACGCCCGACGAGACCCAACTGCTTGCGCTCCTTCATCGTGAACGCAGTGCCTTTATTCCAGCGAGGATTTGTGAGGATGGCATCACCTCTGAGGGCGACACGAAAGACTCTGACTCTGTTGCTAGTGCCCGCCATGATCGGAGTGTGAGTGTGATAAGATGATTACAGCACTAGTGAGACACCGTTCCCACGATCGATCGTGTTTATCTTCATCCCTCGCCATGTCTGACCCGTCGTTTGCCCTATTCTGCATCGGAAACCCTCTCTTGGACATCCAGGTCACAAACGGAGAGGAACTTCTCAAAAAGTACGACCTCAAAGCGAACGATGCGATCCTTGCATCAGAGAAACAGATCCCATTGTATTTCATCTTTCCCTTTGTTATTCTACCTCCATTCATTCATACCTTTACTCCCAACTAAGGTACGACGAGATCGTCAAGGAGCATAAGGTCGTTTACGTCGCTGGTGGTGCCGCCCAAAACGCCGCTCGCGGTGCGGCTGTACGTCCCCCCCCTTTCGCCCTAAGGCGTCAACGTCGTTTAAGCTTATCTCTCTTTCTCTTTTTCTCCTTCAGTATGTGCTGCCCCCCAATTCCGTTGTCTATACCGGTTGCGTAGGTGATGATGACCTCGCTGAGCAACTCAAGGCAGCGAACAAAAGGGAGGGTCTCGCCGAGGCGTATCTCGTCAAGAAAGGCGAACAGACGGGCGCATGTGCCGTCGTGATCACTGGCCATCACAGGTAAAAAGAAAAGCGCCCATCCTCTCTATCACTTTCGCTCTGAACTCTCCTACCTACTTGCCATTCTCTCCACCCTCTAGGTCCCTCGTTACCGCTCTTCGCGCCGCAGAAAAATTCGAACAAAAACACCTGTCCACCCCTTCCGTCGCGCGCCTAATCGACGGCGCAAAATTCTTTTACGTAGAGGGCTATTTCCTCACCCACGGCCTCGACTCGGCCCTCGAGATCGCCAAAAAGGCATCTGACAGTGGAAGGGTGACGTTTGTTCCCTTGCACCGCGTTCCGCACCATTGCTCAAACGTCCCTCCCCCTCCCTCCCCCACAGGTTTTCGTCCTTAACCTTTCCGCTCCCTTCATCGCGCAATTCTTCAAGGTTCAACTCGAGACGATCATCAATTACTGCGACTTTGTCATCGGGAACGAGAGCGAGGCTGCGTCATGGGCGAGCGCCGCTGGCCTTCCCAACAAGGATGACATCCCCGCCATCGCAAAGTCGATCGCAACGCTTCCCAAGTCGAACCCTTCGCGGCCCCGCACAGTCGTCATTACCCAGGGTCCCAGCTCGACGGTCGTTGTCACGGCAGCAGATCCCGACAAGCCAAAGTCTTTCCCCGTCGACCGCCTGGATGATTCGAAAATTGTCGACACTAATGGAGCTGGGGATGCGTTTGCTGGTGGTTTCCTGGGTGCACTTGTTTCCGGCAAATCTGTGGATGAGGCCGTACTTGCGGGACACAAGTTAGCGGCCCAAGGTATTCAGCTGGTGAGCGCACCCATCACGTAACCCTTGCTTAGTTTCCTAAAGAGTTGCAGGTCGGACCGCAGTACCCATGGCCCAAAGTGTCTATCTTGTAGGACAATACGCAGGGGCGAGAGTTGAAATAAATGACTGCTTTCAACAGCGGTAATTGGGTAGTAGGAGTAGTAACATCATACAATACATGTAATTATCCACCATCCGCATTAAGCTCTCATCAGCTTGCGATACAGAATATAATACCTTCATGTGAGGAATCTACGATGCTTAACTGACGTGTTGCCAATGTATGAACCAAAATCGGGCCTGGATGAGGAATAGAACTGCCAGTGGCCAGACACACAGCCTGTGATTGGCGGCGTGGTACACCGACTCAATCGTCCTCTACTGGTGGAGGCGAGGCAAGAGATTCCTGTGACAGTACATTAACATAAGGGTTGAGCATCTACGGAAGCATTTCACGAACCTGTGTCAGAAGCTCCGCTAAAATGCGTGAATAGGTGCGTAAATATCTGTGCGAGTACTCCACGGAGATCGATGGGGATATCTGCTTACCGGGATGTAACATCGTCTCGCCATCTTCAGTGAGCATAGTGGATGGAGGATTGCCCCGGGGGGAAGGTTCAGAGGACAGACTGGATTCGGCGTTTGTGACGGCTTGTACTGTCACGCTCTCAGAGATAGCAAAACCATGAGATGACCGTTCTCTCGATCCCCGCGCAGGCACAGCGCTCTCGGCCCGCTGCTTCTCGATGCGCCGCGATTCATCAAGGACCGCCTGCACGGCAGCAGAGGTGATTGCAAGTGACACCGGCGACTTTCCATTAGAATACGTGTCTGAGGCTTCGAGAGAGGGATCAATGACAGGAACCGAAGATTCGGGCGGTCTTGGCTCATGGTCGGTCTCTCCCTCTTGTGGGCTCTTCGGGCTCGTGGTAGTCTCCGTTTCCCCATCCGAAGGTGCACCAGTCTCATCATCAGGAGAATTACTTGGAGTGGCGTATGTATAGCTGGGGGTATTTGGATGGAGTTGAGCATTCGCAAAGGGTAGTGGGGGTGGTGGCATTCCGGGGTGGTAGTAAGGAGCATAATAAGCCGGTGGTGGTCCCGGAATAGGATATGGGGGGACAGGATGTGTGCCATCGGCCCACGGGGGTGGACCCCAGGATGGTTGTGCTAGCCGTGCGGCGGATGTGGGATGGCCGACGGGATAGTTCGGATCCATGATCACACCCTGTGTTCGGGTCGGAACGAAAACAACGAATTCTATGGGATGGCGTAAGTCCGATGCTGTGTGTGAGACGTCGTGCAATGGCGTCACCTGCGTTCATTCCCTGCTGGCGATAATAGCCCGGAAGGGGACCTGAAGGCGGGGCCACTTGGGGAAGTTGATGTGCTTTGCTCTTGGACCCTGGTGTACGACTGCGACCTCGAGACGTCTCCCCTACATTCTCCTCACCAGCGGACTGGGGTCCTATCCTGTTATTAGGCTCGATGATAATGCCATTGTGACTGGCGAGGGCACGCAAAGGTTAGATCCTCGAAGCAAAACGCGTAACAGGGCGCCCACCGTGACTTTTGATGACGTCTAAGGGCATCAGTCTGGGGATGGAAGTGTCAGGCAAATACGCCTTGAATGACACTGAGACGGAGACGGACACACCCGTGTGAAGGTAGCCTCGCACTGGGGGCACGCGCTTGTGAAATGTTAGCCATGTGGGTGTAGGGCAGCGTCGAGAGAATCACGCACAAGCCCGGTTGCGAATGTAATTTGGTCGTCCTTTGGTGACGCTTCAAGTCAGCCTCGCGCGCGAACTCCTTGTTGCAGCCGTTTATGTTGCAAGGCCATATGCCCGTGTCGGCCTTCTTTGTGGATGATTTCTTCTTATGAGACTCTTTCTTTTCTTCAGGCTAACGAATGGGCGCATAAATGATGTCAAATGATACCCCAAGACAGATGGGAGAGCTCAATTGCTGCGGGAGCGAGAGCTCACCGTTGATTTAAGCTGGGTTCTGACCATGAGAACCAAAGTGTGGCTGGCGAGACAGATTGCTGTGGCGGGCGCGGGCGATTGTGGCAGAGTGGTGGCGCGTCCCTTTCTCACTGACTTCTCCCTCTCTTATTTTCAATCTCCGAATATCGGCAACTTCGGCTAGATATTTAATTACGTTAATTTATCGATCTAATGTCGTAATGTAATCTCTCATATTCCGCTCGTCCGTTCCAGCAGACCTTGCACTCTACGGTTCAGGCGATCAGCTTGCGCCTTGCGCTCCAATACTTGGTATGTAGGTGTCTTCTTCTTCGGCATCCACGCCTTGCCGCTAGTCTTCGTCGCAGAGAGGTCTACGACACGAGGCGTTGACGAAAATTTGATGACCTCTTTATACAGGGCCTTCGTTTCAGTCGCGAGTGAACGAACTGAGGGCACTTTGACATTGGACTCTTCGTCTGACTCATCCGTATCTGAGAGGCCAGACGCGTCCAACGGTGGTGTCGGCTGTCGAGAGCCGAGCGTCGGGACAGGGAGTGGAGGAAGCTCGGCAAGCTCCCGCATCAGGTCGTTGCCTTTTAGATATGTGTTTTCCTTCCTCAGGAAGCGAACAGCTCCCCTGAAGCTTTCAAGCTGCTACGAGTTCAGAACACACTATAAACGAACGGGAACGGAAATATACCTGTTCGAGGAGATGTGACGTCTCCAAGTTGCCGTCCACGTGAAGTGGTATTTGTGACTGCGCAGTGGTTGGCCCAGCAACTGGTACAACGTGAAGTTAAGCACGTGAGCCCCTATTAAGTGCTGTCAATCTCACCTTTCTCCGAGGCGTTCGAGGCGGCTTTGAGCCTGCTATTTTCTTTGGCTAGGGCATCGAATTCGGACTGTAACTGTTCCATCGCCTCGACGTAGTACTTCTCCTGCTTTTGTGCCTTCCCTAAGAGGCCTTCCAGCTCGGTGACCGCCTCGGCTTGCTTCTTGACCGCTTCCATACGACGCTCCATCAACTCTATCTTCACACCGGATTCTTGGATATTCTGATCTTTGAATCTCAATGTGCGCACGAGCCCTTGCATCTCCTCGTTCAGTTGCGCGACTTTCCGCTCCGCTTCGACGTTGACGGCCATGGCGGCCTTCACCTCCTCGATACGAATGATCCACGGTGCCGTCCCAGTCACTGGATCTAGAATGAGGTAGTCTCCAGGTGAACGTTATCAGACCCACCTTTTACGACATTTTCATGGTCCATCGTTTTGGGCAGTAGCGCGTTTGTTTGCGCAACGAGCTCAGAAATGGCCTTACCGAGGGATGTCCACGAAGATGTAGGGTCCTTGCAGATCTTGGCTACTGTTGATGAGGTTATGTCGTTAACAAATGACAAGACCTTGTCAAGTTGGAAAGAAGATTTGGAGGCGCGGACTTCATCGACATGAGGCATCGTTTGTTGAGCAAGCTAAAAACGTCCTCAGCTAGATTGAGAGGGGATAAGTGGCTGATTGGCTTGCCTGGATGCCAAAATTAACCATCTCAGAGACTATGCTGCAGAGCGCCTCGAGTTGGGGAACAAGATGGGCCTTTAATGCCGATGACTCATGGGCAAGTTCCTCCAATCGCTTCATCAATTTTCTGCAAGTCTGGATTGATACTGGCGCCTGACATGTGCGTAGACGAACTCACCTTGCTACGGCCTTGGCATTCTTACATTGATCAAGTGATTTCTGAATCGGCTCCAGAAGGCTCTTCTCAGGCTCCATACCATCGAAATCACAAACGACATCTAGTATCGCTGTGCGGTCAGCGAGATAACTAAGACCTGGGAACAAATTTACCTTCGTCGTTCAGAACAGACTCGACAGCCGTCTTTGTCAACCCCATTGAGGACGCATACACATCCAAGTCGTGGTCTAATGACAGCACAAGTCCAAGTTCACGTTCGCCAAGATCGAAATTGAAGGCCTTGAAATATGTTTCCGCCAAGTGGTTGAACTGTGCCTGGATCCTGGCACAGCCAGTTAAGACGGGAATTTGACAGAACAGGACAGGACATACTTATTGATATCACTTGTACACTCCATTTCTCGGAATTCGTCACGTCTCAACAACTCGATGTGCATATCGATTCGTTTTTCTAATGGCGCGATTTCCTGGAAAAGTCTGCCGATGTTTATGAAGGACTCTACATCGCAGCAACGAAGGATGGCCGTGAAACGTTTGCAAAGCGTCGAGAGCACTGCGATTGCCCCCCGCATCTAAACGCATAATTAATGACCACATTTCGCTCGGCATGCACAGACAAACGAATGGCACCTCACAAACACCAACTAGAGTTTCAGAGACCGAACCATTCAGTGATTCAGGGAGATTGTGGGCTTGGGCAGTGATGATGTTTATGAGGTCCGTTTTCGAGGCCATTCTCTGGAAGAAGAGATAGCATTTCGTAGCGTCGGCGTCCGTTTCGACGTAAATTTGGGGGAGATACGGCTGTAGTACGAAGTCTGGGGTCAACAGATCATGCACTCGAACCCTCAGTGACGTTACCTGAATGATATTGAGCATCTCCTTGAACTCATTCGCTTCGATTCTCTTGAGTTCGTGGTCGATGTTCCTGGTCTGACTTCTGGAAGCTGCCGATTGCAATTTGAAGTTCAGGGACATGATGGCGGCTGTTTGCGATGCTGCCGTGGCCGACTCATTTTGCGCGCTCTGCGTTTCCGAACGCAACGTCTCGAGCTCACTACGCTATTCGTAAATAATCCATCACACCTGAAATGCGATGTCACCAACCTTTCCAGCTGGACGACAAGCTCTCGGAATCGACTGATTGTTCTCTCCATGTCCTGACAGGCTTCCTCTAACGACTCGATCCTTTGTTGCCGCTCGACCAGCTGGACGTCCTTCTCGTCTATATGACAAAAATTGCATTGGTCATATGCAACGCGGGGAACGGCGCAAGACGTACTGATCTCGTCCTGCATCGCCCTCTCGGTCTCGACATGATTTTCCTCCAACTCCTCGCCAAGTTCTTTAAGAGCTTCCAAGTCTTCAATCGTAATCCTCATTTCCTCGATTTTCTGTGCATAACCTATTCAAATCATGATTTTTTTCGCTCTCAGGATGATTGTTACCTCTCCCAGCATGAGGGTTCGTTCGGTGAGCTGCACGACCATCTCCTCTGCATCAAGTGCATCATCTAGCTGGATTTTGAGGTCCTCGATTTGAGTTTCAGCATTTGAGAGCTTGATGAGAGTCGAGTCAAGTTGCTCTTGATGCGGGTTTAGTTGCAGAGCCGTTTGTGGTCGACACTTATGAGATGCTTACCTGACAGATCATCAACACTCATTACGTCTTTTTCCATGTCAGCTATCCGCCTGCGCTGTTCTTGCTCAGTCTCCTGACTCACATCGCGAAGACTAACCAAGGTGTCAGATAATATAATGAGTCGGCGATATCTCGTACCGGACCAGGGCCTCCTTTAGGCGAGCGTTCTGTTTTTCTAATTGGATGTAAGCTAGAGAGCCGGCCACGTTTGAGCTACCGCCTTCTACTGCTTTAAATAAGTCAGTCTCGCGACATGGAAGAAACAAACTATAGCACGCTCACATGCACCCTCCTTTATGACCTCTAGCTCAACCTCCACGACAGCCAACTTTTCTTTCAGTTCCTCAACTTCGGACTCGGCGGCCTCAGCACGCTCTTCTGCAACCTCCTTGTCTAACATGGTCATCTCAAGTTGCTCTAATGTATCAAGATTTCGCGTCTCTGAAAGTTCTGAAAGTTGTCGAGCATCTGCCAGCTCTCTGCGCGCAGCGATGAGTTCTGTCTGTTGCTGCATGAGCTTGGCTTGAAGTTTGGGTCTTAGAGCAACGAATGTCTCGGCCTCGCCGAGCTTCGTCTCGAGTTCTTTCACGTGTCGGGCGTCGTCAGCACGCTTGATCTCAAGAACACGGACTTTTACGCGAAGTTCTTGTAGTTCCTCGTCATTCGCCACTAACTTCACATATGTTGGTACAGAACTTAGCGCGGGGGATTCCACTCACTGGCTCCCTTGATTCTGAGGGTGATTCCGAGGGTGACGGTGCTGGAGGGGGAACGAGACCGGACGCAGGTGTTGTGGTAACAGCGTGCGCAATACTTGGCGGCGCACGATCTCGCGGCTGTTGCACGGGCGAGGAAACCTGCCTGAGTTGTGAAGTCCGGACAAGAGGTGCGGAATCGGGAGTGTCACTGCGAGAAGGGCCCGACGACCCACCGGCAGAGAGATTGCCTTCATTCATGGATGGGCGTTTCGGAGTCAAGCTGGCTCTCTTTAAAGTGGTTTGCTGATGAGTACCTGGAATCGGACTACGCTTCGTGGGTGAGGGGGGAGCAAGTCTTGTATTGCTACGTGTACTCTGACCAAGCCCGGACTTGGAGGGGCTCGTGGCACGGGGAGAGGGAGGGGGGAGGGTGCGAGAGGATGATACGCGCGATAGGCCAGTGCTAGGCGTTCTTGTATGACCGGGGGTTGACCGCGCTGTCGGCTGGGAAGACGGCTATAGACATGTGAGTATAATGGATGGCAGGGAGAAAGGTATGAAACTGACGTTGCTCGAAGAGGGGGGATCCTGGACGATCTTAACCTGGCTAGGTTTCACGAAAACACCATAGTTTTTGTGACAGGAGAAGTAGGGAACACCTTGAACAGAGCCATCATTCTTTCCGACGGGTTCGGAAAGTTCGATGCCAACCCATTTGCCTGGAGAGAAGGAGGTCGTACCGCAAAAGCGAACGACTCCGCGACCGAGAAGAATTTCAACTATAGTACCGATAGGGATGTCGGTGGAAGCCATTGACACGGTGAGTGTGGTTGTTTCACGCACGGATCGGAACCCGGATCCGGTCCGGATTGTGGCTTGAGCTTCCCTTCCTTCTCACATTCACTCCCTCTCAGAGGTCTACCCCTCAGGCCTCTGCTCTCTAGCGTAACTTTCAGGTATCATGCGTACAGCAAGACAGAATGGACACTTGAATGGTGGTGCGTCTCTTCGCCTTGCCCCTGCTTGACGCGCGCTCACGTTGTCGCTTCCCTTCTAGGTGTCGTTGGCGGTCCATTCAGACACAGTCATGGCTCGGACACCGACACAGAACGCGGAGGCGGGAATTTCTACACTACGCCGTCCGAACCGTCGACAAATCCAGACAATGGCCGTGCTGGCAGCTCAGAACTCGACGGGAGAGCAAATGGTTCTGTGGCCACTGCTCCAGACCCAATTCCTATTATCCCCTATTGGTCTGCAAAGCGTCATCTAACATGCGGAAACCCCACGCCTCCTCCCTCATGGGCTCCTAAAATGTCCCCCTGGAGGTCCTCTCCAGGAAAGCTCAAGACGGCTAACGCCGCACTAGTCCTATGTCTGAACATAGACGTTGATCCACCAGACATCGTCAAGACAAACCCGTGCGCGGTGCTCGAGTGCTGGGTAGATCCTCATACTATGCCTTCTCATAAGGCGCTAGAAGTTATCGGAACGAACTTGCAGCATCAATTCGAGGGCCTAAGTCCAAAATTATCCTACAAGCCAATTCTAGACCCCTCATACGAAGATCTGCGTCGCTTCTGCGCCACCCTGAGAAAGCAGGCCAAGGAGGACACCGTCCTTTTCTACTACAATGGTCATGGTGTCCCTAAACCGACCGCCAGCGGCGAACTATGGTGCTTCAACAGAACTTATACACAATACATACCAGTTTCCTTGGCCGAAGTGCAACACTGGCTCGGTACCCCTTGCGTGTATATCTGGGATTGCTCGGCAGCCGGAAATTTGTTACTCAATTTTAATATTTACGCGCAAAGACGTGATAATGAGAATGCTGGTCGACCGGAAGGTACACCGCCTTTTTCGGAATCAATACAGCTTGCAGCATGCGCCGCGAACGAACAACTACCCTCGTGTCCGGAACTTCCAGCCGATCTCTTTACCTCTTGCCTCACATCCCCTATTGATATTGCCCTGCGATATTTCGTAATGCACAACCAGCTCCCGAATAACATCACCGCGGACATGGTCATGCAAGTCCCCGGAGACCTCAAGGACAGACGTACACCGCTCGGAGAGCTTAACTGGATATTCACGGCTATCACTGACACCATTGCATGGACGTCATTCTCAAGAGAACTCTTTACCCGACTCTATCGGTCAGACCTCCTGATTGCCTCCCTTTTTAGGAACTTTCTTCTGGCGGAGCGTATCATGAAGAATTACCACTGCACTCCCCACACGTCCCCTTCTTTACCTCCTACAAACACCCATCCATTGTGGGCGGCATGGGATCTCGCTGTTGATTCCTGCTTGCGCCAGCTTCCAGAGTTACTCAAACATACAGACACGAGCATGCTCGGCATGGCTATGGGCAGCGCATCTATCAGGGCACGAAGACAGGCGCAGGCGCAAGCGGCGACACCCAAGCTGGGTTATGGGGAAAAGCCATATACATACATTCCTAGTCGCTTCTTTGCAGATCAACTAACCGCATTCGAGGTATGGATCTCGCGCGGAGGCTCTGCCTTGACAAAACGCGGGCCCTTGTCATTACCCCTTCAAACGGATATGCCTGAGGCCGAGGACGATCCTGCGTCTGGAAGCCTGGGATCGTCAGTAGCCAAGAAGGACCACCATCTGGTCCCACGAAAGCCGCCGGAGCAATTGCCCATCGTTCTCCAGGTTCTGCTCTCTCAGCCTCATCGTCTAAGAGCCCTCGTCCTCCTCTCTCAATTTGTCGATCTTGGCCCGTGGGCAGTCCATCTCGCCCTTGCCATCGGAATCTTCCCATACATTTCCAAGTTACTCCAGGCAGGCGGTCAAGACCTGCGGCCTGTCCTGATATTCATCTGGTCTCGCATACTCGCTGTCGATCCTTCATGCCAAGTAGACCTCTACAGTAACGGGGGCTATAAATACTTTGCAAATATTCTTGCCGCTCACGACGATTCTCAACACCTTACTATCCCTAATGGTTCAGAGCACAAGGCCATGTGCGCGTTTGTTTTGGCAGCTATCGCGCGCGATTACCCGCACGGCCAGAATGCGTGTTGGCGCGAGAAGGTGTTCCATTCCTGCTTCGAACGCTTGGATGAAGGCGATTTCCTTTTGCGACAGTGGTCGGCCTTGTGCATCGGGCAAATGTGGGATAGGAATGATGTCATCAAGATCTTCGGTGTGGACAACGGAACTCAGGATAAGTTCATATCCCTTTTAACGGATGATTCACCAGAAGTACGCGCTGCAGTGCTCTTTGCGCTAGGGACCTTCATGGGTGCATCTGGTTCAGGAAACGCGACAAAAACTGGTGGCGGAGGGACGGGCACTATGCATCACCTGGAGGAACGCGTCCATTTTCGAATGGAGGTTGCCGTTGTCACGGGAAGCGCGTTAGCTATCAAGGAAGATGCTAGCCCTATGGTACGCAAAGAGCTCTTAGTCCTCATCAGCTGTCTTGTCAAGGAGTGGCGGGGACATTTCGTCGTTTGCGCCTGGGTATACTGGGAAGAAGATAAGAGATGGAGGTTCAGTACCACCGCTGATTTCCGTGATGAGGACGTGACCAGCCAGGCTATCTCCGAATGGCTGGATAGCTTCGGGGATGAGGAAGTTCGGGAGGAAAATCGGGTTATCTTGTCGTCTTTCTTCACGATATTCTCCGTCCTCCTAGAGCTCTCGGTGGACCCGTATCACGAAGTGGCGACAAATGCTCAAACGATTGTCGATTATATCATGGCGCTTCTCCTCGAGTCACCGTTCACTCGACTGGAATCCAATTCCCTCCACCAGCCCCCTCCTCCGGAGCGTGGACACGCAAGTGTCCGGTCTCGGCGGTCCTCCCTCACATCTTCTCCGACTTCCATGACACGTCCGTCATCACCGAATGTACCTCGCCCTCCTGTCACCCGTAGCGAGACCATGACTGGCACGATATCATCTGGGGTGAGCAGTACTCTTAAGCGTACATCATCCTTTGCGAATGCTCTCATGAACTTGGCCGGAGGCATCGCATTTCCATCTATCGAGGATGGCCGTTCTTCACCCCATCGCGTCGCACATGGTCACCCGTCCTTGATTACTACCTTCGAAAAGCTCGGCGTTTCAAGGCCTCCATCCCCAAACCTCAATTTTGCGCAATATGCATCACCATACTCCCGCCCTGCATCACCACTAGTTCTAGTGTCGTTAAAGAGTGCTCCAGCCTCGCCAACCACCTCGGCACGATATTCGACTGAGGATCGGATACATCCTCCGACAGATTTTCTACCCTCTGATGTGATGGAGGCGCTGATGGAGGAGGATATGGAGCGCTTGCGCGCACGACGGAGAGCTGTGCACGGCACAAGGGGTCGCCATGCCATACCCCATAGCCCGGCAGACAGCACCTTTTCCAGTGACTCGGCAGGAAGTAGTGTCATCCTTGGTCTGGGGACAGGCGCGGGAATCCGCGATATCCTACCATTGAAGAGCCACTTCTTCGACTGGTGTTGCGAATATTTCAAGGAACCGCAGATGCGGGTAAGAGACGATTAAACTAACCGTGTATTTTCCGTGCTAAGTACCCAACCTCACATAGCAAGCCGAAGCCGATGAGCCGGGGAGCTTGGAGTACAACTATCAAGCTTGGCGTCATCAACGCAACGAACAAGTTCTCTCTGAGACTCGGGATCAGGCGGAGATCGCCTGTTTGTGTTCCCCTTCTCTATCACCAACTGGACATTGACAGAATTGTAGCTGATCGTCCTTGGGACAAGGCAGTCACCACTCTTCATATCCAAAGTGTCCCGCTGTCAATAGCATTCCATGCATACGACCCACACGTTGCTATCGCAAATGACGCTAACATGATCAGGTCTGTACTAATGATTTGAATGGCACGTCATGGGTAATGACTCGGATCATAGTGTATGGGATTGGTCGCGGCGCCGGCAGCTGGCACGATTTCCTAATGGCAACCCCAAGAGGGCGACCATTACGTCGCTTCAGATCATCAACCAAGATGTTGGCGGTATGCTGCTTTCAAGCTCTGGTAACACTTCTTCCTTGGCCGCTTCTGTAATGTCATTAACATTGTGTTTAGCTGACGGCATGATTCGACTCTACCGTAATTACGACCCTGCGACGAGTAGCACTGACGTTCAGATGGTGAGCGCGTTCCGCGGACTGAGCGAGATCATTAGCATGCGTCGTGGGGCCGGTGTGATAATGGACTGGAAACAAGCCGGAGGTTTCCTACTTGTTGGAGGTGATTCACGCATCATCAGAGTATGGGACGCCCATACGGAGGCTCAGTTGCTCGTATGTGCTTCACCCGTGATTGAAAACCGTTCACGGAATATTCCGCAGGACCTGGAAACCAACTCTGATAGTCCGGTCACGGCGATCGCCTCTGAGCGAGGCCCGTCCTCAGTTTTACTTGCGAGCTTTGCCGACGGTGTTATCAAAGTATTCGATCGTCGTTTGGAAGAGGAGGACGCTGTTGTGCGATCGTTCAACGAGCACACCAATTGGGTCCAGAACGTCCGATGGCAACCGCACTTTGGGAACCAGTTCTTGTCAGCGAGGTCAGTGTCGGACCGCAACTGCTATCCGGACGACGTCTAAAGTTATTACCTCAGTGTGAATGGCGAGATCAAATTATGGGACATTCGTGGCTCCGATCGAGCTGTAGAGACGTGGGGTGTTTTCCCTGGAGGACTAGCCGCCTTTGATGTTCACGCGCAGTGTGGGGTGTTTGCAGGGTGGGTTCTCGTATTCCAAGATACCTCTCACGAAACTCACCAAGTCCCCTCAGACTTTCTGCTCTGTCCTCATCGAACTGGCGGACTCAGCGTGCTATTGTTCATTCAATACCATACTCGCTCAACCTCTCTACCGTGAGTATGAACACCGGCTTGACGACGTCCCCGACCCGGGGGTTCCCATCTCAGTATATACCACGGTCGAGTTCCCTTGTGTTTCATCCAACTGAGATGTTGTACGGGGTTGGTAGCCCCGATGGGACAGGTGCGTTTTCAGATGGTCAACAAACGGCAAATCACTTACGCCGCACCGCCACTGTAGTACGTATCTACGGGTCCAATCTGATGTAAGTGATGGAGAACGAGCCGACTGGACCCGAGAGCTTCATTGTAGATTTGTGGTATGGGACATGTTACAGCGATCCGCTTTGAGTTTTCTTGGATGTGAAACAGTGTACGGGCCTTTATTGATATACATACCATTAATGTTCCTGTGTTAATTACTTCGTCTGGATGTTCGGGTCCGTGACTTCGGAGATGTTGTGTTGTCGTGATGGACGCCAACGCGCGCGTCACGGAGCTGAATTTGGCTGGTGCCTATTTCGTTGGTTGTCAGGCAGGCACGATAATTCAGTCAATTTAACGCCATCACCATGTCTCCCGCCGCAGAGGAGAGCTACATCCCACCGGACGTCCCGGACGTCCCTGCAGACGCACCAGCAGAGGATGAGGAAAGTGATGACTACGACATTGAGGTAGGCGGGGATGATGACGTATGTGAACCTTCACTCTGGCCCACAACGTACATATTTTATAGGATGATGATGATGATGATGATGAGGAGGAGGAGGAGGAGTATGCCGCAGAAGCCAATCAGTATGACGAAGATGAGGACGAGGGAGGAGAACCGAATGGGGTGAATGCTGTTTCATTGTCTAATATCCCACCTATATACTGAGAACTACTGGCTCATAGCAACAAGATGGAAGCCTGACGGCGCTACTCCTGAGTTCAGTAAGTGGACAGCCGGTATTTCTGTTTATCCACAGCGATGCTGAATTGTAATCGGAAGGGTGGGGGCGAAGCTGAGGAAGAAGAGGATGACGTGGAGGAATATGATTCAGATGATGTCGAGGGTGATGGAAAGGACACGCCTGTTGTGGGCGCTGTGAAACGTGGCAGGGATCACGAGGACGAGGAAGAGGAGGAAGAGGAAGAAGGACAGGACGTGAAGAAGGTCAGAGTATAGAAAGAACAGCCTGAGAACGACAAAAACAGGCGAAACGGAAAATGTAGCGACCCAAAGAACTATTGTACTTAATCTTGTTTGCCTCTCAGTCGGTTGGTTTAAATTATCATAACATTGCGTCTTGCGACAAGAAAAAAATACAAACACAAGTATGGAGAGGAATTTGTTGCAAACATCGTGCTTGCGAGCGCTCTATAACACAAGCTAGAGGAATACCGATACACAGAGACAAGAAACACGGTTAACAGCGTTTCAACCATAGAGTACACGGACAAATGCTACAGCGCCGTTAGTTTAGATGCAGAGCACATTACCAGGAAAGACTCACGATATTGCAGTATACTTGCATATCTGCTCTTACGGGACGACTGCCACTTCCTTCCACTCGTCTCCCTCACGAGTGAAGAACGTCCTCCGGTTCGGCCTGATGGCCATCTGTACCCAATCGACATACGATGGCTCGATGACGATGAGAGCGTAGTTGCTGAGTGCAAGCTCGACCAGCTCCTTCTCTTTTTCTGTCTTTGCCTCGCTCGGCTTGGGCACCTCGACGGGCAAATCGTCCATTTCCTCGTACCCGCCCTCGAGGGGTTTGCCAGGGGGAGGGCGACACCACGTAGCACGCATCTGTTCACTCACCGCATCAAACAACTCGCGTCGCTTATGATCCCAGTCAAACCCGGATTCCCCGAGGGCGTTGATACCCGCGCAGTCGTCGGCAGGAGCGCTGGTTAGAGAGATAAGAGCGGAGATGGGATGTCTGGGCGCAGCGAAGACCCGGGCACGTCCAGAAATTCGAAATTGGTCCGCGGTGGCGCTGATCCACCAGACGAGCTCGACCGTGTCCGCGTGAGCTAGCTGCTGGACCTTCGGAGTGCGAATGTCGGTGGACGTGATCAAGAGGGGACGTGTAGGTCTGGACGGTGGCACGAGGAAATCACGATGGATGTGGGACCGGACATGAGGCCTGCCAGCCTCATCAACGGTGGCCAATTGGAAAACTATAACGTCGAGTGAGTCGAGAGCATGACAGGGGAGAAGACGCTCACGACTCGAATTTTGATGCTGTGTGACTGCTTGTTCAAGCGCGGTGAACCAACGAGGGGCCTGAATGGACATTCTCCAGTGGATGGAGCAGTGGTTGGCCGCTATCAAGTGCCCATAGCGAGCCTATTCGACTCTCACGCGTTGCAGCCAGTCCTCCAATTGTCACTTACAGTGGTCCACGAGCGCACAGCGAAAGCCCACGAAGCCGTGCGAAGCTGGGCTGGACCTCTACTTTATTTATTAGCGGTCTCCATGTCTCCCGTTTCATATATTTTCAACCCCCGCCCCCGGGCCTGACGTCGTAGTGTAGCTTGGCATCATCTCCCCACTCTCACTTTTACCAAGCTATGCCCGGGGAAGGGAGTCTTTCAGGCGCGGAGGGCGTAACAATCATTTCGAATCCGGAGGTCAAGGTCGAGGAATCCGAAGCGCCGTCACAGGGTCATGGAAGGGCTTCGTCGAGCGCAGACCAACCCCGCGCTCAATCGCGAAATACCCTCGAAAGTCGCAAAATCGACTATACGCCAACCGTGCCCCAGAGAACTCCGAAAGAACGGTTTCGCGCCGCCGTCCGAAAGGTTATTGCCCTCCACACCACGTCTGCCATATTACGTGGAGGTCTAGGTGCCGAACCAGGAGTCGACCCTCGCCGTCATAGCGCGTTCGCTGCATACGGAAATGTTCAACAGCGATGTGTTATCGATATCATCGACTACTCGTCTGTTAGATACAGTTATGGTCGCATGATGAATAATGGATTCATCAATTTCCTTCAAAACCCCCAAGCATCGGCTCGCGAGCCATGGGTCAAAGTGCGCTGGATCAACATTGGTGGAATTAGCTGGGATGTCATCAGTGCCCTTGCTCTGAAGTATGGTAATGTATATCCCCACGGCCGTGACTACCCTTTCTCAATCCTTTAAAGACTTGCACCCTCTATCTGTCGAGGATGTGCTCCACCGTGGTAGCCATGCACTTTCCAAAGCCGACTACTACCCCAAACATCTGTTTATTCGCGTGCTATGTCATACCCTCTCCACGTCACAACCTTCCGAGACGGCTGTGGGCTCACGTGAAGTGGGGTCTTCCAGCCTTCCATTCACCCAGTTACCCCGTTCCGCCTCTCCACAGCGGTTCGATGAGAAGTTTGGCACGGCCCACAAAGGGACCTATGAGAATGGCCATGGGATTAAGGTCGATCCGATGGCCGATGTGTTCGGAACTGGCAAGGCCACCCTGGTAGACCCTGAGGTAGGCGGTCGCTCTGCCACGCTTCTGGTATGTATGAGATCTCACTTCACGATAATCCGAGTTCCTTACGCATTTTTCTTCCCACTAAAGTCTCGTCGAAGTAGGCGCTCTCTTGCAGAATTGACGCTGGATGAGCTGAAGAAAGAGGACCGCGTCGGCGTGCACATCGAACCTATGTGCATATTCCTTTGCCGTGACGGTAAATTTCTGTCTTCTCATCTCATTCTTTCTTCACTTACAAGGGGTTTGTTTGTCAGGAACGGTCATATCGTTTATTTCAAAGCCAAATCTTGATTTGACTGAACCAATTCTTGCGCGTATTCGTCAACGGGACACTTCCCTACGAACATCAGGCGATCCTTCCTTACTAGTTGAAAGTCTACTCGATCTAGGTATATCGCTCATTCGCGAAACTATCGCCGTGCCTAACATGATCTTGATTAGTTGTGGATAATGCCCTGGAAGTCGTCGACGAGTATCGTGCGCGGCTTAGCATGCTCGAGCGCATGATTCTCATCAAATCAAAGGTTTCAACTGTCAGGAGTCGTTCGTATTCTTACGTCCGTATTCGTCAATTAAGGCTCATGTCCTATTTTCAGTCCACATCCTCTCTGGAGATTTGATTTTGCATAAGCGCACCCTTGGGCCTGTCAAGTCATTGATATATGCCTTGAAATTCTATGACATTGAGAGAACAGCCGCATGCCTGGACTTGTCTAAGGATGATGAGGATCACAAAGCCGTTGGGTATATGTCGCGTAAGGCTAGGATATATCTCGTCAGTCCCTTTTCCTACGTCCTACTATGGTTTGACGTACTCTCCTCGCAGACGGATGTGCACGACCACATAGAATATGCAATGGCCAGTCTGGACATGTATCAGGCCATGGCAGAGAACTTGATTAACTATACTTTCAACGTAATGTCGCGGGTTATGATTCTCATTAGCTTGGTGCTGAAGGATCATGATTTCAGATGGCCTCCTACGCAACCAACGAAGTGATGTACGTTTCAGAATCGTGAAATTGTTCAAATTGTCGCTGAACGACCATCCAGGCGCCGTCTGACATTATGTACCATATTGTTCTTGCCACTGACGTTACTCACCGGATACTTCGTAAGTCTATCTTCTTTCTCTGTAGAAATAATGCCTGAGTTCTGTTAGGGTATGAACTTCGAAAACATGTGGACTATCCACCACGGTCATAGTGACATTGTGTAGGTTTTTCGCCCTGCGCTCATCCCCGTGGTTGCACGAATTTTCCCCTAGATTCTGGATCATCGCCATTCCCATCATGTTCATTGTCACGCCTGCGTTCTTGTGGCCTGACATCGTCGGCATGTATCACCACTTCAAGAAAAGAATCCTGGTCCACAATGTCGCCAAGGCGCGTCTTGACCAGTTGGTTCTTCTGACTGACGAGCTTGCTCACAATTATCTATCTAGACGTACAAAACCGAGTGAACACTTGATATGTTTGGTACAACGAGATAGCTGAACTGGATTCGATGGTTCAACGGTGCCTAAATCTTACACGCCATGCCCCGGTCGACCTTCTTTGATGCATTGGTCGCTACCCCCTGGCGCTGTCCTTCCCTTGTTCGTTTCATATTTTGGGTTCTTGATTGCTAACGGCTTGGTCCTGATACCAGATTTGATTTATATGAACTCATAGCCCGAACAACGCATTTTCTATAGTGGATCCTATCTCGGTTGCACTCACTGATATTCCTGCTTCATTATTTTCGGACGGTTCTCGTTCCTCCTTTTTATTGGTTACGTGGATCTCGATCACGTCCTGCCTCATGTGCAAACCTCTACCTATTAATGTAAAATCGTAGATACTGGTAGATCGTGCTTCTTTTGATTTGAATAGGAGCTGAGATCACTAAAACATCGAAGACAGCCGTTAGAGTCACCGAAGTGCGTAACTATCTTCCTCGCCAGTAGCATTCGTCAGTTTGGTGCAGGATGGGCGAATCATAATCGGTGGCTTTAACAGGAATGAAAGAGACCACATATAGTGTGAACTGTATGGTATGTTTGTTGTGCGAGATCGTGCGGCAACTCCCTTGACAGTGGTGACTGTCTACATGTGGGGACAGGAATTTTCCTGCTAAGATATGCTATGCCCGCACCCAATAAAAACGTCGGCTGCGTGACATAAAATCGCATGTATTTGCTGATTATGGTCAGTCCTGTCCGAATCAAGACCGAAGACCTTTGTCCCTGCCTCTGGGCCTCTGGGATCCATTTACCGAACGTGTGCCGTTGCGTAGTATAGCTTGTCGGTACAAATCCTCTTACCCAGAAACATGAATCAGCTCCCAAGACTACGAAACTATTTCATTTTCAGGTGAAGGTGAATGATTGGATGAAATTGAGACTTGGAAATAAAAATAAAAATGAGTGCCAGGAGGGTGCTGAGAGTTAAAGCGCGGAGAACTAGAATCGCTTCTCGAGCGGCCTGATAATTGCTCCCATCTGGGGATAATCCTTCGTAAGCTTCGCGATACAATTAATCGCGAATCTGATGCCGCACCTTTTTAGTAACCTTGGGCAGTGTCGCACGCTGAGATGCGATACGCGTGTTCCATTCCCGCCCAATGGGAGTCTCAAGGGTGCGCTCGAACTGCGCCTTGCTGGTGTACGGATATGGCAAGTCTTTCGTCAGATACTTCGCCGCTTTCTTGTCGCGTTTCTCCGAGATGATCACATGGGCTTTGCCAAAGTCGGCGCGAGACTGAGCATTTATTCCTGCAATCTTCTGTATCATGTGAGGTTTTGGTGGGGCCTTGCGGGAACCCTGTCCTCCCCATGCACCCTGTGGAATGCAAAGGTCATGAAGGTGAAGACGAAGCAAGTCACACGTAGGAAACATACCCAGCCAGGCAAAGACATGTCTACCTCCCGCGGAGCATCCTCTTCTACTTCGCGTCGCTTAGTTTCCTCGAATTCCTAAATTGATCAGTGTCAGCGATCGTACCAAACTGTCAAGATAGATCCACAAACCTCTACGACATTGTCCCCAGCAAAAGCCCTTGTCACAAGTTCCCTTTGTTGGAATGCATGATACGTTTTGCCAGGATGCTTGCCTTTTCGCTTGAGCCTTTCTTCTTGTTCCTCAACCTCGCCATCTCCATCGGAACTATCCTCTGGAGGTTGTGCTTGTCGACGTTCTTTGAAGGATGCCACCAACAGATCCTCAGGAGAGATCTCGAGGACACCGTCATCCTGAACTTTTGTAACCTCATCCTTGGTCTCTCTTTGCCTCTTTCGCAACTTATTCTTGGCCTTAACAGCGCTTGTGCTATCCTTGCTGACAG
>Ga0209488_10001245_pt1 | contig 21874 bp, 20 predicted proteins | sample Rivendell_Oct201_8_FD_188349 | JGI IMG/M metagenome (GOLD analysis project Ga0209488, IMG submission 188349) | Vadose zone soil microbial communities from the Eel River Critical Zone Observatory, Northern California, USA -... | ecosystem: Environmental > Terrestrial > Soil > Vadose zone >...
GCCGCTTTCGCCCTGAACGTGGTGGAGCCGAAGAGCTCGGGGATCGGTGGCGGCGGATTCGCGCTGGTGTACACCGCCAAGGACCGGCGCGTTCACGTCCTCGATTTCCGCGAGGTCGGTCCCCTGGCCGCGCGCCCCGACATGTACGTCCAGGACGGGCAGCCCCGCCAGGATCTCGCCAACGCCGGGCCGCTCAGCGTCGCCGTGCCCGCGGCGGTGAAGGGTTATGCCGAGCTCGCCAAGCGGTTCGGCAAGAAGCCGCTGGCGCAGCTGACCAGCCCCGCCGAGCAGATCGCTCTCCGCGGCTTCCAGGTCAGCATCAGCTTCGTGGAGGCCTCGGAGCATCGCGTCGACTGCCTCGCCTCCGATCCGGAGGCCGCGCGCATCTTCCTGCGCCGGGGAGCAGACGGAGAGTACGAAGTGCGCCAGCCGGGGGACCAGCTGATCCAGCCCGACCTCGCCCGCACGCTGCACGCCATCGGGCAGCGGGGACCGGACGCTTTCTACAAGGGCCGGATCGCCCGGAGCATCGTGGAGAGCGTCTCCTCACGCGGCGGGATCCTCACCCTGGAGGACCTCGCCCGGGTGCAGGTCCGCGAACGGAAGCCGATCGAGTCCTCCTACCGCGGGCACCGGGTGGTCAGCATGCCGCTGCCCTCCAGCGGCGGATTCCTCGTCTCGGCGCTCCTCAACGTGCTCGAGCGCGAGGACCCCCGCGCCGGCGGCTATCGCCCGGAGCGCTTCCTCCACGTCATGGTGGAGGCGGAAAAGCGCCTCTATGCGCTTCGCCAGAAGCTCGGCGATCCCGACTTCAATCCCGGGGCCGAAGAGCGGGTGCGGCACATGGCGACCAAGGAATTCGCCGGAGAGGTGTGGCAGCAGATCGGAGAACGAGCTACGCCGGTTGCGCAAGTGCTCCCGGCGGAGCAGGGGACCACCCACATCTCGGCGGTCGACGAGGAAGGAAACGCCGTCGCGCTCACCACCACCGTCAACGATGCTTTCGGCTCCTGCATCGTTCCGAAGGGCACCGGCTTCTTGCTGAACGACCAGATGGACGACTTCGTGGTGGCGCCGGACGTGGCCAACGCCTACGGGCTGCGCGGCGGCGCGGAGAACGCGCCGGCGCCGGGAAAGGTCCCGCTCTCCTCCATGGCGCCGACGCTGCTCTTCGCTCCCGACGGCGCATTGCTGCTCGCCATCGGGACTTCGGGTGGATCCACCATTCCGACCACCATCGTCCAGGCGATCGTGCATCTGGTCGACGACAAGATGCCCGTGGATCGAGCGATCGCCCAGCCGCGGATCCACCACAACCTGTTCCCGGACGTCGTGCACGTCGAGCCCAGCGGAGTCGAGGCGGCCACTGCCCGTGCGCTGGAGCAGCGCGGCCACAAGCTTCAGTTCGCCGGCGAGCGGTTCCAGGAACACGGGCCGGGTTTCTTCGACGCACCCTGGGGGAAGGCGTGCGGGGTACAGATCGATCCGGACACGGGCTGGCGAGTGGCCGCATGCGACGTTCGGGAGGACGGCGGCGGCGCGATTCCGTAGTACGATCCTCGCATGTGGCTCTGTCTCCTCCTCGCTGCCACCGTCCTTGGTCCGGCCGACGTCGAGTCGTTGGCCGCGTCCGCCGACGCCGTGGTCCATGCCCGGGTTGTGCGGCACTCCAGCGCCTGGGCGCCGGGGGGCGGGCAGATCTTCACCACCGTGGTCCTCCGGACCATCGAGACCTGGAAGGGGACTCCCGCGGCGGAGATCGCCGTCCTCGTTCCCGGCGGCGAAGTGGGTGAGCTTTCCCAGACGGTCCAAGGCGTCGCGCAGTTCGGCGACGGCGAGGAAGTGGTGTTGTTCCTGCACCGGCGGGCCCCGTCGGTATTCGGCGTGGAGCGGCTGGCGCTGGGGAAGTTCGCCGTGGGCGCCCCCGCCGGGCTCGCCAAACGCGCGCTGCGCGACCGGCGCGGCCTGGTGTGCGAAGGCTGCAAAACCGATGAAGCCGATGACTTCTCGCTCGACGAGTTGCGCGCGCGCGTGCTGGGGAGCGCCCGGCGGTGAAGCACGTCCCTTGGGTGCTGTTGTTTTGCGCGCTACCGGCGCACGCCTACAAGCGCACGACGAACAGCGCCAACCTCTGCATCTGGTGGCAGGCCCGGTCGCACACCTTCCAGATCGACGCGCAGGGCACTCCCGACGCGCCCACGGCCGAGACGTACGATGCGATCCGCAAGAGCTTCCAGACCTGGGCAGCCGTCCAGTGCACCGATCTGGTGCTCACGGAGGAACCGCTCTCGACCAAGCCGGCCGATCGCCTGGTCGGGTATTTCCAGAACGGCTCCGACCACAACCTCGTGCTCTTCCGCACCCGCGCTTGCCGCGAATGGGTGCCCGCCGGCGACGCCTGCAGTTCGCAAGGGGGCTGCGGAAACCTGTACGACTGCTGGGACGATGCTCACGGCAGCGGCGTGATCGCGACCACCACCACCACGACGAATCGGTTGACCGGGGAGATCCTGGACAGCGACATCGAGCTGAACGACTCGCCGCCGGCGACGGGAACGAAGTTCACCTTCACCACGGTGGACGGTCTGCCCTGCACCACGCCGGGGCAGACGGGCTGTGTGCGGATCGACGTGCAGAACACCGTCACCCACGAGGCCGGGCACACGCTGGGACTGGACCATACGGACAATCCCTCGGCGACGATGTACGCGAGCGCGCCCTCGGGCCAGACCAGCAAACGCATCCTGGGCTCCGACGACATCGCAGGGATCTGCGCCATCTACCCGCGCGGAGCACAGACCGTCACCTGCATGCAGAACGCGACGGCTCCCGGCGGATGCGGCTGCTCGCCGGGTCAGAGCGGGCCGGGTTCCGTGCTGGCGACGCTGGCGGTCCTGTTCCAGATCGCCCGGCGGTCCAGGAGAAGGCCCCAGATCGCGATCAGCGCCAGCAAGAACGCGGCAAGCACCGCTTTGAGGGTCCACGGCACGAGGTCCTGAAACCAGAGCAGCGCCGTGGTCCCGACGATGGCAAGCACCAGCGTCGCTGCCAGGAAGGTGGTTTCGCGGGGCGAGAGCTGGACCGCGTGCTTGCGCTGCTCCGCGCGGGTGATCTCCGGCGCGGGCGGGTGGTCCCACTCCGGTCCATTCAGCCAGACGCGCAGCTTGTCGAGGCCGCGGTACCGCCCCGTCCGCCCGGCCATGTCGAGGAAGTGATGGATCTGCGCACGGATCGGGTCGAAGCTCGCCAGCGGCTTCACCAGGCCGTACACGGGCTGCTCGCGCTCTTCCACGAAGGTGCCGAAGAGGCGGTCCCAGACGCAGAGGGTGGCGCCGTAGTTCCGGTCCAGGTAGCGCGGATTCACCGCGTGGTGCACGCGGTGCTGCGAGGGCGTGTTGAACACCCCCTCGAACCAGCCCAGCTTGCCCACCAGCTCGGTGTGGATCCAGAACTGGTAGAGCGTGCTGAACGAATCGACGATCAGGAACGTCACCGGCGGAATGCCGATCAGCGCCAGGGGCAGGTGCAAGGGCCAGATGGTCCAGACCGAGAGCACCGCCTGCCGCAGCGCGACGGCGAAGTTGTAGTCCTCGCTCTGGTGATGCACGGCGTGGACGGCCCAGAGGACGTTCACGCGGTGCGAGAGCCGGTGCCACCAGTAATAGGTGAAGTCGACGGCGAAGAACGCGATCACCCAGGGCCAGATCGAGCCTGCGGCGAACGTGAACAGGCGGTGCTGGTAGAGCCAGACATAGCCGCCGGTGAGCGCGGCGACCTCGAACACCAGCAGGATCTGCTGGGTCATTCCACAGGAAAGGTCCGCGATGACGTCCGGGAAACGGTAGAGCGAGAGCCGCCTCCGCCGGGCGAAGAAGATCTCGACGCCCATGAGCAGGAAGAAGAACGGAATCGCGAGCGCGATCGGATTCGGCATGGCACTCCGCTACGAAGTGACATGCTAACGCAGAACGGGGCTTGCAGGTCCTGTTGCCAGCGGGAGTTTGAGGGACGACATGAGCCTACCGGCGCGCACAATCGAACATTCGACGTGCCGCTACTCCGGAGGGTCTTCCTCGATGTCCTCGTCGTCATCGGGCTCCGTCAGCGGCGAGGGGGCCGCCTTGCCCGGCGGAGTCTCCAGCTTTTTCGAGGCCAGGCGGCGGTCCTCCTCGCGTGCGCTGAGCGCGAGGTGGCCTTGCGCGTCCACCTCGAACGTCACCATCACCCGCGGCTCTCCGGCTCGCGCCGGCGAGACTCCTTCGATCTCCCACCAGGCCTCGCTGTGCAGTCCAGATGCCGTGCGCCCGGCCCCGCGCAGCACGTGGACGTAGAGGCGTTTCTCGTTGTCCTTCCCGGTGGTGAAGCTCTCCGTCGCGCTGGTCGGAATCTCGCTGCCCTGCGTGAACAGCTGGGAGGCGGACCCCCCTGGCTGCTCGACGGAGATCGCTTCCCCCAGCGAGGGCGGGCGCGCTGTCCTCTTGCAGGCGGTGACGAGGAGGACCGCCAGCAGCACCCGTTTCATGGCTTGAGGGCCTCCGCCAGCGCCTCGCCCAGGAGCCGGAGCGCATCGTCGATCTGGCTCTTGTTCACGATCATTGGCGGAGCGATCCGGAGCGAGTTTCCGTACAGGCCGCCTTTGCCGATCAGGAGCCCGCGCTTGCGCGCCGCCTCCATCAGGCGGCCGGTGCCCTGCGGGTCCGGTTCTTTGGTGCCGCGGTCCTTTACAAGCTCGATGGCCTGCATCAGGCCCATGCCGCGCACGTCGCCGATGCCTTGGAAGCGCTGCTGCAGCGACTCCAGGCCGTCGCGGAGCGCCTTGCCCATCATCTGCGAGTTGAAGAGGAGCTTCTCCTCCTCGATCACGTTCAGCGTGGCGGTGGCCGCAACCATGCTGATGGGGCTGGCGCCGAAGGTGGAGATGTTTGCGAACTGGCCCTTGTCCGCCACGGCCTCCTTGGCCATCGTCAAGCCGATGGGCTGGCCGTTGGCCATTCCCTTCGCGCTGGTGAGGAGGTCGGGCTCGACCCCGTACTGCTGCACTCCCCACCATTTTCCGCCGGTGCGGCCCCAAGCGGTCTGGACCTCGTCGGCGATGAAGAGCCCGCCATGGTTGCGAGCGATGGGAACGGCGATCTCGAAGTACTCCTTGGGCGGCGTGATGAAGCCACCGACGCCCAGGATGGGCTCGGCCATGAAGGCGGCGATCTCGCCGTCGGTGGTGGTCTCGATCAGCGATTTCAGGTCCTTGGCGCAGGCCACCCCGCAGTCCGGGTACGTGAGCCCGAGGTCGCAGCGGTAGCAGTACGGAGCGTGCGCGAAGCGGACGCCGGGGACCTCGCCCTGCGTCCGCGGGCGATAGTTCTTGTTCCCCATCATGCTGAGCGCGAGCGTGCTCCGGCCGGCGTAGCTGTGGCGCAAGACGACCAGCTCCTGGCGTCCGGTCGCTTCCTTCGCCAGGGTCACGGCCGTCTCGTTCGCTTCCGTGCCGGAGTTGGTGAAGAAGACCTTCGCTTTCTCCTTCATCGGCCGGATCTGGACCAGCTTCTCCGCCAGCTCCAGCTGCGGCACCGTGGCGTAGAGGGTGGAGACGTGCACCAGCTTCTTCTGCTGGGCGATGGCCGCCTCGGTCACGCGGGGGTGGCAGTGGCCGACGCTGACGGTGAGGATTCCGCCGTAGAAGTCGAGGTACTCACGCCCTTCGACGTCCTTGAGGAACATCCCCCGCCCCGACTCGAGCGCCAGCGCCTGCTCGTAGTAGGTGGTGATGTTCGGGAACAGCAGCTCTTTCTGTTTTCGCCTGACGGTCTCTGCGTTCCACTCCATTCGGTGACTCCCAGAGTGATCATTTCCATCTAACACGATCCGCCCGCCGCCGAGTCGAGCTTATCCCGGCGGAATGATGCGGGAGCCGTCGCGGCGGAAGCACGATGGACCCTGCAGCAGCACCCCGCCCACCCAGCGGTCCGTGGCGCGAGCGCGATAGTCGAGGCGGCCGGCGAGACACTGCGTCCGCGCCGGCTCGTCGAACAACCCTGCTTCGTGCAGCTCCGTGACCACTCGCGCGAAGAACAGATCTGTGATCCAGGGCACCGATTCGCGCGCCTGGACCCGCGGGAACGAACCTTCCTCCTCCAGCACCGCGCGCTCGGTCCGGGACAAACCGCTGCCGCGTTCCGGGAGCTCCTCGATCAGGCGTCGTAGCGCGGGTCCCATCTGCGCGGGAAGGCCGGAGAGATCCAGCGACTCGAGCGCGCGCGGATCCGGCGAGGAGACCGCCGCCCAGGCCTGGCGGGCCTGACCGCGGTCGTAGTGGCGCCGTCCCGCGAGCAGCGCCGCGAAGTCGCGCTGCTCCGGCACGGGCTGTTGCGTGACCACCGCGGATGCGTCGACCAGCACGAGATGGTGGAGCAGGGCGAGCTGACAGGTCAGGTCCGCCTCGAACCACAGGACCCGCTCGTCGGCCGGCGCCTGCAGCGCCGCATCCCATGCCTCGAGCTGCGCATTCACTTCCGGAAGCGTGCCGGCGCCATTCTCCTCCAGCCATCGGGCACGCGCCAGCCGGAACCCGGGTGTCGCCGGTTCGCCCCCTAGTGGACCTTGGTCCAATACGTCGGACCAGGCGATCACCTGGCCTGGCAAGCCTGCGGCGCGCAGGATGGAGAGCGAATGGTCGCCGTTCGCGACGTGCAGCATGCGAGGAGGGTACCGCGGCGCCCCTGAGGGGGCGAACCGCTTCATCGGACGTGACGTAGGAACGGGGATTGCCAACCCCACTCATTTGCGGGACAGTCCGTCCCAGATCTCCTTCCAAGCTCATCTCAGCAGCCTTTCCGAGAACCGGAGGGCCGCAATGGCCCGAAAGAACCCGACACTTCCGGCGAAGCCTTCCTCGCGCTCGGCGTCCGACGCGCGCTCCGACCTGGTCTCCCGCGCGGGTCGCAACGCGGACGGCGCGAGGCTCTGCCGCTCCGACCCGCTCGCGGACGCGCAAGCTGCGGTGGCCGTCGTGCGCGCGGTCGAGGAGCATGCTGCGGAACTGGCCCGGCGGGGCCTGAACGGCGCGTACTGCGCGGCGGCGTTGCAGCTCGCAGGGGAAATCGAGGACCACTTGCAGGCGCTGCCGGCGGCAGCGCTGGGCGCAAGGGGCCGGTCGCCGGACGCCGCCGAGCTGCTGGCCGATGCCGCCGCCACGGCGCAAGCGGTGCGGACGGCCGTGCTTCGCGTCACTCGCAGCGCGGAGGGCCGCAAGGTGGCGCGCGACTTCGGCCTCGGCGACCCGTTCTCCGCCCGCCAGCCGGCCCACGTCGCGCGGGCGCTGACGCGGATTCTCGCCGCGCTCGAGACGCATCGCGAGGTGCGCGCGGACATCGGGCTCCTTCCCGAGGACGTGCAGACCATGCAGGACCTCGCGCGCGATCTGGGCGCCATCGCCGGCGCCCCGGCCACCGTGTCGGACGAGCAGGCGCAGCTGCTCGAGGCGCAAGGGGCGCTGCGGGTGTTCTTCGACCTGTTCGCGGCCAAGGCCTCGCTGGCGCTGGCCGGCGACCCCGACGAGCGCGCGCGCCTGCTCTCCCTGCTCCCCAGGGCGGAGGAACGCCGACATCTGAGGCGCGAACCCACCCGCGCCTCCGGCTGAAAGCCGGAGTCGGAATTGCTCGTCGGCCGTTTACCGGGTCCAATCGAGGGACCTGGGAGGGAAACGGCCATGCAGACCTTGCTCACTGGAGTGGTTGCGGTTCTCCTGTTGATTCCCGCGGCGGCGCGCGCCGGTAGCGCCGAGCGGACGGAGCGTCGCGCCGAGCACCTCAAGCGCACCGGCGAGCGCCGCGAGCGACACGGCGAGCACCGCGAGCAACGGGGCGAGAACCTCAAGCGCAAGGCCGCGGCCAAGGAGCAGAGGGCGGAGCAGCTTCGCGCCGAGGGCCACGTCCGGGCGGCGAACGCGGTCGACCGCGCCGCCGACCGCGATCAGCGCCGCGGGGAGCGCATGGTGCGCCAGGGAGAGCGGATGCAGGAGCAAGGCGAACGCCGCGAGCAGCGGAGCGAGCGCCTCGAGCACAGGGCGATGAGCGAACCCGCTCCGGCGACCGCTGGAGAGTAAGCACCTCCCAGCTCCGCGCCCTCGACTAGAGATCGAGGGCGCGCGCCCGTGGTCATTTCGCGGCGGCGGATACGCCGCGGGGCTTGAAAAGGTCACGCGGACCATGCGTACGCTACGGTTCCATGACCCCCGAAATGCTCCAGGTGTTCATCCCGATCGTCGCCATCCTGGTGGTGTTCGGGTTTCCGGTGGCGCTCATCTTCACGCTCAAGTGGTTCAAGCTGAAGGACAAGGAGCTGCAGCTCGAGTCGGAGATGCGGAAGACCTCGGGCCAGGCGCTGGAAGCGCGTGTGCAGCGTCTCGAGTCCATCATCCTGTCCCTGGACGCGGACCTGCGGGCAAGGGTGGGGTCCGCGCCAGGTCAGCGGTCCGAGCTCTTCGAGGCGCCTGCCACGGAGGAGAGCAGCCAGCCGGGCACGCTGCTCGAGGCGCCCAAGAAGGTCCGGTAGTGCCTAGCTTTCCGAAATGATCCCGGGCTAGCCTTCGTCGAGGAGGTCGGAGAGCTTCTCCGGCTCGAGGACCACCTTGAACTCGCGCGCGCCGTGGCTGGTGAGCTGCTTCTCCCAGCCGGCCAGCCGCGCACGGTAGGCGGTGGGGTTCGCGTTGTCGTGTCCGAGGCGCTTCACGTTCATCGCCAGCACCCGCACGCCCTTGAGCTCGTCGGCCGCCATGTCCCGCTTCACGCCGCGGGGCAGGTCCTCCTCCATGTCGCTGAAGATCACCATCGTGCGGCGGCCGGCGTTGCTCTCGCGCAGGTACTCGGCGCCCAGCATCATCGCGCCACGGATGTCGGTGTGCGCGGAGCGGAGCTGCTTGTGGCTGAAGGCCTCGAGCGTGCTCGCCAGCTGCAGCTTCTGGGCGTTCGCCTTGGAGGGCCGGACGTCCAGGGTCATGCTGGCCTCGACGTTCGCCTTCTTGTAGCTCTCGCTGTCGATGCGGATCACCACCAGGGTGTCGCCCGGGGTGAGCCGCGGCAGCACGCCCTTCCGGATCACGTTGACGACTTCCGGCCGCTGGTCCGCGTACGTCCCGGAAACGTCCACCAGGGCGACGATCGCCTGCGAGTACTGCGCGCCGCTGGAGCAAGAACCGGCCAGCAGAGCGGCGGCAACGAAACAGGCGCGGTTCATGGGCGCGCCCCCTGTCCCCGTACCCCGGCCACCGGGCTGGGCTTCGACCCGTTGCTGACCAGTCTCTCGATCTGCAGCGGAATCACGATGTAGATGTCGTACACGTGCCGCACGGCCTCGCAGAGGTACCGCATGCCGTGGCCACCGAGGCGGCAGACCATGCCGCCGCCGTGCAGCAGGCCGGTCGCCGCGCTGAGGACGATGTGGCCGCCGGTGGAGATCATCGTCTCCAGCGGCACCGCCACCATGGCGAGGATCCAGGGCAGGATGAAGCCCAGGACGGCCTGGCCGATGACGGGGATGCGCGAAGCCGCCGTCTGGGCCACCGGATGGTCTTTCACCCCGGCCAGCGACGCCTTCAGCGCGGTGGTGGACTCGACGATCTGCTCGCGAAGGATGGCCAGCGACGCCTCGATGCAGGCCAGCATGAAAAGGCCGCCCACCGCCACCACCAGGATGATGCGGCGCCGGGACTTGGGCACGAGGTCCAGCTTGGGGAAGAAGTTGGTGATCCCCAGCATCTCCATCGCGAAGACGCCGGCTGCGATCTCCATCAGCACCACCACCAGGGCGGCTACCGTGGACACGGGCATGCCGGCGATGCGGCTGCCGGAAGGCACGAGCTCGCTCATTGGCAGCGCGATCAGGTTGAAGTTCACGAACGCGCCGCCCAACGCCACCGCCATCACCAGCAGCGAGACCACGAAGAGCTGTGTCGCGTTCCAACCCAGGGCGCGAGTCGCGTTCTTGTCGGCCGCGCGCACTTTCTCGTAGGAAGTCATGAAGCCGTCGATGCGCTTGGTGGCCTCGAGCGCGCCGGAGACGGCACGCGCGACCTCGGTGGCGATCTTCTGCATTTCCTTCCAGGCCGGCGCCATGCTGGAGAGGATCTTGTGCCGCTTGGCGGTCGCCTCGCGGAACTCCTGCAGCGCCTTCTTCTCGCCGGCCACCGCCGACTTCTGGATCTCCTCCAGCACCTTCCGGACCACGCCGTCGGTGTTGGGCGGCATCTTCGACACCGCGGCCACCGCTTCGGTCCAGCCCGGCGCGGCCGGCGCTGCCGTGGCGCACTCCTGGAAGTCGGCGTCGACCTTGGTGACCACGTCGTCCAGCTTGCGGTGCAGATCGGGGTAGCGCGCCAGCTCCTTGGCGAACGCCCCCTCGATGCGGTGGAACTCGCGGCCGATCTTGGCCTCGGTATCCCCCTTGCCCATCTCGACGATCATCTCGTGGTCGCGGCGGGAGGCCACTCCGGCGAGCCCGCGGCACCAGCGCGCGCCGATGCGGAACGCGCCGCCGAGCAGCCGGCCGACCTCACGCAACGCCCGGTGCATCGGCACGCGCGCGGCGTAGAGGAAGATCTGCGACAGGACCCAGAGCGCGAAGATCGACGCCGCAGGGTTCGTCGGCCAGAAGTAAAAGCGTTGCATCTCGGTCTCCCTTTCTTCGATGAAGCGTCAGCGGGCCAGAGCCCAATCGAGCATCCCCCGAATCGAGGGCTCGACCCAGAATTGTGCAAAGCGCACCCTGCGCCGCAGGGTGCGGACCTTCCCGATCCGGACCAGCAGGCCCGAGAGCAGCCGCCTGGCCTCGTCGCGCACGCCGTCCCGCCGGAGCAGATCGGCGAGGTCCAGCGTCCCATCGACGTGGCCCGGCTCCAGCTCCAGCACCTGGCGCAGGAGCATCACGGCAAGGGGACGCTGCCGCTTCTTGCGCAGCATCGAGCGTCCCTCCAAGAGCGCGAGGACGGCGTCCTGCCGCTTGCCGCGCTTCACCTGCTCGTTCGCGATCCGCTCCCAGTACTCGACCTGCTCGGGAAACGTCTGCGCCGCCACGGTCCAGACCGCGATCGCCTTGGGCGCGAATCCCACCTTGAGGTATCCGTCGGCCGCCTGGTCGAAGTTCTTGCGGGCCTCGTCCCAGCGCCCGACGCGAGCGAGAAGCGGCGCGAGCTTGGAGCGGACCACGTGGTCCGCCGGATCGTGCTCCAGCACTTTGAGGTAGCCGCGGACAGCTTTGCGAACGCGGCCCCTGGAGCGCGCCTTGTCCGCGGCGGCAAGCGTCTTGCCACGATCGAAGTTCCTTCGCCAGAACACGGAGAGAACCCTAGAGTTTCGCGCGTGAAGGTCGAAAGGGGCTGCGCGTGCGCGGTTGCGCGCCGATGTGCGCGCAAATCCGCTACAGGAGCGGGATCTGCCCCGTTGAAGGCGCCGCAGCGACGGGCTCGGGGTCAGGCGCAGGCTCATAGGCGGGCGCGGGCACGTCGAAAACGGCCTGTAGGGGACCGTGGTCGCTGGTGCCGAACCCCCGGAACCCGGCACAGGAGGTCGCTTTCTCCGCAAGCCCAGTGCTGGCGAGCACATAGTCGATGCGCCAGCCGATGTTGCGCTCGCGAAGGTTGCGCCAGGGCGCCCACCAGGTGAAGAGGCGGTCGTCGTCGGGGGCGAACTTGCGCTGCAGGTCCACCAGCCCGCGCGCGAGGATCTTCGCGAACAGCTCGCGCTCCAGCGGCGTGGTGCCGATCTGGTCCGTCTTGCGCAGCTTGGGATGGACGTCGCGTTCCTCGCGGGCAACGTTCAGGTCCCCACAGAGCAGGAGGCTTCTGCCCTCCGCCTGGGCCGCGGCGGCGAACCTGTCCAGTCCTTCGAGGAAGCGGATCTTCGCGGGCAGGTCCTTGCCGCCGTTCGGAACGTACGCGGATGCGACGATGAGGTCCCCGAGCTGCGCGGTGACGATGCGCGTCTCGTGATCGAACTCCGGATGGACGAAGCGGGGCCGGCCCGGGAACGTGCTCTTGCGCAGGTGCAGGGAGACTCCCGAATAGCCCTTGTGCCCGTGCCAGAAGCACCAGTACCCGGAAAGATCGCAAAGCGGGACCGGAACGTGCTCGGGCGAGGCTTTGATCTCCTGGAGGCAGACCACGTCGGGCGATTCGCGCTCGATCCACTGCAGGGCCTCGGGCGCCCGGGCGCGGATACCGTTCACGTTCCAGGTGGCGACCTTCAGCACTGGGCCAGAACCAATCTCATAAGCTGTCTCGCGAATCACCGCGCTCAGGCAAAAGCGCCTTCGGCGGCAGCGGCTACTTTCTCGTAGAAAAACGAAAGGCGGAACCCCGAAGGGTCCCGCCTCCCGGCGCAGCATCCACGAGGGGGGGTTCGCGGACGCCGCGAGCCATCAGACGTTACTTCTGCTCCTCAAATTCAGCATCCACCACGTCGTCTTTCTTCTGGCCGCCCGCTTGTCCACCGGGCTGGCCAGAAGCCTCCGGACCAGCCGCGTCCGCACCACCCGGCGCCTCGCCAGCAGCCTTGTAGGCTTGCTCGGCCATCTTGTGCGACGCCTGCATCAGCGTCTCGGTGGCGCTCTTGACCGCCTCGACATCGGTGCCGTTCAGGGCGTCCCGGACGGCCTTGACCTTGGTCTCCAGCTCGGTCTTCGTCTCGGCGGGGATCTTGTCGCCCAGGTCCTTGAGGGACTTCTCCGTCGCGTAGGCGAGGTTGTCGGCGCGGTTGCGGATCTCGATCTCCTCGCGCCGCTGCTTGTCCTCGGCCTCGTGGGCCTGCGCTTCCTTCACCGCCTTGTCGATGTCCTCCTTCTTGAGGCCCGAGCTGGAGGTGATGGTGATCTTGTTCTCCTTGCCGGTGGCCCGGTCCTTGGCCGCGACGTGGACGATGCCGTTCGCGTCGATGTCGAAGGTCACCTCGATCTGCGGCACGCCGCGAGGAGCGGGCGGGATACCGTCGAGGTGGAAACGGCCGAGCGTCTTGTTGTCGCGCCCCATCGGGCGCTCGCCCTGGAGCACGTGCACTTCCACGCTGGTCTGCCCGTCCGCCGCGGTGCTGAACACCTCCGACTTCTTGGTCGGGATGGTGGTGTTCCGCTGGATCAGCTGCGTGGCCACGCCGCCCAGCGTCTCGATGGAGAGCGTCAGCGGAGTGACGTCGAGGAGCAGGATGTCCTTCACCTCGCCGGTGAGGACGCCGCCCTGGACGGCCGCTCCGATCGCCACCACCTCGTCGGGGTTGACCGAGCGGTTCGGCTCCTTGCCGAAGAAGTCCTTCACGATCTGCTGCAGCTTGGGCACGCGGGTCGCGCCGCCCACCAGGATGACCTCGTCGATCTCCTTGGGGCTCTTCTTCGAGTCCGCCAGGCACTTCTTGGTCGGCTCGAGCGCCCGCTGGAACAGGTCCTCGCACATCTGCTCGAACTTCGCCCGGGTGAGCTTCTTGACCAGGTGCTTGGGGCCCGTCTGATCGGCGGTGAGGAAGGGCAGGTTGATCTCCGTCTCCATCGTGCTGGAGAGCTCGATCTTCGCCTTCTCCGACGCCTCCTTCAGGCGCTGCAGCACCATCTTGTCCTTGCTCACGTCGATGCCGGTCTCGCCGCGGAACTCCTGGATCAGCCAGTCCATGATCTTCTGATCCATGTCGTCGCCGCCCAGGTGCGTATCGCCGTTGGTGGCGACCACCTCGACGACGTTCTCGCCGACCTCCAGCACCGAGATGTCGAACGTGCCGCCGCCGTAGTCGAAGACGGCGACCACTTCGTCCTTCTTCTTGTCGAGGCCGTAGGCCAGGGCGGCCGCGGTGGGCTCGTTGATGATCCGGCGCACTTCCAGGCCGGCGATGCGGCCGGCGTCCTTGGTGGCCTGGCGCTGGGCGTCGTTGAAGTAGGCGGGGACCGTGATCACCGCCTCGGTGACGGTCTCGCCCAGGTAGTTCTCGGCGGCCCGCTTCAGCTTCTGCAGGACCTTGGCGCTGATCTCGGGCGGGCTCCACTTCTTCCCCTGGATCTCGATCACCGCGTCGCCGTTGTCGCCCTTGACGACCTTGTACGGCACCCGCTTCTGCTCGCTGGTGGTCTCCTCGTACTTGCGCCCCATGAAGCGCTTGATGGAGTAGACCGTGTTCTCCGGGTTGGTGATCGCCTGGCGGCGGGCCACCTGGCCGACGAGGATCTCGCCGTCCTTGCTGAAGCCGACCACGGACGGGGTGATCCGGCTGCCTTCCTCGTTTTCGATCACCTTCGGGTCGCGGCCTTCCATGATGGCCACTACCGAGTTGGTCGTTCCCAGGTCGATTCCGATGATCTTTTTCGCCATTTCGCCTTGTCTCCCTGAATTCTTTTCGCGCCGGCAGGGTCCCTCGAGCACAGGCCCTGAGCCGCCTCCGGCGGCCGGGGCCTAGGGACTGCCGCGGTGCGGCGGTACAGTAAGTACCCGTCGGAGTGTGTCAAGGAGCGGAGTGCAGGCAGGCGAACGCATCGGCGGCAGATACGTCCTGGAGCAGCGACTGGGTCTCGGGGGCATGGGTGAAGTCTGGCTCGCCGAGCTCGAAGGAGCGGGCGCCTTCCGCAGGCGTGTGGTGATCAAGGTCCTCGCGCCCGAGCACCGGGGGGACCCGCGCATCGCCACCATGCTCGCCGACGAGGCCCGCATCGTCGGTCAGCTCCACCATCCGGGCATCGTGGCCGCCCTCGATTACCTCGAAACCCAGGAGCACGGGCCGGTGTTCGTGCTCGAATTCGTGGACGGGACCTCCCTGCGGAATCTAATGAAGCTGGCGCGGCGGCAGAACGCCCCGCTACCCGAGTCGCTGGCCGCCCATATCGGCGCGCAGGTCGCGCACGCGCTGCACGCGGCGCACACCGCCGTCGGTCGCGACGGCCAGCCGCTTCAGGTCGTGCATCGGGACGTCGCGCCGGACAACATCCTTCTCTCCCGGTCGGGCGCCGTCTACCTGGGAGATTTCGGCGTTGCGGGCGCGGTGGGAAACGTCGAGGTCCGGCGGGATGAACGTCCCCGGGGAAAGCCGGGGTACACGGCGCCCGAGCAGGCGCGGGGCGGCAGCGTCGGGCCGGCCGCCGACATCTTTTCGCTCGGGCGGGTGATCGCCTCTGCGGCAGACGTGGGCTGCGGGCCGGAGTTGCGCGCTGTGATCGAGCGCGCCACCGCCGAGAATCCTCGGAACCGGTTCGGCACCGCCTCGGAGCTGGCCGCGGCGTTGCTGCACGCCTGCCCGGCGCCGAGCGACCCGGATCGCGCCCTCGCCGAGTGGCTGCAGCGGTACGCCGGCGATGCCATGGTCTCGCGCGGACCGGCCACGAGCGCGGTGCCGCGGTCGGATCCGCCGCCCGCCGGGAGGCGTGCACCGGGCGTCCCTCGCCGCCTCGAACCGCACGGGCCGCTGTTCGCCGCGGTGCCCCCGCCGAAGCGGACGCGCCTGAAGATCGCCGCAGCGGCGGGCGCCATGCTCTTCCTGGCGTTGCCGCTGATCTTGATCCTGAAGGGTCCGGGCCGGACGAAATCGCTGCTGCATTCCGCGATCGCCAGCGCGACCACGCCCGTGCACGGGGACCTCCGCGTCACTTCCAAGCCTGCCGGAGCGGAGGTCTATGTCGATGGAAACCCGCGAGGATTCACGCCACTGCGGGTCGAGCTCCCGTCCGGAAAGCACCTGGTGCGGGTCGGCTTGCCGGGCCTCGGACGCTGGCGGGCGGCCGAGGTCGACGTGAAGGACGGCGTGGAGCATCGGCTCGAAGCGAACCTCGCGGAGTAGGTGCATCTGCGACGTTCGCACGGCTTTGCCGACCCGATTGACGAATGCCCTCCGGAAATGCGGAACTTGCGGGCGTGCGATCCCTTGCTCGCCAGCTGCTTCCTCTCGTCGCCGTCCTCGCCTCCCTCGAGGTGACGCGAGTGCAATCGTTGACACGCTATTCAAGATACGCTACTCCTGCGAATGCATTCACGCGATGCTATTCAAAGCATCAGGTGGCGGGCGAGGGCGTGGGAGGCGGGCGGCACCTTGAGCGAGGGGGCGATGGCGCAGCGCGAACTGGACGTCTTCGACGCGCTGGAAGCGGAGTATCCGCAAGGGATCTCCGCCTCGCAGATCGTCGAATTCTTCGTGCCGCGCGGAGTGAAGCTCGCACAGGCCACCTTTCGCAAGTACGTGCAGCTGGGATTGCTTCCACGCAGCCGGCGCGTGGGGGAGAAGGGCAAGCACCGCGGCTCGAAGGGCCTCTACCCGGCGAGCGCGGCGCGTCGGATCCACGTCATCAAGTCGCTGATGGACGAAGGCATGACGCTGGAGGACATCCGGCGCTCGTTCATCTTCTTTCGCGGCCAGCTGGACGGAGTGGAGCGGTCGCTGGACGAGCTCTTCGCGGCCCTGGAGAAGGCGGTCGCGGAGAAGCCGGAGTTGAGGCCATCACGGCGCAAGGAGCTGGAGCGGCTCCTCGCCGAGAGCCGCAAGCAGGCGAATCAGTTCGTCAAGGACATGGAGCGTACGGTCTCCGAAATCACCGCACGGGAAGAGCCCGGGAAGGGGTAAGGCTTTTATGAGCGAGCCGAAGCGCAGCGTTCTCCCCGTCATCGAAGATCCGGAGGACAAGCCGCGGCAGCGGGCGCGGACCATGAGCCGCAAGGAGATGGCGCGGCTCTTCCGGCAGCAAGCCGCCTCCGGGGGACTCGAGCCGGAGCTGCAGGGGTTCATGGCCGAGTTGGACGCCACGCGTCCCAAGACGCGCGGCGACTGTGCCGAGGGAGAACGGCCGTGCCCCTACGTCTCCTGCAAGTACAACCTCTACGTCGACGTGAACCCCCGCACCGGGTCGGTGAAGATGAACTTCCCCGACAAGGAGCTGTGGGAGCTCTCCGAGACCTGCGCCCTGGACGTGGCCGACCGCGCGGGGATCACGCTGGAGGAGGTCGGCGTGATCATGAACCTGACCCGCGAGCGCGTGCGCCAGCTCGAGATGCGCGGCCTGGCCAAGCTGCGGGTGATCGCGGACGACGATGCCCCCAGGCTCACAGACGACGAAGACGACTAGCCCCACCGCGGGCGGCTCAGGGGCTACCGGATTTCTAGCTGTGGTATGGACGCGTCATGACCGTGGCACGCGCCCTGATCAGCGTCTCCGACAAGACCGGCCTGCTCGACTTTGCCCGCGGTCTCTCGGCGCTGGGGATCGAGATCCTCTCGACCGGCGGCACCGCCTCGCTCCTCTCCGGCGAAGGCATCAAGGTCAGGCAGGTCCAGGAATTCACCGGTGCGCCGGAGATGCTGGGCGGCCGGGTGAAGACGCTGCACCCCAAGGTGCACGGCGGCATCCTGGCGCGCCGCAAGCTCGCCTCGGACCAGGCGGACATCGAGAAGCAGGGACTCCAGCCGATCGACCTGGTGGTGGTGAACCTGTATCCCTTCCGCGAGGCGGTCGCGAAGGGGCTCCCCCACGAGCAGGTGATCGAGAACATCGACATCGGCGGGCCGTCGATGATCCGGTCCGCGGCGAAGAACGCCGAGTACGTCACGGTGGTCGTGGACCCCGCCGACTACGGGGTGGTGCTCGCCGAGCTGCAGCAGAAGCGCGAGGTGCACGAGAGCACCCGCCGGCGGTTGCAGGCGCGCGCCTACGCCCACACCAGCGCGTACGACGCGGCCATCGCCGGCTGGTTGGCCGAGCAGATCGCCAAGGCGCACCCGGAGGAGGGTGGCGGGTTTGCCGAGTCTCCTCCCCTGCCGGAGTACCGCCGGCTCCAATCGCTTCGCTACGGCGAGAATCCCCACCAGCGGGCAGCCTTCTACGCCGCGGTGCCGCAGCCCAGGGAACCCACGCTGGCCACGGCCCGGCAGCTGCAGGGGAAGGAGCTCTCCTTCAACAACTTGCTGGACGGCTCGTCCGCCCTGGAAGCGCTCAAGGAGCACGCCTTGGGCCCGGAGGGCCCGGCGGCCGCGGTGATCGTCAAGCACACCAATCCTTGCGGGGCCGCGCGGGCGGCCACCGTGTTCGACGCCTACCGGATGGCGCGCGACGCCGATCCGGTGAGCGCGTTCGGCGGAATCGTCGCCTTGAGCCATCCGGTGGATGCCGCGACCGGCGCTGCGCTGGCGGAGACCTTCCTGGAGGCCGTGATCGCGCCGGGTTTCGAGCGCGCCGCGCTGGACGCGCTGAAGGGGAAGAAGTCGCTGCGGCTGCTGGAAGTCCCGCTGCTGGCGGAAGGGCGCGACGCCTGGACTCCCGAACCGCGCGAGCTGCGCAGCGTGCCCGGAGGGCTTCTCCTGCAATCTCGCGATCTGGCGGACGCGGACCCGCGCGGGTGGAAGGTAGTGACCCGGCGCGCGCCCACGCCGGACGAGTTGGAGGCGCTGGCGTTCGCCTGGAGCGTGGTGAAGCACGTCAAGTCCAACGCCATCGTGCTCGCGCGCAAGGACGTGACGGTGGGAATCGGGATGGGCCAGACCAACCGCGTCGACTCGGTGCGCATCGCAGCCCAGCGCGCGGGAGAGAAGGCGCGCGGAGCGGCACTTGGCTCCGACGCGTTCTTTCCCTTTCCGGACGGAGTGGAGGAAGCCGCGCGCGCCGGCGTCAGCGCGGTGGCCCAGCCCGGAGGATCGGTGCGGGACGACGAGGTGATCGCGGCGGCGGATCGGCTGGGCCTGGCGATGGTCTTCACCGGCGTACGGCACTTCCGGCACTGAGATGACGGCGTCGAGATGACCAAGGTCGTCGTGATCGGGAGCGGAGGGCGGGAGCACGCGCTGGTGCGGGCGCTGCGGCGCGGCGGAGGCAACCGCGAGATCGTCGCCGTCCCCGGCAATCCGGGCATCGCGCGCGAAGCCCGCTGCGTGCCGGCGCAGCCCTCCCTCGCGGATGCGGCGCTGGCGGAGTCGCCGGATCTCGTCGTGGTCGGCCCGGAAGCTCCGCTGGCGGAGGGATTCGCCGACCGGATGTCGCAGCGGGGAGTTCCCTGCTTCGGTCCGATCGAGGCTGCGGCCCGCATCGAATCGTCCAAGGCTTTTGCAAAGGATGTCATGCGCGCCGCCGGCGTGTTGACCCCGCGCGCGGCGGTGTTCGAGGACCCCGCCGCCGCTCGCGAGCACGCCCGCCGCCAGGGCGCCTGCGTGGTGAAGCTCGACGGGCTGGCGGCGGGGAAGGGCGTGATCGTGGCCGACGACGGCGCCGGTGCGGCCGCGGCGGTCGACGAGCTGTGGAAGCCGGGCTCGAGGCTGCTGATCGAGGAGCGGCTGACCGGCCGCGAGATCTCGATCATCGCCCTCTGCGACGGAGAGACCGTGCTGCCGCTCCCTCCGGCCCGGGACCACAAGCGCCTGCTCGACGGCGACAGGGGTCCGAACACGGGCGGAATGGGGGCCGTCTGCTCGCCTTCGGACGCGACGCCGGATCTGGTCCAGGAGGTGGTGCGAACCGTCCTCGAGCCCACCGCGCGCGAGCTGGCAGGGCGGAGAGCGCCGTTCGTGGGCGCCCTGTATGCGGGACTGATGCTGACTCCCGACGGACCCAGGGTGCTCGAGTTCAACTGCCGTCTCGGCGACCCCGAGGCGCAGGCCATCCTGCTCCGGCTCCGCAGCGACCCGCTCCCGCTCTTCTTCGCCGCCGCGCAGCGGCGACTCGCGGGGCAGAAGCCGGTCTGGGACTCGCGCACCGCGGTAGCGGTGGTGCTCGCGGCGCACGGGTACCCCGGCGCCCCACGAGCGATGGACGAGATCCACGGCCTGAGGGCGCTGGCGGCGGAGGAAGGCGACGACCTCTGGATCCTGCATGCTGGCACGCGGCTCTCGGAGGACAAGCTGGTCACCGGGGGCGGGCGGGTCCTCACCGTCGCGGCGCTCGGCGCCGGGCCCGCGCAGGCCCGGGCGCGAGCCTATGGGGCCGCGGCGCGCATCTCCTTCGCCGGGATGCAGGGGCGATCCGACGTCGGGGCGGCGGAGACGTAACTGGTCCGCGGGCGGCAAAAACCTGGTGGTCAGCTCGATCGCCTGATCCTGTCGGAGCTTTTGCGCCTCTTCGTCGCCACGCTCGGCGGGGTGGTGCTCATCTACCTGGTGATCGACTTCGCGGACCGGGCGCACACGTATTCCGGACGCGCCTGGGGGCTCGCGGCCGCCGAGCTGTACGCAAACAAGGCGGCGGTGGTCGCATACCAGCTCGCTCCTGCCGCGTTGATCATCGCGGCGGCGCTGGTGGTGACGCTGCTCTCGCGGCGCGGCGAGCTCACGGCCCTCCTCGCCCTCGGAGTCCGGCCGCTGCGGCTGGCGATCCCGATCGCGGCGTTCGCCGCGGTGCTCGGTGTCGGACTCTTCTGGCTGGGTGAGCTGGTGGTGGTGGGCGCGGACGCGCGCGCGGAAGAGATCCAGGTCAAGCGCTTCAACCGCTGGGGCGACTGGGCGACCTATCACGCCGGGTCGTCGTGGCTGCGGGGCAAGCACGGCCGCATCTACCATCTCGGTCCGGAGCACAACGGCGGGTGGGAGCCGGCCACGGTGCTCGAGATCGCACCCCTCTTCCGGCTCTCGCGGCGCATCGATGCCCGCCGGATCGAACCGGTCGGCGGTGGGGCCGGCTGCGACCCCGGCGCTCCCAATGGCTGCCGCTGGCGGCTGCTCGACGCCGTGGAGACCCGATACGAGCTGTACGGCGGGCCGGGCGGGACCATCGTCGAACGCCGCCTCGACGTGCTGGAGCAGCGGTTCCCGGAAAGCCCCGCGGAGCTGGAGCTGCGCAGCGGCCGCCCGCGGCAGCTTCCCTGGCGGCAGCTTCGCGAGCAGGTGCGCAGGCGGGAAACGACCGGTCAGCGGGCGCGCGAGTACGAGGTGGCGCTGGCCGAGCGGGTCGCGAACCCGATCCAGCTCATCCCGGCCGCGCTGGCGGCAGTCGGGCTGAGCTTCATGCTTCAGCGTCCGCGCCGCCGGATGCCGCTGGCGGGAGCGGTCGCGCTCGGGATGGGGCTCTCGATGGTGCTGTGGGCGGCGTCGGTAATCGCGCACTCGATCTCGGTCTCCGGCGGCATCGAGCCCCGGATCGCTGCCTGCATCCCCGGCCTCGTCAGCGGGGCCATCGCGACGCTCGCGTTTTGGAGGGCGTGACCGGCACGCCTTTTTGGCGGTCTTTCTTGGCTTTGCGGCGCATTTCTGGCACAACGCGCGCCGTCGAAGGAGCAACGAATGAAAGGCATCGTGCTGGCGGGTGGAACCGGCTCGCGCCTGTTTCCGCTCACCAAGGTCACCAACAAGCACCTGCTTCCGGTCGGTCGGGAGCCGATGATCTTCCATCCCGTCCGCAAGCTCACCGCGGCGGGGATCGAGGAGATCCTCATCGTCACCGGCGTCGAGCACATGGGCGACGTGGTGACCCTGCTGGGCTCCGGCAAGGACTTCGGGTGCCGCTTCACCTACAAGGTGCAGGACGAGGCGGGCGGCATCGCCCAGGCGCTCGGCCTGGCCGAGAACTTCGCCGGCAAGGAGCTGCTCTGCGTCATCCTGGGGGACAACATCTTCCAGGATCCGATCGGTCCCTACGTGAGCGCGTTCCGCGAGCAGGCCCGGGGCGCGCGGCTCCTCTTGAAGAAGGTGGATGATCCGCAACGCTACGGCGTCGCCGAAGTGGAAGGCTCGCGGGTGGTCCGGATCGTGGAGAAGCCGAAGCGCCCCAAGAGCGACCTGGCGGTGGTGGGAATCTACTTCTACGATTCCCAGGTCTTCGACGTGATCCGCACGCTCAAGCCCAGCGCCCGCGGCGAGCTGGAGATCACCGACGTCAACAACCACTACCTGCGCGAAGGGTCGCTGCACTGCGACCGACTGCAGGGCTGGTGGACGGATGCCGGAACGTTCGAGTC
>Ga0209488_10001246_pt1 | contig 21858 bp, 21 predicted proteins | sample Rivendell_Oct201_8_FD_188349 | JGI IMG/M metagenome (GOLD analysis project Ga0209488, IMG submission 188349) | Vadose zone soil microbial communities from the Eel River Critical Zone Observatory, Northern California, USA -... | ecosystem: Environmental > Terrestrial > Soil > Vadose zone >...
TGTTCGCGGAGTTGGTGGGCTTCTTCGCGATTGACGACCGCATCTTCCAGCTCGCGATTTCTTTCCAGAAGGTGCATCCTGCCGGGCAGCGAAATCACCTTCGGAACCAGCGGTATGAGCATCGCCGCCGTGACAACCGACACCGCAGCCGTGATTGCCTTGATGACGCCCGCCAGCAGATAGCTGCCGTGCCAGACGTTCCAAATTTCCACCAAGTGAGTCGTGCCACAAGCCAGAATAAAAGTCCCGAACATCCAGAAAATCCGGGTGAAGGGAAGCCCTCGGTTTTTGCGGACAAAGTAAATGAGAATAATAGGAATGCAGTAATAGGAGAGCGCGATCAACCCGTCAGAAACCACGTGCAGCCGCAAGATCAGAGGATCCCAAAGATAGCAATACCCGTGTGGCATGAAATCTACGGACCGCGAGAACCCGCTGACGCCTTTGGCCGCAAGCCAATGCACACACGCGGCCACTCCGATGGCAACCCCAGTCCCGAGGAGGCGGCGTGCGCTAGAAGTATTCATAAGAGCCGGACAGTTTAGTAAGGGGTTATTAATAACAATCGGCCCCGCCCATGCGAACTTTAGCGCGTGCACGTGTGGAGCGGACACTCCCTTCGACTTCGCTCAGGGCAGGCCCTGTCCGCCGCCTTTGACGTTGCTTCTCAAAACCTAAAGAAACCACCCTGCCGCCACCCACTTGACGCTGAATAGCCCTGCCGTTACTGTGAAATGTCTAAACCCAAATGAAGCTCTCTGTCGTAATGCCGGTGTACAACGAGCGCGCCACCCTGCGCGAGGTCGTTGCGCGCGTCCTCGCCGTACCTCTCGACATCGAACTGATCTGCATAGACGACGGCTCGCAGGATGGCTCCCGCGAAATCCTGGCGGAACTGGGCCAGCGCTATCCCCAGATCCGGATTCTTCTTCAACCGAAAAATATGGGGAAAGGCGCGGCCCTTCGCCGAGGCATCCAGGAATCCACGGGCGATTTCGTGATCATCCAGGACGCAGATCTCGAATACGATCCGGCGGAATACACAAGGCTCCTCGGTCCGCTGATCCAGGGCCAGGCCGACGTCGTCTATGGATCGAGATTCATAGGCGCCGCACCGCACCGCGTACTTTATTTCTGGCACTCGGTAGGGAACCGGATTCTCACTCTGCTTTCCAACGCCCTGACCAACATGAACATGTCGGACATGGAAACCTGCTACAAAGTTTTCCGCCGCGAGATCCTTCAAGCCATCCCGATCGAAGAAAACCGCTTCGGCTTCGAGCCGGAGATAACCGTGAAGATCGCCAAGCGCCGCCTGCGCGTATATGAAGTCGGTATCAGTTATTGGGGGCGGACTTACGAAGAAGGGAAGAAGATCGGCTGGAAAGACGGCTTTCGCGCCCTATGGTGCCTGCTCAAATACACTGTGAAAGAGCCTCGCCTGAACCCTAAGCAACTCGTAGCCGGTGCCCCAGAGAACGCACGGTGAACGGCAATCCTCGCTTCGATTTAGGCCCTGCCCGGAAAAAGCGATTCGGAAGATCCTTTTAAATAATATGGATGCGCATTCCACTGCTAGGATCCCGGTCCGACAAATATCAGATGGAACATTGCAGTGGCGCTTATTGAGCAGTCACATACACGGTTGAGCTCCAGCTGAACCCAGTGCTGTCGGTCGACTGAACCATGATGTGGTGCGATCCTGGCGAAGCGCTGACATAAGTATTCGCGGTTCCGCTCGCCACTGAATAAACCTCTTTCCCGTCGAGATACACTGCCGTCGAAGCAATTGGGTTAAATCCGGTCGAATTGCCAACCACGTGTATCGAAGTACCAGTCACCGAGCCACCCAGCGGAGTGCAAATGGATACGACTGGCCCAATACCACGGTTCGCACAGCTCGATGAATCCGTGCCGCTCACCGTGATGCTGCGTGCCAGGGAAAAGTTCTGTCCCTTGCTGTTCTGCCCCAGCACCTTGAGCGTGTGTGTTCCAGCCGCCACATTCACGTAAACATCCATCGCATTGGTCCCGGCACTCACAAACGTCTTTGCGCCGTCGACCAGCACCGTCATGCTCTTCACCGCAGAAGCCGAAGTCGTTCCGGCGACAATTCGCACCGGGGAAGGGCTCGCAGTTGTCGGAGCGCATAGCGTGACCGATGGCTCAACCGTGTTCAGCGGACAATAGGGAAGTCTTGCACCAGCCAGCACCACCAATGCATAAGGATTGCTTCCAGTCTGCCACTGCAGTCCAGGCACCGGCTCCAGCGCCAGCGAAACGGGATCCAAACGGTAGGCGGAAACCGTGTTGGAGTTAGTCGCAGAGGCATAAACAAACTCGTTTGTGGGATCAACCGTAACCCAGCGGGTGCTCGTACCAGCGGGTTGTGGTGTTCCCGCGACTATCAGGCTTCCATCTGACTGAATCGCCAGCGACGCCGTTGTATTTTGTGCCTGATTATCAACAATGATCGCCTTTCCGTTGGCGGACGCCGCGATCGTGTTCGGAGCATTGCCCCCGGTCGCGTAAGGCGAGCCCGGCAGGGAAGTCAGGGTGCCATCGCCGGCAATGGAATATCCCGAAACGCCGCCTCCATAATTCACCACATACGCGAAGCGTCCGCTCGGCTCGACGGCAACGCCCAAAGGAGTATTTGGATTGGAGTAAGGCGAACCGGGAACGTAATACAGGCTTCCATCCGCCTGGATGGAATAAGCTCGAACCTCGTTGTTAGGAAGGACCGCGGAAGCATAAAGATACTGCGAGGTTGGAGTAGCGGAGGAACCAGTGAATGACACCGACGTGTCGTAGGGAGATCGCGGGACGGCCGTCAATGTTCCGGTAGTGGAATTGATGCTGAACCCGTAGAGCCCGTCCCCCGTGGAGTACAGGAACTTCCCGTTCGGCGTGACCATCACGCCTCCGGATGCCGAACCCAGCGGATAACTCGCAATCTGCGTCAGAACTCCGCTTTGTTGATTCACGCTGAAGGCGGTCACGGCACTGCCCGCGCTATATAGAAATTTGTTGTCCGGGGTGAGTGCAAGTCCTTGTATGGCGTATCCGCCGGAAAAGGGCGATCCAGATATCTCGCTAAGTTGCCCGGTCAAGGATTGCACCCGGAAAACGGAAATCGTGCCGTCGATGTAATTCGCGACAAACAGGAATTTCGGGACCGTGCCCTGAGCAAACAAACTGCCGGTCAACAGCAGTGAAAGTAAAATGACGGCCAAACAGCTGCGAAAAGAAAGCGAGGGGGAATTCATTCGAAGCCTCAAGTCGGAATAGTCGATCAATGCTGCAGGTTTTAGATATGAAACGGGAGCATAGAGGTTGCTATCGTGACGGCAGCGCGGGTTGCGTGCCGATATGCGCTCTTCAGGTACCGTATTCACCGTACAGCCAAATCTCCGCGTCTATCGCACAAATTGCATGGCGACGCAGGTCTCTTCGTTCGTAATCCACCATTTCCCCGGCATTTTTCCTTTGGCACCGGACGTGCTCTCTGCATCTTAAAGGCGCGAAGATTGATGGCACAGGTTACGATACGGGGACTGCGGGTAGGAACGGCGATCGCAATGTTCTGCTGCTGCGCAGCCGCTCAGAAGGTCACCCCTTCAGGAACAATCCCTCTCAACTCAATTATCGAGGGCATGGAAAAAGCGCAAGCCGGAGTTAGTCCTCGGGTTGCCTATCAGGTCATTCGCGAGTACCGCCTGTTCGGCGCGAAAGATTCGACTGCGAATTCAGATGTGGTGGCGGAAGTGGATTTTAGGCCGCCCTCCCGCAAGGATTACAAAATCCAGAGTTCGTCCGGGAGCAAGCGAGGGCCGGAAGTAGTCCGGCGCGTCCTTGACCGCGAGGTAGAAACGACGTCCAAAGGCAATCAAGCCCGGACTGCCCTTAACCTCGATAACTATGATTTCACTTACATCGGCGAAACAGTTCTCGATGGCCAGTCCTGTTATCTATTGGGATTGAAGCCCAGGCGGAACGAGAAAGAGTTGATCTCGGGGAAAGCTTGGGTCGACAAACATCTGTTTTTCGTGCGTCAAGTCGAAGGAGATGTGGCAAAAACGCCGTCGTGGTGGTTAAGAAAGGTTCGAGTCAAGCTCGTATTTGCCAATGTCCAGGGCACCTGGTTGCAGACCAGCATGGAAGCCGTAGCTGATGTACGTTTTGTTGGCTCTCACACCTTGACATCACGCGTCGTGGATTACCGGGGCGCAGGCGAAGTCGCGTCCACTATGCGCTCCTTGAATCACAAACCCTGAGTCTTTCTTACCTGCGTGTGCTGCGACTCCAGGACGAGCCATCGAAAAATGAGAAAGTCGAAAACCAATACTCAGACTCCTCTGTGAGCACAATTACCCACCCACCTAATCGCCTGTTCCTCGCAGGTAGACGACCGACGGATTGCCCATACCTGCAATGCTGACATCTAGCGTCCCTCCTTGCTTGCCTGTCATAACCGGGGCGAAGCTCACGGCAGCCGTACAACTGGCGCCGGGGCCAATCTGTGATCCGCAGTTATTGGTCTCGAAAAAATCGAAAGAATCCAGTCCTCCTTGGAGGATGTAGCCCACGCTTACCGTCGCGCTGCTCCGGTTGGTGATGGTCACAAACTGCGGAGGGCTCGTCGTACGCACCTTCTGGGGAGCAAAATTCAACTGTCCCGGGGAAACCGTAATTAGGGTGCCCGAACCGATCAGCTCAATCACCTGCGGCTTCGAAGAGGCGCTGTCGACAATGGTGACGGCTCCGGTGAACAAGCCGATGGTCAGCGGCTTAAAAGTAACCGTGATTGCGCAACTTGCGCCCGGCGCGACGCTCGCTCCACACGTCGTCAGTGTGCTCAGTCGAAAGGGGCTGGCCACGGAAATCGAGGAAATGGATAAGTCCGTGGTGCCCGTATTGGTGAGCATTGCCGTGAGCGGCGCGCCGATTTTGCCAACAAATCTTGGGGAAAACGTCAGAGGGGTGGTAGGCGAGAAACTGACCACCCCCGTATTCAGCAGCACATGCACCTCGCTGTACGGTCTATCCAGATTCGCCAGATCCTGCTGATGGTCGTTGTTAAAATCCCCTACCACCACGAACGCGCTATCTATACCGGTGACATAGCTCGTAGCCGGTTGGAAGGTGCCGTCGCCGTTTCCCAGCAGCACACTCACTCCGCTTGCCTGGGAGTTGTTAACGAAATTAGTCGCTCCAACCAAATCCAATTTCCCGTCGCCGTTGAAGTCCGCAACTGCGATCCAGTAGGGACCGCTGATAGGGTAGTTCACTGGCGGTTGGAAAGTGCCGTTGCCGTTGCCCAAAAATATGCTGACGGCATCAAACTCTAGGGCGACGGCCAAGTCGGGCTTGCCGTCCCCATTGAAATCTCCCACTGCAACCGACTGTGGTGGCTCCTGCGAGGAATAGCGAATCTCCTCGCGAAAAGTACCATCACCGTTTCCCAGATAGACGACCACTTCCTGGACAAACCCGGCATTCCTAGTGATCGCGAAGTCGAGCATACCGTCGCCATTGAAGTCTCCCCAGGCCAAGCTGCCAAGGGAGGTCACATTGGTGTCAATCGGCGCTTGAAAGGTTCCGTCTCCGTTGCCCAACAACACGCTGACATAAGGGCCATCGGCAACGATCAGATCAGGCTTATGATCCCCGTTGAAGTCTCCCACGCCTACAAAACGGGAGCCCGCTGTAGTGATAACATTCACGGCAGGCTGAAAGGTGCCATTTCCATTCCCCATCAGGACGCTCACTGGTCCGTCCAGATTTGCTATCACCAAATCGAGGTTGCCATCGTGGTTGAGGTCCGCAGCCGCCACCGATAGAGGCACCCCGCCGTCGGAGTAACCCACCGGGGGCTTGAACGTGCCGTCCCCATTGCCGAGCAGGATCTCCACTTGAATGTCACTGGCGACCGCGATATCCAGCTTGCCGTCGTGATTGAAATCTCCGACCGCCTCCGACTGCAGGATGCCGCTAAGCGCCGTCGTTGACCGGGTTTCAAACTGGGCTGCTGCCGAGTCACTGAAACTCAGCTCACAGATCAGGGCTAGGGTCACAGCACAAAGCACTCGGCGAAGTCGAAACGGGGAATGATGTCGAAACAAGAGAACCTCCAGTGAATGTTCCGCAGGGCAGGACTTAATTTGATAAGGGGGAACCCTCGAGGCGGGGGCCTATCTTGGAACTGCCACCCCGTTACGTTACCACCAACTCCTCCGCTTTCCAACGTAATTTCCCACTCAAAAGCACATACGACGATCAATATCGTGTGGCAATTGCTTGCGGTCTGCCGAGAATCAACTCAACGCCCTCTGACCCGGACCGAGACTGTTACGCTGCCGTTGTGTGACCCTTGCGACTGGTATGATGTTGCCTGTTCGGAAGCTTTTCAGACAAATATGATGTCCTCCTCTTGTCAGCGATTCCTTGTTTTGTTCTTCGCGACCGCAGCCGTCGCCCTAATCTCCGCACAAGCGCAAACGGCCTCCGCGTCACATCCGCGGATTGCGCTCGAAACCGTAACCGGTTCCCAGCCGCTCCGCGATGGCATCGAGATTCAGGCGGGCACGGCAAGTTTGCGCATCACCGCCCTGCGAGACGACATCCTCCGCGTGCGCGTTGCCCCCGGTGGCGCTTTGCCCGAGGATGCTTCATGGGCAGTGCTTCCAGGACCGCGCGGCAAGTCCGTCGATGTGCAGCCGAGCGGAGATGCTTCCTCTGTCGGCTTCCGTACCGCGTCGCTTGACGTCCGCGTTGAGCGCTCGCCTCTCCGCCTCGTCGTTCGCGACCTCAGCGGCAACGTAATTTCCGCCGACGCTGTCGGTCGCGCCGCCGCATTCGATCTCGGCGGTTTCTCCGTCTCCAAGAGCATGCCCACCGAAGAGCATTACTTCGGACTCGGGGACAAGACCGGCTCCTTCGACCGCAGAGACCAGGCCTTCACGCTTTGGAATACTGACGTTGGCTTCCAGGAATCCATCGATCCTATTTATAAGAGCATCCCCTTCTTCATCGGTATCAACGGCGGCCGCAGCTATGGGCTTTTCCTCGACAACACCTGGCGCACCTGGTTCGACTTCGGCAAGCAATCGCGCGACTCCTATTCCTTCGGTGCGGAAGGCGGCCCGCTCGACTATTACTTGCTCTATGGCCCCACTCCAAAGCAGGTTGTCGAGGCGTACGCCTATCTCACTGGAACACCTCCGCTGCCTCCGTTATGGGCCCTCGGTTTTCAGCAGTCACGCTATAGCTACGCTCCGGAATCGCAAGTCAGGGAAATCGCCGACCGCCTTCGCGCCGACAAGATTCCTTCCGACGTGCTTTATCTCGACATCGATTACCAGTACAAGAATCGGCCATTCACCGTTGATCCAAAGACCTTCCCGAACTTTCCTGGGCTGGTGTCCGATCTCCGCAAGCAACATTTGCATCTGGTCACAATTACCGATCTGCACATCGCTCATGCCCCCGGCGAGGGCTATGCACCCTATGACACTGGCGCAGCGGGAGACCATTTTGTAAAGAATCCGGATGGCAGCGAGTTCGTAGGTATCGTCTGGCCCGGCCCTTCGGTCTTTCCCGATTTCACTCGCGCCCAAACGCGCGAATGGTGGGGCGGTCTCTACAAGCAATTCGTCCAGGACGGAGTTGCCGGCTTCTGGAACGATATGAATGAGCCCTCGGTTTTTAAGGTACCCGGCAAGACGATGCCCCTGAATTCCGTTCACCGCATCGAAGAACCCGGCTTCGCATCTCGCACCGCCACGCATGCAGAGATTCACAATATTGTTGGATTAGAGAATGCGCGCGCCACTTACGACGGCCTGCTCAAGCTGCGCCCCGACGAGCGTCCCTTCGTTCTCACCCGCGCTACCTACGCGGGTGGGCAGCGCTACGGGTTTACCTGGACCGGAGATAATTCCGCTACCTGGAATCACCTCCGCCTTGCCACTCAGATGCTGCTCAATCTTGGCCTCAGCGGCATTTCTTTTGTTGGTGCTGACGTCGGTGGATTCAACCGTTCGCCCGGGCCTGAGCTGCTTACGCGATGGGTTGAGGTTGCAGCCTTCAATCCTTTCTATCGCGATCACGCCGAGAAGGGATCTCTGCCGCACGAAATCTGGGTCCACGGCCCGGAGCAGGAAGCGATTCGCCGCCGCTACATCGAGACCCGCTATCGTTTACTTCCGTACATCTATACGCTTGCCGACGAAGCGGCGCGTACCGGCATTCCGCTGATGCGTCCCGTGTTCCTCGAATTTCCGGAGGTCCTCGCGCCATCGACCTCTGAATTCAATGGTCTCGATACGGAGTTCTTTCTCGGCCGCGGCCTGCTGATCGCTCCACCACCATTCGCTGAGGCCCCCGATGACTACATCGTCTCGTTTCCAAAAGGTCAGTCGTGGTACGACTTCTGGACTGGACTCAAGGCTGTCCTCCATCAGCCGACATCTTCGATGAGAATTCATCCGGTACTCGACACCCTGCCTGTATATGTCCGAAGCGGAAGCATTCTCCCGCTACAACCGCTCGTCCAGAGCACCGATGAAACTCCCAACGGTCCGCTGGAGCTTCGTATCTATCCCGGAGAAAACTGCACAGGCGCTCTCTATCTCGATGACGGCCACACCTTCCGCTACCAGCACGGAGAGTTCCTCCGCCAGACATTCACCTGCAAGTCAGAAGGGAACTCAGTGCTCCTGGATTTCGGCGCGCGTCAAGGCTCGTACACCCCGTGGTGGAAGACAATCGAAGTTGTGATTTACGGCTGGCCCTCTAAGCAAGCTGAAGCGACGCTCTCTAACAACACGCTCAAGACTACCTATGACGCCCCAAAGCATGCGCTCCACATCCTGATGCCCGACAGCGCCAGGGAAACTGAACTGCTGGTCAAAGGGTATTAGAAGACCTGGTCAGGCAGCCCTCAGCCTTGCAGGAAATCATGGCACCCAGCGTGCGGTGATATTTTTTCAGCAGATTGTTAAGCCGGGATACAACGTCCGATAACAGGTATTATGTAAACTGACGGGGCCAAGGTCAACACAGAGCGGCGCCTGCTGCTTGGAATGAGTTCCCGGAAGTTCACTGTTTGAGGGGCTTCGATCGACCATTAAGGAAGATGCACACGGAAAATGACTCAATCGCTCAATGACTCAATCGCTCACTCCTTACATCTTGTACTTCCCCAAGTCATCATCGTTCAGCCCTTCGAGCCACTTTCGTAATTCGTCGGTAGTCACGCGGTCCGACATGTTGGCGGCAAGTTTCGAGTTCTTGAGCACAACGTCATCCACAAAGATCGGACAATCCACCCGCAACGCCAACGCCAGCGCATCCGAGGGCCGCGAATCGACGCTGATAACTTCGCCGCTGCGTTCCAGCCATATGACCGCATAAAACGTGTCTTCGCGCAACTCAGTAACGACAACTTTGTGAACTTGCGCCTCCAGCCCCGTGAGGACGTTCTTGATCAAATCGTGCGTCATCGGCCGCGGCGTGCTGACTTTTTCGATCTCAAGCGCAATCGCATTAGCCTCATAAACTCCCACCCAAATGGGCAGAACCGCCTCCCCAGAAACATCCTTAAGGATCACAATCGGCAAATTGCTGACCGGATCCATCATCAGACCGCGGATTGTCATCTCGACTTCCATGTGAACTTCCTCAATTTTCTCGTTATACCACCATCTCGCCCAGCAAGGAGTTGGGAAAGCTCGTTGTGGTCAGCACGGGGACGTAGCTTCCGGTTGTGGGGACGGCGTTTGGCGGAGCCGTAAAATTCAGCGTCTTATTCTGCGAGGTGCGGCCCATCCACTGGCCGCGCGCTTCGTTCTTCCCTTCAACCATTACTTCATGTACCGTCCCTATATATTTCTTGTAGCTTGTGGTTTGGATTGCGCGCTGCTTTGCATTTAAAACTTCCAGGCGCCGCACTTTTTCCTCGTCAGGGATCGCATCTTCCAACTTCAGCGAAGGAGTGTTCGGGCGTGGCGAGTATTTGAAAGAGAACACGGCGTCGTATCCAACTTCGTCGAGCAATGAAAGCGTCTCGCCGAATTCGGTTTCCGTCTCTCCTGGGAAGCCGACGATTACATCGGTAGTGATGCTGATCTCACGCTTCGCGGCTTTCATCCAGGCAATACGTTCGAGATATTGCTCCCGAGTGTAGAGCCTTTGCATGGCATCGAGCACGCGGTTCGATCCGCTCTGCACCGGCAGATGAACGTGGTCGCAGAGGGTGGGCACGGCCTCGATGGCTTCGACAATGTCGCGTCCAAAGTCGCGTGGATGCGACGTGGTGAAGCGCACGCGTTTGATGGCGGGGATTTCTCCTACCGCGGCCAGCAATTCTGCGAAAGATTTTTTGTGAGCTGAGTCCTTGTACGAATTCACGTTCTGGCCGAGCAGCTGGATTTCCGTATACCCAAGGTCGGCCATCTGGCGCGCTTCTTCAAGGACAGAATCCGAGGTGCGGCTGCGCTCCTTGCCGCGCGTGAATGGCACCACGCAATAGGCGCAGAACTTGTCGCAGCCTTCGATAATGGTGATGTATCCGCGATGAGGATTGGTGCGGGCGGTGAATTCGGTTTCGAAGCATTCGTCGGTTTCGCGATCGTCCAGTCCGGTTACGCGCTGCTTCCCTGCCTGAATCTGCACCAGCATCTCCGGCAGATTGCGGTAGGAAGCGGATCCGCAAACTAGCGAAACATAAGGCGCGCGCTCAAAAATTTTCTCGCCCTCCTGCTGGGCGACACATCCGAGCACGCCAAACGTCTTGCCTTGCGCTTTATATTTTTTGTAATCGGAGAGACGGTTAAAGACTTTCTGCTCAGCCTTGTCGCGGATCGAGCACGTGTTGTAGAGCACCAGGCCCGCCTCTTCGACCGTTTCCACCTGGGCGTAGCCTTCCTTCAGGAGCGTGCCCACGACTTTTTCAGAGTCGTGCACGTTCATCTGGCAGCCGAAGGTTTCGAGGTAGAAGGTCTTTTGCGAGTCTCCACACATATAGGCCTAGTATAACCTGCAGGGTTGGGATTGCCCGTGGAGTGTTCTTCCCACACGAGCAAATCAACGGCAAGAGCAACCCCAAGGTCAAAGGCGTCGGACAGGAGTGTCCGTCACACACTTGCAGCCAACATCAACGGCAAGAGCAACACCAACCTCAACGTCAAGGGCGTCGGACAAGAGTGTCCGACCCACACGTGCAACTGCGACACCAACAGCGACGGCAACCCCAACAGCAAGGTCAAATGCGTCGGACAGGAGTGTCCGACCCACACTTCACTTCCCTGCTGCTGGCTCAACCCAGAGCCACTTGTAGTCTTCTGGTCTGGTCACCAATCCTCTTCGGACTGGATTTTGCCTCACGTATTCCAATTTTTCTTCGAAGCTTTCCTGCGAGCGCACGATGTGGTCGAAGGATTCTTCTTGCCAGACCGGGCCGCTGGAACCGCTGAGTTTATTAACGCTTCGGGCCGACGTGCCTTTCATCAGGTTCAGGATTGCGGGCAATGAGTAAGGCCAGCCTTTTTCGTCTCGCAGCGGCAAAAGAAGGAGGTGCACGTGATCTGGCATTACAACCGCTGCGTGAAGATCGTAGCGTTTGCTGTTGTCATGCATGCAGTGCTGGAGGACTACGTCTCGGGACTCCGGAGCGAAGGCGATTCGATTGGCTTTGCAGAATGTGATGAATACCGCTCGTCCTGCTTTCTGATAGTGCGGCAGCATGCGGTGGTATTCGTATTTTCGCTCGAGAGTTGGCTGGGGCATGGAAGGTCAAAGGCAAAAGCAAAGGCAAAAGCAAAAGCAAAGTCAAAAGCAACGTCAAAAGCAAAAGCGAAGGCAAAAGCAAAAGCAAAGTCAAAAGCAAGAGCTAAAGTCAAAGGCGTCGGACAAGAGTGTCCGACCCACACGTGCATACTTGTTCCACACGGTCGCATGCCAGCATTGCAATTGTCTGTGACGAGTGAACAGTCTCATCCACAACCCTGTCAGCCGCGTTGGGGGCAGAGGGCGCAGTGGATTTCTAGATTTTTGCTGCGGCAGCGGCGGGGATTTGATTTGCGGAGGCGGACTGCCAGGCAGGAGTCGAGGAGGCACCAGGTTTCGCGGTATTTTTCGAACTGGGCGCGGGACTGGCGGCGGGTGGTGGGATAGAAGCGGACGCCTTTGCGGTGTCCGATGGCCTGGACGGGGATGATGTACCAGATGTTTTCGGGGAAAATGTATCCGACGAAGAAGTCGATTTCTTTGCTGGTGTAGGCTTTGCCGCTGGCTCCGGAGGTTTTGACGCGGTAGCGATTGTCGGCGTAGAGGGTGGCGGATTTGACCTGGACGCGGAGGAGTCCGTGGTTGAGTTCGACTACGGAGTCGTAGCGGTCGCTGTCTCCCCAGGGGATGCAGACGCTGAAGCCGAGGGCGGTGGCGCGGGCGAGGAAGGCAGCTTCGGCGGCTTCTCCGCGACTCTTGCGGGTGGGCTCGGCAACGGCGTGGAGGGAGATCAACTCTGTGTGACCCGATTTGTCCGGTTCATTTCGCATATTCCCCTGACGAGGTGTTCTTGACTGTGAAAACACGAACGGCGCAGACCGAATGGCCCTGCGCCGCTGTTTTTGCTCTATATATCCAGAATAGCAAATCGCAGGGGGTAAACCGGACATTTTCTGAAACTTATATCTTGAGGAGAATCATAGAGTTGAAGAACAAGACTCATGTTTAGGGTATTGACAAGATTTTCGTGGGGCACACACCTGCCTTGGGCATGCGCAGAGCAGACTCTGTGCGACGCCTTTGACTTTGCAATCCCTAGTTGCGACTTAGCCTTGCTGAAAGATCCCGATCACGTTTCCTCCGGGATCGCGGAAGCGGGCGGTGATCTCGGGAGCGTCGCCGCCGATGGGCTGCACGATCTCGCCTCCGTTTGCGACGATCACTTCAATGCAGGCGGGCACGCTGTCGACCATGATGTAAAACAGAAGTCCGGGCTTGGCCTGCGGCGGACGCCCTATGACCCATGTGCCGCTGACTTCGCCAACCGTGTCGTCAAAAGCGACGCTGCCATCCCTGCGCGTCCGGATGTTCCAGCCGAAGACGCGTTTATAGAACTCGGCCGAGCGCGCAATGTCGGTGGCCGGCATCTCGATGTAGCAGATATTGCCGTTTGCGAGTGTCGGAGGCATCGGTGTTCCTGGAGGGGTTTGATTCTAGCAAAACTCCCGGGGCTGAATTCCATTCTTGCAGCGCTTTTTCCGTCGAACGCCTCACTGTTCTTGTGCAGCGCGACAACCTCAACTTGTGTCTTTTCAAAACCGGAAACAGAGGGCCGGGCCACCGCCCCCAAGTGTTACAATCCTCGCGCCTTTCCTAAAAAGAGGGCACGTGGAGTTGCCTATGCAGACGGCGGAAATAGTCATTGGGGTTGCTAGCGTCGTCGCGGTTTTAGTGAGCCCCCTTGTAGCCCTTCAGGTTCAAAAGTATTTGGACGGACGGCACGAGAGTTACAACCGAAAGCTAACGATTTTCAAGAACTTGATGATGTACCGAGTAACCCCTTTGTCGCCCGGCTATGTGCAATCGCTGAATCTTGTCGACCTAGAGTTTAACGGGAACAATGAAAACGAGAAGGCGATCCGTGAGAGGTGGAGAATACTTTTGGACCATTACAACAATTATTCGGCGGCCACTGACCCAGTCGAGAAAGCCAGAGCACTTAGCATCGAACTGCTTAAGGCTATGTCGAAGTATTTTAAGTACGACTTTGACGAGGTGTACTTAAAGCGCGGAGCCTACTATCCCAAGTTCTTCTCGGATGTTGAAGAGGAGCAGCACGCCCTGAGGAGGAAGCTGCTTGAGGTTCTTGATGGAAACCGTAGGCTGCCAATCGGAGTTTTTGAACAGAAGTTTCCTGACCTGGTCGACCGGCCGTTGTTGAAAAGTAATGCTATTCCGGAAGTATCCCTCTCTTCGTTAATTTAACCGCAATTCCCGGTCGCTGTGGTCCCACTAGACTGCCAGTTCCCTTGATGATGTCCCCTTCCACGGTGCCCGTGATCCTCAATTCAAAGTCTCCCGTGATTCCAACCACACTGGGCACGTTCGGAAGGAAGTTGCGAACCATTATTTGCGCTTCTACAGAATTTCCGTGCGTTTTGTACGAGCCCGTGTAGGTGTAGCCGGTGTCTCCGCCAAAGACTTTCCCTTTTATGAACATGACGACGCCGCCGCCATTGCCCTGCATCCCCTCATACTGGACGATCCAGAATCCCTCGACCATCTCATCCTCCGATCTGGCAGCCACATAATACTCTTAGACAGTAGCAGTTTGGTATCTGCATGGGGCTGGCCCCATCCTTGGCGCAGAGTCCAAAGATGAGGCTGCCCCACCCCACCGTGAGGTCCAGGGACAAGGAACGTGGTTCGGCGTAATGGCGTGATGGCTAGGCGTGTCCCATGTTTGGCGTTCCTGCGGTGGGCGCCATTCCTGAAGGGTTTGACGCTTGACAGTGCACATAGAACAGAGTACATATCAAGACTCTTCTTTCCCCCTAGGTGTAGTAACCCCGGCCCCTTATCAATTTTCAAGTTTTGAGCGGAGGTGCGCTTCTCGCATGAAACCTTTTTATTTGAGTATTCCCCACGAAGTCGAACTAAAGAAAGAGTCGCGGTGGATCAGTAGCGCCGAGCATGAGTACTTCGTCTACCGTAAGCATTGGCTGGTAAAGGAGCGCCAATTAGCCGAGCGCGCCCGAATTGGTGAAATAGTGGGCTTTTTCCAGTCCCCACCAGCCAAGGGCCGTACGTTTGCCAGAAGTGAGGAAATAGAGTTTGAAGTAGTGGATGTAGAAGAATCCATCAAACAGGTGCTGTCGGAGGAGGAAGCCAAGAGCGAAGTGTCAGCCGAAGTCGCCGCCGAGATTAGTGCTCTCGGTGTTGCAAAGTTAAACAGCAAGCTTCGAGCGGCACTTGAGGAGCGGCTGAAACAATCAGAATCGACGACTGAACGTTCGCAGCGCACTACGACAATGCGCCGAAACGTGAAGTTCGAGTGGACGTATCCGATTCCAGATGATAGCGCCGACAAATGGTGCGCAACAACAATGTACAAGAGATTTTCGTATGACGTCTACCTAGCGTGGGTGGACTATCTTTTCGTTCGCTACGAGCGTCCATCGTTGTTCCAGCGAGCTCAAGTCCGATCCAAATACCCGGAGCTCGCAGGTGACCGCGCGCTCAATTGGGTAAAGATACATCAGCCGAGCCTATCAGTTACGTTCTGGAAACTGGTGCGGGGCGGCACGACAATCTCTAAGGAACAAGACTATGTCCAAGAAGTGGAGGATGCTTACGAGGTTTCGATTCAACCACTCGATCGTCCCCTTTCCCACAGCAACCGGCCTAGAGTTGCCAGCCTTTACAAGCTTTCAAACGACGCATTCCCGCCACGGTGGACAAAGGCCATGCGCAGTGAAAAAGATGAGGAGGACGATCAAGCGACTCAGGCATCGATGAGGAAGGAAATTTGACATCGTGCGGGTGGCCCGGTCCTCGCAGAAGGGCTCGAGATTGTTTCTAGTCTGCAAAAAACTCCCAATTAGAAACGCGTCGGCACCGTGCCGATCCCCGAAGAAACCTAGATCCCTCGCGCTGCTCGGGATGACAGCGAGAAGAAAAAGTTCCGGAAGACGGAACAAAGGAAGAGTTTGTTGGAGTGTTGATGGGTGTCCTGCCATGAGTTCCAGAAAAACATTCGGGGAACCGCTACCAAGATCAAGGTCAAAGGCGGCGGACAAGAGTGTCCGCCCTACACGATCAAGATCAAAGGCGGCGGGCAGAAGTGTCCGCCCTACACTTGCAGACCCCCTTGCGAAGAATTCATTGGCGTGGGGCAGACATCCTATGCGAGACTGTGTGGCGTTCAACGGAAACCACGATGCGAACTCTGCGAATCTTGAGCGGGATTGCGGTGCTGTTGGTGACGCTGCACTTTGTGCATATACTGCACCACTTTTTTGTTGAGGCACCTCACGACAGCCCGATTTTTTGGGCAGGGATGGTGTTGGCCGTGGTGGTGTGGGTCCTCTCTTTTGTGGGGGGATGTTTGCTGCTGAAGCGCAGCGGGTGATTTGGGCAGACACTCCCATCGGCTCCTCCTTCGGCGTTGCTCAGGGCTTCGGTCGGGCGAAAGATAAAATCTTGACCACAGAGGACACGGGGGATCACAGGGTAGATCCTATTTAAATCCGCGAGCCGCGATGTGGCCATTGAATTTCTGCCGGAAAAGTGATTCAGGGTGCCATCGGACGGCGCAAAATCAACGTCAAAGGCGGCGGACTGAGCCTGCCCTGAGCTTGTCGAAGGGAGTATCCGCCCTCATTCGCGCTTGAGATCGAGGAATGCCTGATGCACCCGCGTGTCATTTTTGATCAGATGGCGTCTGCTTCGCGATGAGTGACTCGAGGCCGGGAATCTGCAGCCTCACGCGTATTCCGATCCATGCGGCAAAGCTGTAGGCCATTCCAGCGTAAGCGGGTGCGGTTATTTGGTGCTGATCCATCCCACGCTGCATATCTGGGTTAGCTCCGGCGATCTCAAATAGCTCTCGATAACTGTGATACTCAGGGATCAGAAAATTCCCGCCAAAATAGTGATGAAATGCAGCCTGGAAATGAGGTTGGAAAAGGCTCGTTGGAAATGTCGCAAACTTATAGCCGAGAACAATAACGGGCACGGTCCAGACGAGGAGCGCACCCTTGTGCCGATACTGGGCATTGATAAGGCCGAGAAGGAAGGCAGGTACAGAGCTAAAAGCCAACAAGTGCGTGAACCCGAACTGAAAGTCGCCATCGGTGGAGGGCATTCTCAGAATCGGCAGCAGCCAGTGGTGGAACCGTCCGGTCAACGACGGAGTAACGAACTCGACGACTAAATAAACCGCTGCGAGGTGAAGAACGAAATAAGTCGCATTCCAGGCGACTGAGCGGCTGCGCGGACTTGAGGCTTGCGCTTCCGGCGGAGGTGCAGGAGACCCCATATATGCCCGCAGTTTACACGAGACGGTGGGTCAAGCTTTGCTTCTTCCGTTATTTACCAAGTCGAGGAAGGCCTGGTGGACGCGGGTATCGTCGCTGAGTTCGGGATGGAAGGTGGCGGCCATCGCCCTTCCCTGCCTGACGGCAACCGGGTCGGCACCTTCTGTCGCGATCACTTCTACGCCCGGGCCGACATGCTCGATCTTGGGGGCGCGGATGAATACCATTTCCAGCGGCAAATCGGCCAGTAGAAATTTGCCTTCGCGGATGGAGCTGTCGATCTGGCGTCCGTAGGCGTTGCGGCGGATGCGGATGTCGATGGCGCCCAGGCCTTGTTGTTTGGGATTTTCCACTTCGCTGGCTAGCAGAATCGCTCCCGCGCAGGTGCCGAAGGTGGGCTTCAGCCGCACGAACTGCTTTAGCTTCTCGAAGCCCGCGTCGCCGAGGAGCTTCAGGAACGTGCCGGACTCGCCGCCGGGGATGACCAGGCCGTCGATCTCTTCGAGTTGCTCAGCCTTTTTTACGAGCACGACTTCTGCGCCCAGCTCTTCGAGCCGGCGGCGGTGGGCGTCGAAATCGCCTTGCAGGGCCAGGACTCCGATTTTCATGCTGGTATGGATTTTACCGGAAAGGCTCTGAACTTGATGTGCGGGGGAAAACCTTAACCACAGAGGACACAGAGTAGCACTGGGTAAATCAAGAGGCTGTGAGAACTCAGAACCTGAGAATTGGACCGAAGGTGATCCGCAGGTTGTTGTGCGCGCCGTTATTGAAATAAATCTCGTCGCCCAGTTCGAATCGCAATCCCACCGGTCCTGCAGTTGCTTCCACGCCGGCTCCCGGATACAGCGCTCCGTTCAGATTTGAGGTGCGGATGCCGAGGATAGTACTCGCCACATCGCTGTACGGAACCAGGCTGGGGCTGAGCCGGAAATCTACGAACCCGCCTTTGAGCGTGACGAATGGGCGAAACCAGCCTGCCGAGGGCTGAAGCCTCGGGCCGAACAGAGCATGAGTAACGCCAATCGAGGTGCGCTCGATCGCGGCTATGTTGCCCGTCGAAATGTTGCGGTAAGCCTCGTCGAAATTAATGCCGTAGTCGTACGCGAGTTCCCCTTCGAGCATCACGTTGCGATGGATGCGGAAGCCAAAGCGTCCGCCAAGTCCGAAGTTGTCGGTGTGGGTCTGCGAGATGCTGAGGTAATCGATGAAGATGCCGGCTTCGACGCGCTTTTGTGCGGACATCAAAGAAGTGCATCCGAAAATCAAAAAGGCGAAGAAGACAAAAACGAACTTACGCATTTGCGGGAAGTGCCTCCAAGCCCGGGTCGATCTAGGATGCAGGTTGCCTGTTCCCCGTTGACGGGTCGTTTGCTGAGCGCAACCCGGGTGATTCCTGTACCAACTCGTCTACAGTCGTGTGATCTATGAAATGTTTCGGCTTAATCGACCCGACTTCCCGGCACCGGCCAGACCTTGGCCACGAGCAGCGCGACCGCGATTCCGAGCGAAACCTCCACGAATCGGTGAACGGCGACAATCGAGGGCGGCTGGGTATGTGTGATGAGCAGGACGATGGTCAGCGTAATTGCGGCAAAGCGATACGCGCTGCCCAGCCGCAAAAGCGAGCAAAGGAGTCCGCAAACAAAAATGGCCGCCGCATATACGATCCAGTTGCGCGGGAAAAAGCTGGCGACCAGTGCGCCCAGCACCGCTCCCAAGGCGGTCCCGGCAAAGCGCTGCCAGGCCAGCTTCAGCGGGTTACTGTTGGAGAGCAAAATCACAATGGTCGAAATCGGCGCCCAGTAAAATTCCGGCAGCTTCAGGCTGCGCGCCAGCAGGAGAGAAAGAACCGTAGCTATGGCCGTCCGTAAGGAGTTGATGAGAGCCTCGCGGGTTAGCCTTAGAGCCTTCGCCCAATTTGCCATGCGCGGCTCATTGTAGCGCGTGGGAGTTCACGTTTAGCCCGCGAGGCCTCAGCCACGCGCGGCTCGCGAGATACAGGATCGCCCCTCGTGAACTTACAGCTTTTCCCCAGTTGACGCCTCTGCGGGTTCATCTTATATCTAGCCACGCTTCTGCTTCACATATAGGGCGTCGTTTCTTTCAATCGTACCGCCTGACTGTCGATTCTGCGCAAGAACAGGCGACTTGCATTCCATTTTCAGAGCTGTGCCGTTAAATCGTGTCACCCGAAAGGTGCATATGCGAGGGAAATTGAATTGCCTGCTCATTCTGGCGGCGGCATTGGTCACCGGCTGTTCCGCCAACGCTCAAACTCAAATGCAAATCTACGGCTCCTGGCATTGCGGCAGCGACTACTGCACATGGGGCACGGTACGCGATATGACTGACTTCGACACCAAGAACCACTGGATCATCGATCGCGGCGATGGATCGGGGCTGCCTTCGGTGAATCTTGTGGTGCTGAGTTTTGTACAGCCACTCAAACTTCTCAATAAAACGAATGACTCGCAAACGGTAAATGGAGTGCCCATCGCAATGAATTCGGCGGTGGTGAATTATTTCACCGCGCACAATATACGGGTGATGCTCTCGATTGGCGGCATCACTTATACATCGTATTGGGATCAGGCGCTTTCGCAGAATGCGACGCAGTTGGGCTTGAATGCGGCGGCGGTGGCTAAGAGTCTGGGGGTCGGGATTGAAATTGATTACGAGAACAGCTCGAGTCCGAACTTGGCCGGGATGCAGGCGTTTATCAATGCGTATCGCTCGCAACTTCCGTATGACGCGACCGGGGCCAATCCGGCGGCGCGCCTGACGATTGATCTGGCCGCTGGAGACCGTTACCTGATCGCGCTCTGCCGGTATGCGACGGCCAACTGGCTGCAGACCTCAGCGCCTGTGTTGGATTACGCCAACGCCATGGTGCCGAACAAGCAGCCGAACACCTCTGGAGCGGAATCGAATTGGCAGGAACATATTGACGGCAAGCCGCAATACAGTCCCCCGATTGGACCGCTGGCGCCGGCCAAGTTTACCGGGAGCCTTTACATCGTGACCGGGCAGAATCCTGCGCCGGAGTGTACGAACTTCAGCGCATCGCTTGAGAACAGCACAGGAACCTATGTTCGGACTGTCGTCCCGAATGGCGCAGGCACGACGTCCGGAATGCTGGGATATATGTTCTGGGCGGCGGAGTGTCAGGGTACGCGCTCGATCTGCACCACCCCGCCGAATACGTGCCAGGGCGGAGTGGGAGTCGGTGCCAGGACTTATAGCATTCAGTTCCCGATGCCGGCGCTGCGCCAGAACTAGGTGCGGAAGAACAAGTGCCTCGGAGCACAGCGATGTAGGTGGACAAATCCCACCCTTCGAAGCGCGAAGGGTGCGGATTCTCTGGGATGGAGCAGAAGCGGGGAAAAAAGTAATCAGCAATTTATTTTGCGCGTGCAGAATTGGAATGACTGCCAAGTGAGAACGATCCGATCATGCCGCTGGCGGTCGGATTCTCATTATTGGAAGAGGGTGCCCCATGTCTCGCCGCTTTTGCGAGACGTGGGAGTAGGAATGAGACCTGGGGCACCCGCGTTCATAAGTTCTCGGTTAAAACTGGTTCATCCCAAGCTGTCGTGTACCGTTCTCCTAAGCTCAAGAGCGCTCGATATGCCTTGCGGTCTCGTTCCTTCAGAACTAGAAAAGTAAACACTCGGTCGACCGCAGTCTTCATGATCTGCCGCATCTCACCTTGGGTGATGTGGGAATACTTTGCCTTGCCGTGGCATGTGGGACAGGTCTTTCCCGCATGCACATTCTCGATTGGTCCATTGCGGAAGGCCAATGCTACAAGTGCTTTCGCCTCTTTCGCAATTTGGGATGAGTTCTCCAGAACCGTTGTGGATTTTTTCATAGGCAGCATTGTAGAAGGCGGGATGCCCCATGTCTCGCTGCATTCGCGAGACCCTTCGGCTCCGCTGAGGGCAGGCTACGGGAAGGACTGACCTGTTCTCGATGTTCACCCGTCACAGACATTCGCAGCCTACTTTTTTACTCTCTGCTGATGCCTCAAGCTCTACGCCGCTCCTATGGCGGGCGAGATTTACATTTCCTCACGTTCAGTTGCTACCGGCGGCAGGCGCTTTTCACGAGCGCTACGCGCTGCGATTTATTCCTACAAGTCCTTGAACGAGTGCGACGCCGTTATCGGCTTGTAGTTTTGGGATATGTCGTCATGCCGGAGCACGTTCATTTGTTGGTGAGCGAACCACAACGGGCGACACTGTCGACTGCCATTCAGGCGCTAAAGCTTGGTGTTGTTCGACGTTTGGAATACGAGGGTGGCGGCGCCGTTCCCAGGTCTCGCAAAACCGGCGAGACCTGGGGCACCCCCAGTGTTGAGGGTGCCAACAATTCAAATCGGTTCTGGCAGGCGCGGTTTTATGATTTCAATGTCTGGACAGAGAAGAAGCGAATCGAGAAGCTGCGCTATATACACCGAAATCCGGTGAAGCGCGGGTTGGTGACCTCGCCCGAGCAGTGGCGCTGGAGCAGTTTTCGTTGGTATTCGTGCAGAGAGGTCGGTCCGGTGCGGATTAATGACACGGATATTATGGTAATGAGGATCCGACCGCCAGCGGCGTGATCGGATCGTTTTCAGTTATCACTCATGGGGCGCTGGGTGCTCATTCTGTGATGGGATGCCCCATGTCTCGCTGGTTTTGCGAGACATGGGAATAAGCTCGAGACCTGGGGCACCCGGCGGCGTGATCGAATCGGATCTGCTCACCGCCAATCTGCTGTAGCGAGGAAACCCTTGTTTTGTTGGAATAAGCGGAGCACAATTCCA
>Ga0209488_10001247_pt1 | contig 21853 bp, 19 predicted proteins | sample Rivendell_Oct201_8_FD_188349 | JGI IMG/M metagenome (GOLD analysis project Ga0209488, IMG submission 188349) | Vadose zone soil microbial communities from the Eel River Critical Zone Observatory, Northern California, USA -... | ecosystem: Environmental > Terrestrial > Soil > Vadose zone >...
CCCCGGAGCCAAAAGTGAATTCGGTGAATGCCGTCAACAATACGCCTGTTTCCGGCGTGGTGTCGTCCGCGGGCGCCGTGATTCCGGGGCTGCTTAGCAACGTGGCGACGTTGCAGCGCAGCACCGTGCCGACCAATACCAATCAGACCAACATCCAACCGATCTACGATGTCTATGCCACCGTCCAGGGCCGCGATCTGGGCGGCGTCGCCGGCGACATCAATAAGATTGTTGCCGAGCTTCAGCAGCAGTTGTCGCCGGGCAATTCGATTCAGATCGCGGGCCAGATCCAGAGCATGAACGACGCTTTCCGCGATCTCGGCATTGGCCTGTTGTTCGCCGCCGTGTTCGTCTACCTGCTGATGGTCGTGAACTACCAGAACTTCGGCGATCCATTCGTCGTCATCCTGGCACTGCCGGCGACGCTTTGCGGCATTCTCACGATGCTCTTCATCACCGGCACGACGCTCAACGTGCCCTCGCTGATGGGGGCGATTATGGCGGTCGGCGTCGCCTCGGCGAATTCGATTCTGCTGGTGACCTTCGCGCGCGAACAGCAGATGGCCGGCTGGACGGCATTCGATGCCGCGATCAACGCCGGCCACACCCGGATCCGCCCCGTGCTCATGACCGCCGCCGCGATGATTGTCGGCATGATCCCGATGGCGATCGGTGGTCCCGGCGAGGAACAGAATGCCGCGCTGGCGCGTGCCGTCATCGGTGGCCTGTTGTTCGCAACTCCGACGACCCTGCTGATCGTGCCGTATCTGTTCGCTCGCCTGCGGAAAAGCAACGATGGAAAGACCGCCCATGGCGTATTCAAGGAAGAAATCGCATGACGATCTGTAATCGACCCAATGACCCGGAGGATTTGCCTCCGAAGGACGAACAGCATGCTCAGCCCAACACGGCTGACAAAGCGGCGGCCGGCGCGGCAGCGCGCATCACGCACACGGCCATTCGCCCACGCATCGTCTGGCGGCTCGGATTGGGCGCGCTGCTGCTGATTGCAGCGGGTGTCGCGTACGGAGCGTCACAGCGTCTGGCGCTGAGCCGCCAGGTCATGACGACCACCCAGCAGCAGCGGGATTTTGTGCCGACGGTTCGTGTCGCCAAGGCGCGCGCCGCCGATAGCGAGATGATCATCTCTCTGCCGGGGACGACACTCGCGTTCGCGGCGGCAAATATTTTTGCGCGCGGCACCGGGTACATCGAGACGCGCAAGGTTGATATTGGCGATCATGTGAAGGCTGGCGATCTGCTGGCGCTGATTACGGCTCCCGAACTCGATCACCAGATCGCTCAGGCTCAGGCCACGCTCGCCCAGAACCAAGCGACGCTGCGGCAGGCGCAGGCTAGCAGAGATCTCGCACAGGTCACCCACGATCGCGACAGCTCCTTGGTCCAGAAAGGGTGGTTGACGCCTCAGCAGGGCGACACTGATCGCCTCACCCTCGAGGCCCAGCATGGAGCGGTCGGCGTTGCCCAAGCGAACATCGCGGCTCAGCAGGCGCTGATCCGGGTTCTCAGCCAGCAGAGGGACTATCTGAGCGTCATCGCGCCTTTTGACGGCATCGTCACCCAGCGGAACGTCGATACCGGCAGCCTCGTGCAAGCCGGCAGCACGTTCATGTTCACTCTGATGCAAAGCGACGTCATCCGCACTCAAGTCTACGTGCCGCAGGATGCGGCATTCGGAGTGGCTCCAGGAATTGACGCGGTGGTTCGCGTGCCCGAGATACCGGATCGCACTTTTCCAGGTAAGGTGACGCGCTTCGCGAACGCGCTGGCGCCCGGCACACGAACCCTGCTCACCGAGATTGACGTTCCCAATCCCGACGGGACCTTGAGCCCGGGGATCTATTGTACGGTCGAGCTGCATATCCCTCGCAAGACTCCTTCCATTCTCGTTCCCGCCGAAGCCCTCGTCTTCAATGGTGATGGCTTGCAGGTGGCAGTCATTGAAAACGGGACCGCGCGCTTTCACAAGGTGACGGTGGCGCGCGATCTTGGAACACAAGTGGAGGTGCGGGACGGCATCAAGCCGGGCGACGAGGTGATCCTCAGGCCAATGGTCAATCTCGCGGACGGGAGCAAGGTGCAGGCATCAGCTACGCAGATCAGTCAGAAATAAGACAGGAGTCGATTGTGGGCGATCGGACTGTGCGATGGACTCACCGTCGGCCGGTATAAGGCAGCGACACCTGAACGTGCCAGCGCAGGAGGCTTGAATGCAACGCTTTCTTCTCACCCTGTTTGCCGTGGCCCTGTTCGGCTGCGGTACGGTCCAGGCTCAGACGAGATCGGCGAACACGCCTCGTACGCCCGGCACACCCGCACGGTCGTCGACCATGATGCCCACCATGTCACCGACCGTGGCCCCTGGAACGATTCCCACAGTGGGCGCGACCGGGAACCCGCTGGGCACCATTTTCCTCTATACGGGCAGTTTAGGCCCGATCCCCGGAAACTCACTCGGCGGGATGGTGCTATGTCCCATGACTGGAACCACAAGCTCCACGACCCCGAGCGGGAGCAGCACGGCGACAACGAGCGGCGGGGTAACGTCCTCGTCGTTTTCTTCGGTTACCCCCAATCCTTCCGTTAGCTTGACTCCTCCCGTCGCACCGCTGCCGATCACGTCTCCATTCGGGATGTCAACGATCGCCGGTACGTGCAGTCCAACGACAACCACAACCGATGCCGCTTCCCAGGCCAGCAGCACGGATACGACGCTGACCAGCGCCTTGGTCGGCAGCGCTACTCCGATGCTGGCCCCTTCCAGCACGGTAGCCACCCCGAATTTCAGCGACGCTACTACGCCTTCAGCAGCCACTGCACCAGGCCTCAGCCCGCTGATCGCCGTTCCTGTTCCTACTCTGTCGACAACGACATGCCCCGGGATACCGGCGATGACGGAAAGCTCGAGCTTGGCGATGCCTAACAGCAATATCGGCGCGGCAACGATGCCCGGGCTGGCGTCGCCGTCCGGCTGTTGAACGATCATTACTTTGTGAGTGACGTGGAATAAAACGTTTAGCCCGTCGATTCACAGGAGTTAGCCCACGAGGTGAGGCCACCGTTAAGGCCGTCACCCTCCTGCCGGACGTGGCGGTCTTGATCGTTGGAATGCAGCAAGATGCATCCGAGGACCGCAATATCGAGATAGTTCTCTACTGTGGCCTCTTCATAGTCGCCATACGCCGACCGGGAAACTGGGCCAAGTCCAAGACCGTTGCGCATAAGACATCGATCGACTTTGCAGCAAAATCGTCAAGGATGCGAAGTGCCTGCGGCTGATTTGTTTAGCTCTTGAAGAGCGGTCGCCGAGTTGCAAGTAAGAAACTTAAGGTATCTGAAAGCTTCAGGGAACCGGGTTCACTGGTCTTCGTCATGGGCGTTAGTCGACGGCATTTGTTGGCGAGTACGGCGTTTTGGTTGGTTGGCGGTTTGTCGGCCCGCGCCGCTGTCATCGCTGATCGTCTCCCGTGGGCACCAAACGCCGGCAGTCCGCCTGTTCCCGTGAAGCCGGGCCCATGGCTTTTCTTCACCGGCCCTGAAGGCCGAGCGGTCGAAGCCATCGCCGACCGCATCATTCCATCCGACCCGCAAACCCCCGGCGGGAAAGACGCCGGATGCGCCGTGTTCATCGACCGTCAAATGGCCGGTCCCTATGGCCGGCAGGACGGCCTCTACGCCAGGCCACCGTTTCTGAAAGGAACGCCGCAACAAGGGTTGCAGTCTGAAGTCGGACCCGCGCAGCAATATCGCGATGGCTTGGCGGCGCTCGATCGCTATTGCCGCTCGAGATACTCCAATATGGCCTTCGCAGACCTCGCCGACAGCGACAAGGACGAAATTCTAAGCGGCCTCGAGCACGGGAAAGTAAAACTCGAAGGTACGGACGGCACGGCGTTCTTCGAACAGATGATCACGGATGTTAAAGAAGGTTTTTTTGCTGATCCGATCTATGGCGGCAATCGCGACATGGTCGCGTGGCGAATGATCGGGTATCCGGGGGCGCGCTACAACTATCTCGACTGGGTCCACCGTCACAACGAGCGCTTTCCGCTTCCACCCGTCAGCATCGCGGGCCGGGCGGACTGGACGCCGAAGAGTCGCTGAGGGAGCCCATGGCGCACAAACTTCCCAAGAAAGATGTCGTCATTATCGGTCTTGGGTGGACCGGATCGATCATGGCCCACGAGCTGACGGACGAAGGGCTCGACGTCATCGCGATCGAGCGTGGTCCTTGGCGCGACGCGCCCACGCAGTATCCGCCGAACTACGCGCAAGACGAACTCCGCTATCGCATTCGTCACGAGCTGTTCCTGCGTCCCGAGCAGACGACCTTTACGTTCCGCAACAAGATGGATCAGACGGCTCTCCCGATCCGCACGTGGGGATCCTTCATGCCGCCGAACGGCGTCGGCGGTGGCGGCGTCCATTGGAACGCGGAAACCTGGCGTTTCCTACCGTCCGATTTCGTGCTGAAGACTCACCTGACACAGCGATACGGCGCATCGTTTCTTCCAGAGGGTATGACCATTCAAGATTGGGGCGTCACCTATGACGACCTGGAGCCGCACTACGATACGTTCGAATATCTCTGCGGCACGTCGGGAACGGCGGGCAACTTGCGCGGCAAAATCCAGGAGGGCGGCAATCCTTTCGAGGGGCCGCGTTCGCGGCCTTATCCTACGCCCGCGCAAGCCCAGCCATTCAGCCACACGCTGTTCGGCAAGGCGGCGCGTGAGCTTGGCTACAAGCCCTTTCCGCAGCCGTCCGGAAACCTGTCGAAAGCCTACACCAATCCGCTCGGTGTTCGACTCGGGCCGTGCACTTATTGCGGTTTTTGCGAGTGGTTTGGCTGCGGCAACTACTCCAAGGCGAGTCCGCAAACGACCATTCTGCCGGTCCTGGTTCGCAAATCGAATTTCACCGCGCGGGATAATTCGGAGGTGACGCGCATCAACACCGATCGCTCGGGCAAGCGCGCCACCGGCGTAACCTTCATCGACACCGCAGGAGAGGAATGGGAACAGCCCGCCGATCTCGTCATTTTGTCAGCGTTTACAGTCTTCAATGTGCAGCTCCTGCTGCTCTCGAAAATCGGAGAGCCGTACGATCCCGTCGCCAACAAGGGCGTGATCGGCCGCAACTTTACACATCAGACTATTTCGACTGCGAACGGGTTCTTCGACAACAAGAAGTTCAATTTCAACCCGTTCATTGCTTCCGGCTCGATCGGAATGTGCATCGATGAGTTCAATGGCGATAATTTCGACCATGGCCCACATGGCTTTGTTGGTGGTGGCTACGTAGGACAAGTCCAGACCAACGGCCGTCCGATCCAGACGACGCCCGTCCCTCCAGGGACGCCGACATGGGGCGCGGCATGGAAGGCCGCGGTGCGCGACAACTATCTCAGCAGCGTCGTGCCCGGCACCGGCGTGCATGGAAGCTTCTACAGCTATCGTGATGTCTATCTCGATCTCGACCCGACCTATCGCGACCGCTTCGGCCGGCCGCTGATGCGAATAACCATGGATTTCCACGACAACGAGATCAAGCAGAACGCCTTCCTGACCGATCGCTTTGCCGAAATCATCAAGGCGATGGGTGCCAACCAGGTCGCGAAGGTATATCGCAAGGCGCCCTATGACGCCACGCAGTACCAAACGACGCATGTGTGCGGTGGCGCCATCATGGGCGCCGATCGGCCGACGAGCGCGGTCAATCGCTATCTGCAATGCTGGGACGTGCCCAATTTGTTCGTGACGGGCGCAAGCGCCTATCCGCAGAACGCCGGCTACAACCCCACCGGAACGCTGTGTGCGCTCGCCTATTGGTCGGCCGCGGCGATCCGCAATCAATATTTGAAGAACCCAGGACCGCTCGTCGATGCCTAAACGCGCCACTTCGATTGTGCTGGGTGCGACGGCCGTGCTCGTCCCGCTGCTCGTTGCGATGAAATCCGTCGTTGCGACCGTGCCCGACAGCCAAGCGTTCGGACAAATCGAACGAGGCCGCTATCTTGCGATCGCCGCCGATTGCGTTGCCTGTCATACCGTTCTCGACGTAGGCAAACCGTTCGCTGGAGGCCGCCCTATCGAAACGCCGTTCGGAAACATCGTCACGCCGAACATCACACCGGATCGCGACACCGGCATCGGAGCGTGGACCGATGAGCAATTCGACAATGCCGTCCGGAGGGGAATTCGTCCAAACGGCGAGAGACTTTATCCAGCCATGCCATTCACGGCCTACACCAAGATGTCGCGCGAGGACGTACTGGCGATCCGCGCTTACCTCAAGACCGTTGCGCCGGTACACAACCAGGTGGTCACGAACACCTTGCCCTTCCCTTTCAATATCCGCGCCGCAATGCGGGTCTGGAATGCACTTTATTTCACGGAAGGAGAATTCAAGCCCGATCCGCAGAGGTCGGCCGAATGGAATCGGGGAGCTTTCCTCGTGCAAGGACCCGGTCATTGTGCTGCTTGCCACACCCCAAAGTCGTTCCTGGGCGGCGACAAGACGAGCGAATATCTTCGCGGCTCGTATCTTCAGGGCTGGTTTGCGCCCAACATCACGAACGACGCGAGGACAGGCCTTGGCCATTGGTCTGCCACTGACGTCGCCACCTATCTGAAGACCGGCCATAACCGCGCGACGGCCGCGACCGGGCCGATGGCTGAAGCGGTTAAGTACTCGACTTCGCAGATGACCGACAGCGACTTGGCTGCGATTGCGACCTATCTCAAGTCAATGCCGGGGCAGCAGGACAATCCCACGCCAGTGCGGGCGGACGATCCGTCCATGGTCGCCGGACAGGCGATCTATCGCGACCAATGTTCAGCCTGCCACTCCTTGGATGGGCGTGGCGTCCCGCAACTCTTTCCGTCGCTTGCCGACTCTTCAATAGCTCGCTCAAGCGATCCAACGACGTCGATCCGCATAATTCTCCGAGGTGCGCGTAGCGTAGCGACCGCCGCTGAGCCGACTGCGCCGGGAATGCCGTCATTCGCCTGGCAACTCGACGACGCACAGGTTGCAGCGGTGGTGACATATATCCGCAATGCATGGGGATCGGCGGCGGCGCCCGTGTCAGCTCGCGATGTGAACAGTACACGTTTGGATCTGAAAGGACGAACAGACTAGCGGCGCATCACGCACAAGCTTCACGATCGCATTCGGCTACGTAGAGATTACTCTCCGCGCTTTTCCACCGAAAAAATCCATAGGTGATCGAACATCGTTTGGGGCGTGCTGATTCTGAGTTGTACGCTAGTCGAGTCTCAACCGACGGTACCAGCGTACACTCTCCTCACCGCAACGTTGGAGGTGCCACATGCGCGTAGAACGTGGCTTGGCGTGCGGATTAGCCGCAACGGTTTCGCTCCTCGCGCTTGAGCCGGCGCTGGCGCAGAGCACCGATTCGCAGAAGATCGAGCAACTTCAGCGCCAGACCGAGCTGCTGGAGAAACAGATCAAAGCGCTCAAAGAGGAAATTGCGCAGACAAGAAAGAAGACCGAGAAGGTCGAGTCCGCTCAGGCCGTATATGCCGCACATACGCCGACACAGCCGACCGATCCGAAGTCGCCGGTCATGATGAAGGCGCCATCGATATTGGATAAGGTCAAGATCACGCCGGGCGGCTTCATCGCTGCCGAAACGGTCTTCCGCAGTCGCAACATGGTCAACGACATCGGAACGACATTCAATAACATCCCGTATCCATTTTCGCCGCTTTATGGCGAGCGCGAATTTCACGGCACCGCGCGGCAGACACGGCTGTCAATGCTGATCGAAGGCAATATCGATCCGCAGCAGAAGCTTGCGGGTTATGTTGAGGGGGATTTTCTGGGCATCGGGGCCGGTTCGAACTACACCCAGACGAACAGTTGGGCGCCACGTCTCCGGCACGGCTACCTTACATACGACAACACCGATTGGGGCTTCCACTTCCTCGCAGGCCAGTCATGGAGCCTGCTGATGCAGGACCAAGTCGGGATTACGCCGCGGAAAGAGAACATCCCGCTGACGATCGACGCGAACTTCGTCGTCGGCTTCAACATAATTCGCCAATGGCAGCTCCGGTTCGTAAAAGATTTCGGCCCGACGTTCTGGCTGGGACTTTCGGTCGAAAACTCCGCTACGATCGACGCCATCCCAGGTGCGACCACCACCGGCAGCGCTACAAGCGTCACTGTGAATGGCGTTGTCGCTAATATCTCCAATATCGGCACAGGGTTCTTGAACACGGTGCCGGTCACACCCGATCGGGCGCCAGATATCATCGTCAAGGCCGCGTTCGATCCGGGTTGGGGCCACTACGAGGTATTTGGACTTCAGCGGTTCTTCACCGACAACACATTCTGCGCCGTCTCGGCGCCGACCGGTTGTACCGTCGGGACGACGAAGTCCAGAACCTCATTCGGCACGGCGGTCGGCGGTTCGGTGCTGTTGCCGGTAATCCCAAAATTTCTCGACTTTCAGGCCAGCGCGCTGTACGGCCGCGGCATCGGCCGCTACGGAACGAGCCTGGTGGCCGACGTCACCGTCGCCCCGGATGGTTCTCTCGCCCCGATCACTGCGCTGCAGGCATTGGTAGGAGTCGTTGCCCATCCCTGGGAGGGTTTGGATGTCTATGCCTACGCCGGCATGGAACAGTTCGAGGCCAAATTCTTCAATGCTGGCGGCGTGCCGTTCGGTTACGGCAATCCGAACTTCGACAATGCTGGATGTTTCTTCCCGAGCGCCACCAGCTTCGCCGGCGGCGCAGCTCCGCTCGGGGGCTGCGTGGCAAACACCAGACGTATTGCCGAAATTACAACGGGTTTCTGGCAGAACATCTTCAAGGGTGACTACGGCCGCGTCGCTGTCGGCGCTCAATATGCGTATGTCAAGAAGGAGGCGTTCGGGGGTGTCGGCGGCACCCCCAAAACGGACGACAACATCGTTATGACGTCGGTCCGGTACTACCCGTGGCCGTGAGCTGCCCCTGCATCATCTCAGTTGGAGGCATCAGGTTGGGACTTGATCTGCGGCTCACGACGAAAACGTTACGATGCTACGAAGCCCAGTAAAAGCTCCGCGCAAGGCGCAATCCCAGTACAAAATAAGCAAGAACGTCCAAGCGGGGCCTTTGGTGTCAGACCATCTTGGTCAGGATTGGGGGCGCCACGACATTGAACGAGTTCGATTGCCTTGGCCAGAGTGCCAAAGAACTCCTCGATCAGTTGGCGTGGCGGACGGGTGCGTTGAAATCTCCGCGGGACAAAGCCTTGCGAGAAGCAGCTAGAGGTGCGGCCGCCCCGGTTCAGACCTAACCGGTAAGATGGCCCGAAGGGCCGATCGTGCCGGAGATCAAACAGATGACTGGTGCTGACGATGGGCCTTCAGCTTGCCGTCTCCATCAAAGCGATTGTCGCCTGTATCGAGAGCTTAGGCGAGGAGCAGCCTAGTCGTTAAGGCAGAATCAGGTTGAGCATGACGCCTGCTTCCTATCGGAACTGTGACGTTCTAGGGCTGGCCTTGCTGTCATTCGCTTCCGGTGCGACCGACGTGCTGGCCTTCATCAAACTCGGGCATCTGTTCACATCGGCTATGACCGGCAATACAGCCCTGCTCGCCATCGCACTGGGTCAGGGCCATGTGGCAGCCGCTGGGCGCTCCCTTACCGCGCTTCTCGGCTTTGCCCTCGGCGTCGCCCTGGCAACCGTAGTGAATGCCCGGCGGGTCCAGCTGTCGGGCCCACCCACTGATCCCAGTCGCCTCCTCCTGCTCGAACTCCTGTTTCTCGTTAGCTGCACTGCGCTATGGAACGCAAGCCCGGAGCCGATTGAAGGGGGCGTGCTGTACGTTGTGGTTTTGCTTTCAGCACTCAGCATGGGCATCCAGGCGGTCGCTGCACGCATTGTAAATGTGTCCGGAATCAGCACCATCGTATTCACAGCCGGGGTGATCCGTATCGTCACAGCCGTAACCGGCGCAGCTGCCGGTTCAGCAAACAGTGCAGCCTCGCCGCCGAATATGGCGTCCGAACTCGCTGCGTTCCTCGCCTACGGTTGCGGTGCGTTGATGGTTGGTGTGGTGGCCATGCAGCAGGCCCGACTCATTGTATGGATTCCCGTCGCTGCAGTGATCTTGGCGCTGGCCGTCTGGAAAATCGCCGGCAAGCGCGAAGGCAGAGCTGCCGCCTAATAGCCTTGTTTGTCCAGCCAGGCCTGCATGTCGGCTACTTCTTTCTCCTGATCGTCGATGATTTTCTGCGCCATCCTCTTGGTCTCGGCATCTTTGGCGTATTTCAGCGCAATCTTTGCCATGGCAATGGCGCCTCGGTGGTGTGGTATCATGTGAGTCCGAAAGTCCACGTCAGGGTTCCCGGTGTACGGGGTGTCCATCTTCTTCATCATTTCCGCGTCTGCCTCCTTGAACTCTTTTGTTGACTCCGAGTCGTTCGGCCTCGACATCGTGCTCTGCATCCTCTTCTGCATGGCAGGAGCATCCGTGTCGCTCATGCGCATGGGGCCAGACATCGCCGTCTCGCCATGACCTTGCTGCGTATTCTGAGCGATGGCACCGGCGGCGGAGTTTGCGAGGGCAATGACGACGGCCAGTTTGGCAACGGTTTTCATGAGGTTCTCCTAGGGTTGGGTACCGGGTTCACGAAAGCCTTGGCGGAGTTGCTTTCACCAGGGCCGCCAACTGATGACCTGGGCTCTGGAAGCGATGTTCCTGTCGACTACGTTTCGATTACGCTCCGCTTTGGCTTCGGATGCGTCGCGTGGACCGCGTTGTTGCTCCTGCCAAACTTTATGATGGCGCATTCGCGAACAGGACATTCAGTCCTTCCGACATCGTCGGGTGCGTGAAGATGGCGTCGCGCAGCGCGGTATAGGGAAGGCCGGCCAGCATGGCCGTCTGCACGACGGCGATCACCTCACCGGCCTCGGGACCCAGCATCGTGAAACCAAAAATGCGGTCGCTGTGCAGGTCGAGGAGGACCTTCATGAATCCACGCGTCTCACCGAGCGTGCGTGCGCGGAGGACCGAGGCCGTGGGCAGCCTGACGACGCGGACATCTAATCCTTTCTGCTTGGCCTCAGTCTCGTTGAGTCCGACTCGTCCGAGTTCCGGATCGATGAAGACGCAGTACGGAATCACCCGATCCCGCGTCGTCCGCCTGCCGCCCGCAAGGTTGTCGCGCACGACTCGAAAGTCGTCGAAGGCGACGTGGGTAAACTGGAGGCTGCCGGCGCACTCGCCCATCGCCCACACAGCGGGCGCGCTGGTCTCGAGACGTTCGTTGACCCTGATGTAGCCGCGTGGATCCAGCTCCACACCCGCGCGGTCAAGCCCGATGCCTTTCGTGTTTGGCGTGCGGCCCGCCGCTACGAGCATGTCGCTAGCTTCGAGCAGCCGCTCGCCCGCCGCCGTCCGGACCTGCAACTCAATACGATCGCCTGACCGGCCCCTGATCGACTGTGCTTCGGCTCTCAGGATGACGTCTATGTTGTCGTCCTGGAAGATCGTGCGGACCGCTTCGGCAACCTCCGGGTCCTCGCGGCCCAGCAGCCGCGGCCCATACTCTACGACGGTGACGCGACTGCCGAAGCGACGGAAGGCCTGCGCAAACTCCACCCCGACATAGCCGCCACCGAGCACGATCAGGTGCTCGGGCACACGCTCGAGCTCCAGCGCCTCGATATGGGTCAGTGGAACAGCGTCGGCCAAGCCCTGGATCTCCGGAACTGTCGCGTGCGTGCCGAGATCGAGGAAGACGCGCTCGGCCTCGATCCGCCGCGTGCTCCCCGCTGCCAAGCGCACGTCGATTGTCCGCGGGCCGACAAAGCGGCCCTCGCCGAGGAGGAATTCGAGCCCGTTGGCCGCGAACCGTTTTCGATGGATCTCGATCAGATCATCTACCATCTCGCGTTTGCGCCTGCGTACCCCCGACATGTTTGTCACCGGGGGCCTGGTCTGCTGCCCGGACTCCGCCGCTTGGCGGAAGAGGTCCGCGATCTTGGCGCTGTGGATCACGTTCTTGCTCGGCAGGCACGCAACGTTTGGGCACGATCCGCCGATGAGCGCGCGCTCGATGACGACTGTTCGGTGGCCCTGCCGTGCGAGCTCCCAGGCAATATACTTGCCCGGCTCGCCGCCCCCGAGGATGACGTTCTCGACTTTTTCGCTGTCAGCCACGATCGCCTCACGCCTGCCAATTAGGACGAAGAGGGGCGCCTGACGCAGTCTCGTCCCATGCCTGGGCCGGCGAGGCCCGCTCTCGGACGCCTAGATACCTCTGTCGTCCTTGAGATTAAGTCGCCCGTTCGATCTGCACTTGCTCAATATTGCGCCCTCTTGTTCCTCTTGCGGCGAACTGGGATATCGGCTTCAAATTTTCCGCAAGTTGGTCGACTACAGCAATATCGGTCGAGCGCTGAGCACCGCAGCGGGGGTAATCGCACGCATCCTCGCGCGGACTTGCGATCTAACGTCCATCGCACAAACAGGAGCGCGCACTTCCGTTCAGCCGGAATGCCGCAATCATCCGCCGAGCGCGGCAATATCGGACGAGTGATCGCGAGACATATTCATATGTCTTGACCGATCCATATGTCTTGACCGAAAAGTCCTGCAAGGAGAGTCCAGCATGATCCGCAAGACAATTATTGCTCTCTCAATTGCCCTCGTGCTCGAAAGCGTCGCGCTTGGAGCCAGCGCATTTGCATACAGTGGTTCTGGTGGTGGTCCTTTCGGATCCTTCCGCCGTGATCACTCAGCGGGTAGCGCTCGCATAGCCGACCAAGGCTATCGCGGTGACGGGGACCGCGCGAGCGGCCTGCATCGCAGATTCCGCGCGTACAGGCATCACGACGTGTGGGGCCACTGGGGCAACTACTACGGACCCCTGATTCACGGTCCATTGTGAGCGGCACTTCATGGCACTGATAAGCTTTCGCATGGCAGACTTTCCCGTGGTCCATATGCGGGCTCGAGTCCAGTATTGCTCAAAGTCAAGCAGATAGATGCGGTCGTGAGCTTCGCGACCTGTTGCTACAGCTATCAGCGGACAGCATATTACGAAGCCGCTTCGAAGTATGAGGAATTGTGGACCGACCAGAAGAGCAGGGTGGTGCAGCAACCATTCGCATGCCGAGTCAGCAGATAAACGACATGAAGACGCGATCGCAAAATTTCGAAGGACTCGGGACAGCACGCTTGCAGTGATTGAAGTAGCATTTGTGGCCACAGTAGGAAAGTCGTGTTGCGATTTCCCGCAGGTAGCTCTCCCCGATCGGTTCACAGCATATCGCACAAAAAGATTGCGGGCACGGTATCCTGCCATTCACCAAAACAAACTTCATACGCCGCCTCTCGTGGTGAAAAGTCGATCATCTAACATAGAGAGCATCTCAGCGCCTTTCGTATCTAGGCCCCTTGTCGATCAATTTGCTGATGACGGCAGCGTCCCTGGGCTCTGCCGGCTCAGAGTGGGCAGAATCGCCAATCGTCTTACAAGCGAACTTGCCTAGTGCGGCCACTCGTAAACCTACTTAGGTCGCTTGTTTCGTCCTTCCTCATGCGTCGGTGGGATCGTTATTGGCCCCATGAGCATTTCGATGGAAAATTTGCCGTAGCGAAAACCGCCCCCACTCCACCACGAAGTGCTGACTTGTCCGTTCTCGATTCTATCGACGCTCATTAGAGGTCCGCCCGTGCGTGGCCGCACAAAGTCGCCCGTCTTCAGATGAGGGACATCGCTTGTCTGTTCTGCAGTGCTGGAATGCGCGGCATGGGCGGATGCCGGAACTATCCATGTCGCGCTTGGCGCGATTCCAATTGTCGCTGCAATCACGATCGCGAGCTGTTTCGTCAACATCAACATGTTCACATGCTCCGCGGTTAAGTCCTTTACATAGCCGTGCGTGATGAAAACGTTTCTCGAAATTGCGACGCTTAAATTCATGTTGCTTGATAGATGGCTTTCTTGGTGCGGGCCGTTGGTGGGGGCTCTTTGGATGCAGTAGCAACGGCGAGCGAGACCGAGGCGGCGCGACTGGGAAGATTCTGTTCTATCTGCTGATTCTGCTTGAGGCTCTGAGCCCGGCGCGAGAGCGAGGTGATAGCGCTGGTTTCGTCCGGGTTGATGAACAAGCAGGTCGCGGCCGAAATGAACCTCGCCGAACTCACCGCGAAGATCCATCCGCCGATCTGTGAAAACGGCCGAAACTCTCGGTCGTGGTCGGTCTCGCCTGAAGGCGATTGCCCGTATTGTCACCAACAGTCTTCGATTGCTGCGATTGGCGCCTCGCATGTTCGCAGTGTCGGTCGGGCAGTTTGCGCGGCGCCTAAAAGCACACAATTGGCGAACTACAAACGGGATTGAGGCACAGCCTGCTTTTCACGCCATTTCCGTGGCCCTGCCGCGCGAGCGCCCAGGCAATGCATTTTCCCGGCCACCGAGAATGACGTTCTCGACCTTTTGAGTGTTAGCCCTAATCATCGAGCGCCGCCAGCGCAGGCAGGAGCTTGTCGGGCGTCGCGGGCAAATCGCGGATGCGAGCGCCGGTCGCGTTGTGGATGGCATTGATGACCGCCGCGCCCGCGCCGCAGATGCCCAGTTCGCCGATGCCCTTGCTGCCAAGTGGGTTGCCATGTGTGTCGTCGTCCTCATCGAGGAACACCGCATCGATCACATTAACATCGGCATTCACAGCGACGTGGTAGCTAGCGAGGTCTTGGTTGATGTACGACCCATAACGCAGATCGACGTGATTTTCCTCCATGAGCGCCGCGCCGATCCCCCAGATCATCCCACCCATCATCTGCGAGCGTGCAGTCTTGGCGTTAAGAATGCGTCCAGCCGCGAAGACGCCCAGCATTCCGCGAACGCGCACCTCGCCGGTGTCGCGATCCACTCCGACCTCCGCGAAATGCGCGCCGAAGCCGGCATGGCCATAGTTGCTGTCGAGATCGGCTGGAGTGACTGACGCCTCCGCTTCCGTGACCCCGGAAGCGAGCGCGTCTTTGAGGTTGCGGCAGGCCGCAAGGACCGCCGACCCCGTGCTTCCCGAGCCGAAAGAGCCACCCGAGCCGCAGGTCGGCGGAAAATTCGTGTCGCCGAGGCGGACGGTGACGCGGTCGATCGGCATTTCCATCGCCTCTGCGGCGATCTGCGTGAGGATCGTGTAGGTGCCCGTGCCAATATCGGTCATGGCGAGCTCAATCGTCAGCCGGCCGTTGCGCTCGAGCCGTGCGCGCGCGCTCGCATTCTTCAGCAAGTCGCCGCGGATCGCCGAGGCGACGCCCATGCCGACGAGCCACTGCCCGTCGCGGACGCTCGCCGGCTTGGCGACGCGCCTGTTCCAGCCGAACCGGCTCGCGCCTTCACGCAACGCTTCCGCTAGATGGCGCGACGAGAAAGGAATGTTCACCTCAGGCTCCGTCTGGGTGTCGTTGCGCAGGCGCAGCTCGATCGGGTCGAGTGCGAGAGCCTCGGCCAGCTCGTCCATCGCGCATTCGAGTCCCAGCAAACCGATCGCGTCCCCCGGTGCGCGCATCGAATCCGAGCGCGGCAAATCGAGCCGCGCGCGGCGATGCCGGGTGAGTCGGTTCGGCGCGGCATAGAGCCTGCGTGCTGCACCGCAGACCGGTTCGGTGAAGGTGTCGAAGCGCGCACTTTGCACGACCGCGTCCTGCCCGTAGGCGGTCAGCCGCCCGCCGCGGTCGGCACCGAGTCGAACGTGCTGCTCGGACGCGCTGCGATGCGTGGTGGTCTGAAACACCTGCGGCCGCGTCATCGCCACCTTAACGGGCCGGCGCAGCATGCCTGCGCCGATCGCAGCAAATGTTGCATCGGTATAGTATGGCAATTTGCCGCCGAAACCGCCGCCCACATAGCGTGTGATGATACGCACGTTCTCTTTTGGAATCTTGAATGTTCGGGCCAGTCCCTCTTGCGGACTGGTCGTCAACTGTGCGGCCGTATAGATGGTCAGCATCGGGCCGTCCCACACCGCCATGCTCGCATGCGGTTCCATCGCGGCATGGTGCTGATAAGGGGTCGTAAAGACCGCGTCAATCTTGACCGCCGCGGCGGCGAAGCCGGATTCGAAGTTGCCGATGGCGCTGTCGGGAACCTCGCCGTCAGCGGACTCGTTCGGACGCTCCGCATGTGGCGCAGCCGCGTGCAGGTCATACTCGCCCGGCAACGAGAGATAGCGGACACGGACGAGGGCAGCGGCGGCACGCGCTTGCTCGAACGTTTCGGCAACCACGAAGGCAACGGGGAACCCGAAATGGCGCACCGCGTCGGTATCAAGCGCGGGCTCTGCGCGCGCGAAGCGGTCAGGCAGGTCGATCGGGCCCCACGGGGTCTGCGCCGGCGCGTTGTCCTTGGTTAAGACGAGCAACACCCCGGGCGTGCGCTCCGCGTCGGTAACGTCAACGCCGATGACACGGCCTTTGCCGATCGATGCCGAAACAATGAAGCCGTAGGCGGCCTGGCCCTGAGCCGCGTATTCGTAGGCGTATTGAGCCTGGCCGGTTACCTTGAGACGACCATCGACGCGATCGAGCGGCTGACCGATCGGACCGGCTAGATTGCCTTGCGCCATGCGAGATCTCCTTAGGTGATGCCGGCCGCCTGAACGAGGGTGGCGCGCAGCGTGCGTCGGGCGAGCGGAATCTTGAAATCGTTATGGCCATAGCCGCGCGCATTTCGCAGCGCGGCAACCCCGGCCACGTTGAAGGATGCGCGAGTGACCTCCGCGCCAACGAGCGCCGCTTCGGCCTCTGCCGAACGCCACGGCTTGTATGAAAGGCCTCCGAAGGCGATGCGCGCCGCGCGCACGCGGTTATCGGCCACGTCGAGGATTGCCGCGACCGAAACGAGAGCAAATGCGAAGGAAGCGCGGTCGCGGACTTTGCGATAGACCTGCCGACCTGAAGGGGGTGGCGGCAGCAACACCGACGTGATCAGTTCGCCCGGCGTCAGCACCGTTTCGATATGCGGCGTATTGTCGGGGGCCCGGTAAAGGGAGTCGATCGGAATGGTGCGGGCCGAACCCTCGGGTGTGATGGTCTCCACCCGCGCATCGAGCGTCGTCATGGCCACTGCCATGTCCGACGGATGCGCGGCGATGCAGTCGTCGCTCACACCGAGCACAGCGTTCATCCGGTTGATGCCCTCGAGCGCCGCACAACCCGATCCGGGTACGCGCTTATTGCAGGGCTTGGTCGCGTCGTAGAAATAGGCGCAGCGGGTACGCTGCAGCAGGTTGCCGCCGGTCGTCGCCTTATTGCGAAGCTGGGTCGAAGCTCCCGCCAGAATCGCCTGCGCCAGCAGCGGATAGCGACGGCGGACACGCATGTCGATGGCCGCCGCGCTGTTGGTGACCAGCGCGCCAATGCGCAAGCCGCCCTCCGCCGTCTCTTCGATACCGTTCAGCGGCAGCCGAGTGATGTCCACAAGCTGCGCCGGTGCCTCGATCTGCAGCTTCATGAGGTCAACGAGATTCGTGCCGCCAGCGATGAACTTCACTGCAGGCTTTGCCGCCGATGCGCAGGCGGACGCGATATCGCTCGCCCGATGGTAACGGAACGGTTTCATTGGCGATCCCCCTCGGCGACTTCGCGGATGGCGGCAACGATGTTGGGGTAAGCGGCACAGCGGCAAATATTGCCGCTCATGCGTTCGGCGATTTCGGCCTCAGTGAGGGCCGGCACGGTGGCGACATCCGCCGTCGCCCAGCTTGGCCAGCCGGCATTGTGCTCGGCCACGAGCGCGACAGCCGAGCAGATCTGGCCGGGCGTGCAGTACCCGCATTGGAATCCGTCATGACGGACGAACGCGGCCTGCATGGGATGGAGCGCGCCGTCTTGTGCCAGGCCTTCGATGGTGGTGATCTCGTCGCCGTCATGCATCACCGCGAGCGCCAGGCAGCTCTTGATGCGCTGGCCGTTCACGAGGATCGTGCAGGCGCCGCACTGTCCCTGGTCGCAGCCCTTCTTCGAGCCGGTCAACGCGGCATGCTCGCGCAACGCATCGAGCAGCGTGGTACGAGGATCGAGATCGAGGTCATAATCCCGTCCATTGATCGTGAGTCTTACCTGATTGTTCGGCACAGTTTCCGCCGCCGTCTCCCCCGCGAGTGGTGGAGCAGCGAGCGCCAGGCTTGCGGCTCCAGTCGTTTTGAGGAAGCCTCGCCGGGTTGCGTTAGATAGAGGCTTAAGCAAATCGTTCAAAACACTGCCTCCACGTCTGTTCAGAAGCCTGCTTTGGCACTCCTGCCGAGCATGTCGTCCAGCAGAGCCTTAGGCTGCCTTGAGCTGCTCATGCGGATCGATGACGAACTTGCTGGCGGCACCGGCGTCGAAGTCTTTGTAACCCTCGGGCGCTTGGTCGAGCTTGATCACTTTGACGTTGACGATCTCGGCGATCGGCAGCCTGTCCCACAGGATCGCCTGCATGAGCTGCCGATTGTATTTGAGCACAGGTGTCTGTCCGGTATGCAAGGAGTGGGACTTTGCCCATCCGAGACCCAGGCGCAGGCTGAGGTTGCCACGCTTGGCCGCTGCATCGCTAGCACCCGGATCATCGGTGACATAAAGGCCCGGAATGCCGATCGCGCCGGCCGGTCGGGTGATCTCCATCAGGCCGTTCAACACGCCTGCGGGCGCTTCAACGACTCTGCCGTCTGCCGCTTCTGCTTTCGCCTCGAAGCCGACGCAGTCAATCGCGCAGTCGACCTCCGGCACGCCCAGAACGTCCGCGACCAGTTCGCCCAACCGATCGTGCTTGGTGAGGTCGATCGGCTCGAAACCAACCTTCTTGGCGTGGGCGAGCCGATCTTTATTCATATCCCCGATCAAAACGGCGGCTGCGCCAAGAATGCGGGCCGACGCCGCGGCCGCCAGTCCCACCGGTCCCGCACCAGCGACGTAGACCGTCGCTCCGACGCCGACCTTGGCGGTGACAGCTCCGTGGAATCCGGTCGGCAAAATATCGGACAGGCAGGTCAGGTCCCGGATCTTCTCCAGGGCCTGCGGCTTGTCCGGAAACTTGAGCAGGTTGAAATCGGCATAGGGCACCATGACGTATTCAGCCTGCCCGCCGATCCATCCTCCCATGTCGACATAGCCATATGCCCCGCCGGCACGCTCCGAGTTGGCGTGAAGGCAGACGCCGGTATCGCCCTCCCGACATGTACGACAGCGGCCGCAAGCAACATTGAAAGGAACCGAGACGAGATCGCCAATGTCCAGATACTCGACATCACGGCCCTTCTCGATCACCTCGCCGGTGATCTCGTGCCCCAACACCATGCCGGCCGGCGCCGTGGTGCGGCCTCGAACCATGTGCTGGTCAGACCCGCAAATATTGGTGGTGACGACTTTGAGGATGACGCCGTGATCAATCTGCTTACCCGCCGGATTGCGGAAGGTTGGAAACTCAATGTTCTGAACTTGCACAATGCCTGGTTTGACGTAAACGACGCCACGGTTGGAATTGGAAGGCATTGCATTCTCCTGTGTCGCTGGGGTTGATCTAACGTGCTGAGTTTCTCCGGCCGGCTCAGGACATGGCTGTGCATGGCTCAATAATTGGCGAGAACGAGGAAAAGGTCTTGCCGGTTATTGCGCGGTGTATCGCGATTTTGTTGTAACGAGGCTGGTCCCTGCGGATCGCATGCGGCAAGCGCTGTCGCGACATTGGCGCGACTTCAGTCATGTTGCTCTCATGTTCAGCGAGCGTGACCGTTCAGGCGGTCAGTGCCGCACCAGACCAATTGCTCCGGATGAAGACCGGCGCAGGATGAGCGCGAGCGGTAAAGCTGCGGCGGAGATCAGCATCAGCGTCCAGAAGACATCGATGTAAGCGAGATAAGTTCCTTGAGTCTGCACCTGCTGTGCTATCCAAGCGAACGCCTGCTGCTGGGCTTGCACCAGTGAGCTGCCGTGCTCGACGAAATACTGTATCACCTGTTGCATTGTTTGTTGGTACTGAACGCTGGACGGGGTGACCGGCTCGATCAACCGGCTCTGATGGAACTGTTCCCGATGTGCCAATACATTGGCGGCAAGCGACACTCCGATCGAGCCGCCGACATTGCGCGCCACGTTCATCAACGCGGAGGCTTGATCTGTCTTGTCTGACGGCAGTGATGATGGGAATAAAAATCAGTGGCAGGCCGAGGCCTAGGAGCATGCGGGAATTGGCGAAGAACCAGAAGTCGAGGTCGCCATTCAGGTTTGTAAGATCATACATCGAGAGCGACACAATCGCTGCGCCGGTGGCGATCAGGTATTTGGGCTGGACGACGCCTGAGAGACGCCCCACAACGAACATCATGGCCATCGTGATGAGGCCGCCCGGCGATAGGACTAGGCCGGCCCAGGTAGCTGTATAGCCGAAAGCCTCCTGCACCAGCTGAGGCAGAAACTGCGTCGTGGCGAAGAGGATGATGCCGGTCGCCAGCATGACGACGAAGCAGGACCCGAACTGCCGGGTGCTCACCATGCGAATGTCAACCACCGGATTTTGTCGAGTCATCTCCCACGGAATCATCAGCACGAACGCCAGAGCACAAACAATTGCGAAGGCGACGATGAAGCTTGATCCGAACCAGTCGTCTTCCAAGCCACGATCGAGCACGATTTCCAAGGCGCCCAGAAAAGTCGCGACCAGCACGAAGCCGACGAGATCAAAGCGCAGGCCCTGTTGTAGTAGCCGCCTGCGCTCTTCGACAGCGTCCGAGCGCTCCCGCACGATGAAAGCGATGAGTGCCATCGCGAGCATACCAACGGGGCCGTTGATCAGAAAACACCAATGCCACGAATAATTGTCCGACAACCAGCCGCCGAGCGTGGGGCCGACCACCGGGGCTACGACGACCGCAACGCCGAACAGCGCAAACGCTTGACCGCGCTTCTCCGGCGGAAATGCGTCCGCCAGGATTGACTGTGAGACGGGTACCATGCCGCCCCCGCCGAAACCCTGCAGGATGCGAAACAGCAATAGCGATTGAAGATTCCAGGCCATGCCACAGAGCACAGAGCTCGTGGTGAACAATCCGAGGCAGGCGAGGAAGAACGTTTTGCGGCCGAACCTTCTGGCGAGGAAGCTACTGGCCGTGAGACTCACGGCGTTGGCGACGAGACAGGTTGTCACTACCTACGAAGCCTCGTCCTGACTCACGCCCATGCTGCCGGCAATATAGCGCAGGGCGACATTGGCGATGGTGGTGTCGAGAACTTCCATGAAGGTCGGGAGCGCGACCAGCATGGCGATCAGCCAGGCATTGCCGGCCGACCTTCTGCTTTTGGGAGGCTGCGCGCCCGATCCTGCGGCGGCACTCACTGGCGCGCCTTCAGCCGCTCGAGGAGCGACGGAGCAGGCTCTACATGCACGGTCGGAACCACCGACATGCCCGGGCCCAGCGCGACATCCGGCGGCGGGTTGTCGATGAGAAGTTTCACGGGCACGCGCTGGACGATCTTGACGTAGTTGCCGGTGGCATTCTCGGGTGGGAGCAGCGAGAAGGCGGGTCCAGATCCCGGCTGGATGCTCGCCACATGGCCGCTTATGGCGCGACCCGGATAGGCGTCGATGTGCATGGTCACCGATTGGCCGGGCCGCATCGACGCGAGCTGCGTTTCCTTGAAGTTCGCCGTGACCCACATCTCGTCCGGCACGAACATCGTGAGGCTTGCGCCAGCCTGCGCTGCCGTCACGTTCGTGTAGGAGAGGCTGAGCTGCGCCTGGTCGCGTTGCGCCTGAGCTTGCGCCAAGCTGGCCACGGCGCCGCTGCGCTGCGCGATGAGGGTTTCGATCTGACG
>Ga0209488_10001248_pt1 | contig 21850 bp, 25 predicted proteins | sample Rivendell_Oct201_8_FD_188349 | JGI IMG/M metagenome (GOLD analysis project Ga0209488, IMG submission 188349) | Vadose zone soil microbial communities from the Eel River Critical Zone Observatory, Northern California, USA -... | ecosystem: Environmental > Terrestrial > Soil > Vadose zone >...
GGACAATAAAATGATTCCAAAAAAAAAAAAAAGTCGAGCGATGGTCGGCGCAGGGAGGGTAAAAAGAATATGGCTGACGAGCCGCGGCGCTAAGTTTAAGTCAATGTACTGCGGAAACATGGGCTGGGATAACAATTAACAGGATCCTATTCATTCTCATCCTTCCGTAGTATGTATCAATCAACATATACCACAAGTACAAGTCTCTTTAAAAGGTAAGGCACCGGCATCTCTGTTCGAAGTGGGCGCGGCCGCTGCTCGTATTATCGACCTGTTTCAAAAACATCTAAGGGAATGGTTATCTTAGGTTCAGTACGTTCAGTGATTTATGTGGCAGGCTCCAGCGCGCGTACGCACGGCGCGAACTCAGAGCCTAGAACACTTACCGCCGCGCCTAGCGTTCATGGCGTCATTCTATTAGCCTCCTTGTCCAGTGTTGGCCTCAACTGCCTCGCGGGTTAGTGTCGTCAGCTCGGCTCGTTTCCGTTGGTCGTCGCAATTATCTGTCCAAAGCTGGCAAGGGCACAGTAGTTAAACGCAGGGTTGTCAAAAATCGCTTTATCATGGAGCCGGGGGTAGTTTCCGTATCACCTCAGGAGAGCCGCTTGAGCCGCGCCAAAGGAACCGCGTTAGGACAGGAAAGGGTGGTTTAGATTGATTGGATACAGCTTGTGGGGCTGGCCAAGGCAGCCGCACCATACTAAATCTTGAATTGAATTCAAGAGCGTTGAAAAAAAGGACAACATAATAGTAATCCCCCAGTTCTCTGTACATGTCCACTGGCAGTGTTGAGGCAAACTCCCCATTGGTACCCCGTCTTGAAAGGAAACGACTGCGGTGGTCAGGGAATCAGCCATCATATCCTCCCATATTTGGGGAAAACCTCCCGAGATAATGATAATCTGGGATGGAGCCAAATAAAAGGACGTGGTTCATTTCAAATTCCATCATTTATCTTGATAGCACTCGCCGGCCCTCGGTAGCGTGGGAGGGTTTCCTTGATGCGAATCGTGGCGCCAGATCGACAGTTACTGTAGTTGTCAGGGACCACGTCTCTCGCCCCTCGAATACGGAAAGTTGACAGGCGCTGTGAAGAGGTAGCGTGTCGACTGTGGACACTTGTCATACTCGATGTACCACCTGAGCCACTCAAACGTTTGAAGGGCAGGGTCCGGGAGAGCGAGAGAGAAGTACCACAACGCGCAGACTCTGGAAGTGCCGAATCCTTGGCGTTGTGGAAAGGGAGATAGCTTGACAAATTACCCCTCTCCCGCGGCTCCGGCTCCGGCTCCGGCTCCGGCTCCCTCCGACCAAGCGCGGTCGTTTTGCTGCGCTGGCGAGGGTTTCTTTGTGCCATAACGGCATGATACCCCTACTGTAACCGATCTTTCGTCGATCGAAATGTGCCCCAAGGTTTCATTCAGTGCCTGTGATCTCGCCACGCGATGATCCCTACACCTATGCGTACAGCTGGAGGGAAAAGGCCACAGTCAAGAGTTGCCACTGGCAGTGCGACGTCGCGGGCGTGTATGTAACAGTCCTGGCACTCTTTTTCAGTTGAGGTGTCACGCGGTCGCAGTTGCCCTATATGACAGAGCCACCCTGTTTTTGGCCCATTCCGGCTGGTTGCCTGGGTCTCAAGTTTGAATTCATTGGGAATGTATCAGTATCTTCTCGTGCTCACCCCCGCGTTAGTTGAAATTATGCCACTCCCACTGGCTCCACCGTTCGACCCACCCTTGGGAGATGCTCGTGACTTTCTTCTCTTGTGAGTCTTAGTACTTCCTGGTGCGCAGGGACCCGGGCAGCTGATCATCGTTAGAACTACACCACTTGTAGGCTTGAAAACCCTCCTTGCATTGACCTAAGCCAATGACCTGTCTGACTCATAAAAGTTCATCGGCAACCTCATTAACTGGCTTTTACTCGGAGTGCTAACCATGCAGATCTGTGCGCACGCAACAACTCGCTCCCTCTCCCAAATCTGACTACAACTGCAGATGTATATTATCTTTATTTCTCGAGGGAGTACTGGTGGATCAAATTTACTGGTACGTATGAGGTGTTCTCCCTGCAATAATCATGATGAGTTTGTCGCAGTATATGGTCTTTATCTCTTCGACCTTGTGCAAACCGTGATCGTCACAGACAGCACATGGGTTACGTTGTGTGCGGGATGGGGAAATCCGACCACACTTGTGCATACCACTTGGAGTTTCTCAATGATTCCCGTTGTCAGTGGTCTGAGTAAGTCTGGGCCATACTTTTCTGACGTCCTGGATTTACTTATCAGTTTCTTTTTCTGCGATGGAGTTTCCAGCTGGGTGCAGATATTTTTCGCGTACCGAGTGCGGATTCTGGGAGGTAATCGGTTCTGGAACGGGGTCACTATTGTCATCGTCGCTGTGCGTCCACGTGTGTGTTCTGACCAGTGGCGTCCCGCCCTTGCTGACCGGTCCACATCCTTAGATCGCATTAACTCAGGGAATAGCAGCCTTGGCAACTGGAATCAGGGTAAGTTCGTTATGTCAGTCCCTTGCTAGCTATGGAAGCAGAACCGTCGGTGCCAGTTTGCATATATCAACAATACGAAAAAAATTTATGTGGTCAATCCACTGGTCATCGTAAGCGTTCACCCCTTTTCGTAAATTGCCAAGATATCTCAATGTAGATCGATGATAACCAGGCATGGTTGAGTGGGAGTGTGACCGCTGACTTGTTAATCGCTGTTAGCATGATCTACTTTGTGCGTACTTTGATCTGGCAGATTATTCTCTCTTCTGAACCAGTGCCCGCAGTTGGCTTCAGCCAAAGGGAAATCCAGTTGGAAGACATCAACAGAAAAAAGGAGGATCACAAAGTTAATTCGGTCCACCGTGGAGACTGGTGTGCTATCGGCGGGGGCGGCTTCCCTTGAACTAGGTTTATTTCTGGCCTTCAATCAGAATAACCTTCATACAGTCATGTAAAACTCTTTCTTTTTCCGCTCCGAGGTCCCACTGATTTCGCGCTACACGCAGAGGGTTCTCATTATCCAAGTTATACAGCAATGCACTCATGGCATCGCTCAACTCCCGAGCAGGCGTATACGAGCGCTCTCTGCCGATAAGCACGCACGACGAGAGGTGCTTTCCAGGCTGCAACACGGTCCAGTTCACAACTATGGGTATCGATGTGACAACACGTTCAGAAACCGTGACCGAGACAAACTAACGAGATGGCAAATCGGTGGTGTGAACCCAATATACGACTTGACATAAAAGGGTTGGATAACATCAACTGCAGACCACACACACTGGCAGGCAGTGCGTCAATCAACCTCACCATAGTGTATAGGTGGTGGCAGTATAGTACGTGGTATCTGTGTTCTAGTATCGGGCATTGTTTTTCTCGTGTATTCCTACTGTATGTGACTGGACAGCCAGCACTCAATATAGAGTACTCAATATTGCTGTACAACAATTCTACCCGGCCACCGGAATACCACACGGTGAGGTTTACATAAGCTACGTGTGGTGGATCGTGTCCTTTGGTCGATGACTTTCCTACATCCACTGTGACACCACAAGACGGTTGATAAGATACAATGTGTATCAGGGCTGAGGGAAAAAATATTCGTAACGTAATGCTGTCTGGTAGATGGATGCAACTCGTTGAAAGAAGAGAAGAGCGGGCGACGTGATCGACTGCCCAAGCCAACGTCTCGTCGCAACTCAGCAGCTCCAGTGGCACACATCTACAGTACCACTTTTTCGGCCATAGCTACTAGGCGGACGAGTCTCGGAAAAGCTTCTGTAGCACGACGGACGGCGTTCAGTCACATGCGTCAGGCGTCTACTGTTGTCAGCCGCCACGATGGCAACCAACCAGATAACTCGCCACAATCAGCAACATTCTTCTTCTTTCGGCATACCGCCATGGCCCGTGGATGTGAACATTTAATCCTTCCGCATATGCAGCTTCGTTCTCGACAGTCATGTCTTTCCCCGTTACTAATGATCCCGACTCTGATACATTGCACTCAGTCATTGAGCATGTCTTCATGCCACCCAAGCTTCCCCAGAAAGACCCTGGCGAACGGGTCGAGCAGCAAACGAATGTGGCACTGTGTAACAGCCTCATAGGAGCCGCCAGAGACTTCCTGCGAGCCCTTCCCTCTTCAGAATATCCCTTGTGGAAGCATATGCTCAAGACGATGGAGCTAATTCATCGCGCCGCAAAAACCCCATTTGAGGAGGGCGACCTCCAGCAAGCATTGTCGAGTATGGGCCTCGGAGGTATGTCTAGATAGCTTGACTTTGGACTTACCTTTTCTCTGACCATCCTCCGTCAGACGTATTTTCCATGCATATCCGCGCACAGAATGCTGCTCTCATCGTGCGCAGGCTTGCCACTGCCGACTTCGTTCAGTTCGAAGTGTTCGAGGTCTCGCCACAGAACACTGCCGTAATGACAGCCGAGGGAAAGCTCCTGTGTTCATACCCAGGTCCCGCTATCCAGGTCCCTGCGGATACATTCATGGACCAATGCTTTCTTCGAGAGCTCTCCTCGTTCCTCGTTCAAATGGACGTTGATAACTTGGATTCCACTCCGACCACTAAAAAGGCTGGGTCGGTTGTCTACGAGGTTCGCGAAAGCGTGCATCCCAAGTACATATCGGAGTTATTGGTGGGGATTCTCAGGGGATACGGCCGACCGACCGATGTAGATCGCATCACCAAACGGATAGGAGACGAAATCCTGTGGGATAACGCTTTAAAACCATGGCGAAGGTCCCCATTGTGGCTAGTCCTCAGAGTGACCCTTCAATCCTCGCTCCGTGCCAACAATTGTTACAAGCTTTTCATGCTCTATTTTCACGCCCGTCTTCTGCATTATTGCCTGTACCGAAATTTCCCAAGCGAGCTCCTCTACGCAATGAGAGTCAAAATGGCTCGACGTCTTTCAAAATTAGGACCTGCGGTATCACATGATGTCTTTGAACTCGTTCACGATACCGCCAAAGAGACCGAGGCACTCCTGTCAAAGAGATGGACCGAATTTCAAGCCATCGGGTCCATCGGACCTACATTGCAATTCGAGAGTCTCAACTCGGTCAATGATACACACATATCCCTCAACAAGTCATACAATTACCTTACGAAGATGCGTCGTTCGACCCCACGTGGCTTTTCAAATAAGTCGTTTAACCCCTCCCATGAGCCGCGCCTCAAAGACATACTCGATTTCACCCTCTTTACAAACGCCAGACTCACAGAGGCTTTCTCCAAGGATAAATACATCGCAATTTCGGACTTCGAGTTATCGGTGGAGAAGGATTTGGAATCTTGGGCTGCTGCATCTATGGACAACGTCGATGCTCCGGAAGTCATCGCTTCATGCATCCAGCAATATTTTTCTGGTGCAAAAGATCTTTATGGAGTCAACGCAGAGGATAATTCCATCATGATTTTGACCATCATGGACCTTTGGGTAGCTCTGGATAAACTCGCAATCCAGCAGTGTCCCTTACTGGAACAATATTCTCCCGAAATTCCTTCCGAATTCCTCCATCCCTTACTCGTTCATCGATCGTCCGCCTTAAGACGTGCCTTGCGCATCGAAGAGTATCTGTGTTGGAGACATAGCAAGGCCCTTGGCACACCATCCGTTTTTTCGAACATCTTTGGTGAATCTTCTTTCGCTGTGAAGTATTTTCGTACTTCCAGAGATCTTCGACGTCTCAATATAGAGATAACCACGCACGCTCAACAAGAACGGGCCAAGAAATGTGTCGAGTTGGCTTCGTTGAATAAGCAATCGGAATCACTTTTGGCCAGGGCTTCGACGTTGGGCCACGAACAAGTCTTGGACCGTAGTGGGGATGAAGTCCATAGTACGACTTGCAGGAAATGTCAGCTCAAACGTCAAGCCAGTGCTCTTACAATCCGCGTTCATGAGTGGCCGCTGCCCTCCTCGACTGTGCTTGCGCAGTTAACTGTTTTCGAACTGTCTCTGCCCCGCGCGTTTTCTGCCTGGCGTGACATAACTTACATGATTCTCCGCGACATTGGTCTGCCATTACTCCCCGATTCACCTGATCAGCCTAAAGTTCTCCTGGGGTCGTTCTCTGGCCTTCGACGTTGGGCGGACCAAGGCCATCGGGTGACCATTGGTTCAACTACAAAGTCGTTTTCTGACCAGAGTCATTACAAAGTGGTCCAGATTCCCGCGCAGGAGTCTTCTGTTCTTGTCAATAATGGACTGTCGTTCAGACTGTATGACCGCAATCGTAGGTCCTGGATGATAGGGTCTTCCTCCGAGTCTAGTATCGCAAAACAATGCACGCCTCCTATACCGGTGACGAGTCCATACAGTCGCCTCCATCACTTCGTCTCTGGAGCCCAACACACGCCAAACGACATCATTGTGGCTCAAAGTGATTGCCCCGAGGAAATAAACCTACATGAGTTTATTGCATTTTCCGCGTTGCGAAGTTGCCCACGTTTGCAATGGTTAAACATTGCAAGGGAATTAGCATCGCCTTGCCTCTCTTTTCGTCGCGAGGAAGTGCATACCCTGGTTTCCCAAGCAGCTTGGCAACTTGGGCCACTGTCAGATGGCGTCCGCGAGTGGCACGTCGACCTTAGTACTGTCAGCTTCGGTAAGACCCTCCTACGAGAGCTGGCCTCCCTTCTGGAAAGGATAAGGGCGAATTGGCTGGAGGAGGTCACGGTGCGAACTATTGGTGCGTTAGATACCCCTATGCTCGCTTTTTTATTTCTTCTCATCAATCCCCCAGCTCTCATTTGCAGCCGTCTTTTGGCATCAACAACAGATCTGGATATATCCGGGCGGGCCTGTGCGCTGTTGCGGGAGGTTCGAAATTTGACGTATCTGTGGATCCATGAGCTAGGCGGGAAGTTAGACTCAACCCATGATGAAACATCCCGTACCGGCCTACGACACCAGTTATGTATGCTCGCCGCGACTTGTCTTTTTACTTTTGATGTATCCTCGGAGCACATTCCCGCCATCCTTGCCAGTGACGAAGACTTTTCTATCGCCATGCATTGCGCGTTCGTCGTACATGACAACACACCACCATCACTCCCTGATGACGACGATATCTATCTCTCTCGGACCCTTAGTCGCCATCGCCGGCTACTGCATTACTTGGAGCCCAATTTCAACCACAGATTCCCTGGCGTACTCGGTAACCCCAGATTGTCGCGCTCAGGTGCTTACGATCAGGCGCTATCACGCGTGTGGTTAGGCCATCGTCCAGGTGTTTCATCCAGTTGGTATGCGCTTCCCGAACCGAATTCTCGGTGGATCTTCTGTAAAGCAGGAGAGCAGCCAGTACACTACAACCTACTAACGGGCCAACTGCTCATTAGCGGAAAATCACTGGGAAAGCTTCCGCAAAAGATAGTGGAGCACCCCACATACGCAAGTGTACTTGGTTCTGTGAGTGGCCAAGCTCAACTATATCCTTTTTGTCGTTTCCTGAGGTCCTTTTAGAGAATTTTCGATGTAGCTCCCGCTGACATCCCTGGGATGGACTTTATGACGCGATCAACCGTGTCTGGATATCAGGTGAGGCATTCCTCACCCTGAGCTTTTGTTAATGATTGATTGAGACCATTAAAGATTCTCTTCTCGTGGGATTACAGCGACCTGGCCTTGCAAGCACGGAGACCGGGAGAGTCACAAATTCTACAACTCATTCCACGATCCACTCTCCTTGGTGATTTTCCAAGACATTTTATCGATGAATATGTCCACTGGCTCGACCTGAGGAGTGGCAAGATTGAATTCCGTCCAGCTGACTCCCCGTGGACACCTGGGTCCCTTAACTGGCAGCTTTACTTACAAGACCCTGGCGCTCGGCCACATCGTATGCTTCGGAAGCTTAATGAAGAAAAATTCCCGGTACAACTCGTCGACATTCATTCAAGAACGTTCAGTGTCGTGTCCCGCCTATTGTCGCCACTAGCATCCCGAGAGGACATTATTGCTACGCGCACCGCCCAAACGTTGGAAGTTTCTGTACCTCGGTTGCGCATGTCCTTCTTTGTCAACACAAACTCGGAGCTCGAGTGTCGGAGTATACCTGGTTACGTCGTTGACAAGGTCCAGTCGTGTGGGACGATGTTTGGCCTAAAAAATAAACTTGTCTTGCGCCCTCATTCCGGCACTTCTGAAGAGTCTCCGCAGCCACGACGGGTCATCATCCCACAAGGGGAAGTTATCTTCATGAAACAGGGAGACTTCATGGACGTTTCCATCAATACCGATGCCGAAAAACATGTTCGTTGGCACGAATATACGATCGACACTGATCTTGGATGCCTCAGAAGTAATGCGAGCTTGATCAGCAAGCTATATCAATGCTATTTGCACGCGTTAACTAGTCACTGTCTTCCTGATCCATTGCTCGGTCACACTGGAACAGAAGAGGCTCTCTACATATCGCGAAGCGCTGCTTGCCGATCCTTTCAAAGACTGGACTTCCAGGAGGCGGAGCTGTTAGGGTTGATTTGCAGCTTAACACCAACCAGAGTTTACTATCCACCTCATTTAAAGTCGATGGCCACGGTGAAGTGGAATGGCCTCCCGGCATTATCACAACATCATGACTTCTGCCGGGCTGTATGCTCCATTCTTGACCACGCACGTGCGTTGGAGGTCCTGTATGATCGACCCGCCACGTTTTGCACCCCGGCCCGCGATCAATCGTTGTCGAATCGGGCGGCCTCCCGTAATAAGTTATACTATCCATCGGACTTGCAGACATCGGAGCAGACATCGTCCTTTGATGATGTCGTATACAAGTCAAGGGATGTTTCCGGCGATGGAACCAAGGAACATCTGGCGTACCAAACATCATGGTCAATTTGTAATGCGCGGCCTTCTCTCGACCACAGATTGCCGAAACTTTGGGATATAATGAATTCATGGGGCTCGCTTGGCCCTGCCGACAAGGGGATCTCCTTGCGGTATGGTCGATACTGGCTGGAATTTGATGCAAAGCAGGACTGGTTGGCAATCTACAGTCTCTGCCATCAGCCGGTATATGCGACCCATCGAAATCTGAGAATCAAGTTGTCATTCAGCCTTTCAGCTGCCGCCTACCGCAAATCCACGAATGCACACATCGTTCCCTTCCTAATTATCTCTGCTTTAGACGAACGCTGTCGCAACCTCGTTCCCCCACCAGACCCGTATTATTCGCTTTCAGACGGACTGGCTCCAAAAATCTCACATCTCGAGGACTTGGTGTCCACCTCCGCCCTACCCATAGATTTAACCCCTGCACATACCTTCAAGGTAGAGGCAAAAAAAAAAAAACAAGTCCGAAAGCGGCGGCAGCATGAATACAATTCGGCCATCAAGAGAGAATCATCAGCAGTTGCCATGTCAATATTACAGAATTGGCCGGAGTATCGAATCGTGGGTTTCTGTAAACAGTGGTTCGACAAGGCCGTTTGCGAGCGACGCATCAAGGAATACATCCAATCGATCGCCCGGAATAACCGACTAAAAGAACACGTCCTACAGCTACAGAACATCCTGCAGTATTATGAGAACGTCTCGATGCCCACCGCTGTGCCATATGTATTTTCTCCCCGATTCATAACCAGGCATTCCAAGACACATTCGTGTGCAATTCACGATCTATTGGTATCCCGCATCAATGTTCCGGCTCCATCGGCTGTCGGAGAGGATGGCGCACTACTAGCCGGTTCAGATAGCCTCGAAATACTGATTGAAGAGTTCCGACGTTCTCGACAACCCTTGGAACAGCTCTTTGGAAACGAGTTGAAAAGGAGTAATCGCGAGTTAAGGAATGGTGCCTCTCAACCCACGCGAGGTGCCGTGCCTTCACACGAGCTTCTGCATCTCTATCACGATGAGTGTTCTCACAGAAAAGACAAAATATTTTCCGAAATTTCGGCGGCTCTTGCGCCGTCCAGGGATGTGGAGAAAACCAGCGAAATTTCTGGTCTCTGGCCCCGGATTACTCCTCGATCCATACTACGTCAATTGGCCCATGATCACATCAGCACAGTTCCAGATCGATGGAAATTTGTGATTATGTGTTACGCACGCTCATTCATCCGATATCAACACTCTCTACGCCTGTTGGATCTCTCATCGAAACAAAGAAATGAGGACCTTCTTCGGGAAATCGAAGCCACCCGCAGCGATGTACTGGCTGAATCAACATCCGATTGGCTATTGATACAGGTTCGTTGTTACATTAAAGCTTGAATAGGTTAAGTGAACACCCCGAGTAGATTGAAGCAAATCTCCTAGCTCGTCCAATTCAGGTAGCCGTTGCGCACGAAATGATCTCTCCACGCTCCAAACGGAACATATCTCTTCAACTCAATATGGGAGAGGGGAAGTCATCAGTAATTGTACCTCTTGTCGCTTCGACCCTCGCAAACGGCTCGAACCTTGTCAGAATTGTGACTCTAAAGCCTCTGTCAAACCAGATGTTCCAGCTGCTCGTTAGCCGACTCTCTGGCCTGGTAAATCGTGCCATTTTTTACGTTCCGTTCTCTCGCAGTCTCCACATGGGTACCTCCTTGGTCACAACCATCAGGGGTCTTTATCGACGATGTATTGCCGAGGGTGGTGTTTTGGTTGTCCAACCAGAACACATACTTTCTCAGAAACTTATGCACATCGATACTCTCCTAGCATCGCATACAAATCACGACGACGAACGTTCCGTAGCTCGCGAACTGAGCGCCTTACAAGATTGGCTGACCAATGTATCGCGCGACGTGCTTGACGAGAGCGACGAGATTCTCCATGTGCGGTATCAACTTGTCTACACCACGGGAACGCAGATACCAGTCGACGATCACCCCAATCGATGGATCACGACACAACAAGTGTTCAGCCGACTGCAAGCACATGCAGTAGAGTTACATGCCAGCTTTCCTCGGATGTTCGAAATTGACACGACACTCAGAGGATTTCCGATTATTCGCATACTTGATTCCGCCATCTTCCAAGAGATATCTTCGCTCATCATCGACGATGCTCTCGCAGGAGGGCTATCCAACCTTCCACTGGGTGTCCTCCCATCACCAATGCGGGAAGTTGTTCGCCGCTTCATGGGAAACAGGGAGGTCTCGGGTCAGGATCAGGATTTGATTTACGCACACTGTGCGGGAACGACCTTGATGAAAGGAATTCTCCTACTCCGCGGGCTCCTGATGGACAACGACGGAATTCTTGGCTATGTACTCAAAGAACGGCGTTGGAGAGTGGACTATGGTCTCCATCCTAGCCGGACTTTGTTAGCTGTACCATATCGGGCCAAGGTCTGGTATTCGTATCCACGTAGTGACGGAAATTCACTGACCACAAATGCAGGATGTTCCAAGCTTGAGAGCCGAGTTCGCTCATCCAGACGTTACGATCACATTAACTTGTCTCAGTTATTATTATGGCGGCTTAACGAAGGACCAGATGCTTTTGTGCTTTGGCCTACTAACCAAGCTCGATGATCCGGAGATGGAATACGATCACTGGGTAGAACTAGAACAAGAACAAGACCTTCCTGCGTTTCTGCGCCAGTTTACCGGGGTGAACACAGAGGACGAAACCCAAGTCGATGAGTACCTTGTGCCATTGTTCTCGAGGAATAAAAGAGTGGTGGATTTCTACCTGTCACAAGTAGTCTTCCCTCGAGCTGCACGAGAATTTCCATCCAAACTCTCAACGTCTGCCTGGGATCTGGTGGAAAAGAAGAACGTTACAACAGGTTTCAGTGGTACAAACGACAACCGCCACCTCTTGCCTACGTCGATAACCCAAGAGGATCCTGATTTTGTGCTCTCTACCAACGCGCTCGTTCTCCAATATCTCCTTCAGCCCGAGAACGACCATTACGAATGTACAGTTGGAAACAATGGCGAGCGCGAATCTGCCACTGATTTCTTGCAACGTCTGGTCAAGCAAGACCCTGAAATTAGGGTCCTTTTGGACGTAGGAGCTCAGATACTGGAACTTCAGAATGAATTGCTCGCGCGAGCCTGGCTCTCCCTTCGACCGGATGTCTCTGCCGCTATCTTCTTCAATGACTCGGATCATCTCACTGTGGTCACTCACGATGGGACCGTAGAGCCATTAATTTCATCACCTTTCAACAGACAGCTAGAAAATTGTGTCATATATCTCGATGATGCCCATACTAGAGGAACCGATCTAAAGCTTCCCCAAGGAACGCGCGCAGCCGTTACGCTTGGTCCAAAGGTCACGAAAGATAAACTCGTTCAAGGTATGCCCCTCGACTACTTGACGGGAAAAAAAACCTGATCAGGACGCAGGCTGTATGCGAATGCGCCAGCTCGGGAAAGGACATTCGGTGATGTTCTTTGCTCCGGGAGAGGTCGATAGTCGTATCCGCAGTCTTATTCCAGGTGGGACGGCCTCTGGGAACCGCATCCGTGTGCTGGACATCCTTCGATGGGCCATGCATGAAACATGTCAGGACATCCGTCACCACCTCCCATACTGGGCGCAGCAGGGCCTCGATCATCATAAGCGTTTCACGGCATGCACAGAGCATAGGTCAAATGGGGATTTGAGGATATTGCAAGACCCCTGGCTGCAATCCGAATCTCGAACCTTGGAACAAATGTACTCGATCGCACCGAGGGCTAAGATAGGTCTCGAGATGGACAGTATTCCATTACTAAGGGAGCGGATGGAACAACTTGGGGTTACAAAGCTTGTCGATGCTAGGATGGCGGAAGAGCAAGAACGCGAGGTGGACCACGAAATCGAGCAGGAGCGTCAAGTGGAGCGCCCCCAGAAGCTCAAACCGGCACAGCATATCGTCCGCCCAGTCATCCGCGAATTCGTTGAAACAGGGGAACTTTCTAGATCCTCGAGATACATAAAGTCTCTGTTGGCTCCTATCGATATGGCCGACGACTTAGATTCGACGACTGGATGGTCTCCTTCTCCACTCGCAACGGAAGACTTTACTATCGCCATCCTCCGTTCCAATGGCGATGGCTTGACAGACTATCTCCGCCCAGTTAATTGGATCCTTTCGAGCAGGTCCGGGAAGGGCAGTATTGTCATTGCGATCAGCCCGTATGAAGCAAATGAACTACTTCCTATCATCCGCAAGAGCAAGAAAGTCCGGCTACACATATATGCCCCACGTGTCACGTCGTCCATGCGTTCGTTCTCCGACCTGACCTTCCACACCATCCCAGATTCACCGGAAGAACAGTGGACAGCACCCGCGCACATAAGAGCGGAGTTGAATCTGTTTGCAGGGCAGCTATATTTCGATAGCAGAGAAGACTACGAGAGGGTATGCGCGTTGCTCGCTCTGTCCATGGCCCATCCAGGCACAGAATTCGTCGAAGTCGATGGATTTGTGCCATCAAAGTACCGTACAGGTGGAAACTCCCCGTTCGAAAAAAGCAAAGTTTCGATTTTGAAGACACTGATCGGGCTACGACGGAAAGGCATGGGTTACCATAGAACGCATCTGGGACAAATCTTAAACGCCAACCCGCTAAGTGAAGAGACTTTATCAGTTATTCCGACTTGATCTAGTACTGCTGTATATAGCATCAGATTTTGTACCCGCAGATTAGCCGCCGTTTGTATGGACTGCACTTGGCGATTTCACCTTGTCAGAAACAACTGACACAGGCCTAAACTTAACAAGCAAGTATGCCAGCTGCTCGAGGATCTCGACGAACGGAGGTAGAAAGGCCGGATAGGTTTGTTACATGATCGCCGAGTCACACGGAGCGAGGACAGCGGGCCGGTGGTGACTACTACGCGTTTGATCGCATCACCACCACATGCCCAGGCACCGTCATGATGGTCGTCTCGGAAAGGTCACCAAGAGTCGCCTTGAGCCGCGCCACGAGCCGGTTCTCCTGCCTCCCGATGTCACGCACTGCAGCAGTACTGCTCCAGGCTCCGCATTCATATCTACTCTGGCCCGACCCTGGCTTCCTGCGCCACCGATGTCAGCTGCACGATAGCACTAACCTCGCAGAGGCGCTCGATTGTGCGATCCTCGCACGGGTCGTAGGGGGCCAGCGCGCATGGGCCGGGCAGAGCACTCCGGAGAAGCGGCAGCTCTCGCCGTTTTCGTCTGCTTCCCGTACCATCAGCCGCGACTGCGCGGGGAAAGTAAGCCGTGTGTGCCTATCAATTCACTGCTACGTTGCCCCGCGCGTCAATGCAGTGCTGGCGTGACTCGCAGCGGTGTGATTAGTAGCTCGGAGAGTGCCTTTGTCGAAGTCAGATGATGGCGGTATGGAGGGAGGTGGCGGGCTACCGGTTTCTTGTTTCCGTTCGCTCTGGTACGCGACTCCGAGCTCGATACTTGGCCTTCGCGGGAAGAGAGCGGCACGTGCTCAGGAACTACATGCTCTTCTACCATCTCGCTCCCGTCAAATTGGCCGCTCTCTGGATACGATTACTCACTCTTAGTTTCGTCGATGGCAACTGCATTTAATACTGCAACTCGGAGCAGGGACGAGTTCCTTGGAAATGCGCGCTGTGTTATCTGCGGGGATGCCCGCAAGTGGGCCCTCCGGCATTGCCTCATCATCAAATCAGATGAGTGTTATCCTGTGAGTCGAAAGGTATACGTTTCTCTCCCAAGATATCAAGTGGACCGCCTGTGTTGGAGTTCCAGCCTACGACCTCGACTACAGGTGATGCGTCCTCTGGCGGAATCACTCTCTGGCTACAGCGTGATTGAGGATATCACATGATACAGCGCGTCATGGGAGGTTTCTGCGTGCGTGCAAGAGGGCGGGGACTGAGAAAAGCTTAGAAAGCTTAGAAATATGCCTTCTGCAACCTGTACCGGCTGTTCAACCTGACTGTAACTGAGACAATGTTAATGTACAGTAACAACTCTTGCGTATGCCTTCTCGAAACTGATCTTCGTCGCCCATTGAAACGCCGCTAGGGTGTCTCATCTCGTGTTTCATTCGGTGCCTGTGAGTTTACACATCCACCAGATACTCTAGCCTCCGGGAGGAGGTCACAGCCAATCAGATTTGTCGCTGTGCAATTCAATTCAGTTGATACCTGCGGCGTAATCTCACTTGCGCTAACTTACGATTAATTTTCTCCATCAAGAAAGGAGCGGCCAACCACTTTTTTAGGGACTCCTCCGGCTGACCGCCCTGGTTCTCTTCTCGAGTTTCGATCCAGTCTAAAAGTCTATATATCCTCCCCCGCTTTGTCTGGTGCTGTGGGCAACACACTTTGACATCATTCTCGCCATGACACCCCCTCTCGGAAACTCGACCACTGGAAGTGTTTTTGACGTTGTTCTCCTGTGAGCCCTTCTATCTGAACGTGCACGCGGCCCAAAGTCGCTGACAGCTTGTAGAACCGGGCCAATCGTACGCTTGAAAACCCTTGCATCAACCTCAGATAATGGCTCACGATCTGCCTATATAACAGCTCATAGGCAACCTGATAAGCTGGCTTCTGCTAGGCGTTCTAACCATGCAGATTTGTGCGAGCACAGACAACTCGTTCCCTCTCCCAAATTTGACCGTAGCTGTAGATGTATATTATATTTGTTTCCCGAAGGACTACTGGCGGATCAAATTCACCGGTAAGTTTGGGAATGTCCTTCATGCAGCAGTTACGATGAATTCGGCGCAGTATATGGCCTGTATCTCCTCGACATTATGCAGACCGTGTTTACCACCGAGGGCGCATGGCGTGCATTGTGTACGGGGTGGGGCAACCCATCGTCACTTGTACATACTAGCTGGGGTTTCTCAATGATCCCCGTTGTTAGTGGCGTCAGTAAGTGTGTTCATGACCTATTTAGCCCCTTGACTCTCACATACCATGCATTTCCTTTTTGCGGTGCAGTTTCTAGCTGGGTGCAAATATTTTTTGCGTGGAGAATATGGGTCCTGGGACGAAATACATTCTGGAAAGGGATCACGTTGATCACCATCGCGGTGCGCACACGGTTGAGCCCTAGGCGGTGGTGTCCGCCCTCGCTAACTGGCGCGCACCCCTAGGTTGCCTTGGCTCAGGGAGCGGCGGCTGTTGGAGCTGGCATCAAGGTACGTTCAATATGTCTCGGTCCTGAGACACGGAAACAAAACTCCCCGGTTCCAGTTCGCGGCTGTCAATAACACGGAGAAAATTTCTGCGGTCAATTCCCTGGTCATAGTGAGTCCTTTCCCCTTGGAGAACTGCCGAGACATCTCAGTGTAGATCGGCTGATCGTGGACTTAACTAGGTATGGTTAAGTGGGAGCGTAGCCGCGGATATGTTCATCGCGGGTAGCATGATCTACTTTGTACGTACCGTGGATCTGGTGACTCTTTCTCCCTTCTGAGGCTGCGCACTGGCACCACACAGTTGGTCTCGGCAAAAGGGCAGTCCGTGTGGAGGAGGGCGACAGACAAAAGAATCACAAAGTTGATCCGGTCAACAGTGGAGACTGGAGCAGTGTCAGCGGCGGCCGCTTCCATTGAACTCGGCCTTTATCTCGGCTTCAATCACAATAATCTTCACACGGCCATGTACGCCCCGCTTCCGTTTTCCCACCAAACTGAGCTGACCCTTTCACTAAATGCAGAGCGTTTGCGCTATCCAAGTTGTATACCAATGCGCTCATGGCATCGCTCAACTCGCGAGCAGGCGTATATGAACGCTCACTGCCGACAAGCACGCGCAGCGAGGAGGCATATTCGACATCAGGATACTTCAACACAGTCCAGTTCACGTCTGTTGGTGTTCCTATGACGGCGCATGCCAGTGACACGGAGAGCGGGAAGACCGCACACGACGGCAAGTCGATGATGCGCGACTTGACGTGAAGAGAGTTGACTAACGCTGACTAACAGATCAAGGCACAGGATCTCCCAGAGACAGGAAGACCACATGCCGGTATTGCGCCAGCCAACCTCATGGTAGTTGATTGGGTATGATGATGGTGGTGGTGGTTGGTGGTGGCGGTGGCGGAAAGGGTACCTGTTTCTCTTCCACCGTGCATGCGTGTTTCCGTGTCCATTTCAACGGTACACTTCTTGCCAGGTTGAGAGTGTCGCTACCCTTGAAGACGAAGGTCAACCCGAACGTCGTTTCAGTTAACTAATGTATAATAATCAGCTGATTGGCCCAGAATTACATTCATTGCTTATATAGTACGGTGTAGCTCCGCATCTGTGCAAGGATGTATGGACGGAACTCAGAAAGTGCATGCAGTGAGCACTTGAAGCTGATGACTTGTGATTACGAAACACGCACATTGGGACGGGTGACGTTATCAGAACCACAAGCGCGTAGGCCTTACTTTTGCAACCTCGACGTTCCAGGCTGATAGAGAAGCGCCGCGGGTTCATGATCTGAATGTCATCGCAACACCCAGTCCTGGAAGTTTGTGTGGACTCCGTTCAATCTGCTGTCAGGTTGGTCTTACGGCTCCCCTATCGGGACTTGGAAGTTTTCGATAATGTGCGGTGCTCTCACCATGACAGCGCCGCCTACGGAGGGGCAGACAGGCTCGAGATTTGTGGAAATCTAGGTGTTGGAGGGGGCACGACGCCTTCCCTTGGCCTCGTTCGGGCGATTCAGAAAGCTGTCCCGCACCTGCCACTCATGGTTTGCAAGCTTTCTGCAAATGACCTGAGCTACATGATTTGAACACTGGTCTCAAGGTCATGATTCGACCCCGTGTTGGGGACTTCCTCTACTCCGATGAAGAGATGAACGTAATGTTCGAAGATATCGGAATTTTCAAGAGCATCGGTGTCGCAGGTGCAGTTTTTGGTGTTCTCAAGTCGGATGGAACTGTGGACGTACTTCGTACTCGGATGTGTGTCCTTGGTCATCATTTGGGTTTATACATGCCCTTATACGCTATGACAGGTTGGTGGAAGCTGCGCTTCCTATGCAAGGTATGTCTAATCCTCAAAAGGACCGAGCGAAATAGCACGGCTCTACCCATGGCCAACAGTCTGTTTTCATAGAGCTTTCGACATGACACAGTCATCTATCGAAGGTATGTCGGAGTCGTCTGCAGTACCCAATCCGTAGTCTCGCCGACAGTCGCGTATCATGCCAGCATTCGACGCCATCTGCACCATTCATGGTGTAACACGTATCTTGACCAGGTACCAACCTGTTCCCTTTCACGACTTCAGTAATCTCTGACCACGGTGCACCATGGCATCATGTAGCGGGCAAAGCGTATCAGCCCTGGGAGGCTTGGACGTCCTCCGAGAGTTACTCCGACGATCGCGAGAGAAGGGGGGGCCAGCCATCCTTCCCGGAGCGGGAATCAACCCCGGGACCATTTGCCACGTGTTAGAAAATTTACTCCCACATGGATTGAAAGAGGTTCATATGAGTGGTGGAAGGTGGGTCGAAGGACGGATGGACCACCGGCGCGAGGGTATGGGCATGGGGGCGAGTGTGGAACAGGAGTGGAACATCTGGTCGACGGACGGCAATGCGATCGGCAAGGTGAGAAGCGTTGTAGATGACGCGGAGACCTCTGCACCATGTTCGTTCAACTTTGTTTGGGTTTTTCTTCTCTGCTCATTGCTCACCGACACAGACACCTACAAGGCTCGTTAAATGTTTATCACATGGCAGACGGCTTTAGTGCATGCGGAGAAGGAAAAAAAAGGAGCAACATTTGCGCACGCGCACGAGGGGGGCGTAACGGACAGGCGGCCCGGCCATCTGGGTTACGCCGGACCGCTGACCCGAGAACAGCGCATGATTAATTTGACTTGTTCATCTCATACGCTTCCCGTTCACTTCGCTTATGGAGGCCAACACTGTGACAGACAATGAAGGTTACAAAGTCCCCAGTGTCATAGCACAAGACATTCTTCTTATTCAGGACCTCGTTGGTCCTGTAATCCCCCCCACACAAGCGGTTACTCAACTCGCAGTCAACTCGAGTGGCTCTCTGGATAGTTCTGATGAGAACACCGACAGCGCGGATGAGGTAGAAATCAACCTTCTTTCTGTTGGCAGGGAGTCAAGGAGGTTTGTCCTATATCTCAAGCATCTGTCTTTATAACTAACATTCTTCTAGGGAAGATATTTCCAGTTCTGCCTCGGAATCATCTTCATCAGAGTCGTCCTCGTCCTCGGATTCAGACTCTGAGAGTGATAGCGAACGAGATGTATTGAAAAAGCTCGTACAGCGGAGAATTGCAGATGAGGATGGCGAGGACGAAGAGGAAGGCAGCGCACCCACCGCAACGGAAGCCTTCCGCACGAAAAATGAGATATCGGAACCTGACATCATGATTCCCTCAATAGTCCAGGTCGGACCAGATGAGGAACTCGAAAAAGTTGGCGAGATCATGAACATTATGAGCAATGTTGTGATCGTAAAGGGAGAGGAATCTGGCACGCGCCGAGCGTCGGAGCGTGCCCTCGACTCTGAGACTCTCCTCGTATACGAGGATCGGAGAGTACTGGGCTACGTGAGCACAAGTTGTCCCTATTTTTGCTAACCCCCGACGCTATTTCCAGATCTACGAGACGTTCGGGCCAACGTACCAGCCCATGTATCAAATACAGTTCAACAGCTCTTTCCCGTTGAACGAGGGCGAAGCGCGGATATCGCGACCTGTATTTCACGTCCCAGCACGTAGCAAGTACGTCTTTGTGCACCAGCTTTCCAATCTTCGCGGCAGCGACGCCAGCAACGTTCACGATGAAGAACCGGCAGAACACGAGATTGAATTCTCGGACGACGAGGCGGAGGCCTCTCACAAGGCGAAATTCAAGTCCGTTCATCATCACATTTACTCGCAGAGGTTGACGCACATACGTTATCTTGGACAGGCGGCATGGCTCGCGCGGACTGAGCGTACCTGCCTCGCCGGCTCACGTGCGCGACCAAGACGTGGATGCTTCCTTTGGCTGGAACCCTTATGCAGAGCACGGCGCGTACGACATGGATTTGGACTACGGCGCTGGCCCATCGCGTCCAGCGCCGCAGCCATATGACGATCCGTACTCAGATGCTTACAACCAGCCAGAGGCCAACTCAGGCACGGCGACGTCCCTACAAAGACATCCTCCAAGACCTGAGCGTGGACTAGGGAGATCGGCGGGGCAACGCGATAGTGGATCTGGCCAGGGGCATCACGGCCAGCGGATGCATCATCATTCCGAACGCGGGAGAGGGCACGGGCACGGGCGGGATCGTGGGCGCGGTCGTGGGCGTGGAAGGGGACGCGGTGGTGCGCGTGGGCATGAAGGGCATCCCTCGCCACACCGGACGGAGGATCGCGGCGCTTACAGTTCTGGATCACTTTCGCCGACCTCGACGATGATCGCACAAGGAACCGGGCAATATGGCGGCGCATCAGAGTACACACCATTTTCCCCGCCGTTACCACAATACGGCTTTGCGCAGCCTTATCCGCCCGTGCAGCAGCAGTTCATGCCCCCGCAACAAGCCGTACAACCTCACATCAACCCGCGGTTTATCGGGCAGTTTGGTTGGAATCCAGAGACGATGCAACAGCAGCCTGGGCAGCAGTATCTCGCGTACAGCCAATACGGTGTACCCACAACGCCAGGATATGAGGGAAGTTGGGTTGGACAATGGGGCGAGCAATGGGACCAGGACGGTGGCGGAGAGCATCCTGATGTGACGGGACACGATCACAACGGTTGACAACTGCATTTTGCTTTGTTCATCGGCAGAACGATCTGCTAAAAAGAATAAAATTGAAATAAAAAGAAGTTCGAGACCCTCGCCCATTGTGCACGACCGAGTCGGACGCAGAGCAAGCGCCATAACAGGGCAGGGGCGGAACCACGAACAGCGGCGACGCTGCCCAGCCCGACGACCCCCATTCTTCTTCCTCTCTCTCACATATCCAACGAAAATCTCGCTCTCGCTGTCTTGGACGTATGCCCAGACGCGCATCAGCATCCACCGCGCCGCCAGCAGGCGTGGCAGTGGCAGCGTCGGCCGCAGCAGCCTCCGCTGCCGGTCCCTCCTCCAAGTCGCCGCCCGTGCTGCCCCCCACGCAAGCTGGCCCCTCTGCAGGCCCCACATCAAACCCCGGCGGGACAACCCGCCAGCGGCGCATCATGCCCTCGCGCTCGCGCAGGGGCGGCCCGGGCGTCGGCATCAGCGATGTCGACACGCATATACTCGAGACACTCCGTCGCCGCCGTGCGTGCACTCCTCCCCTCTTCTCTCCATCTCCCGTGCAACTCACGCGTGTTCTTCCTCCGTCCTATTCCTGGAACCCTCCCCAACTGGTTTATCTTTTTTTCCCCTGGATTTCGTTTCTGAATTTCTCGGTACGGTACTGCTCGACAGGCGAAAACGAACCCTTAGTACCGGCGCACACGCAGTTTTTACTCACGACCGACTCAGCACGCGTGCGCACGTTCGGAGATGCTGCTGCTGGGGCTGATGCTTCACAGCTCAACACGTCCGCGTACGAGCGGTATTTTGACAAGCCCGAGGTAATTCGCGACTACCGCGAGCAACAGCTTATCCAGACACCGGAATTCACGCTCTTGTCAGAGCACGAGGCTGTGGGAGGACGCTTTCGGCCTCGAAGTCTAGAGGATGTTCGTGCTTGTGTTTTTTCTTTGGGTCCCTTACAATCTGACGTGTGACGATCGCAGGAAGGGATCGACACTTCCGATGCGGCCTACGAAAAGCGGCATCGCAAGTACGAGGCGTTTGAGAAGCGACAGCGCCTCCGCGAAAAGGAGAAGCTGAAGCACGAACACTACAAACTCAAAGAGCGCATCGAGCAGCTGCGAGCGCTCGAGCCATCCACATTTCTCAGCGCACCAGAGTCGTACTTTGCTGCATCGC
>Ga0209488_10001250_pt1 | contig 21827 bp, 20 predicted proteins | sample Rivendell_Oct201_8_FD_188349 | JGI IMG/M metagenome (GOLD analysis project Ga0209488, IMG submission 188349) | Vadose zone soil microbial communities from the Eel River Critical Zone Observatory, Northern California, USA -... | ecosystem: Environmental > Terrestrial > Soil > Vadose zone >...
TGGCCCGCGAGCCCAAGGTCACGGTGCGGCAGGGTTCGCTGGAGTTCGTCCGCGAACGGCGCTTCTTCGCCAGCAGCGAGGGCGCGCGCGTCGACCAGAGCTTCACCGAGTCCGGCGGCGGCTTCGACGCCACCGCCACCAGCGCCGACGAGGTGCAGACGCGCAGCTTCCCCAACAGCTTCGGCCGCCACCAGGCCTGCGCCGGCTGGGAGGCGATCGAGGCCATGGACCTCGACGGCAACGCCGAGCGCATCGCATCGCGTCCAGAATCGCGCCCAGAATCGTTCCGGCCACAGCGGCGCCGCCGACTTTCGCGGCAGTCGAATTGCCCTTCGCGTCGCCTTCGCGCTCGACCGCGGCCGTCGAAATCGGTAGCCGCGTGCCGTCAGCGAGGACGATGGTCTGGAAGCGAATGGCGAGCTTCGCTTGCTCCTTGAACTTGCCGCCGCGCTCGACCTGTGTGACGTACCCGATGGCGCGCGAGCCGGCCGGAATCGCGACGCGGTCGGCGACTTTCACGTCGCGCGTCACGCGCCCTTCGACGCGATCTTCGACGCGCGCGCGCTCGCTCGTCACGGTCGTGTCGCTCTGCAGGCCGATGACCGAGTCGGTCGAGATGACCAGCTCGTCAAACGTGCGCTGCGGCGGCGCGGCCGGAGCCGGCGCTTCGACGATGCGCTCAACCGGTTCGGCGCGTGCCGGCGGCGGCGGTGGAGCGGGTGGATCGGAAGAAGGCGGCGCTGACGCCTGAGTCGCGGGCGGCAGCAGCTTCGGAGCCGGCGACTTCGCGGTCTGAACCGGCGCGACGGGCGTCTCGACCTTCTTCTGGGTCTTCGCGGCTCTGACCGGCGGCGCCACAACAGTTTCCGTTTCCTGAACTGGTCTGGCAGATGAGGTGCGCGCGGGCAGCGTGGCTTCGGTCGTCGTGGTCACCGGCGCGCTGGCCACAGCGGCTGCCGGTTCTGGCGCGGCGTTCTGCCGCAGCGCGAAATAGCCGCCCGCACCGGCGGCGGCGATCGACGCCAGCCCGACCGCGGTGAAAGCAACCTTATTAACAGCCATGACAGATCTCCTTCTTGCACTGCCCTGAGGAGCAAGGGCCGTACCTCGTAGGCGATATCGGCACAACGCAGTAAACCCTTGAGAGTCCTGCAATTTACAGGATTGTGGAGGTGAAACCAAGTGTCCGCAGTCAGTGACCCTGTCCTGCCTTGAGAGCACGATGTAAACTCCGACGTTCTGAGCCCCCGGACCCCGGACATCATCGTCGTCGGCGCCGGCGTCGTCGGATGCGCGATTGGATACGAGCTGGCGCGACGTGGCGCGGCGGTGCAGATTCTTGACGATCGTCAGCCCGGCCTCGGCGCGACGCAGGCGTCGGCGGGCATGCTCGCGCCGTTCACTGAAGCGAAGGATCGCAACACCACCTTTCTGGATCTCGCCGTCAGGAGCCTCGGCCTGTACGACGAGTTCGTGTCGCGTGTCGCACGCGAGTCGAAAATCGCCATCGGCTACCAGCGAACGGGAACCCTCGACGTCGCGTCTACCGGCGATCGCATGACGCACCTGCACGAGATCGCGTCGCGCCTGACGGCGCGTGGTGTGCCGCTGTCATTGCTCGACGAGGCCGGGGCCCGCGCCGAAGAACCGCAGCTCGGCGGGTCGGTGGCGGGCGCGCTGTTCATCGGCGCGCACGGCTACGTGAAAGCCGGCGAACTGACACGCGCGCTGGCAGCCGCCGCACGCTGTCATGGCGCCCACATCGTCGAAGGCAGCCGGGCGGGGAGCATCGCGCAACGCGAGCGCGATCTTGTCGTCGACACGCCGCGTGGGTCGCTGACGGCCGGAGCCGTCGTCGTCACGGCCGGAAGCTGGGCGGGACAAGTTGGCATCGGCGAAGGCGAGCTGCGCGTGCCCGTGCGTCCGGTGCGCGGCCAGTTGCTGCATCTCACGTGGCGAGACGCGCCGCTGCGGCGGGTGACCTGGGGCGATCACTGCTATCTCGTGCCGTGGGAAGACGGCACGGTGCTCGTCGGCGCGACGATGGAAGAGGTGGGGTTCGACGAGCGGACGACTGTGGATGGAGTCAACCAGCTGATGGCGGCGGCGTGCGAACTGGTGCCCGCGGCGGCCAACGCGTCGCTGTCGAGCGCGCGCGCCGGCCTGCGTCCCGGTACCCCGGACGATCTGCCGATCATCGGCTGGTCGCCAGCGGTGCCCAACCTTATGTACGCGACTGGTCATTTTAGAAATGGCGTGTTGCTCTCGCCATTGACTGCGCAGCTCGTCGCCGGCGCGATCATCGACAACGCGATCGATCCCGCGCTCGAAGCCATCGGCCCGCAGCGGTTCGGTGCCCTGTGAGCGGAGTGAGCCGCAGCGAGGCGTTTGCGGCGTGGCAGCGCGAGCACACGACGGCGCTGGCCGAACTGCAGGAGGCGCAGCGCGCCTACCATAGGACGGTTGCGGCGACGGCGTTTGCCGGCGCGGCTGACGAGCCGTCGGCGGAGGAAATGCGCCGGGCGTCGCTCGACGCCCTCGATGCCGCGCGGATCAGACTCGACGACGTGCGGGCGAGGAAACCGGTAGACGCGGAGTAGAATCGCGGCGCGATGAAGCTCAAGCGGACGTACAGCTCCCGCGAAGTCGCCTCGCTCACCGGACTGACCGCGCGCCAGCTGCAGCTGTGGGACGCGAGCGGCCTGCTCGCCGCGACGATTCCGACGCACAAGACCGCCGCCGGCGGCTACACCGAGCGCCGGTACACGCCGATTGAGCTCTTCGAGCTGCTCGTGCTCGCCGATCTCCGGAGGCGCGGCTTCACGGTGCATCAGCTGCACGAGATTCTGGAAACGCTGCGCCGGCGGTTCAACGCGCGGTTGTTTGACGCCACCGGCGGCGGCGGACGTGTGCAGCTCCTCACCGATGGACGCGACATTTACGCCCGCACCGATGGCGGCGAGTTTTTCAACCTGCTGCACGAGCCGACGCAGCCGTTGCTGGTGGTGGGAAACGAAGGGTTGTTGAAGGAACTGAGCTCGACGCTGCGCAGCGGGCGGCCGCGGAAGCGGGCAGCGCGTGCTAGCGGATCGGGAAGATCTCTTCGAGGTCGTCGGCCGGACGCGGAATGACGTGAACGCCGACCAGCTCGCCGACGCGACGGGCGGCGGCGGCGCCGGCATCGGTCGCGGCCTTCACCGATCCCACATCGCCGCGGACGATCGCCGTCACGAGACCGGCATCGACTTTCTGCCACCCGACAAACACGACATTGGCCGTCTTGCACATCGCGTCGGCCGCCTCGATCATGCCGACAAGCCCGCGCGTCTCGACCATGCCGAGCGCATCGCCGACCTCGCGTTTCGGTTTGTCTTTTTCTTTGTCAGCCATTGATTACGACACTGGAACGCAGAAGACGCAGAACCCGCAGAGCAATATAGCTCATAAACTCTGCGAGTTCTGCGATTTCTGCGTTCTATGTCGCGATCAGGCGAAGAGGCCAGGAAAGCGCGCGGCATCGACCGGGTAGCCCGGAAAAATCGATCGCGGGTCGCGGACACCCAGGTGCCGCACGACGATCTCTCCGAAGACGTCGCGGAAGTCGGTTGTGACGGCGAGATCGCGGCCTTCGTAGCGCCGATCGACCGACAAGCCCGGCCAGCGGCCGTACACCTTGCCGCCGCGGACGCCGCCGCCGATTGCCATCATCGCGTTGCCGTGGCCGTGATCGGTGCCGCGGTTTCCGTTCTCGCGCACCGCCCGCCCGAACTCCGACATCGTCAGCACGACTGTATCGGCCATGCGGTCGCCGAGGTCGAGGACCAGCGCCGCGATCCCGCGGGCGAAGTCGTCCAGACGGTTCGCGAGCTGACCTTGTCCCGCGCCCTGATTAATGTGCGTGTCCCAGCCGCCGATGTCAGCGAATGCCACTTCGAGGCCGACGTCCGCCTTCACGAGCTGCGCGATCTGCTTCAGCGCCTGGCCGAACGGGCTGCGCGGGTAGTCGGCGCCGTTCTCGGGCTGGTATCGCGAGGGGTCGGCGCCTTTGAGCATCTTCATCGCGTCGAACGCGTCGCGGCCGGTGCCGCCGAGGACACGGTCGCGCGCTTCCGCGTAGAGCGACTCGAATGTCGCTCCCGCGCCGGTCTGACCGGCGCGAATGCTGAACTGGGAGATCTGATTCATGGCCACCGCCGGCGCGTTGCCCTGCAGCATCCGCGGCATCTGCGGTGTCAGGGCCACGGCGCGGAACGCGGAGTCGTGATCTGTGTGTTGCGCTTGCAGATACCGGTTGAGCCATCCGTCCGAGGTCGACTTGACGCCGGGCGTGGCCGTCTCCATGTAGTCCTGCGCGTCGAAATGCGAACGTGTCGCGTCCGGCGAGCCGCATGCGTGGACGATCGCCAGCGCGTGCTCATTCCAGAACGGCGTGAGCGGCTCCAGGCGCGGGTTGAGGCCGAAGAAACCGTCGAGGTCGATCGCACCGTCGCCCGTCGAACCCGGCCGCGCGATCGCGATGCTCGACCTGGCGCGATAGTACTCGTCGTCGCCGAACGGGACGACGACGTTCAGGCCGTCCACGGCGCCGCGCTGGAAGATGGCGATGAGCTGCTTGGCGCGGCCGCTCCGGCCCTGCGCGTACGCCGTGCGCGCAAGGAATGACGGCGCGAAGCCAAGACTGACCAGCGCAAACGCGCCGTCCTTCAGAAACGCTCGTCTGGATAGCATCAATTCCTCCGCGTCCTCCGTGGTGTTACTTCCGCTGAAACGCCGGGGCGCCAAGCGCGATGCCGTCCGGTGTTGTGTTCGAGACGACGACGCCGCGGAGCTTGCCGGAGGCGAGCGCGAGGCCGAAGTTCATGCGGCCGACCAGCGCGCCGGTGTTGACCCACGCGTCGGAGGTGTCCTTGTAGCCGGTCGGCGGCTGGCACTGATAGAGCGGCATGCCGAGGTCGGCGATCTGTCGCACGAGCGGACGCGCGTCATCGACCATCGCGTCGGTCGCCCGCACGGCGCTGGCGACAAACTCAAACGGCGTCTTCACCTTCGCGTGCATCACGTCCGGCGAGAGAAACTCCGGCGATGTCAGGATCGCGCGGACGACCTCGCGCAGGTCGCCGTCGGTCTCACGAAACGTCGCGGCGATGCGATCGACGAGGGCCGGTGGCGGTGTGTCGCTGACGAAGCGGCGCGCGAGCTTGGTCGCGATGAACCGCGCCGTTGACGGATGCTTCGCCAGAAGATCGAGGACCGCTTCGCCGTCGCGCTCGCCGCCGGCCTTGATCACGCGGCCGAGTACCAGCTTCGGCCCATCGTCGTGCAGACGGGCGTCGAACTTGAAGTCGCCGCCCATTCTGGGACGATCGATCGTCCAGCCCGTGAATGCGCGCGCGACTTCGGTGACGTCCTGCTGCGTATATCCCCCGTCCACGCCGAGCGTGTGGAGCTCCATCAGCTCGCGCCCGTAGTTTTCGTTCAGACCTTTTGGCGCCCTCGCGTTCTGGCGTTCCGCGACGGCAGCGGGCGACGGCTGGATCAGCATCGGGCGGCCGAAGGGACCGCGGGCGATGCGAGGCCGTAGCGGCTCGAAGTGCGGGCCAGCCGGGTCGGCGCTCATCCAGTTGTCGAGATAGAAGAGCATCGCCGGGCTCTTGGCAGTCGCCTCGAGCAGATCGCGGAACTTGCCGAAGACATGCGGACGGATCACGTCGCGCTCGTACGACGTGAGCAGGAACCGGTCGGCGCCTTTGCGGGCATCGACATTGAAGTGGTTGAACCAGAAATCGACGAGCACTTCCTGCAGCTGACGCTGGCTGTAGATGGCGCGAATGATCTTCTGCTGCTGCAGCTCCTGCACGACTGTCGCGGCGCGGCGTTGCTGCTCGGGGTCCGGCTTCGTGTTTCCGTCTCCGGCCTTCGCGGCCGCTTCTCTGGCTCGAATCTGTGGAATTTCGAAGGTCTCGGCAAGCTCCCTGGAGCTCATGCGTAGCGTAGACATCCCGGCGAGCCTGGTGTCCAGGGCTGTGTCCGCAATCCGCTCCGGGTGAAGCTGCTGGTCGAGGTAGCGCTCTACACCGAGGGTCCGCACCCGGTCCACGTCGCCGGGCCGGGCGCCAAACGACGTCCGGTCGAGCACGTGCGCGATGGTCTGGGTGTCGGACGGCAGGCTGGCGAGAACTGCCAGCGAGAGGAGAACTTGCGCGATCCAGGCGGTCATAGTTACGAGGGTTAGACCGCCCGGACCGCGCCGAGGTAAAAAAGCGGCTACAGGCCGGTCACGAGCTTGACGCCGCCCTGGGGAGTTTGTGTTAGCGAATTCGCACGCGGCTCTGCTCGCGCATGAACTGCTGCACGTAGTACGGTCCGCCGGTGCCGCGCCCGGTCGACCCGCTGGCTTTCCAGCCGCCGAAGGAGTTTATCCCCGGCCATGCGCCGGTCGTGGCTCCCGCCCGTCGATTCACGTACGTCACGCCGGCTTCAATCCGGTCGAAGAAACGCTGAATCTCGGTCTCATCTTCGCTGAAGATCCCGGCCGTGAGTCCATACTCGGTGTTATTCGCCAGGTCGATGGCGTCATCGAGCGACGACACATCGCCGAGGACGGTAATCGGCACGAACAGTTCCTCGCCAAAAAGCGGATGACTGGTCGGCAAGCCGTCGATGAGGGTCGGCTCGACGAAATGGCCGTGCTCAAACTCCGGACCGGTGAGCCGGCGCCCGCCCGTGAGCACCGTGCCGCCGTCGCGCGTGGCCATCTCGATCGCTTTCTCGTAGGTCTTCACGGCGTCTTCGTTGATCACAGGGCCCAAGTACACATCGCGGTCAAGCGGATTGCCGATCCTGATTTTCTTCGTCTTTTCGACGAGCAGTTTCACAAATTCTGCCCGGATGGCTTTATCGAGGTAGACGCGCGAGCAGGCGGAGCACTTCTGGCCCTGCGCGCCGAACGCCGATCGCATGACGCCGTCGGTCGCTTTGTCGAGATCCGCCTTGCGCGTGATGATCGCGGGGTTCTTGCCGCCCATCTCGATGATGAGCGGGCGCGGCACCTTCCGCGTCGCGTTGTCGCGGATGAGATGCATCCCGACGTCCTTCGATCCGGTGAAGACAATGCCGTCCACGCCGGCGTTGTCGATGAGCTCCTGTCCCGCCGTGCCGCCGCCGCCGGTAATGAAGTTGAAGACGCCGGCCGGAATGCCCGCATCGACCATCACCTCGAGCAACGTGTGGCCGAGGAGCGGCGTCGCAGACGCGGGCTTGAACACGACTGTGTTGCCGGCGACGAGCGCGCCGCCGGCTGGGCCCGCGGCCAGGGCGAGAGGAAAGTTGAACGGCGAGATCACCGCCCACACGCCGTACGGACGCAGCACGCTCGAGTTCTCTTCATTCGGCCCGAGCGTACCGAGCGTCGTCTCGAAGCCGTCATGCTCGGCGATCTGATTGCAGTAATACTCGATGAGATCGGCGGACTCTTCGACGTCGCCCACGCATTCGAGGCGGTTCTTGCCGGCTTCGTATCCCATCAGCGCCGACAGCTCCCAGCGGCGGGCGCGAATGCCGTCGGCGACTTTCTTCAGCAGCGCAACGCGCTCGGTCCACGGCCGGGCGCTCCATGCCGGATACGCCGCCTTTGCGGCGGCAATCGCGTCGCGCACGTGTTCGCGTGTCGCGCTCTGAAACCTGCCGAGCAGGATGCGCGTGTCGATCGGACTGCGATCGTCGAACTCGCTCGAGGCGCGAACCTCCCGGCCCCCGATGTGCAGCGGATAGCTCTTGCCGAACCCTGTCTTGACCTTCTCGATCGCGACGTCGAGCTCGCGATGCAGATCGTCCATCTGATCGCCGCTCATCGTCGCGTACGTGATTTTGTTCATGTCAGCGACTCGTTCAGAAAACGAATGAGCGGTGCGATCCGGCGATAGACCTCGAGCAGGCCGGCGTAGAACGTCGGGCCCGTCGCGAAGCTCGCCGGAAACTCTTTGCCGGCGAGGAACTGCTTGTAGCGGAGGTAGTCCGCCGCGGCGTGATCCTTGGGAAATCCCCGCGGCACGCGCGTCAACTGCGCGCCCTCCAGCCCGCCGTCGAGCGCCTTCTTGAACGCCGGCGCCTCGACGATGGACCGGAAGCTCCGCGTGCTCGACGCGATGTGCTCGCGGACCTTGTGCAGCTGCGGCGACTGCGGCATGTACATGCCGCCGCCGACCCAGACACCGTCGGGCGCGATGTGAAAGTACATTCCCGCTCCCTCGCCTTTAACCAGACCGCGCGGCCAGAAGCTTGCCGCGATGTTGGTCTTGTACGGCTGCTTGTTCTCGGAGAAGCGGACGTCGCGGTAGATGCGATACATCGACTTCGGACCGACGAGCAGCTCCGGGGCGACGCCGCGCATGTCCACGGCCAGTCGCTCGAGGACGGTGATCATCGGCGCCTTCACGTGCGCCTCGTAGTCGTCTTTATGCGCGTTGAACCACTCGCGGCGGTTGTTTTTCTTCAGCCGCTTCAGGAACGCCAGCGTGTCTTTGCTGAATCGCGGTGTCGCAGTCACCAAATCACCAATTCGCCGAATGACTCAATTCGTTTTCGCGGCGGCCTGGGCCTGGAAACGCGCCATCCGTTCCTGCTGCTCCCGCGTCAGGTGCGGCGTGATGCCGACGAGCCGCTGCATCAGCATGAGCTGGCCGCGATGGTGCATCTCGTGTTCCTTTGCCGCGAGCAGCAGGTCAAACCGCGTCCGCGACGGCGGCGTCGCGCCTGGCTGGAACGTGATGACCTCGGCGAAGAACGTCTCGTCGGTGAGGCCCTCGAGCATCTTCGCGAACTTCTCGCCCGCGTCCGTGAGCCCCGCGATGATCTCCGCCTTCGTCTTCAACGCGGCCTCGGCGGCGCCGACCTTCTTCATGTACTCCTGGAAATCGATTTTCTCGATCGGAATCCGCTCGCCGTGCAGCATCATCTGAAACGTCGTCAGCGTCGCGATGTGCGCGAGCGTCTGCCCGATCGAACGCGACTCGGGCGTCGGCTTGAAGCCGTACTTGTCTTCAGGGATGTCCTGCGCGATCTTGATCGTGTTCTTGCGGACCGTGCGAAACGCGTCCGCGAGTTCCTTGCCGCCGTAATACGTCATTGCTTCTCCGTAGGTAGTGTCCGCCTTCAGGCGGACTAGAACCAGTTGACCGGATCTTCAGAAAGATTGATGAAGACCTGTTTCACGTTCAAGTACTCTTCGACGCCCCACTTGCCGAGCTCGCGGCCGATGCCGCTCTGCTTGTAGCCGCCCCAGGGCGCCTCGACGTAGGTCGGCTGCATGGCATTGACCCAGACGATGCCGGCGCGCAGCTTCTTGACGGCGCGCATCGCCCTGAAAATGTCCCGCGTCCAGACGGCGGCGGCGAGCCCGTAGTACGTGTCGTTGGCAATCCGCAGCGCGTCGGCTTCGTCGTCGAACGGGATGACGGCCGCGACGGGGCCGAAGATCTCTTCGCGGGCGATGCGGTGGCTGTTGTCGACGTCGTAGAAGATGGTCGGCTCGACGAAGTACCCGCGGTCGAGGGCGCCGCCCGTCGCGCGGCCGCCGCCGGCCGCGACCTTGGCTTCGCCCTTGCCGATGTCCTGGTACATGCGGACGCGATCGAACTGCTCGCGGCTGACGAGTGGCCCCATCTTCGTCTCGCGGTCCATGCCGGGCCCAAGCCTGATGGTCTTCGTCTTCGCGGCCATCGCGTCCACGAACTTCTTGTAGATCGGCTTCTGCACGAGGATGCGGCTGCCGGCGGAGCAGACCTCGCCCTGGTTGATGAAGACGCCGAAGAGCGCGCCGTCCACGGCGGCCTCGAAATCGGAGTCGGCGAAGAAGATGTTCGGCGACTTGCCGCCGAGCTCGAGCGAGATCTTCTTCAGCGTCCCCGCGGCGCCGCGCATGATGATCTTGCCGACCTCGGCGCTGCCGGTGAAGGCGATCTTGTCCACGCCGGGATGTTCGACGATCGCCGCGCCGGCGGTCTCTCCCATGCCCGTCACGATGTTGACGACGCCCGGCGGGAGGCCCGCATCGTTGAAGCTGGACGCCAGCGCGAGGACGGACAGCGGCGTCTGTTCCGCGGGCTTCAGCACCGTCGTGCAGCCCGCGCAGATCGCCGGCGCCAGCTTCCACGTCGCCATCAGCAGCGGGTAGTTCCACGGCACGATCTGTCCGGCGACTCCCATCGGCTCCCGCATCGCCAGGCTGATCGCATTGTCAGGCACCGGCAGCACGTCGCCGTGAATCTTTGTCGCCAGCCCGCCGTAGTACTCGAAGCACGTCGCGACGTCGGCCATGTCGAACTCCGACTCGACGATCGGCTTGCCGCTGTTGCGCGTTTCGATCTCGGCCAGCTCGCCGGCGCGGTCGCGGACGATCTGCGCCAGCTTGAACAGCACGCGGCCGCGATCCTGCGCCGTCGCGTCCTTCCAGGGGCCCTCGTCAAATGCCGCGCGCGCGGCCCGGACCGCCGCATCGACGTCCGCGGCGTTCGCGGCGGGCGTCTTCGCGATGACCTCGGTTGTGGACGGGTCGATGACGTCGATGGCGGCGTTGGACGCCGCCTTGACATATTCGCCGTTGATGTAAAGCTGGTATGTTTTCACGCGCCGAAACCAAAACTATAGTCTATGGACCACTGGAGCAGGCAATGACAACTGGCGCGCCCCGAGCGACATACCACGACGTGGATCTGATTCTGCGCCTTTACGAAATGCGCCGCGAGACCCGCATGCGCGAGGCTCGCCGCTGGTTCGCCGCGCACTTCAAGGTGAAGACGCTGGAGGAGTTCAATGTCGCGTGTCCTCCCGGCAGCGAGCCGAACGCCTCGTACCGGATGCTGACGACGTATTGGGAGATGGCCGCGTCGTTTGTCACCAGCGGCGCGCTCAATCAGGAGCTCTTTTTCCAGAACAGCCGCGAACTGTTTTTCGTGTGGCTGCGCCTCCGCGACGTGCTGCCCGAGCTCCGGCAGGCGTCTTCGAGCCCGGTCGATCTGAAGAATCTCGAGACGCTCGCCGGGGCGTATGGCGAGTGGTGGGGCCGTCAGGCGCCCGGCGCGCCGGACACGTACGCGAAACGCGTGCGCGGCTGAGGGCGTCCATATAAGATGTAGGACTCTCAGACTGCGAAAGGAGCCCGCTGTGGCTGACGTGCTCGTGACGACCGACTGGGTTGCGCAACATTCGAAGGACGCCAACGTCCGCATCGTCGAAGTCGATGTGGATACCGCGGCATACGATCAGGGACATGTCCCCGGCGCGGCCGGGTGGAACTGGACGACCGAGCTGTGCGACACGCTCGTGCGCGACATCATTCCCATCAGGAAGCTCGAGGAGCTGCTCGGCAAGACCGGCATCGACAACAACACGGCGATCATCCTCTACGGGGACAACAACAACTGGTTCGCCGCGTGGGCGTTCTGGCAGCTGAAGATGTACGGCCACAAGGATGTGCGCATCATGGACGGCGGCCGCAAGAAGTGGCTGGCCGAGTCGCGCGATCTCAGCACCGAGAAGCCGGCGTTCGCTGCGAAAACCTACACGGCGTCCGCGCCGGACGTCTCGCTGCGCGCGTTTCTGCCCGACGTCCAGCAGGCCTCGTCACAGAAGAAGGCCGCGCTTGTCGACGTCCGGAGTCCTGCGGAATTCACGGGCGAGATCCTGGCGCCGCCAGGGCTGCCGGAGACCTGCCAGCGCGGGGGTCACATCCCCGGGGCGAAGAGCATTCCCTGGGGCAAGAACTGCAACGACGATGGGACGTTCAAGAGCGTGGACGACTTGAAGAAGCTCTATGCCGATCAGGGCATCAAGGGCGACGGCCCGGTCATCGCGTACTGCCGCATCGGCGAACGCTCGAGCCTGACGTGGTTCGTGCTGAAGCACCTGCTCGGATTCCAGAACGTGAAGAACTACGACGGCTCGTGGACCGAGTGGGGCAACCTCGTCGGCGCGCCGGTGGAGAAGCCCTGACGTGAAGGCCGAAGGCTACGAGAAGCGCCGCCAGCCGCTCGGCGACTGGACGATCGAGATCGAGACCTACCAGCTCGGCGATGTCTTCTACTGCACGATCAACAACGTCGACCCCGGCGCGCGCTTCGCGCGCGCCGAGGGCCCGACGCGCGAGGACGCCGAAGCAAAGGCGCTCGAAAAGGCCGAGCGCTACATCAAGCAGACACGTCGCTTCACGACGAGCTGAGCCGCTGCGAAACTGATCACGTACGAGCCACGGAGGCGCTGAGGCTCACAGAGGCGCACCGAGACTCACAAGATATATCTCCTCACTCCGGTACGAAGAACCCGGCCGTTGAAGTTGATCAGCAATCCGATTCGAAGCCCGGTGCAGCGCAAGTAGCTCAGCACCTGTGCCATGAACACAGGGTCGAATCGCTCGACGCTCTTGAGTTCAACCACGACAGCGTCTTCTACGATTAAATCTATTCGGTGCTCGCCGATGAGGGTGCCTTTGTACGAGACGGGAAACATCGACTGACGCGTAAATCTGAGTCGACGACGGTCCATTTCGACGCACATCGCTTCCTCGTAAGTGTGCTCCAGTAGTCCTGGGCCCAAGGCTCTGTGAACTTCAATCGCACAGCCGATTGTTCGTTCCGTAATCAGGTTCAGCTTTTCTAGTTCTTGGTCTTTCTCTGTGTTCATCTCTGTATCCTCCGTGCCTCGGTGGCTCGTACGTACGTGCTGTGTGCAGCGTGTCTGTCGTTCGACGGAATGAGCGGGAACGTTTCCAGCACGTGCGCGAATTCGGCCGGTGTGAGCTGGTAGAGCCGAGCGGCGTGCGCCTGGAGCTCGGCCCACGCGAAGAGATCATACCGGCGCGAGAGCAAGCGCGCGAGGGCGGCGATCTCACGCTCGACTGACGGCCGGTGGCCGGGCGGCGGAATCGGCAGGCGCGCCACGGTCGCCGTCGTGACGTGCGTCGTCACGCGCATCCGCACGAGATAGTTCACGACCAGGCTGTTGAACACGCCGCAGAGAAACCACTGCGACGCGGGTGGAAGCCGATCGCGCAGGCAGAACAGCGTGTGCGTGGAGACGCAGCCGGCCGGAAGGATCGCGGCGATGAGCGTCACCTTGTTCGTCGCGCTGGCGACGTCGCGGTACGCGAGCCGCGCGCGCTCAAACGATGCGGCAGGCAGCAGCTCGCGCGCTTTCGCAGCGCTGATGAACCGCTGGCAGGACGCCGTGTGCGCGCGAAACGGTTCGATGTGCTTCCCGTCCACGACCGGCAGGCCCCGTGCGCCGAAGTGCGGGCGATCGTCGGTCGCGTTGAGCTCGCGCCCGAATCGGATCGCCCAGCCGGCGTCGCTGCCGAGCGGAGCGAACAGCGCGGCCGCGCGGTCGGCGATGGCGACGTCGATGGCGCTGCGCAGGTCGGGAATCGTGAGCGCGTCGCCGGAGACGCGCTGGATGAACGCCGGCGTCAACCGGACGCGGAACCAGGACGAAGATGCTGGCGGCTCGCCGGCGGCGGCGTCGAGCGAGGACACGTCGGGCTCGCCGAGCCGGCACGCGATGCTGGACGTTGCCGCGCCTTTCGTCGCGGTCGTCAGCAGAAACCTCACGCTGCGGTGAATCGCGAAGACGCCGCTCTGGTTGTCGAGGCCGACGAGCGCGTCCACGTCGCAGTCGCGCAGCAGCCGGCGCCGAAGCGGCGCGGCGCCGTGATCGGTGGCCAGCCCCGACGGCAGCACCAGCCCGAGCCGTCCGCCGTGCCGGAGCAGGGCCACCGCGCGTTCGGCAAAGAGCTGGTACAAATTGCCGTGGCCGGTGACCGACGCCGAGTAGATGCCCGAGAGACGGTGGAAGCGACGCGAGGGCGCGTCGCCGCGGACCACTTCCCACGGCGGATTTCCGAGCACGGCGTCGAAGCCGGGCCGCCCGAGGCGCCCGCCCTGCGCGTCGAAGAACACCTCGGGGAACTCGAGCTCCCAGTGAAACAGCCGGCGCGCGACGGCGACATCGCTGGTGCGCCGCAGGTATCGTTCAGCGAGATGCGCCGGCAGCGAGCCGCGGCCCGCCAGGACCTGATCCATCAGCGCGCTGAACGCGGCAGCCGGGATGTCGCCATCCCCATCCTGTAGCCACGACGCGCACCACACGTCCGCGATCCGCTTCCATCGGGACAACGCCGAGTCACGACGCTCGAGCGCGGTGAGCGCGCGTTCCTTCGCGCGAACCTGTTCGAGCGTGTCACCCGGGGTGAGCTCGAGGGAAAACCGCACGGGCAGCACGTCCCTGAGCGTGCGTTCGACGCCGCTGTCATCGAAAAGTCGCGGCGCGGAGTCGTCGTCGGACGGGCGCCGTCGCGCGTGGGACGGCGCGGCGCGCAACCTGTCCAGCCAGGCGCCGAGGAGGCTGTCGCCGGTCCGCAGCCGATGATCGAGAAACGTCAGCGGGCGGTCCGCCGCCAGCGTCGTCAACCAGAGCGACAGACGTGCCAGCTGCACGGCCATGGGGTTGATGTCCACGCCGTAGAGACATCGCTCGGCGATGATCCGGCGGAACGAGGCGCGCTCGGATTCGCCGATGTCGCCGGGAACACACGCGCCGTCCCGGACGAGCGCAGCCTCGTAGGCGTGCGCCAGGTAGTGGCACGCCGCGACGAGAAAGGCGCCGCTGCCCATCGACGGGTCGACGATTCGCAACGCGAGGAGTTCTTCCGGCCGTGCCTCGTCGACGAGCGGCCGGAGCGTAGCGCGGACGAGATAGTCGGCAATGGGCTGCGGCGTATAAAACGTACCGGTGGACTTTCGAATACCCGATCCGGGCACGAGCGCGATCGGATGCGCCGACGGTTTGTAGTCGAGTAGGGATTCGTAGACGCTTCCGAGCTGCTCGACGCCGAGGTCTCGATACGCGATGCGTTCGCGACTGGCGCCGCCAGCGGATGCCCGCGTCGCCAGCGAGACGATGGCCTGTCGCGCCCGCTCGTTGTCCAGATCCCGGCGCTCCGCGAGAGGGGTACGTGCCGGCGAAAAGAGCCGCCCGTTGAATGGCGTGACGCGCAGGTCGCCGGCGCGGCAGCCGGCGTGCGCGAGCCGGGCGATGGCGCGCAGCGCGTCCCACAGGCCGCGGGCGTCGTTGCCGCGGGTCGCTTTCGTCACCAACGCGTCGATCGAATAGCTCCGCCGGTACACGGGATGCCAGACCGGCACCAGGCCGCGCGACTCGGCGAAGAGCAGAAACAAGACGCGATAGACGATGGTCAGGGCCTGGTCGAGCGCGGTGTCCAGCTCGGGCGCGCGATGTGCACGGCGCGCCAGCGCATTGAGCATGTCCGAGGACGCCGCGAGCACGCCGTCCCTGAGCGAGCGGCAGACCGCGACGCCGTGCTCGTCGGACTCCTGAATCAGGGCATCGAGCGATCCGATGTGTCCGGTGACAAATCGCAGGGTCGCCGCGAGCGCCTCGCCGTCGTGCGCCGCGTCGAGGTCGAACTCCGTGAAGCGCGACGAATGAGGCCGGCCACCGTCCACGATGCGGAGCGCCGTGCCGTTGAACAGCACGCACCAGCGCGCCCGGCGCCGCATGGCGTTCGCGACGGCGGTGCGCCAGTGGCGGTGGAGCGGCTCGCCCCATGGAGCCACGACGAGCCCGATGGCCTGGCCGCCCGCGCGCAGCGTCGCCGTCAGGACGTCGTTCCCCGCCTCGACGTCTGCCGGCGACCCGAGCCCGACCTCACTTGCGAATGGCGCAGCGCCGGCGTCGAGCATGGCGCGAAGGCTGGATGCGGGCCCGAGCGACGACGGTCGAGGCAGGCCCCTGGTGACGGCGGCGGATCGCCCGGCAAGCCCTGCAAGTTTCGTTGCGAGGAACGAGCTCGAGAGCAGATGGCCGCTGATGCCCGTCACGAGCGAGGCACCAGGACGAGCCGCAGATGAGGCGGGCAGACCGACACCTCCGCGGACAGCCGCAGCTCGGCCGTCCGGATCGCCTGTGCGTTGATCGCCTCGGCCTGCGCCGCCCTGAGCGCGGCATGCGCGACATGCGCGCGGCGATCGAACAGGCCCGGCTGCAGCGTCGCCACCTCGTCGCGCTCGAGGGCCGTGGCGATCGCTTCGGATCTCGCGAGACCTGCCGCCGCGAACGCTTGAGCCGCACGCATGGCCGACGACCGCCACGCTGCGGCGGCGTCCAGCACCAGCGGGCCGCTGTCCGGTGGTGCGTTGAGCATCGGCACCAGACAGGAGCCGACGACGCGATGGCGCATGTCCTCGAGCGCGCATTCCCATAGCGACAGGGAGCGCTGTTGAAGCCGGGCACGGGTGTGGCGATTGCGGGCCACCGCGAGGAGCGGGCGGTCGATGACGGCAACGGTCGCGGGCAACGCGCGCTGGAGCCGCACGCGCCTCAGCTCGGACTCGACATCGGCGTGATCCGAACCGACAGCTTCAGCGTTGGTGTCGTTGAGCGCACCGTCGAGGGGATCAGGCGCGCCGATGTCCGACCGGGCCTGCGCGATGCGAGCGCGGAGATCGTCGAGCAGGCGCAGCTCTCCGCTGTCGCCGCCGACGAGGTGGCACGCGTGGACCGTCCGCGTCTGGCCGATGCGATCGACCCGGCCGATGCGCTGCTCGAGGCGCATCGGGTTCCACGGCAACTCGAGATTCACGACGAACCGGCACGTCCGATGAAGGTTCAGCCCTTCGGCAGCGGCATCCGTCGCGAGAAGAATTCGCACGCACCTCCGGCCGAAGGCGTCAAGCGCGGCCGATCGCTCGAGACGCGACAGCCCGCCGTGCAGGAGCGCGGAGGGCTCGCCGAGCTGGCGCTCGAGGTGCGCCAGGGTGTCGCGATACTCGGTAAAGATGATGATCGGCTCTCGAATGCGTCGCAGGAGACGGCGGATCGCGGCGATCTTCGACTCCGAGCGTGCCGCCAGCTCCGCTGCCGACGCGAGCGCGCCGAGCAGCCGCCGCTCGTGCCCGACGTCCTGCAGGCCCAGGATCGCGTGCCACTCCGGGGCCGCGTCGGCGTCCGTGGATTCTCCGTACTCGTCGAGGGGCAGCAGGAGCTGCGTGGCGGATGACGCGACGCCGGCGAGGACGTCGAGCCGCCGCGTGACCGAAAGGTGCAGCGCCTTCGCGCTCGAGAATGCGCGCTTCCGCAGCAGCGCGAGCGCGATCCACACGTCGCGGCTGCCCTCGCCGCGCTCGGTCCGAACGGCACGGGCAAACCTGTCGAGCCGGGTCTGCATCCCGCCCTCGGCCGGCGTCGAGCGGACGCGAAGACGGTGGATCCGCCGGCCGACGGCGGCGTCGAGCACCTGACGAGTCCGTCTGAAGATCAGCAGGCGGTCGCCATGGCTACCGAGCTCGCATAACGACCGAAAGGCGGCCGCGTCACCGGAGTGCGGTGTCGCACTGAGGAGCACGACGTAGCCGGCCCTGGAGGACAGCGCCGAGGCGGCCTGACGACGATCGCCGTCGTTCGCGACGCGATGCGCCTCGTCGAGGATCACGACGTCCCAGCGGCACTGGAGCACTGCTCTCAGGACTTCCGGACGCTTGACGTAGTCGATCGACGCAATCGCCACAGGCCATGTCGTCCAGGGATTCAGATCCGGTGGCAGGTCGGCGGCGCGCCGGCGGACGGCCCGGAAGTCGGCGATCGTCGCGTCGATCGCGAAGCGACGCGCGAGCTCCTCGTGCCACTGATCGCGGAGCCCGGGTGGCGTGAGGACCAACACGCGATCCGCCGCGCCACGGGCGCGAAGTTCGGCGACGATCAGGCACGCCTGAATGGTTTTGCCGAGGCCGACTTCGTCCGCCAGCAGAATCCGACAACCGTCGCCGCGGAGCAGCGAGACCGCCGGCTCGAGCTGGTGCGGCAGGACGTCCATGTCCGCCACGCTCGATGCCCGCAGGAGTCCCGGTGCGCCACTGGCGCCGACAAGCGCGCGGGCGGCGCGGCGCCAGCGGGCCAATCCCACACGGCGGGGCGTCGTGGACGGCCGGGGCACGAGCTCAATGTCGTCGAAGGGGCTGAGGACCTCGCAGCACGTGCCGGCCTCTGATCCGGTCCCTGCAAGCGAGATGAGACGACAGCTGTCGAACGCTTGGACATCCGCGACGCGCCACGTGTGCTGTCGTGCGCGAACCAGATCGCCCTGGTGAAGAATCTGCAATGTGATTTCGCCGTCCGCATTGCAGCAACTGCGCAGTCATGTCCATGTCGAGTGGAAACACATGGAAAACCGCGTCCGCCGAAATGCGCGGCCGATCACAGGCAACGGCTGTGCCGAGGCAGGGGGCTGGTAGGGGGATTGGTCGCGTCCGGCTTTAGCCGGACGTGTAGATCGCGTTGAAAAGAAGACGGAACGTCGCGAGCGACTGCGCGCGATGCTGGACGCGGAAGCCAAGCAGCACGACCCGGCCGGCGTCCACTTTGATGGAGACCACGGCGGGCTTGGCGGCGATCGTCTCGCCGCCGCGCAGCAGCCCGCTGACCAGCAGGTCCTTCGCCGCGTAGCGAACCGCGACCTGAACGCCGGCGGGCGACGTCACGTCGTACGCCGCGCTCGCCGCGAAGAACGCGGCGGTCTGCGGAGGAAGCCCGTAGGCCAGCGGACTCGTCGGGTCTGCGTCGATGTGGACGATGGTGCCGGGTGCAACCAGGCGGTCGCCGGCCGCCCGCGCCACGTCCTTAATCGGCAGATCGAACAACTTGATCGCGACATCGCCGGACTGATCGAGACAGACAAGCGTGCCGCCGCCGCGGACAAACGCATTGAGCGCGCTGCGATCGACGTCGCCGAACCCGCCGGCATAGAACTCCGGCACTTCGTCGCGCGACAGCCCGCGGTCAAAGAATTCAGGCGGCGCACTCGGCAGCACGAGCACGTCAAAGCGATCCCGCAGACTCCCTTTGCGCAGCTCCACGGGCGACACGCTAGTAAACGGAAATTCGTACTGCTCCAGCACCCACCGCGTCCAGCCTTCGTCGGTGTTGTCGCCCCACGGCTTGTAGAGACCCACGCGCGTGGCCTTGGCCGGATGCGATGCCGTGGGCAGCTTGCCGCGCACGCCGTCGATCCGCAGCGCCAGCGGCGAGACGATCGCCAGCAGCGTGCGGTCGACGTTTTTTGCGACCGGGACGACGAGCGAACCGGCGGCGTAGTGGAAGCCGTTGACGTCGAGAGGGGCATCGAGCCATGCGGCTTTCACGCCCGCCGCGAGCAACCGGTTCGTCGCGATCGCTCCGGCTATTGCGCGGGTTTCGATCAGGTAGTAGCCGGGCTTCCGGTCGCCCCAGATTGTCACCGCGGGCCGGACGACCGCGGGCGCCGACAGCCGCGACATCACCGGCGGATCGAACGGTTGATCGATGGCGCGGACCTCGACGCCCATCTGGGCGGGCAGCGTCCAGCCCGTGACGTCATACGGTCGATCGCCGGTCGGCGCCGGGTAGTCCTGTCGCTCGAGCAGCGTCTTGACGTACGAGCGGTACGGCTGCGCGAGATAAATGATGTCCGTGCCGGCGGGATAAGACACGCCGCTTGCCGTGAACAGCTCTGTGGTCCGCTCGATCTCGACGCCGCCGTCGATGAGGAGCTGCTCGAGCTTGACCGTGGCCAGCACGTCCTGCTGCGCCGACGGAATCACGAACGCGAACGGCCCGCCCTTGCGTCCTGCATCGACGGCCCGTTTTCCCATCGCGTAGAAATTCCACACGAGGTCCTCGCGGTACGCGTCCGCAGCGCGCAGGAGTCCACGGGCGGCATCGAGCTCGTACGCGACGATGTCGGCGAGCGTCCATCGGCCGCCCGTCCATGGATGCGGGGCGTTCACGCGAGCGACGCGTTCGGGTGCTGGTTCTTCGACAGCGGTCGCCACCTTCGCGCGCGCGGCCTCGGTCAGCAGTCCGACGATGTTGTGGCCGAGCGGCGCCGTATCTTCGTAGCCGGGCGAGTAGTAGTCAAAGAGGCCGTTCGAGACGGCGCCGGCGCGCTCATGGCGTTCGAGCTCGAGCGTCATCGCCGAGCCGAGGAGCGCCGCTTCACGCCAGGCAATCGGATCGACGTTGGGATCGATGGGATCGGCGACAGGCGGTGCGAAGAACCGCGGACCGCCGCCGTCCATCTCGTGCATCGAGAGAAACACCTGCGGATGCCAGTCGCGATAGAAGAACTTCGCGAGGTTGCGGCTTTCCGCGAGATTCATCATGAACGCATCGCGGTTGATGTCGTGGCCGGCGTACTTGTGGTCGGCCCACGGCATCGGCCCGCCTTCGACCACGGTGCCCTTGTACTTGCTGTACCAGTCCACCACGAGACGGTGGCCGTCCGGGTTGAGCATCGGGATCACGATGACGACGAGATCGTCGAGTTGGCGGACGGTCGCCTCGTCGGTGGCGGAGGCCAGCGAGTAAAGCAGTTCGGTCGCCATCTGCGTGGCGCCGATCTCCGTCGCGTGAATGCTGGCGCCGATCGCGATGACGGGTTTCTGTGTGGCCGCGAGGCGGCGCGCGTCTTCCTCGGACAGCGTTCGCGGATCGGCGAGCTGCTGGTTGACCGCGCGAATTCGATCGAGGCCGCGAATGTTCGCGGGCGAGGAGACAACGGCCGCGAGCGTGCGATGCCCGTCGGTCGTCGGCCCGAGATCGGCCAGGACGACGCGATCGGATGCCGCCGCGACGGCCTGGAAATACTTCTCGATGTCGTCCGCCGACGCGAGCCGGCCGTCAGCGCCCGGACGGAAACCGAACTGCGACTGGGGACTCGGAAGAGCGCCCTGCGGTTGAGCGGCGACGGCGCGCGACAGGAGTGCGAGCGAGAGCAGGACGACGCGTGCGCGCACGCGCCATCATAACGCCTGCCTCGCTGAAGCCCTCGGTCCTACTTGGCGACGGGCGCGGGCGGCTTGGGCGCGATGTCCCGGTCGCCTGCCGGCGTTAAGAGCTTCCGCAGAAGCGCTTCGACGCCTGCCTGCCTCGGATCGAAGATGCCCCACTCGTCTTGCACGGGTTGGTCGAATTGGTGGATGGGTCCGAACGTGATGGGAGAAGTTGAGTTTGCCACGGCCGCGTCCATCGCAAGGCCTGTACCTGTGGAATTGCTGGGCTTTCGGCGTCCCGGCCAGCCGCAGATGACAGTTTCGTGGGCTGGCGTTACAAAACCGCCCGGAGCCGGACGAGGGTGGCGCCCAGGTGCGAGGCCGTATCATCCTGGAACGTTTCCACGAGCGGCAGCCGATCGAGCGTCGCCTGGACGATCCCGCGCTGGACGCCGGTGCCGCGGCCGTGCACGACGCGGACGTCTCGGAAACCGGCCTGGGCCGCCGCGTTGATGTACTCCTCGACGACTGACGGAATGTCGCGCGGCGTGAACGCGTGGAGGTCGATCTCGCGTTCGATCGGGACGTGGTGAGCCACGGCGCACTACTTCCGCGCGTGCTCGTAGGTCGCCGTCACCTTCGTGGTGATTCCGCCGCGCGCGGAAAAGTCGCCGACAACGACCATGTGCCTGGGCGAGAGCAGGGCGACCAGGTCGTCGAGAATCTGGTTGGTCACCGCCTCATAAAAGATGCCGCGGTTGCGGAACTCGATGAGGTAGTACTTCAGCGCTTTCAGCTCCACGCATTTCGTGTCGGGGGTGTAAGTAATCCGGATCGCGCCGAAGTCGGGGAGACCCGTCTTCGGGCACACCGACGTGAACTCCGGACAATCGATATGAATCTCGTAGTCGCGTTCGGGACGCGGGTTGGGAAAAGTCTCAAGCGTCGCGCTGGACACGGGCGTTCTCCACTTGCGCGCATAATTGACACGATGTGCGCGGCGAGCTAGGATACCGC
>Ga0209488_10001251_pt1 | contig 21823 bp, 16 predicted proteins | sample Rivendell_Oct201_8_FD_188349 | JGI IMG/M metagenome (GOLD analysis project Ga0209488, IMG submission 188349) | Vadose zone soil microbial communities from the Eel River Critical Zone Observatory, Northern California, USA -... | ecosystem: Environmental > Terrestrial > Soil > Vadose zone >...
AGCGCTGGGCCGAGCGCTGCGCGCGGCTGCGGATCCTGCAGCAGGGCAACGTGCACATCTATCTGCTGTACATCCTGGCCGTGCTGATGCTGCTGCTCGGCTGGTCGGTCATCTCGGCGTGGCTGCGCGCATGAGCCTCTCGCTGGTGGGCATCGCGATCGTGCTGGCGGCGTGCAGCGGCGTGCCGGCGCTGTTCCTGTCCCGCCGGTCGGCAGCGGGGCAACGGCTCGCCGTGGTGCTGCTGGTGACCGCGTCCGTGCTCGGCATGCTCGGCGCCGGGCTGGCGCTCGCCGGACCGGCAGAGCCGGCCGTGGTCGTGCGCGCGCTGGCCGGCGTGCCGCAGCTGACGCTCGGCGTCGATCTGCTGTCGGCGCTGTTCCTGCTGCCGGTGTTCCTGCTGGCGGCGTGCGCCTCGGTCTACGGGCTCGCCTACTGGCCGCAGCAGCAGCACCGGGCCGACGGCCGCCGCGTCGGGCTGTTCCTCGGGCTGTTGACCGCCGCCCTCGGCCTGCTGCTGATCGCCCAGGACGGCATCGCCTTCCTGTTCGGCTGGGAAGTGATGGCGCTGGCGGCGTTCTTCCTGGTCACCACCGAGGAGCGCGAGGCCGAGGTCCGCGCCGCCGGCTGGCTGTACTTCGCGTCGACGCACCTCTGCACGCTGGTGCTGTTCGCGTTCTTCGCGCTGCTGCAGGCCAGCACCGGCGCGGTGTCGCTGCTGCCGGACGCGGCGGCGGCGGCGATCGCGCCGGCACCGGCCAACGCGCTGTTCGTGCTGGCCCTGGTCGGCTTCGGCCTCAAGGCCGGCATCGTGCCGCTGCACTTCTGGCTGCCGTCGGCGCACGCCAGCGCGCCGAGCCACGTGTCGGCGATGATGTCCGGCGTGATGATCAAGATGGGCGTCTACGGCCTGGTGCGCACCTGCGCGCTGCTGCCGGCGCCGCCGCCGTGGCAGGGTCAGCTGCTGCTCGCCGTCGGTGCGGTGTCGGCGTTCGTCGGCGTCGCGTTCGCGATCGGCCAGCACGACCTCAAGCGCCTGCTCGCCTACCACAGCATCGAGAACATCGGCATCATCTTCCTCGGGCTCGGGCTGGCGATGGCCGGCCGCAGCGCGCAGCGGCTCGATTGGATCGTGCTCGGGCTCGGCGGTGCGCTGCTGCACGTCTGGAACCACGCGCTGTTCAAGGCGCTGCTGTTCCTGGCCGCCGGGGCGACGATCCAGGGCGCCGGCACGCGCGCGATCGACCAGATGGGCGGCATCGCCAGGACCATGCCGCTGACCGCGGCCGCGTTCCTGTGCGGCGCGGTGGCGATCTGCGGCCTGCCACCGCTCAACGGTCTGGTCAGCGAGCTGCTGGTCTACCTGGGCCTGTTCGCGGCCGTCGGCAGCGGCACCGGGCTGTTGCTCGCACCGGTGACGCTCGCACCGCTGGTGGTGCCGGTGCTGGCGATGGTCGGCGGCATGGCGCTGCTGTGCTTCGTCAAGGTGTTCGGCGCGGTCTATCTTGGCCAGCCGCGCCACCAACGGACCGCGCGCGAGAGCGAGGCGCCGATCCTGATCGCCATGGCGGTGCTGGCGTGCTGCTGCACGGTGATCGGCCTGCTGCCGATGCGGATCGCGCCGCTGTTCGACGGCGCGATCGCGGCGTGGTCGCACGCGGCGGCGTTGCCGTTGCTCGGCGAGCTGGCGCCGCTCGGGGCGGTGTCGGCGCTCGGCTTCGCGCTGGTGGCGATGGTGCTGGGCGGCCTCTGGTGGCTGCGGCGACGGCGGCCTGCCGGCGGGGTCGTCGTGGGCACCTGGGATTGCGGCTATATAGCGCCGACGCCGGCGATGCAGTACACCGCGTCGTCGTTCGGCCAGCAGTTCGTCTCCTTGCTGCGCTGGCTGCTGCTGCCGCTGGTCAAGGCAAAGCACCGCGACGGCCTGTTCCCGGCCGCCGCCGCGTTCCATTCGCACGTGCCGGACGTGGTGCTCGATCGGGCGGTGCTGCCGGTGCTGCGCGGCTGCGCGCAGGCGTGCCTGTGGCTGAAGCACCTGCAGGGCGGGCGCGTCAACCTCTACCTGCTGTACGTGTTCCTCACCCTCCTGGTCCTGCTGCTGTTGAAGTGAGCCCATGACGCTGTCGATCCATTCGCTGATCCAGGTGCTGCTGGTGCTGCTGCTGCCGCCGCTGCTGCTCGGCGTGATCAACAAGACCAAGGCGGCGTTCGCCGGCCGCAACGGCCCGCCGGTGCTGCAGCTCTACTACGACCTCGGCAAGCTGCTGCGGAAGGGCATGGTCATCAGCACCACCACCACGGCGGTGTTCCTCATGGGCCCGGTGGTGTCGCTGGTGACCGCGCTGGTGGCGGCGATGCTGGTGCCGCTCGGCCACCATCCGGCGCTGATCGCCTTCCCCGGCGACATGATCCTGTTCGCCTACCTGCTGGCGCTCGGTCGCTTCTTCACCGTGTCGGCCGCGCTCGACACCGGCTCGCCGTTCGAAGGCATGGGTGCGGCGCGCGAAGTCACGTTCGCGTTCCTCGCCGAGCCGGCGCTGTTCCTCGGCTTCGTCGCGCTGGCGCGGATCAGCGGCTCGCTGAGCCTGTCCGGGATGCTGGCCGCCGATCCGCAGTTCGTCCACGGCGCCGCACTCGGCTCGATGGTGCTGATCCTCGCCGGCTGGTTCGTCGTGCTGCTGGCCGAGAACTGCCGCATCCCGTTCGACGACCCCAACACCCATCTCGAGCTGACGATGATCCACGAGGTGATGGTGCTCGACCACAGCGGCCCGGCGTTCGGCATGATCCTGTACGGCGCCGCGGTCAAGCTGTGGGCACTCGGCGCGCTGGTGGTCGCCGTGGCGCTGCCGGTCGGCTCGGGCAGCCAGTGGCTCGACTGGCTGGTGTTCCTGGCCGCGATGCTGGCGCTGGCGATCCTGATCGGCATCGTGGAGTCGATCATGGCGCGCCTGCGGCTGGTGTCGATCCCGCGGCTGCTGGTGTCGGCTTCGCTGCTGACGGCGTTCGCGGTCGTGTTCCTGCTCGGCTGAGACATCCATGGGCGACTACACCGACCAGATCCTGGTGCTGATCGTGCTGCTGGACTTCTTCGCGCTCGGCGCCAGCCGCATGCGCGCGGTGATCCGCGCCGCGGCGCTGCAGGGGTTCCTGCTCGGCGTGCTGCCGCTGATCCTGCACGAGCAGCTGAGCCTGCGCGTGGTGCTGATCTGCGTCGGCACGATGGTGATCAAGGGCCTGGTGATGCCGGCGATGCTGCTGCGGGCGATCCGCGAAGTGACGATAAGGCGCGAAGTCGATCCGCTGGTCGGCTTCACCACCTCGCTGTTCCTCGGCGCGGTCGGCACCGGGCTGGCGCTGCTGTTCTCCAGCAGCCTGCCGCTGCTGCCGGTGCACGCGGCGGCGCACCTGGTGCCGGCGTCGTTCGCCACCGTGTTCACCGGCTTCCTGGTGCTGACCACGCGGCAGAAGGCGGTCGTGCAGGTGGTCGGCTACATGATCCTCGAGAACGGCATCTTCCTGTTCGGCCTGCTGCTGCTCGAGGCGCTGCCGTTCCTGGTCGAACTCGGCGTGCTGCTCGACCTGCTGGTCGGCGTGTTCGTGATGGGCATCATCCTGCACCGCATCCAGCGCACCTTCTCGGCGATCGACACCGCGCACCTGTCGGCGCTGCGGGACTGACGATGAACCCGCTGTCGCTGATCCTGTTGCCGGTGCTGTGGGTGGCGGTCGCGCTGCTGATCCCGTCCAACCGCTGGCGGCCGCTGGTGCTGCCGCTGGCGGCGGCGATGCACCTCGGCAACGTGCTGCTGCAGGTCAGCGGCGACACCCAGGCGATCGCCGGCGGCTGGCTGGTGCTCGACCCGCTGGCCAAGGTGGTGATCCTGTCGGTGGCGCTGCTGTTCCAGTTCTGCGCGCTGTACGCGCCCGGCTACCTGCGCGTGCGCCACGACCGCCCGAACCGGATCTTCTGCGGCGGTCTGCTGAACATGGTGGCGATGCTGAGCCTGGCGGCGATGGCGCACCACCTCGGGCTGATGTGGGTGGCGCTGGAGGCGACCACGCTGGCCAGCGCGCCGATGATCTACTTCAACCAGACGCCGCGCGCGCTCGAAGCGACCTGGAAGTACCTGCTGATCTGCTCGGTCGGCATCGCCCTGGCATTGTTCGGCTCGTTCTTCCTCGCCTACGCGGCGCTGAAGGGCGGCCACACGCCGACCCTGCTGTTCGACGACCTGGTCGCCAAGGCGCACCTGCTGTCGGTGCCGTGGCTGCACGCGGCGTTCGTGACCTTGCTGGTCGGCTACGGCACCAAGATGGGGCTGGCGCCGATGCACACCTGGAAGCCCGATGCCTACGGCGAGGCGCCGGGCATCGTCGGCGCGATGCTCGCCGGCGGCGTCACCAGCGGCGCGTTCGTCGCGATCCTGCGGTTCACCACGATCATGCGCGCGGCCGGGCAGCAGTCGTTCGCCGGGCCGATCCTGGTGGCGATGGGCCTGCTGTCGATGGCGTTCGCGGCGGTGTTCATGGTGCGGCAGAAGGACCTGAAGCGGATGCTCGCCTGGTCGAGCGTCGAGCACATGGGCCTCCTGGTGCTCGGCGCCGGCATCGGCGGCCTGGCGCTCTACGGTGCCTTGCTGCACCTGATCAACAATGCGCTGACCAAGGGCGTGTTGTTCCTGTCGTCGGGCAACATCCACCGCGCCTACGGCAGCAAGTCGACCGACCAGGTCACCGGCGCCTTGGCGCGCGTGCCGTGGTCGGCCGGGCTGTTCCTCGCCGGCTTCATCGCCATCACCGGCTCACCGCCGTTCGGCCCGTTCCTGAGCGAGTTCACGATCGTGCGCGGTGTGTTCACCGCCGAGTCGTACGTGGTCGCCGGGCTGCTGCTGCTGCTGCTGCTGGTGGTGTTCATGGGCATGGGCAAGACGGTGCTGACCGCCGTGCAGGGCGCGCCGCCGCCGGGGTCGCTGATCGTCCACGCCGACTCGCCGTGGCTGGTGCTGCCGATCGTCGGGCTGCTGGGCCTGGTGCTGCTGCTCGGCCTGTACATCCCGCCGCCGCTCGCCGAGCTGCTGCAGAAGGCCGCCGCCTATCTGGAGGGCACGCCATGACCGGCCAGCGCCTGCTGTCGTTCGCCAACGGCAACTGCCTGCCGCAGGACAGCGTGCCGCTGCTCGAAGTCGACAAGCTGCAGGCGCGCATCCTGACGGCGGTCGAGCAGGAACTGCGCGTCGTCAGCCTGTTCGCCACGCCGCCGCGCGATGGTGGTCCGACCCGGCTCACCGTGCTGCTCGCCGACGACCAGCGCGGCAGCCTGCAGGTCGGCGCCTGCGAGGTCACCGGCGGCGCGTTCCCGGCGCTGACGCCGCGCTGCCCGCAGGTGCACCTGTTCGAGCGCGAGATCCACGAGCAGTCCGGCCTCTTGCCCGAAGGCCATCCCTGGCTGAAGCCGGTGCGCTTCGCGCCGCCGCTGGTGGCGCCAGCCGCCGGCAACGCCGCGGCGCCGAGCATCGGCATCGCCGACTTCTATCGCATCGACGGCGAGGAGGTGCACGAGGTCGCGGTCGGTCCGGTGCACGCCGGCGTGATCGAGCCCGGGCACTTCCGCTTCCAGTGCCACGGCGAGCACGTGTTCCACCTCGAGATCTCGCTCGGCTACCAGCACCGCGGCGTCGAGGAGGCGCTGGTCGGCGGCCCGCACCAGGCAACGCTGCACCAGCTCGCGACCACCGCCGGCGACACCAGCATCGGCCACTCGATCGCCTACTGCCAGAACGTCGAAGCGCTGGCGTCGGTGACCGTGCCGCCGCACGCGCAGTATGTGCGCGCGATCGCGCTCGAACTGGAGCGCCTGGCCAACCACAGCGGCGACCTCGGCGCGCTGGCCGGCGACATCGGCTTCCTGCCGACGGCATCGTACTGCGGCCGCATCCGCGGCGACTTCCTCAACATGACGGCGCTGCTGTGCGGCAACCGCTTCGGCCGCAACCTGGTGCGCCCCGGCGGCTGCCGCTTCACGATCGACAAGGCGCTCGCCGCCGAGTTGAAGCAGCGCCTGCTGACAGCCGAGGCCGACACCCGCAACGCAGTCGAGCTGCTGTGGATCACGCCGACGGTGATGGCGCGGTTCGAGGGCATCGGCACGGTCAGCGGCGAAGCCTGCTATCTGCTCGGCCTGGTCGGTCCGGCGGCGCGCGCCTGTGGCGCGCAGCTCGACGTGCGCACCGACCACCCGACCGGCGTGTTCCGCTTCCTGCACCTGCCGCCGGCCACGGCGCAGACCGGCGACGTGCTGGCGCGCGCGTTCGTGCGCTGGCTCGAGATCCAGCGCTCGATCCGGTTCCTGCAGGAACTGCTGCAGGCGCTGCCCGAGCCGGCCACCGGCGCGCCGCCCGGTCCGCTGGCCAACGACCAGCTGGCCGCATCGCTGGTCGAAGGCTGGCGCGGCGAGATCTGCCACGTCGCCTGCACCGACGCCGCCGGCCGCCTCGCCCGCTACAAGATCACCGACCCGTCGTTCCACAACTGGCCGGGGCTCGCGATCGCGCTGCGCGACCAGCAGATCTCCGACTTCCCGCTGTGCAACAAGAGCTTCAACCTGTCGTACTGCGGCCACGACCTGTGAGCACCTGACCATGTTCCGCACGCTCCTCGCCCGCCTGCAGCAGGGTCATCGCACGATGCGCTACCCGGCGGCACCGCCGCCGCCGCTGCCGGAGCGCTTCCGCGGCCGGCCCTTGATCGACGTCAGCAAGTGTCCGGACGGCTGCCGCGTCTGCGCCGACGCCTGCCCGACGCGCGCGATCGATCTGACCGGCGGCGCCAAGGTCGATCTCGGCCGCTGCCTGTTCTGCACCGACTGCCAGGACGCCTGCCCCGAAGGCGCGATCACGCACGACAGCGACTACCGGCTCGCCACCAGCACGCGCGACGAGCTCGTGGTCGCGGCCGGCCACGAACTGCAGCTCGCGCACGTGCTCGACGAACGGCTGCGCCAGCTGTTCGGACGTTCGCTGAAGCTGCGCGTCGTCAGTGCCGGCGGCTGCGGCGCCTGCGAAGCCGACGTCAACGTGCTCGGCACCGTCGGCTGGGATCTCGGCCGCTTCGGCATCCAGGTCGTGGCCTCGCCGCGGCACGCGGATGGTCTCCTGGTCACCGGCTGCGTCACCGACAACATGCAGCTGGCGCTGCAGAAGACCTGGGCCGCGGTGCCGCCGCCGAAGATCGTGATCGCGGTCGGCGCCTGCGCGATCTCGGGTGGTCCGTTCCTCGACAACCCGCAGCAGCATCAGGGTGCGTTGTCGGTGGTGCCGGTGGATCTGTTCATCCCCGGCTGTCCGCCGCATCCGATGACGATCCTGGATGGGCTGCTGCGGATGCTCGGGCGGCTGGAAAAGGCGGGGCGGATCGGCGGCGCGATTGCCTGATTCAGTTCCTGACGTTCACCGTGCACCTATCTGTGCTGCCAAGGCGTTGCTCGCAACGACTCCAGCAGTGTTCGCAGGCGGATCCATGGAGAAGGCCTGGCAGAACATCACCATGCCGACAAGGCTTGGATTGGCAGGCAGGGCGAGACCCTGGGTCAGCACGCCACCCTGGGAGAGCGACAACAAAGTCGCCTCCAGGCTGATGTAGAGGAAACAACCTGGCATGCCGACGCTGGACAGGGCCGCAGGCAGCTGCACGCTGCCCCATGAACTGCGCGAGGTTCCCAGGCCAATCACGACTGCGGCTCCATTGGTTGGCAGACTCGTCAAGCGCACCTGGAACGAGTCTCCGACCCACGGGCGCGAAACGGCACTCAAAGAGGGAGTCCCACCGGTGCCGACGCAGCCCGCGCCGAACGGTGAAGCCGTGGCCGGATGGATCGGACCATAGAACCACGTCTGCGAGGATCGGACGCCGATCCCCGGTATGCGGCCACCGAAGAGCACGACCTTGTCCGTGGAATAGTCGAACGCCAGCGTGTGGTCGTACTCCACAGACGGGAGAACCCCGGGCAAGCGCGGTACCCACGAGTTGCCGTCGAACTCCCACACGCCGATTCCGATCGAGTTTCCCTGGTTGTCGGCACCGCCGTACAGCACGACCCTCTGCCTCGCAGCGTCATAGGTCATTCCTGACATAATGTAGGGGGAAAGTGGCGTTGGCCCGGTCACCCGGTTCATGGTCCAGAAGTTGCCACTCCATTCCCATGTAGTGCCCGAGCTCAACATCACCGAGAGTCCCCTGGCTTCATCGTATGCCATTCCAGAGGGTGGATAGGGGGGCCCCGATGTCGACGGGTTGCTCCAGCTCTGGCCGCCCCATTCCCACGTGTCGGTGAGCTGGCTGCCAGATGCACCAACGCCGCCGAACAGGACCGTGCGAGCCCGCACGGTATCGAACGCCATCACGTGTCCACTCCGGGGACTCGGAACCGGACCCGACGGTGACATCACCAACCAGTTCGACCCATCCCATTCCCACGTGTCAGCCAAAGGCATCCAGCCCGGCCGGGTGTCGATGATCCCGCCGAACATCACCACGCGCTGACGGAGGCGATCACTTGCCATCCCTGGTGCGATTCGGCCCTGTGGCACGTTAGCCGGCGCCAACAACGTCCATTGGCTCCCGTTCCAACGCCAGGTATCGTTGAAGTTCGTCCAGAGGTTGCCGCCGCCACCGAACAGCAGCAACCCCTGCCCCGCGAAGTCGTATGCGAGACCGCACTCATTCGCTGCCGAAGGACCGCCGGAGTTCCGCTCCACCCATCGGGTGCCGTTCCATTCCCAGGTCCCGCCTGTGGGTCTCCCGCCTTCCACCAGCACGATCTCGCCTCGCAGGCGGTCGAATGCCATGCCATGCCCCATGCGCCCTTGGGGTGGAGATGCAGACATGACCATCGTCCACTGGAACCCGTCCCACTCCCAGGTAGTGTCCCGGCCGGGGCATGCGAGGCACTGATAGTCCCCTCCATACAAGACCACTTTGTGCCGCAACTCGTCGCTCACCAGCTTGTGACTGTACAGGTGGCCCGGACCCGTTACGGGAACCAGGATCGGCCGCCAGGTACTGCCGTCCCAGTCCCACATGTCATCACCCATGGTCGTACCACCATACAACAGCACCCTCCTGCGAACTGTGTCATATGCCATTGCGTGCCCTGAACGCGGCGAAGGAGTGGACGAGGGCAACGTTGCGATGCTACGCCAGTTGCTGCCGTCCCACTCCCAGGTGTCAGACACCATGGCCCCATACGCGTTACCGCCAAAGAGTACCACCATCCGGCGATGACGATCGTAGGCCATTGCATGACCTGACCGGGGTAGTGGGCCGTATGATGGATTGATCTGGTTCCAGTCCAATCCATCCCACTCCCAAGTGTGGCCGACGCCCTCAGCGAACAGCACGAGACGTCTGCGCGATTCATCGTAGGCAACCGCCTGGCCCTGAAAGAGCGGAGGTTCGTGCGCAGGGTGGAGACGTGCCCAGACAAGACCGTTCCACTCCCAGGTTCCTGGAAGCACGGTCTGGGAACCGGTCATCCCACCGAAAGCGATCACGTGTCCGCGATTGGTGTCGAAAGCGGCATTGATCCCATATACGGGCTCCATGATTTCAGCGCGCCCCCATTGAACCTGGGCAGTCGACGCTCCGGCGAAACAGAGCCCTGCAGCAACCACGAGACCGCGTGCCTTCTTGTTCACGCGAACTGCCGACCCAATGCAAGCCATGGGAGCCTCCGTGTTTCTCTGGGCGACCGGCTTCCGCGGGCTGGCTGCCGGTCGGCAAGGCAGGGTATCCATCCAGAGCCCTGGATGTTGGTGGAATGCCGCCTTCCGATCCCGGACGGGATCAGGCCACTCGATCCGGCGATTGCCTCCCACAACTCGGCCAGGGGACTGCTTCTGCCGCCTCCGTGCCTGGTTTCGCAAGTGACGTCCGCGTGCGTGACCATGCCGAGGATGGCACCTGCCTTGGCAGTTCAGAGGAACGTTGCTCAATTACGGATGGCACGAAACAGGAACCGAGATGTTGTCGCAGCGAAGTACAGGTTGCTCCCACAGGTACGGATCGCTCTCGTCGGTTGCTATGCTTCCGCGGCTTCGTCTGCCCTTGCCTCTCCCACATCCCAAAGCTCCAAGGCTGAACACCATGCTCCGCACTTTCTCCCCATTGCTTTTCACTGCTGCGCTGTTCGCGCAGAACATCACCGCCTACCCCCAGGACACCATCCAGAACAACAGCGGCAACCTGGTGCCGTTCGGCGTGATCGGCACCGCCGGCAACTTCGCCGAGGGCCACACGCAGGTGCTGATTCCTGCCCCCTACCTGCCCGGTACCGGCGTGTCGACCGGCATGTGGGTGCACTGCCAGAACGTGGCCGCGCTGACCTACGGCTCGCTGCAGATCACGATGTCCCCGACGACGGTCACGAGCCTGTCGTCGACGTTCGCCACCAACCTGACGGCGCCCCAGGTCGTGCTCGCCGCCACCAACCTGACCGTGAACTACACCGGGCAATGGGTGCAGATCCCGTTCACCACGCCCTACGTGCACGACGGCACGAGTTCGGTGGTCATCGACATCCAGAAGGTGGTCGTCCCGCCGCTCTCGTTCGCGACCATGTCGACGACTTCGAATCCGGCGCGATCCGATCTGCCGCCGATGGTCTACGCATTCGGCCTGCCGGGCTCGGGCGCCAACACCGCCCCGATCGCCAACATCAGCGCCTCGACGCTGGCCGTGCGGCTCGACTGGACGGGCGTGCCGACGATGCGGCTGCTGAGCAATCGCTTCGGCGCGAACAACAATCAGTTCGCCATCGGCGGCAGTATCACCGACACGGTCAACGGCACCCCGGGTTCGCTCTACGTGAACCAGGTCGGGACCGCGCTGCAGAACATGACGCTGCCGCCGATCGTCGGTGTGTGGCGCGTCAACGGCGTGACCCTGAACCTCGGCACGCTGAGCGCGACGGGTGATGCAGCCCTGACCATCCCGATTCCGTCCAACCCGGCCCTCGTCGGTCTCTACCTCGCGTTCGAGTCGATCACGCTGGACGCGATCACGTCGGTGCCGCAGTTCACCAACGCCGCCGACTGCTTCCTGCGCAACTGATCGCCGACGGAGTCTGCCGCGTCGTGCATGTGCACGACGCCGGCAGGTCCGGCTGTCGCGAGATCGGATGGTGGCCAGCGCTTCACGGTGCGGGCGGCTGCTGCAGGTCTCGATCGCTTCCGGAGTTCGGCGGCGCCGCCGACTGCATCGTGCCTTGCTGATCGCGTCGCCGCGGGTCACCTCCAACAGAGACGACTCGCCACGCGGTATGCTGCCGGCCATTGGAATCTCTTCCGCGGAGTCGTGGAAGCGCCCCAGATTTCTGGCGAACTTGTGAGGTTCAGCATGGTTCCGCATGATCGGGCAGACAGCACGGACGGTGCGACTCGGTTCCCCGTCCTTCTTGCGGTGACGGCACTGGCTGTCACCGCGGTCTTGCTCTTGACGTTTGTCCCTCAGGACGCCACCACTGGCAGACACGTCTCCGAGACGGGTGCGACCGGCACTCCCGATCCATTGTCGGCTCGGAGGGCGGACAACATTGCCAACATACGCTCGGTGGTTGAGTCCCCTGAAACGCACGCACCACCCCTTGATGCTGGCAGTTGGTTGATCCTGGACGATGCAACCCTCCAACCGCAGGCCTTCTTCCAGTTCTGGAGCGAGCGCGGTGATTGCCTCGTGCGTTCGAACGCCAAAGGGCTTCTCGCTGCGCCGGTCACAGCTGGGATCGACCGCGAAGCCTCACAGGAAGTGCAGATCGTTTCGCTTCAACCCGGGTTCCTGGTGCAGCGCGTCCAGCCGCAGCTGGACAGGAACGGCCGGCGGGTCGTTCTCGTGCGGCGCGCCGCGCTGCTCAAGGGGATCGTCCGGAACATCCCGGAGGCGCTCCAGTCCGGACACGAGCTGTTCGTAGACCTCGACTACGGCAAGACCCTGGCCGACGGGGCGGTGCGTCGCGCGATCTACAAGTCGACGACTTTTCCCCCGGTTCGGGTTCGCCCCGACGGTGGGTTCGAGATTCCTCACCGCCATGCCGTGCCCGCATTCGCTCGTCTGTCAGCCACAGAGTCGCGCTCGCGGCAGCGTTACCACATCGCCGAGGTCGCAGTCGACAGCGGACAGGAATGGGCGGAGTTCGATCTGAGCGGTGTCCATTGGACTTCCGATTACGCCGATCTCGAACTCGAGCTGGTGTTCGAAGGAATGCAGCCTCAAGGCCAACTCAGCTGGGAACTGATCGACGAGTCGGGTCAGAAGGTCCGCGGTGGATACGTGGATCGCCCTCCGGACCGGAGCGGTGTCTCGCTTCTGCTTCAGGGGTTGCAGGAAGGAAGACACCATTTCGACCTTCGGAGCCCCTTTTTCGGTAGCGTCGGCCTTGCCCAGCCCGCAGTCCATGCGCCCAAGACCGCAGAGCGGGTTGTCGTTCCCCTTGGTGGATCGCTCCGGGTGGATGTGACAGGCGTCGATGGCAAGTGCCCCGGACGCTGGGACCTCATGCTCTTGATCATGCGCTTGGACGGGTCTCTCGTCGGTTCCGCGTACCCGGCTCAGGCGGGCGGAGTCTCCATCGAGAAGGATTACATCGTCCCCGGCAGGTACTTCGCGCGAGCCCGCGCCACGAAGCTCAGACTGGTTTCGCCAACGCTGCTGTTCGACGTCGCGGCAGCGCAGTCTGTACACTTGGTGACGGACTTGCGACCCGAGCACCAGCTGAACGTCCGACTGGGCGAGAAAGCCCTTCCGTTGGCGGTCGAGGTGCGCGACCCCGGGGGAGAACTCGTTGACGCGGCGCGCACGCCGTATCCACGGGACAGCTATTCGTTCTGGCTCACAGACGGCGTCTACGATGTCCTGCGTACCGATTCGTCGAAGCCACCCGTCCGTGTGCGCATCGACGGAGAGGACGTCAGTCTCGATCTAGCTCGGTGATCGGCGCGCGGACACGGCGCCTCGTAAGGTTCAAAGTCAACGGTGCTGGGGAGGTGCGGCCGGACGGTCCGAACGCACTGATCAAACTTCGAGTCACCTTTCATCCCCAGCACCCCTTCTCACTTCCACTGATTGCAGGCGAGAGGCGGCCGCTCGCCATGGTTCGGCCGTGCATAAGCGGGCACGGAAATCTGCCGCGTCCTGCAACCTGGTCGACACGGAAGTCCGCCCGACGTGACTCCGGGCTGCGGCCAGCGCATCACGACCGTTGCTATGCTGCGGCGCTTCCCCGCCCTGTCCACGGTTGGAGACTCCACCATGCACCGCAGCTGCGTCACCCTCTTGTTCGCCGCGAGCCTGATCGCCCAGACCGGCAACCTCACCGCCTATCCGCAGGACACCACGCAGAACTCGGCCGCCAGCTTCACGCCATTCGGCGTCGACATCTTCGGCTCGCTGGCGGAGAGCCATGCGCAGATGCTGGTGCCGGCGGCCTACCTGCCGGGTCCGGGTGCACTGTTGACCGGACTCTCGGTGCAGTGCCAGACCGTGGCCGCGGTCAACTACGCATCGCTGCAGATCACGCTGTCGCCGACCACTGCCGGAGCGCTGTCGCCGACCTTCGCCAACAACCTGACGGCGCCGCAGGTGGTGCTGGCGGCAACCGGTCTCGTGGTGAACTTCAACCACCAATGGACGCAGATCCCGTTCACCACGCCCTACGTGCACGACGGCACGAGCGCGCTGGTGGTCGACGTGCAGAAGGTGGCCGCGGCGCCGTTCCAGGCCGCCATCATGTCGACGGTGACGCGGGCCGACCTGCCGCTCTCGGTCTACGACTTCGGCCCGCCCGGTTCGGGCGCGAGCACCTCGACGATGGCGATGTCCCAGGGCTCGGGCGCGATCGTGCTGCGGCTGGAGTGGCTCGGCGCGCCGACCATGCGGCTCAGGAGCGACCCGGCAGCCAGCGGCAACGCGTTCGCCGTCGGTGGCCGGATCGACGACACCGTGAACGGCACGCCGGGGTCGCTGTACTTGAACATGATCGGCGTGGCCCTGCAGGCCGCGCCGCTGCCGCCGGTCCTCGGCCTGTTCCGGGTCAACGGCGTGACCATCGATGTCGGTACGCTGGACGCCGCCGGTACGTCGGTGCGCAGCATCCCGATCCCCAACCACCCGGGCCTGGTCGGCAACTACTTCACCTTCCAGGCGATCACGCTCGACGCGGTCGCGATGCTGCCGCAGTTCACCAACGCCGCCGACTGCTTCATCGCCAACTGACGAACGGTCCGCGGGACCCGTGGGCCCGGGCCCGGAACGCCGGCAGGACGTCGGCCTGGACCACACGGCGGCTCCGCGCGCTATGCTGGCAGCCCCTTTGCTCTCGTCGGCCCGTCCGTCGACTGCCGGAAGTTGACCATGCCCCGAAACCTCGTCCCGTTGCTGTTCGCCGCGACCCTGAGCGCGCAGACCGGCAACCTGACCGCCTACCCGCAGGACAGCACGCAGAACAGCGGCGGCAGCATGGTGCCGTTCGGCGCCAGCAGCGACGGCCGCTACGCCGAAGGCCGCACGCAGATGCTGGTGCCCGCACCATACCTGCCGGGGCCTGGCGCCGTACTCACGGCCCTGTGGGTCAAGTGCCAGTCCAGCGTCGCGATCCACTATGGCTCGCTGCAGATCACCGTCGCGCCGACGACCACCGCGGCGCTGTCGACCACGTTCGGCGACAACCTGGCGTCGCCTGTGGTCGTGCTGCCGGCGAGCAACCTGACGGTCAACTACACGGCGCAGTGGACGCAGATCCCGTTCACCACGCAGTACGTGCACGATGGCGTGAGCTCGCTGGTGATCGACGTGCAGAAAGCGGTGGTCGTGCCGTTCCCGTCGGCGGTCATGGCGTCGACCGGCAGTCCGCGGCGCAGCGATCTGCCGAACATGCTCTATGCGACCGGCATCCTCGGTTCGGCGGCCAGCGTCGCCGCGGCGGCCACGATCAGCGACTTCACGCTGGCGGTGCGGCTCGAGTGGACCGTGGCGCCGGCCGTGCGGCTGAAGAGCGATCCGTTCGGCGCCGCCGGCCACCACTTCGCGATCGGCGGCAGCCTCGACGTCACGGTCAACGGCGCCGCCGGGGCGCTGTACGTCGACCTGATGGGCCTGTCGCTGCAGGCCGTGCCGCTGCCGCCGATCCTCGGCCTGTTCCGGGTCAACGGCGTGACGGTCGGCACCGGCATCCTGAACGGCGCGGGTGCGTCGGTGCTGACGCTCCCGATCCCGGCCAACCCGGCCATCGCCGGCCTGCCGCTCGCCATGCAGTCGGCCGTGTTCGAAGCCGGCACGCAGGTGATCCGGTTCACCAACGCCGCCGACTGCTTCATCAGACTGTGAGATCGCCGGCACCGCGCGGTTAGAGTGCGGCCGATGCGCGGCGGCGAGCCGAAGCTGGTCAAGACCTCGGGCTTCCTGGAGACCTTCCAGGAGAAGAAGCTGCGCGCGTCGCTGGCGCGCAGCGGCGCCACGCGCGCCGATGTCGATCGCGCGGTCGATGCCGTGCGCAAGCGCCTGCGTCCGGGCATGGCGACCGACGAGGTGTTCCGCATCGCCCACCGCGTGCTGCGCCAGGACGACCACCGGCCGGTGGCCGCGCGCTACTCGCTGCAGCGCGCGATCCAGCAGCTCGGGCCCAGCGGCTATCCGTTCGAACGCTTCGTCGCCGAGCTGTGGGCGCACGAAGGCTACCGCGTCAAGATCGGCGTGCGCCTGCACGGCAGTTACGTCAATCACGAGGTCGACATCGACGCCACGCGCGGCAAGGAGCGGCTGCTCGGCGAATGCAAGTTCCGCGCGCAGAGCGACGGCAAGGTCGACGTCAAGATCGCGCTCTACGTCGGCGCCCGCGCCCGCGACCTCGCCGCGATCGGCTTCCGCCAGTTCTGGCTGATCACCAACGGCCGCTTCACCAAGGACGCGCTCGCCTACGGCACCGGCATCGGCATGCACATGCTGAGCTGGGATCACCCCAAGGGCGAAAGCCTGCGCGACCGCATCGACCGCGCCGGCCTGCATCCGGTGACCGTGCTCAGTTCGCTGCAGAAGGCGGAGAAGCAGTGGCTGCTGCGCAAGGACATCGTGCTGTGCACCGACCTGCTCGAGCGCCCGAGCCTGGTCGACGACATGCGGCTCAGCTCGCACCGCGCCCACCAGCTGTGGCAGGAGATCGACGGCCTCAGCAGCCGGCCGAAGCCGAAGCCGCGCCGGCGGCGGCGCCGGAAAGCGCGGTCGAAGCGTGCCAGCGATCCGCTGGTGTGGTGAACTCCGCCCACCTCCTCTCGGAAACCCCCATGACCAGCGCAGACACGCCCTCACGCAGCGACCGCCTCCTGTTCGTCGGTTGCTTCCTGGCACTCATTGCCACCGCCTTCGGCTTCGTCGTGCGCACGATGCTGATCGACGAGTGGGGTACGCAATTCCATCTGACCGACACGCAGAAAGGCGAGATCTTCGGCGTCGGCCTGTGGCCGTTCGCGATCAGCATCGTGCTGTTCAGCCTGATCATCGATCGCATCGGCTACGGCCGCGCGATGGTGTTCGCGTTCGCCTGCCACGTCATCTCGGCGATCCTGACGATCACCGCGACCGGTTACTGGAGCCTGTGGGTCGGCACCTTCATCGTCGCCCTCGGCAACGGCACGGTCGAAGCGGTCATCAACCCGGTCGTGACGACGATGTTCCGCCGCGACAAGACCAAGTGGCTGAACATGCTGCACGCCGGCTGGCCCGGCGGCCTGGTGCTCGGCGGCCTGCTCGCGGTCAGCATGGGCACCGCCGACTGGCGCCTCAAGGTCGGGCTGCTGCTGGTGCCGGCGGTCGGCTATGCGCTGATCCTGTTGCGCTGCCGGTTCCCGGTGCAGGAACGCGTCGCCGCCGGCGTCAGCTACCGCGACATGCTGCGCGAGGCCGGCGGCCTCGGCATGTTCGTCGTGCTGCTGCTGGTGTGCCTCGAACTCGGGCGCGTGTGCGCCGTGCCGGCCGCCTGGTCGATCGGCGCCGCCGTGGCCGCGGCGCTGGCGTTCACCGTCGCGGTCGGCAGCCTCGGCCGGCCGATGTTCATCTTCCTGCTGCTGGTGATGATCCCGCTGGCCACGACCGAACTCGGCGTCGACAGCTGGAGCACCTCGCTGATGAACGGCGAGATGCAGCAGCTCGGGCTCAACCCGGTCTATGTGCTGGTGTACACGTCGCTGATCATGATGCTGCTGCGCCTGTTCGCCGGCCCGATCGTGCACAAGCTGTCGCCGCTCGGCCTGCTGGCGACCTGCAGCCTGGTCGCCGCGCTCGGTCTCTACGCGCTGTCGAGCGCCACCGGCGCGATGATCTTCGTCGCCGCCACGTTGTATGGCGTCGGCAAGAGCTTCTTCTGGCCGACGATGCTCGGCGTCGTCGCCGAGCGTTTCCCGAAGGGCGGCGCGCTGACGCTCAACGCCACCGGCGGTGCCGGCATGCTCGGTGTCGGCGTGGTCGGCGCGGTGTTCCTCGGCCACTTCCAGGACACCGAGACCGTGCACCGGCTGCAGCAGCAGGAGGCGGTGATCGCCCAGCAGGTGGTCACGCAGAAGCAGTGGATCTTCGGCAGCTACGAGGCGGTCGCGCCGGAGAGTCTGGCGAAGCTCGATGCCGCACAGCAGAAGAAGGTGACCGACATCCAGGGGCAGGCGCAGAAGGGCGCGCTGGCCACGGCGACGGCGTTTCCGTTGCTGATGTTCGTCTGCTATCTGGGGCTCGCGCTGTGGTTCCGCACGCGCGGCGGGTATCGGGCCGAGCATCTCGACGCCCAGGCCACCTGAGTCGGTCGGCGGTGCGACGACGATCCATGCCGCGACGAGGGCCAGCCTGGCGGGCCGCTGACGTCGGCCGGGGCAGAGAAACTGACGATCGTTGGGTAACCGTTCGCCGTTGCTGGGCACAGAGAGAGTGGAGGGCCACTGACTACGAGGTCGTCGGCCGAACCGTCGTTGCAGATAGCACCCATGCTGGAGTCGAACCCGGACTTCGAGGACGTTGATGACGGCCTGGGTTGGGGCAAGGACCCCGACCCAAAGGAAGTAGAGGCGCGGAGGGTGCTACGGCGGTTCTTCGAGGACAACCCAGAGAATGTGTTCTTCTCGCGGCAGCTCGAAGTGCGGAACGAGAAGGAGTTCTTTCACTGGGTGACGAACAGGGCGCTGCACGAGCTGGTCAAGGAGGGCCTCGTCCTGAACGAGCGGCGCGACTTCAGGACCGGCAAGGTGAACCTGATGTGGCACAGCTCATACCGCTACTACAGGCGGAAGGCTTCAGCGGTGGTGAAGCTGCTGAACGAGTACGCGGACCCGAACATCTCGGCGGCGATTGGCCTGCACGGGGAGGCGATGGTTCTGGAGGGTTTCGCGAGCCTTCAATTCGTCATGCGCGGGCGGAACAGCAACACCTTCCAGGATCGCGCCTGGACCAAGTCGGACCACGACCTGGACTTCATCTTCGAGCGGGACGGCGTCTGCTACGGAGTGGAGGTGAAGAACACGCTCGGCTACATGGACCACGACGAGCTGCTCACGAAAGCGGCGGTGAGCAAGGAACTCGGCCTGCGTCCGGTGTTCGTCACCAGGATGCTCCCCAAGAACTGGATCGAGGAACTCCGAAAGGCAGGCGGCTTCGCCTTGATTCTTGCTCACCAGCTCTACCCCTGGACGCATCGGGAGTTGGCGAAGAGGGTTGCCGACGTGTTCGGGCTGCCGGTGGACGCGCCACGCAGACTGTACGAGGCGACGATGCAGCGTTTCCTGAAGTGGCATCAGAAGGCTGTGAATCCGAGCGGCGATTCACACTAGCCAGGTCTCAAGTCCCTGGGAGCCCCACGGTTGTGGCCTGCCCCTATGAATACTCTTTGTCTGGCCCACCCCGGCCAAGGGTCTCGTGGCGACCATCAGGGTGTCCCTCGGAGACGCTGCCGGAGGGCCATCTCCCAGATCCTGGTCGCGCGCCGCGGCCAGAAGAAGGAGCGGCTGCAGGTGCACGGCGTGCGGGAGCATTGGCTGGTCGATCCCAGGCGGAACGTCGTCGAGCAGTTCGTGCTCGATGGGACGATGTACCGCTCGCTCGGCAAGCATCGTGATGCGGTGGCGCTGCAGGTCGCGCCGTGGGTCACTGTGGATCTGCGGAGGGTCTGGATCGGCTCGCCTATTCCACGGCGCCGGGGCCGCCGGTAGCGTGTCGGGCTCACCTGTGCGGGTGTAGTTCAGCGGTAGAACGCCAGCTTCCCAAGCTGGATGTCGCGAGTTCGATCCTCGCCACCCGCTCCATTCTTCGACTTCGGGTTGGTCGCGCGAACGCGCGCAACACTTCCTCCTGCTGCGGCTGCACCGGCAGATGTTGGTGGTTTCGGGCGGTCTGGACGATCACCGAGAAGCTCCGCGAAGGGCACCAGAACTAGGCCCAAGGCACTACGTTTCGATGGGCACTGGCGGTTGACGCAACCTCGACGGGAGTCGCAGCCCGAGCCCCTGTCCAGTCACCACGCTCAGCGGTCCCGTGCATCTCCCAGCCCGACGAGACGCGCAATGACCATCGTCCCCCGCTCACGCGCCAGAACCAAGGCCCCGCTTGCCCTCGGCGTGGCCTTCGCGGACCGATCCCGGTTGGTGGATCCTGCGGCAGGCGGTGGCTGCGTACTGCTGTCCAGTAGCATGGGACCCATGGGTGCCTCGAACACCACCATGGCGGTGCAACGGTTGCTCGACGACCTCGGTGCAACGGGCAGGCCGAGCGACGACCCGATCGTACGCGCACTGCTGACGCGTACGGTCGATCGGCTGCAGATGCTCTGCTCCCGCCTGCTCCGCCGCAACTATCCGCGACTGACGCGGCGGCCGGCGTATCTCGAAACCAACGACGTGTTCGGCGCACTCGTCAGCCGCCTGCTGCGCGCTCTCGACGAGATCAAACCGCGCTCGGTCCGTCAGTTCTTCGGGCTCGTGAACACGCACCTTCGCTGGGAACTCAACGACATCGCGCGCCGCATCGATGCGCACCCGGTTGTGCAGCGCTACGCCTCCGAACCAGAGGATCAACTACCGCAGACGACGGGTGACGACTCGGCGACCCTGCATCGCATCCTGGAGGCGATCCAAGCGCTGCCGGAAACGGAACGCGAGGTCTTCGAGTTGGTTCGCGTCCAAGGTCTGACGCAGGTCGAGGCTGCCGAGATCCTGCAGGTCGCCGTGAAGACTGTCCAACGGCGATTGCGTCGCGGGTTGCTCCTGCTGAGCGAGTCGCTCGGTGACCTCGTCGCCGACGACGACCCGCCCCGGCCCCAGGCCGCGAACGGCGACGACCGGTCGACGCCGTAGCACCCACGGAAACCCATGGTCGACGATCTCGTGCTCCGACTCGTGGAAGAAGTGCTCGACTCCGGCCTGACCGCAGCTGAGGTGTGCGCCGCACATCCCGAGTTCCTCCCTGCCGTCGAGCAGCGTCTGCGCGCATACCGTCGACTCGAGGGACGCCTCGACGATCTGCTTCCGGACCCCAACGCTCCGGCGTGCACGACGGCGACCGAAGAGTCGCCACTGCCCGGCATCCCGGGCTACGAATTCCAGAAGACGCTCGGCACCGGTGGCATGGGTGTCGTCTACCTCGCGCGTCACCTGACGCTCGGCCGTCAGGTCGCGATCAAGATGCTCCTCGCGGGACCGCTCGCCGGGCTCGTCGAGAGGGAGCGATTGCTGCGCGAGGCGCGCGCCATGGCGACGCTTCGCCACCCGAACATCGTCTGCGTCTACGACGTCGGCGAAGCCAGCGGCCGCCCTTTCTTCACCATGGAGCACATGGAAGGGGGCTCGCTCGCCGGGCACTTGGCGGGCAAGGCAACGGCCCCGGCGGCGGCGGCGGAGATCGTGCGCACGCTCGCCGAAGCGATCGCCGCGGCGCACGCCCAGGGGATCGTGCATCGCGATCTCAAGCCCGCAAACGTCCTGATCGCCGCCGACGGCACGCTCAAGATCTGCGACTTCGGTATCGCCCGCTCGTCGCATTCCGACAGCGCGATCACACGCACCGGCGCGCAGCTCGGTACGCCGAGCTACATGGCGCCGGAACAAGCAGGTGGATCCAAGTGCACCGTCGGCCGCGCCGCCGACGTCTATGCCCTGGGTGCCATCCTCTACGAAGCGCTGACGGGCAGGCCTCCTTTCGTCGGCGCTTCCGCAGCAGAGACCGAGTGGCAGGTCCTCCACGACGAACCCGTGGCACCGTCTCGTCTCAATCGGGGAGTCCCGCGCGACCTCGAGACGATCGCTATGGTGTGCCTCGACAAGGTGCCGGACCGGCGCTACGCGACGGCGGCAGCTCTGGCAGAGGATCTCGGGCGCTTCCAGCGGGGCGAGCCGATCACGGCCAGCCGAGCAAGCTCGGTCGAGAGGATCGTCAAGTGGGTGCGACGGAGGCCGGCCCAGGCGGTTGCGCTCGCCATCGGGACCCTCTTGCTGGCAGTGTTGGCGGGTGGCGTGACGTGGTTCGCGATCGATCGCAGTGTTGCGTTGCGTACAGCCGAGGACGAGTTGCATGCGATCGCGCAGTACGAGGTTGTGTCCGAATGGAGCGAGGCGCGTCGAGCGCTGGAGCGAGCGCGCCTGAAGCTGGGAAGCCGCAATGCGGTCGAACTGCGCGCACGCATCGAAGCCACTCAAAGCGATCTCGATCTCGTCGAGGAGTTCAGCAGGATCCAGCTCGCACGCGGCGCGGCTTCCCGGTTCGAAACGGCGCGAGCTGGCACTGACCGCGACTACCGTTCGGCCTTTGTGCG
>Ga0209488_10001253_pt1 | contig 21822 bp, 21 predicted proteins | sample Rivendell_Oct201_8_FD_188349 | JGI IMG/M metagenome (GOLD analysis project Ga0209488, IMG submission 188349) | Vadose zone soil microbial communities from the Eel River Critical Zone Observatory, Northern California, USA -... | ecosystem: Environmental > Terrestrial > Soil > Vadose zone >...
TGGACGCGCGGCGCTATGCCAACGCGCAAGGGCTCACCATGAAGGGGCCGCGGCGAATCTACGATGCCTTCTACTCCAGCGCCGGCATGCTGTTCGCGCAACGCCATGGCCTGTTCCGGCCCTACCATGACACGGTGTTCACGCGTTTCTGGAGTCACGACCTCGAAATCGACGAACTCTCCGAAATCTCCGGCGTGATTGCTGCGATCGGCGGATCGGCAACGGATTTTGAGGCCTATGTCCACGGCCCGGCGCGCCAAGAGCACGACCGCATCATTGATGAGGCTGAAGCACTGGGCGTGTTCGGCGTGCCTACCATGGTCTTCAACGGTGAATTGTTCTGGGGCGGCGACCGCATCGACATGCTGATCGAACGCATCCAGAAGCCCGAAACGATAGCGAACGCGCTCGGAAGCCGGCACCGGACATGAAACCGCCGCCGCCCGCGGCGCGTCTGATACCATCAGCTACTTTGCAACGAGGTGTTGCCAGCAGGCGGTGCGCTCCAGAACTGGCCTTAACGCCGCTCGATCCTCTACGCCGAGCGCGTTGAATTTGGCTCGGATCAGATCGAGGCATTTGACCTGATATTTGAATGGCGACAGCGCATAGGGCAACCCCCAAACATTGATCTCCAACCGCTCGACGCCATCTGCAAAAGCCTCGGCATTAGCCACAAGAAACGGCAGATAGAGTTCGCCGGCGATTCTGAGCAGCGCCTCGGCCATGCCCGACAGCGCCTGCTGTCGCGGATACCACTCCCCATCAACGCCGGAGGCATCGTCCAGCCGTCGCGTCCAGTGATCGGTAAAGGGTGCTGTTTGCCGCATGATCCGCATCGGGGTGGGATCGGCCGCAAGCTCGCTCAATTGGCCGAACCATGCAAAATCCGCGAGCGATGGCCGGCTCCCGAAAAGATATTTTGCCATGCCGACGTTGGGCTCGAACGCGGCCAGAATGCGATGGTAACTCTCTTCCAGCAAAGGCTTGTTTTCGGCTGTGGCACCGAGAATCGGCATCCGGGAAATCTGCCTGCGGCGGAATTGTTCGATTTCCTCGGCGCTCCCAGGCTCGGCGTCAGACACCGACCATTCTTCAGCCGCCCATTGCGAGACGTAGGCCTGGTCTTCGGGGTCCCACCACCGGTAAAGAAAAAGCGGTTTCACGGCCCATTCGTCCGCGAGGTCTTCCAGAAGATCGCAGACGAACGCGACAGCCCTGTCTTCGGGAATGACCGACCGATCCGAATGCCGCGCTTCCAGATCGTACGCTAGTGCTGTGGTTTCGCCGCGAAAGCTTCCGTCAGGGTATTGAAGAACCGGAATCAAATTCGGACGCAGGTGCTCGGTCTGTTTCCGCAGCGTCTTGGTCATGATGACCCAATCGAACGGAATCCTCCGGTAACGCAACAGAGCGCGCAGTTTGATCGCGTAAGGCGATGCCGTCGATCCGATCAGTCGATAGCGTCCTTCGCTCATTGCTGGATATCCCGATTACCGGGCGCGATCACACCGATCGCGCTCGACATTCGCCGTCGCCACGTGTTCTGGCTAGCCCAGGTTCAAAACTCGCGCAACTGGTCACTACTTTCGCTGAAACGGCTGGAAAATGGATGAGCTCTGCATTTTACGAAGATGGGACCGTCTTCCAAGCGAACAACGCGGATCTTGTTGTATCGCGTGAAATCATCCCTAATGCGCAGAAGGTCGTGCAAGAACAAGCGCAGACAAAGACCAAAGGGAGAAGCGCAATGAAGGGTCCAGAGGACGATTCCGGCTTGACCGACAGAGTGGCAATCGTAAGTGGCGGGGGTGCTGCGGGCGACGGGATTGGCAACGGCCGGGCAGCGGCCATCCTGCTGGCACGCGCGGGCACTAGAGTGCTGGTCGCCGACCTCGACGTCAGACTTGCCGAACGCACCGCCGACATGATCGAGGCCGAAGGCGGCACGGCGGCGGCGCTGGGCTGCGACGTGACCAAGGAAGCCGACTGCAAGCGAATGGTCGAAGCCGCCGTCGACCGCTGGGGCCGGCTCGACTTCCTCGACAACAATGTCGGTATCGGCAGCCGCGGCAGCGTCGTCGACGAAAATCCCGAAGATTATCGGCGCGTGATGCAAGTCAACGTCGAGACCATGTTCCTGCTCTCCAGGCATGCGATTCCGGCCATGATCAAGACCGCCCGGGGCGGTTCGATCGTCAATATCTCGTCGATATCGGCACTGCGACCGCGCGGGCTCACCAGTTACACGACCTCGAAAGCCGCGATCATCGGACTGACCCGGGCGATGGCGGTCGATCACGGCCGCGACAACATTCGGGTCAACTGCATCTGTCCCGGTCCGATGTATACGCCGATGGTCTATGCCCGCGGCATGAGTGATGCCGCACGCGCGCAGCGCGCCAAAGCCTCGCTACTAAAAACCGAGGGAACCGGCTGGGACGTCGGCCACTCCGTGAAATTCCTGCTCAGCAACTACGCCCGCTATATCACCGGACAGGTGCTGGTGGTCGACGGCGGCGTCACACTGCAAGGCCCGGAACGCGATTCAAGGGATCATTGATCACTTCATAAAGGGAAAACGAACAAGATGGCCCGCCTGCCCTATCTCGAAGCCGACCAGGTCGCTCCGGAATATCGCGACATGCTCAAGCGCAACACCAACCTGCACAAGCTCCTGGTCAACTCGCCCGACATGGCGCGCGCATTCAACGGCATCGGCGGCTATATCCGCTTCAAGAGCAAACTCGACCCACGGCTGCGCGAACTCGCGATTCTCCAAGTGGGCTGGATGGAGAAGTCGGAATACGAGTTCACCCATCACGTGAAGATCGGCAAGGAATTCGGCGTCACCGACGAGGATATTCAAGGCATGATGGCCGAGACCGAGGGTGCGCCTTCTAGGCTCGAGCCGCTGGCCAGGGCGATCCTGAAAGGCGCACGCGAGATGGTGCGCGGGCTTGCGATGTCAGACGCCACCTTCGCCGAGATCAAGAAGGAACTTAGCGATGAGCACATGACCTATCTCGTGCTCACCATTGCCTTCTATTGCGCCGTCGTTCGCGTGCTCGCTACCATGAAGATCGACAACGAACCCACTTACAAAGAGGTACTGAAGCAGTACCCAATCCCGGGAGTGAACTGATGCGCCTGAAAGATCGTATCGCCATCGTCGTCGGCGCTGGCCAAAGCCCCGGCGAAGGCATGGGCAATGGCCGCGCCACCGCCCTCACCTTCGCGCGTGAAGGCGCCAAGGTGCTGTGCGTCGATCACAATCTCAAGTCGGCCCAAGAGACGGTTGACATGACGGTTGATATGATCGGCGCCAAGGGCGGCACCGCGGTGGCTTTCAAAGCCGACGTCACCAAGGACGCCGAGATCAAGGCCATGGTGGCCGATGCGCATGGCCGCTGGGGCCGCATCGACATCCTGCACAACAATGTGGGCGTCAGCCTCGCGGGCGGCGACGCCGAGCTGCTCGAACTCACCGAGGAGGCGCTCGACCGTTGCGTCGCGATCAACCTCAAGAGCTGCATTTTCGCCGCCAAGCACGTGATCCCGATCATGCGCCGGCAGAACACAGGCGCCATCATCAACATCTCCTCGATGGCCGTCATCACCACCTATCCCTACGTCGCCTACAAGGCCACCAAATCGGCGATGGTCGCCTTCACCGAGCAGCTCGCCTACCAGAATGCCGAGTACGGCATCCGCGCCAACGTCATCCTGCCCGGCCTGATGAACACCCCGATGGCGGTCGACACCCGCGCCCGCGAATTCAACAAGAGCCGCGCCGAGGTCGAGGCCGAGCGGGACGCGAAAGTGCCGCTGCGCAAGAAAATGGGCACCGGCTGGGACGTCGCCAACGCCGCCCTCTTCCTGGCTTCCGACGAAGCCAGTTTCATCACCGGCGTCACGCTGCCAGTGGACGGCGGCGCCAGCGTGCGGAGGGGCTAGGTTGCGAGATATGACGTTGCATAACGCAGGGAGCGCCGATTACCCTGCTTGGCTGACAAATTCACGCTTCATCTCAGACAAGCGCGGCCTCGACCGCCCGCAGGGAGCAACAGCATATGGCCGCCTCGCGCGAAACCCAGGCCTCGTCCGGCGCGGCGCCGGTCCTGGACTACGAGGCCATCATCATCGGAGCTGGCATGTCGGGCATGTACCAGCTCTACCGATTGCGCGAACAGGGCATGCGGGTGCGCGTGTTCGAGGCCGGCACCGGCGTCGGCGGCACCTGGTACTGGAACCGCTATCCAGGCGCGCGCTTCGATTCCGAAAGCTACACTTACGGCTATTCCTTTTCGAAGGAACTGCTGCAGGAGTGGAGCTGGTCCGAGCATTTCGCCGGCCAGCCGGAGACGCTGCGCTACCTCAATCTCGTCGCCGACAAGTTCGACCTGCGCCGCGACATCCAGTTCCGCAGCCGGGTTGCCGCGGCGACGTACCAGGAAGATACGCACAGCTGGAACGTCACGCTGGCGGACGGTAGCCACTTCCGCTCGCGCTTCCTGATCACTGCCATCGGCCCGCTCTCCGCTCCCACCCTGCCGCGCATCGAGGGCGTGGATACGTTCCAGGGCCAGTCCTTCCACACCGCCAGATGGCCGCATCAGCCGGTCGACTTCGCCGGCAAGCGGGTGGCGGTGATCGGCACCGGCGCCACCGGCGTGCAGACCATCCAGACCATCGCTGGCAGCGTCGGGCACCTCACGGTATTCCAGCGCACGCCGAACTGGTGCGCGCCGCTACACAACAGCAAGATCGACGCGGAGACACAGAAAAAGATCAAGTCCGGTTATCCTGACATGTTCAGGCGATGCCAGGAGACTTTCGCCTGCTTCCTTCATACACCGGACCCGCGCGGTACTTTCGAGGTATCGGATGAGGAGCGCGAGGCTTTCTTCGAAAAACTATATGCCGAGCCTGGCTTTGGTATCTGGCAGGGCAATTTTCGCGATATCGTTACCGACCGAAAAGCGAACGCTGTCATCAGCGACTTCGTGGCCCGGAAGATCCGCCAGCGGGTGAAGGACCCCGAAGTGGCGGAAAAACTGATTCCGAAGAACCACGGCTTCGGCACCCGCCGCGTGCCGCTCGAAACCAGATATTACGAAGTCTACAATCAGGACAATGTGGAACTGGTTGACATCACGGAAACACCGATCGAGCGGATCACGCCCGATGGCATCAAGACCGGCGATGGCGAATACGAATTCGACATCATCATCTACGCGACCGGCTTCGATGCCATCACCGGCAGCTTTGATCGGATCGACTTCGGCGGCGTGGACGGCATGCGGCTAAAGGACAAGTGGAAGGACGGGCCGCGGACCTATCTCGGCGTCCTGATCGACGGCTTCCCCAACATGATGATGCTGATGGGACCGCACACGGCACTCGGCAATATTCCGCGCAGCATCGAATACAATGTTGATTGGGTGACCGGCCTGATCCGCCACGCGCGGGAATTCAACCTCACGCGCGTGGAGGCCACGGCAGCGGGGGTGACGTCGTGGACCGATCACGTCAAGGCGCTCGGAGCGGGTCTGCTCTCCAACGAGGTCAACTCCTGGATGACCGGGTACAACACCAACGTCGAAGGCAAGCAGACTCGCATCATCGCGCGCTATAGCGGCAGCGCACCCGCCTACCGCGCAACCTGCGACGAGGTGGCGTTGAGGCGATATGACGAACTCGCGCTGGCATAGGCGGCCCGCGGTCGGACGACGCGCCGCGCCTTCCGGTTGTGGGCAGCGCACCGCACTCAATCAAGTGCTTGGCCGTGGACATCCTTGACGGCCTATTCCGTTTATGTGCAGCTACTTAAAATCTTAACTCGTCTTCAAGGGAGGACATGTGGTGGCGATGCGGCAGGCGTTTGTGATACCTGGATTACTCATTGCATCGACAATTTTTGCGCAAGCTGCCGATCCAATCACGCTGCGGGTCGCCGATTCATTTCCGAAGGGCCATTATCTCGTAAAACTAATTCTTGAACCGTGGATGGAAGAGGTCAAGAAGCGCACCAACAACGCGGTCACCTTCGAACACTATCCCGCGCAACAGCTCGGCAAAGCGGCGGATATGCTGAAGCTGACGCAAACCGGCGTCGCAGACATCGGGTATGTCGCGCCAGCCTACGTTTCCGACAAGATGCCGGTATCCGAAGTAGCGATGCTGCCGGGAGCCTTTGAGCATTCGTGCCAGGGAACGTTGGCTTATTGGAAGCTGGCGAGGAATGGCGTCATCGCCGAGCAGGACTATGCCGGCAACAATATCCGGCTGCTGCTCGCGGTAAGCCTGCCGCAATACCGTATCTTCACCGTCAAACAGCCCGTCAAAGATGTGGCTGATGTCACCGGCCTGAAATTGCGTTCCACCGGAGGCGCACAGGATCTGACGCTGCGCGCGATCGGCGCGGTGCCGGTGCGCATGGCGGCGCCCGACGCCTATGAATCACTGTCGCGCGGAACGATGGATGGACTTCTGTTTCCACTGGAGAGCGTGGTCGCCTATGGCGCCGACAAATTGGTGAAGCATTCGACGGACGGGATAGGCTTCGGAAGCTTCATCGTATCGTATTCCATCAGCGACGCAGCCTGGAAGAAGCTTCCTCCGGATGTCCAAAAGGCGATGATCGCTGTCGCAGACGAGATCATTCCCTCCGCCTGTCAGGATATACAGAAAGCCGATGAGACGACCAGAAACACACTGGCCGCGGCGGGCGTGCGCTTCGAGCCTCTGCAGCCCGAGAAGTTCAAGGACCTCCTGAAGGGGGTTGCCAAAACCTGGGCCGACGGACTCGATTCCCGCGGCAAGCGCGGAAGCGACGCGCTCCGGGAGTTCGATGCAATGGTCGCGACCGTTCCGGCGAGATAGATCGATCGGGTGAGGACTACGGCTGTTCGCGGCAAGACGCTTGGGGGGTCAGTGTGCTCGACGGATTATTGAGGGCGTTGGGGGCCGTCGAAAAAGCGGTGTCCACGATCGCCGCGATTTTCATGTTTGCCATCATGATCATCGTCTTCAGCGATGTCGTGATGCGCTATGGTTTTAACAGGCCGTTTTCGTGGGCCTACGACCTGATATCACTCTATCTGATGGCCGGCGTATTCTTCCTGATCCTGTCGGAAGCCTACGCCAGTCATGCCCATGTCAGCGTCGACATTCTCCAGCAGAAATTCTCGCCGGTGATGATCCGCCTGACGGAGATCGTCACCTGCCTGGTCGGCATCGCCGTGTTTTCCCTCATCACCTATCTCGGCATCCTGCGCACCGTCGAAAGCTTTCGGGCCAGCGATGTCATGGCCGGCGCCATTCCATGGCCGATGTGGCCGTCGATCGGGTTTGTGCCCTTTGGAGCCGGGCTCATCACGTTGCGGCTCGTGCTTCACTGCATCGCCCATATCATTTCTCTTGCCACCGGGCGTGCCGTCATTGCCCTGCCGGCATCACACGCCGCTGGGGAAACCTTCGAATGATCTTGACCCTGGTAATGATTGTCTTGTTCGTGCTGCTGGCGATCGGCACGCCGGTTGGCTTTGCGATGGCCGGCTCGGGAGTTCTCGGACTTTATCTTATCGGTGGCATGGCGATGCTCACGGGCATCCTGCAAACCGCGCCGCTGTCGGCCGTCACCTCTTACGAACTCATCACCATCCCGATGTTTCTGCTGATGGCCGAATTCGTTCTGGTCAGCGGCATCGCCGACGACCTCTTCAAGGCCACCGCGGCATGGGTGGGCCGGGTGCCTGGCGGCCTCGGCATGGCGACAGCTTTGGCCGGCGCCGGTTTCGGAGCGATTTGCGGCACCAGCACGGCTTCGGCGGCGACGCTGTCGGCCACCAGCCTGCCCGCCATGCTCAAGCAGGGATATGAGCCAAGGATGGCGGCCGGCGTGGTTGCGATCTCCGGCACGCTTGCGATGCTGATCCCGCCGTCGGTGGCGCTTGTCATCTACGGACTGCTTGCAGAGGTGAACATCGGCGCGCTGCTGATCGGCGGTGTCATCCCCGGCATTCTCGTTACCATTACGATCATGGCGACGGTCTGGTTTCTTGCCTGGCAGGATCCTTCTCGCGCACCGCCCGGACCGTCGGTCACGCTTTACGAAAAATTCCGGATGCTGAAAGTCGTCGGGCCGATGCTGCTGTTGTTCGGCATGGTCACGGGCGTGATCTACTCAGGCGTAGCCACCCCGACCGAAGCATCGGCGCTCGGCGCCTTCGGCGCCTTCTGCCTTGCGCTATGGAAGGGAAAAATAAATTTGCAAAGCTTGCGCAGCGCCCTGCTGCGCGCCGCACATGGCACCTGCATGATCGCCATGATTTTGCTCGGCGCTTCGATCTTCGGCTACTTCTTCACGCTGACCCAGGTGACGCAAAACCTGGTGGCCTTTGTCGGAGGCTTCCACGTAGCGCCCTGGGTAGTGCTGACACTTATCCTGTTTGGCTACATCGTGCTCGGTTCCTTCATGGACCAGATCGCCATCCTGGTGCTCACCGTCCCGATCGTCCTGCCGCTGATCAAGTCACTCGGTTACGACCCGCTCTGGTTCGGCGTCATCAAGATCGTCACCGCCGAGGTCGGCATGATTACGCCACCGGTCGGATTGAATTGCTTCGTGGTGGCGCGTTACTCAGGACGTCCCGTCAGCGAAGTGTTCCACGGCGTATTTCCGCACTTCCTGGCCCATCTTGTTGCGATTGCGATACTGGTGGTCTGGCCGCAAATCATTCTGTGGCTGCCGATCAAAATGGGTTACTGAACCAAAACGACTAAGCGGGAGAGACATCGCATGATCGTTGCTTTGGCAAGGCGGGTCGTCGCTGCAGCGGTCATTCTCGCAGCCGGCACGGCCCCCACCGTATCGCAGGAAAAAATCACGCTCCGCCCCGCCGACAGCCTTCCCAACGGTCACGTCAGATCCAGCTCGCCAACAGCCGCGTCATCAAAACCGCGAAAGATCTGGAAGGCCTGAAGATCCGCACCACCGGCGGAGCGATGGACCTGATGATGCGCTCCGTGCCGGTTCGTATGGCCGCACCTGAAATCTATGAATCGCTCACCCGCGGCACGCTCGACGGCTTGATCTTTTCGTATCAGAGCTCGGTGTCCTACGACTTCGGCAAGATCCTGAAATCCGGCACCGAGGGACTGAACTTCGGAACCGCGATCTTTACCTATTCGCGATCGTCATGCCACCAGCTCGCGCCGGTCCATCAACCGCTGCGATGGTAGGCTTCCCCATTCGATACTGGACGTCATTGAGCGCAAAGTAGAGGCGCTCGAGGAAAACCTTGGTTTCAGTCCCGCGCTTGCCGCGCACGATGTCGAGATCGAGCCCGGCACAAAACACCTTATGTGCGCTGCAGATGATCACAGCGCGTACTGACTCGTCGTCTCTCGCCTTTTCCAACGCTTCCAGCAAGGCGTCTATCAGCGGCATGCTCAGCGCGTTGACCGGCGCGCGGTCAAGCGTGATCTGCGCGATCGCATCCGAGACGGATAGTGAATTCAGCACTCATGGCGCCTGGTCTCCAGTTGGTTTGGCCCGGCGTACCGAGGTGCGTACGACGCCGGCACGGATCAAATTGTCGATTGCAGCGCGGTCGAAGCCGGCATCGAGGAGAACCGCGCGGCTATCCGCTCCGACATCCGGCGCGGGCCACAACTCGTCCTCGGAAAGGCCCATGAAGCCCGGCGTGCGCGGCGCGTATACCAAACCAACACCGGGCGTTTCCTGGCACACCGCGGCTTTCGTTGCTTCGACGTGAACATTATGCAGCCAATCGCCGGGATTGAGGATTCGCTCGGCGATAATGTCCGACACATGAAGCCTGTTAAGCCACGTTTCGGTCGAGTGAGTCAGAAAAACATCGCGCATTTGCGAGATCAGGGCATCCGCCGAGTCCGCGCGCTTTGCGAAATCCAGGAACCGCGGATCGCCGGCAAGATCTTCGCGTTCGATGGCGGTGCAAAGGCGTTTATACTGCGACTCATTCACCAGAGTGACCATGAGCCAGCCATCCTTTGTTTGATAGGAGCCCGCCGGTACATTGAGCGCGCGCGGTGCGCCTCCCTCTAGAACATGCTCGGCGAGTTTGTGGCCAAGCAAGGCAGCCGTCGATTGTGTGAGACTGACATCGATCCAGCGGCCGGTACCGACAGTGGCGCGCGCGAATAACGCGGTTGCGATAGCCTGGAACGCGTAGACCCCGGTCGCAACATCGGAGATTGTCGTACCAACCCTGTGCGGAGTCTTGTCGTTACCTAGGTTGACCGACACCAGGCCGGAAAACGCCTGCGCTACGGAATCCGAGCCCGGGCGCTTTGCGTAAGGCCCGTCTTGCCCGAAGCCGCTGACCGAGAGATAGATCAGGCCCGGATTGTCACGGGCCAGATCCTCATAGCCAATTCCCAGACGGGCGGCGACGCCGGGCCGGAAGCCTTCGATGAAGACGTCGCAATCACTGGCTAACCGTCTCGCGATCCCGACTCCCTCGTCGTGTTTCAGATCGAGGCATAGACTGCGCTTGCCTCTGTTGTAGACGGCAGACAGCGCGGTATGACTTCCGTAAGTTGTTCCCAGGTAGCGCGACCAGTCCCCCTCCGGCGGTTCGACCTTGATGACCTCGGCCCCGTAGACACCGAGCAACATTGCGCAGTAAGGCGATGCTATCCCCTGCCCAAAGTCGAGAACGCGCAAGCCACGGTAAGGCGCGTCGTGCGTTGGCGACATCTTTCGTTCGACTGCCAATATTATTCTCCCTTTTGGTAGCACCGGATATCTGAAGGACCTTCCGTCGAGCGTTTCATGCGGGACGCGAAAATCAATCAGATATTCGAGGGAACCAATCAAATTCGCCGTTTGATCGTGGCCCGGCAACTATGTCTGATCTTAGCGACACCTGACGAGCCCGAGCCGAGTAATTCTCACCAGCCAGCAGCCGTGGCTTTGAAACGGATCGATCGGCAAAGCGCGCTCGTGATGCGTGACGAGTATTAGGGTTAATCCACAGATTCAAATGCAATCCGGCTTTTTTCCGGCGATACATTTTCGACCTAAACGAAATAGCTCGGGTTTCCTAACAAGCGCAATAATGCGCCCGGCGATCGATCGTCGAAAGCTTGACCAAATGCTTCTTGCATCACGGGACATCGCTGGAACACCGCTGAAGACCGGCAAATCCCCTGTCTACATGCAGAGTTGGTTTACCAACATTGCCGAGCGAAACGATGACACGACAAAGGTGGTTGTTATCGAAGACGGCCAAGTGGCCGCTAGCCTCACGATCGTCCTTGGTCGAAATGGCCTTGGGATGAAGCAGGCCTACAATTTGCCCTGGGCACGTGTGTGCGGTCCCGATATTCCTGAAGGCATCAGCAAAATCAAAAGGGCTCAAATTACGCGTCAGTTGATTGGACAACTGCCGACAGACGTATCCTATTTTCTAACGCTGGCCACCGAGTTCGACTACAAGCTATTTTTGTCGGAAGGATTCCGACCTGCCTTGGAGGATAATTATACTGTAGCTCCGGATATGTCTTTGGTGCTGCACGCCTCATTCTCGAAGATGACAAGGCGACATATTCGACAGGCGCAAGAACATCTGGTTGTTTCAACTACTACGCCCCGGGTTTTTATCCAGACTTATGGGGCCGATCTGCTCCGTAGGCGGCGGAAGTCGTATGCTCCACTGACGATCGCGCACGATATTCTCGAAGAGGGTCTGCGTCGGGGTCAGGCCCGCATCTTCACCGCGAACAGACGGGACACGGGAGAAACTGACGCCGCCGTGGCGTGTTTGTGGGACGACACCAATTATTATTATTGGATGACCACACGTCGGGTCCAGGCAGACGGAGAGAGCAAACCCCATCAGGGCGCGGTCAAATTACTGTTGTGGTCGGCAATCCAGGATGCCGCTGCAAGGGGCCTCACGTTTGACTTCGATGGAATTCCGTCGGAGTTTTCTCTTAAAGAAAGCGGGGTAACCAGGTTATACGCTGGAATGGGTGGGCAACGATCCGTTCGTTACAGAGTGAAGCGCGAAACCAAGGTTGAACAATTTCTCGGCTGGCTTCGCGCTCCCACCAAACTGCTGCTAACGAAGACAGTCGGTACATTCATGACGCTCAAAATGAACTACTGACAGTAGGGTACGGCTTACCCTGACACCGACTGAGAAGTCCGGGCGTCTGCCTTTTCAATCGTTGCTGTCTTCAGGACGGGCGGCGGCCGCAACTCCTGCCTTCTCAAAGCGCAAGCCGTTCAAGCGCAGCAATGGTAACCTTTAGAGCACGGAGCAGCCTGGAAGCTGGGGGCTGCGCGCCCAACTGGACGTCTGGCCCACGCCCAAAAAAATAGGTGCACCGCTCACATTTGCGGCTTCCGGCGACCTTGCAAGCAACTAATATCAATCCGGATTTGCGGTATTGATTCTTTTATTCAGCGGCCAGGTTTTCTGTGCCTTCCAAAGCGCCTGACGACAGCAACAGGTTTGAACGCGGAACCGCAATGGCGCTGCGGTATTTTGTTTTTCTATTGGCTGCCTACATTATTTTTCACAAAATTTTCCCGTTCGGCTTGTTTAGGACGCGCCTCACCGACATGACCGGTGCTGATCTCTTGCTGCTGATTTTTCGCAGCCTGATTGCCACCATAGGTGCCGGGTATTTCGCCATAACAGGATTTATTCAACCGGTTCTGCAGGACAGAGACAGAATCTGGTGCGAACGGTGGACCGGTCTCGCCTTTGGCGTGATCACGATCGCTGTGGGATCAGTGCTGATTACGATGTTGGAAAGAGATGGCATTATTATAGTCACGGCCTATTGGGTCGCCAATTGCATCTTGTGGCTGCTGTTCTAGCGCTTCGATCTCCGCGCCAGCCTCTTTGCCATTTCCTACTCTTCAACTAGCCGGATCTTACAATGTTTGGTCCGGCGGGAGCGACTTGTCGTCTGATCCGTGTAATGCAGGGTCTGGCGGCCCAAACGCAACGTCAGCTCCGACGGCAACGGACACGTTAGTTTTTACTGTTTCTTTACCAACCCGGAAATCCTCTAAGCACCATTTACCTGTTTGGAACCTGGCAGGGGGCTAATGAATTCAGTTGCATCCTGTTGGATCTTGTTATGTCGAAAAGCAGCGCCGCAAATATACGGATCGATCACACACACAGCCGCGCGATTTGCGATGAGATCGGGGAGCGGCTTCGTGAGGCACTTAGGGGACAATCTGTCGAACTCCCTCCACGCCTGCAGTTATTGGTTGATCGACTTGCCGAGCTCGATGGTGAAGCTGCACCTTCGATCGTACCCTGTTTCGAGGATATGGTTCCTCAGCGAGAACGTCGTCCCTCATCGGTGTGAGCGTTACCGCGTACGGCGGATCTCACAGACTCAAGCGCCGTGACTAGCAGCCCGTGAACCGCGGGTCTGGCCCCTCGTGCAGTTCTTTCAAATACGCCAGCGCATACACGGCCAGCTGATGTGTGTCGTTTTGTCCGGCAGCGCCAAGCTTGTTGATATATCGAAGAATTTTCTCTCTGGATTGCGCAACCCGCGCGGCGTCCAATTCGCGGGTCAACCCGTAGGTGTGCAACGCGAGATCAACTATTTCGTCCATCGAAAACTCCGAAACGCTACTATCGCACTGCGCTGGTTGCAGTGCAGCATTCCCGTTTCCTATGGTCAAGCTCAATTTTTGGCAGAACCTGCCAGTGAGGTTGGCTTCCGCTGATGCGCAACGAAGGGTAGTGGCGCGCCCTCAAGATGACCTTCAGGTCCGAGCCCGGCCTCAAATCTCCCATGCAAATGGCGCCCAAACGTAACCAGCGGCTTCAGGCGTCGAGCCAAGTGCGACTGGCAGCTGGCAGCTGTATCCCCAGGGGATCAAGCGTAGCTGCCACGAGGGTTGCACCATTGCGGTTCCAGAATTAACCCGCAGCATCGACATCAAGCTTAACGCGGGGCTTTCGTTGCGCGGTCATCGAAACCCGATAGCATCATCGCACCGAACATGCTCCCGCGCTCGGATCCACGATGTCAGCGATCCTACCCCGCGTGGTACCTTTTCTCCGTGAGACTGCAGATGGTCGCAGGCATTCAGGATTTTGAACAAAATGAGAGTTCGCGGTCGAGGCCCGCCTGGGTAGGCGTTTGGCACCTTTGGACGGTCGTCATCCCGAGGCGATCGATTGCGGGACGGCTTGTGTATGGAAAAGTTTGGCGACGCCATGACGGGCGGCACTGGACCTACAAGAAGTTCGTCGAGTACGCAAATGACGAAACTGATTGAGCGGCTGATTTGGCGTCGGCACGATTTCATCGGAATCGCGTTCGAAAGTTGATCACGTCAGGCCAACGCTACACAGCACCGACCATTGGTGAAAAACCGGCATCTAGGTCCAGTCAGTGACTTCGAACTCGCGCTGACTTTCTTCCACAGATTTGGATATTGCAGCTCGGCATGCTTCACGCTCGGCCTTTCCATATTTAACGCCTTTGACGGCCCAATTCGCGCCATCGGGCGACCCTGGAACAACGCGCTCGACAATAATCTCGATGAGACCCTCACACTGTGGGTCACTCGCACGGACCGTCTCAACCAGGGCCGATTGCAGAGCCGCACGTGTGATCCACGTGCGCTTTTTCGCGGCCTGTTCGGTCTTCTTTTGACTCATGTTGCACCGCGCAATTTCGGGGCCCTTCCCGGCCAAGCTGAACCTATGTTCCGGCTCGCCTTTGATGGTTCTATCTACGTACAGATCTTTCGCCGCCGCCTTGCCTTGATTATCAAAAATCTCAAAGCTTATTTTCTGGCCCTTCCGAAGGTCGACAAGGCCGGCCTTCCGGACCGCCGAAAGATGAACAAAAACGTCTGCGCCTCCGGAATCCGTTTTGATGAATCCGTAGCCTTTTGACGGATTAAACGACTTAACAATGCCTGTAGCCATCGTTTTGGTCCCAGAATCGTCGGCTCATCAGATTATAACTCGGATTTTTGCACTGCAACAAAGTTCCGATGTCTTGGAACCCGCGCTGATTGCGCTATCTTTTACTTTCTACTCCATGCTGTGCGACTAGCCCGCCGGGCGGTAAAGGGCTCCGGCACGGTTCCATACAATGGTCGAATATTGTTCACACTTGAACCATTTGGCGAACCAATTCGTTAAATCATCTGCCGGACGCAACTTTGTTCGGCAGGGGACCGACATGTCAGAGTTTAGGGACTCATATTTCGACGCGAAGCCGACGGTCAGACGTATCCGTCAGGTCGATCACGCGATCCGGGACGCCGGGTTTAGAAGGGCAGACGGTCTGCGGTATTCATCTCCGTGGCCCTGGATGCTCGCGCTCGCCATAAGCCTCTCGATGTGGGCCTCCTTGGTGTGGCTGGTCTGGGGACGATTCTAGACACTTCGGTTAGGCGCGTACAGATGCAGGATTTCATCGAGGTACAGCTGCGCGCTGCGTTTCCAGGAGAACAGCGCCGCTCTCTTTCGCCCCTGCGCCGCCATTGTCGCGCGAAGATCCTGGTTTCCCGCCAAGCCAATGATCGCGTCCCGCCAGCCATCGCCGCGATCGGGATCCACATAAGCGACGGCATCGCCTCCCACCTCGACAAGACTGGCTGCATTCGAGGAGATGACGGGGCAGCCCCTGGCCATTGCCTCCAAAGGTGGAATTCCGAATCCTTCGGTCTTGGAAGGGAATGCCAGACATAGCGCCCCCTCGTAGAGAGCGGCCAGGTCGTTATCGCCAACATAGCCGGCGAGATGAATGTTGGATCGCTGATAATCGGGCGACTTCGCGGAAAAAATGCTCGATGCCGCGCCGACCACGACGATGTCGATGCCTGCGGCGTCTAGCCCCGGCGCCTGCTCGAGGATGACATCGACGTTCTTGTGCTTCGCGCTGCTGCCCAGCAAAAGTACATAGGGGCGTTTCAAGAGCTTGAGGAGTGGAATTTCGGCCCGTCTCGCATCCCACCGCAGCGCGTGCTCATGGCCATTGGGTGCAATGAAGATCTTTTCACGTCGACAGATCCCGTATTTGACCAGCATATCCGCGGAAAACTGGGACACGGTCGCGACCCTGCTGGCTCGCTTGCCTATCGACGGCAGCAATGTCCGATAGGCCAAGCCGAAGGCGCGTGAATAACTTTCCGGCTCAATGAACGTATTCGCATCATGAATACAGACGATGTGGTTTCGCGCCAGCACTGGACCGAAATTTCCAAGGCTGAGGACCCCGGCTGTCGCATACCGCGGCAAAACGAATTGGTCCCAGGCATGACCGGAGCCGAATTTGGTGTGGCGAATGTCGATGTGCGAAAGTGCAAGTTTCAGGTCCGCACCGGGCGGCAAAACGAGTCGAAATCCAAGCCGCCTTGCGAGATCGCCGTCTTGCGAAGATATCTCATCAAGCGAGGCAGCGACTTCGCAGGCATAGCGTTGAACGCCGGTCATCCGTTGGGTCACAAAGCGACCGTTGATGGCCCAGATTGGCCTTCCGTCAACGCTGTCGTTGGAGCTTTTCATGATTGAATTTCGATAGCAGGTTTGCTGCCAAGCCCTGAATGTTCCAGGTCCATTTTCCACAAACAGATCGGATCGGAACCAATGTAAATCGGCACGACCATTAGCTTCGTTCGGTCAAACGATGCCCGGTATACCGTCTTTGCTTCATTTTCATTTTTTGAACTGCAGCTGCTAGCCGAGAACCCGGTCGGCTTCAGCGATCGCACAGAGAACGTGATAAAATGAAGAGGCCGGAATGAAATCGACCAATGATCGGCCATCGCGATCGAATTGATCGTACCAGCCACCCAAAACCGGATGGCGCAGATAGTGTCGATACAGTCGAGCAAGGGCCTCACGCGCTTCATCAGCTGCACCCTGCTCTCCTATCTCGGCCTGCGCTATCCATGCCTTGGCGATCTCCGTCTGAGGCCAACAGCGCCTCGTGAACTTTCTGACGTTCCCTCCTGCGTCGCCCTCGTCGAACAGACAGCCCGTCACGTCGTCGCGATATCGCAGGGCCGAAGCGAGCAACTGGGAGCGATGCCGGGCGGTCGGACAGCCCGTGATGCGTTCAAAACCCCTAAGCAGCCATACCCATTCCGCCTGGTGGCCGGGTTCAACACTGACCGGCTCTATCTTCGACCAGTCCTCTTCAAAGTATTCGCCGAGAACCCCGCGTTGCGGATCGTATAAATTTGCAACGAAGAGAGCGTACAATTCGCCGGCGCGATTCTGAAATACAGAATCGCCCGTCGCATCGAATGTTGCGATCAGCGCTTCGAACATATGCATCTGTGGATTTTGTCGGCGCGGCATCGTGGCGGGAATTCCCTCAAGGAAGCCGCCATGAGGCGACCGCAGGTCGCGGTCGATAAACGCGAGCAAGGATTCGATCTCGTCCCGAACCTGAGCATCCTTGCTCAACTGATACACTGTAGACAGCGCGAGCAGCACGAATGCGTGGTCATAGGTATCGCGCGTAGCGTTCAGTGTAGAACCGTCCCGACCCAGCAAGTGAACAAAGCCCGGCCGGCCATCGGGGCTCTTAGCTTTGGCCAAAAGATAATCCAGGCCTTTGATCGCGATTTCGCGGCCTTCTGGATACCAGCCCATTTGAGCGGCTTTGGCGAAAGAATAGATCTGCCGCGCTTGAACGCGGACACGCCGCGGCGCCGCACGATCCGCCCTGCCCTCGATATCGAGTTTTTCGATAAAGCCGCCCGCCACCGGATCCCAGCCTTCGCCGGACCATAATGGCAACGAATGCTCAATCATAAGGGATTTCAGGAAATTCACGATATCCTGGTATTCAGGCCCAATTGATTGTGCCGTTCTGTCGATGCCCGTCATTTAACTACCTGCGGCCCTTTGGAGAATGACTTCATATCATCGGGTTAGGCTGTCAGTCATGTGCCACGGGGCTTATGCCGGTCATCGGCTAGGCTTCCGTGCGCGTCGATGTTGCCAAACGGACATGCGGTCGAAGAGGGAATTAGTCCGCGTGCCTAGCCCGCTCTTCATTTCGAAATATCGAACCCGGAACAGCGGCGTCGCATGGACTTGCTCAACATGATCCGGCTTGCTCGGCCCCAAGAAACGGACACCATCCCACTTGTTCGATCTCAATGAGTTTCCGATTCTGCGACCCTCTTCTGCGCGATTGCCCATACCATTATTGGAAAATTGGGTTCATTCGCAAGCGAACGATACCAGCCGTATCTGCGCCATTTGAAGAGGTTGGCCTTTAGACATTTCCGATTACCCCAGGCATCTAATTTTATATCTTGCTCTTGAAACCCACACTCCTGCAGCAAGTATGACAAACCTTGTTTTGTCCACCGACTGCAATCAATCGGCACGTCGTGAACTCTTACGAGAAAGGGCGTTGCGATAATGAAATAGCCGCCTGGCCGAAGCATCTGGTACACATTTCGACCAGCTCTCATCGGCCAAGGCAGGTGCTCAAAAACCTGATCCGCTATGATAAGATCGAACTCGCGATCGAGCGCCTCGGAGCAAATATCAAAATCGGGAAATTGCGTGGAGGTGTATGAGCCGAAATTAAAGGTTCGCCTCCATTGCGGGCCGCCAGAAATCTCCAGGACATTAAGAGTCTCTGGTTGAATTCCGCGTATGAATTCAAAGCAACGCCCGTACATGACGACGCGAAGCCAATCCGTCGTATCAAAACCCACTTTACCAAGGATACTCTTAAGTCTTACTCGGAAAGACTCCTGTGCAAGATAAGTTTGAAAGAACGACCTTATCATAGGAATATTGTCCTATCTCTAGCGGGAACTAGAATGTAAACTAGCTTCCAAGCGCTTTTTTAGGAAATTCGACCGGCACCTGACTCACTCTTAGGTTTCCTTGAAATCGCATTTAAGTCTGAGTTCGTCCTCCGGTTCAATACGAGAAAAGCGTGGATGGACACTAACGGTATAACTATCCGCAACTTCCAATTTGACCCAAGCGATTGAGGTGGGAGTCGGCTAAATATTTCCACTTGAAGTTCAACCTCCATGCGACCGCAAGGTGCCTAGCCCGACTGGGGGCCGTCAACCAGTAAGTCTTGGATGACCTGGATTGGACCGCTTAAAGCGACCGGCAGGTCGCCTCGCAGTTCGTGAATTGGCTCGCGGTGCGGACCGTTAATCCTAACCGCCGCTTTTCCGCAGCTGTCATGTGATCCGGCTATAAAGTCACTTTCGCAAAAGGTCTGGGAATTTTCCATCCTCTCGGGGAGAGTTCAAGGATAGGGCGACCAAGTCCTCAAGTTTTCATTGTCGAGTTCGTTTTCATGACCTTGAGTAAATGGATTAGGAAAAAGGATGTCGGGCCTCTCCTTGCCGCGCTCACCATCTTCGTGCTTTTCGTCAGCGCTTTGTCCGGCCGACAACTCTCCATGGACGGAGCCAATTTTGTCGTGCAGTCGTTGCTAGATCCGCTCTGGTATCCGGGCGACCAAGAAACGGCAAGGCGGTTTTTTGCAATAGCCTGGACCACCATGCCGGTGCGAGTAATTGGCACTTTTTTTCCATCGGAAATTCGAATCGCCAGTTTTTTATTCGGAATCGCAGCTTACGCTGAAATCGCGGTTCCATTAATTGTCATCGTCAGCTCGAAGCTAAGCGCCGTTCCTAAAAGCGTCATAACAATACTTTTTGTTTCTGGAACGTGTTTCCTGGCCAACGTACCGGTAACAGAGCTGCTTTTTGCTCTCAGTCTCACAACAATTTTTGTGGTGTATACACTCAACCCAACGCTCGATCCCAAAACACACCGCCGATGTATCATCAGTGTATTGCTTATGGCGAGCTACGAGATAGTCGCCCTTTCAAATATCATACTCGCAATCGCAACCAGCATATCCTCGCGGAATGAACCGGCCACAGCGAAAAGATACTACGTGTTGGTGGGACTTCTTAGCCTTGCTCTCCCCTTTCAACTGATTTGTCGTTTCCTCGAACCTACTACACCAGGCGAGGGGGTGCTTCACTGGTTTGTATTCGCAATCTCTGGCGTATTCATCACGCTCTTGTTAGTTGGTGCAGTGTATTTCAAGTTTATCGAAAATAGCTATGTGCTGCGGGCCGGCTCCGTTTTCGCTACATTCGCCATTCCAATTTCGCTCTTGTTTATACCGGATCTGATAGGTCTTCGGACGCGCGAGTTTCAGTTCGCCTATCCATCACGGATCTACAGCGCTGGCGTTACGATTTTGATCGCTACATTGCCGATTATCCTTAACCGTGGTCTCCTTCTATGGCCTTCCCGACTGCTTGATTGGTTGGGAGAACGACCATTGCGCGACTTGAGTTTCGCAACGTTGGCAGCCTTTTGCGGTGTTAGCCTTGTTGCAGCTTCAGACGCCTATTTCTATCGCGTTCGGCTAGATCAAGAGCTTTCACTGCTTTCTGGTCTTGTAAACACCGACCGTTGCGATTTTTGTATTGAACCCACGAGATTTGGATACCCAAATCTAAGTTATCCGGCGATAATGCCCATATACAGCATGGCACATACTCTCAGGCATCCGGAACTGCCGCCTGTTGTTCTATTTAGGCAGGACGATATAGGGGGCTATGTTTCGAGAGAACAGGTTGACGCGTTCATGGCGCGTCAGCTAGCCCAACAACGATTGGGCGGCGGCAACGATGCCGACCAGTCCCCACAATCCGGCAGCTCGGCACCAGTGTTCTCTGTTCAGCCAGAAGAGCCCGACAATCTGGAGAGGACCGATACGCCCATGCGGCCCACCCAGAGAAAGCCGCGCTGATCAACGCGGGTATGATCCGACCGTTGGGAAATGCGCTTTCGCTGGAATAGCTGGGCAGATGCCCTCTAGTGGTGAGCTCACGAGGAGAGCCGCATTTTCTCGCAAGGGATTATCGCTAGCGTGCTCCAGGGCCGAATTTTGAATAATCGAAAAATGAAGAAGGTTCGATCCGATCGTATCGAACTCTACGGTCTCGCACCTCACAATATGCCGGCGGGAAAGCTAAATAGCGCGCTTCTGCCGCGTTGATCACTGTCAGCTGACGCCCAAAAGCTTGGCGAAGAGAGCCGAAAAGGCAATTGGCCACCAGACACTTTGATCGGCGGAACTCAACTTAACAACGATCAGCTAAAAATTGGACAGAAAATGGTAATTTCCAGATTGACCGGCCGTCGAACTTCCGCAATGTCCATAGGATAGTAATCTCTCTTCTCGATCGCCAATAAAAAGGAATTTAGGATTGATTAAGACCGCTTCGCATGGGGTGAGCAATCGCGCCGCAGCCGGAGCGACAGTGCTTATTATCTCGCGATTGATTGCCCGATTCATCGATCTTGCAACGTTACTTGCTCTCGGACGTCTCTTGTCACCGGCAGATTTTGGGCTCGTTGCGATCGCCATGTCGGTCATCATGATCGTCGAGGCTGTTTTCGAGCTACCAGTGGGACATGCGCTTATTCGGCTGCCCACAATAACCCAAGCGCATTACGATACCGCCTTTACGCTTAGCCTTTTGCGGGGATTGGGGGTCGCGCTGATCCTGTTAGTCCTCTCCTGGCCGTTTGCTCAGTTCTATGGGGATGATCGACTAACCGCGCTGATCTGCGCGCTCGGAATCGCGCCTGCTGCGCGAAGTCTTGGCAGTACTCGCATGATCGAATTTGCCAAAAAACTAGATTTCCGACGAAATCTAATTTGCGAATTTGTCGGCAAGTCGGCTGCGCTCACGATCTCAGTCAGTCTGGCATGGGGGACTGGGAGCTATTGGTCCATTGCGGCAGGCAC
>Ga0209488_10001254_pt1 | contig 21815 bp, 19 predicted proteins | sample Rivendell_Oct201_8_FD_188349 | JGI IMG/M metagenome (GOLD analysis project Ga0209488, IMG submission 188349) | Vadose zone soil microbial communities from the Eel River Critical Zone Observatory, Northern California, USA -... | ecosystem: Environmental > Terrestrial > Soil > Vadose zone >...
CGGAGGTGCTGTTCTCACAGGTCGGGCCGGCGGTGCTGATGCCGTTCATCATTGGCCACAAGCGCGCCCGTGAGCTGATCTATTTCGGCGACCGCATCGGCGCCAAACGCGCGCTCGAGATCGGCATGATCAACCGCATCGTGCCGCCGCAGGAGCTTGCGGCTGCCACCATGAAATATGCCCGCCGCCTCGCCCTGATCGCGCCCGAGGCGCTCGCGGCCGCCAAGCTCGCGGTCAATCGTGGGCTCGATGCGGCAGGCTTCCGCAACGCGCTCAATGCCGGCCTCGATGTGCTGGCGCCGCTCTACGCGGCGACGACCGAGGTCGGGCGTGAATTCGATGCTATCAAGGCCAAGGATGGCCTCAAGGCCGCGCTCGCCTGGCGCAAGAAGCAGTTTGAGGAATAGTCCGCAGTGGGGTCGCTACCACCTGACGCCTTGCACGATTGTACTTGCGTGGCTATTTTGGGCCATGAGGTAACGAGCGACATCGATGAACGACTTAACAAAAGCACTGGGCGCGCAGGCACGCGAACTGAGCCCGTCAGACCGCATCGCGCTGGTCGAGGATGTTCTCGACAGCCTCGACAGGACTGATTCGCGGATCGATGAGCTTTGGACCACTGAGGTCAAAGATCGTTTGGCCGCCTACCGACGCGGAGAGCTCGCGGCGAGAGATCTCAGGGATATCATTGCCAAGTATAGGCCGTGACCGCTCGATTTCTGGACATTGCGGAGATCGAGCTCGATGAGGCCATTCGCTGGTACGATGCGCAGGCCCTCGGCCTCGGTGATGCCTTCCTTGTTGAAGTACTGGCCGCCGTTCATCGCATTACGCGTTATCCAAGGGCTTGGCATGTGCTGGGCGATGGCGTTCGCCGTTGTCGACTTACCCGGTTCCCATACGGTCTGATCTATACGGTCGACGACAACGACATTCTGGTGCTCGCGGTTGCCCACCTGCACAGACAGCCGGACTACTGGCGTGATCGGCTCAAGACTTAGTCTAACCGTAACTGGACAAGTCTGCTACTCCGCCGCCACCCGTGCCGCCTTGCGCGCGAGCTTCACCGGCGACATCACTGGGTCGAGCTTGAACAGCCGTTGCGCATTGCCGCCGAGGATCGCGCGCTTGGCGTCCATATCGAGGAACGGCAGGTCGTAGATCGTCGACGGCAGGTCCATGTCCCAATGCGGATAGTCCGATGAATAGAGGAGCTGCGTCGGCGCATTGATCATCTCGAACGTCAGCTCGAGCGCCTTGCGGTTGTCGACCATCTCCATCGGCTGCGAGCTGTAATACATCTCGCGCATGTATTCGCTCGGCTTCCGTTTGAGCAATGGCGCATCCGAGGTGCGCATCATGAACTCGTTGTCGAAGCGCTGCATCATGAACGGAATCCAGGCGAGCCCGCTCTCGATCCAGATGGTCTTGAGCTTGGGGAAGCGCTCCGGCATCCCGTTCACCAGCCAGTTCGCCATGTGCACCATGTTGGACCAGGTGAAACCGAGCCCGTGCACCGCGATGAAGCGGTTGGTCATCGCCAGGCTCTGGTCCGCCCAGTTGAAGCCGGCGTGGAAGCCGAGCGGCAGGCCGCGCTCCTGCAGCGCCGCATAGGTCCTCATGTAGGGATTTTCGTAGTTCTTGCGGTAGTGCGTCGACGTGACCATGAAGCCGACCACGCCTTTGCGGTCGCCGAATTCCTGCACCATCTGGTAGCAGGCGTCCGGATCGTTGAATGGAAGATAGAGCATCGATTTGATGCGCGGCGCGTGCGCCAACACGCGCTCGCAGAGCCAGCGATTGTAGGCGCGCGCGAGCTCCAGCTCGACCTCGACACGCGGACAGTTGGACAGGTTCAGCATCGGCGTGGGGAACAGCACCGTGACGTCGGTGCCCATCGCATCCATGAAGCGCTCGGTGAGCGTGATGTCGCGGTGCGGCGATGGCGGCACACGCTCGGTCTTGCGCAGCGGATAGCGGGTGATGCGCCCGCCGATTTCCTGGTAGGAGCCGTCCGGCGAGGTGATGCCGCCGCGCGACATGCCCTGGTACAGCGCCTCCTGCCGCATCACCGGGTTGTCCATGTATTGCGTGATTTCCTTGAACGATTCGGTCTCGTAGTGATGCGAATCGACGTCAACGATGAGGAAGTCCTCGTAGTGGCGCTCGATCGCCTGATCGACGGCATTGCGCAGCAGCGTGCGGGTGTCGAATTCCTCGCTCGCAAGGTCGCGGGCCGACTTGATCTGCTCGTTCATGGCATTGTTCCTCACACTGCGACGTAGATCTCGCCGTTGCGTTGCACGACATTGTATTTCTTCAGGCGGACGCGCCGGTCGACCACGTGGCATCCGTCCGACAGATGAAATTCATAGCCGTGCCAGGGGCAGACGAGGTGCATGTCGTCCTCGTCGAAGCGCTGGCCAATATAAGTGCCACCCTCTCCGACCAGGTCGACCACCTGCGGCAGCTTAAGGCCCTCGCAGACCGGACCGCCCTGGTGCGGGCAGAGATTGCGGTAGGCGTAGTAGCTGCCCTTGTGGCGAATGACGCCGATCTCGACCGGCCCGACTTTGATCAACCGCACATCGCCGTCGGCGATCTCGCCTTCCCGGCACACCAGCACTTCGTCAGTCATGCGTTCTCTCTGATTCCCTGGTTTCTTCGCTCGTCGATTTGCTATCGCCGCCATTCGTCCAGCTCGGGCACTGCGAATTCTTCCCAGCCCGGCACGTCGGCCACCTCGGAGAATGGCTTGCCGAACGGCCGCGTCGCATCGACGCCGATGCACGATGCGGTGCGCAACGGCCGCGCCGTGGTGGGATCGTCGATCGAGGGGTCGGACGGTCCGGCCGGCAACTGCTCCACGATGATCGCGTCCTGCTGCGGCTGGGTGCGGAAGGCGAGCGCCCATTCCACTTCGGACGAGCTATGCACGTCGATATCGGGATCGACCACGATGGTCCATTTCGGCCGGATGTTGCTTGCCATGGCGGCGAGGATCACTTGCCGCGCCTCGCCCGCAAAACGCTGTTGCATCGAGATCACCACATAGAATGACACGCCGGCCGACGCGCGCACCGATACGTCCACGATAGTGGGGAACTGGCGCCTGAGTGCCTTGAGGAACGAGGCCTCGAACGGGATCTGCTTGAGGATGTGGTTTTCAGTGACCGGCTTGCCGGTGAGCAGGCCCTGGAACAACGCGCCCTTGCGATGAGTGATTGCGGTGACGCGCCCGACCGGCTTGAGCGACGGCGGCGTGTAGTAGCCGGTGTATTCGCCGAGCGGCCCTTCCATCACGGTCTTGTTCATGTCGACCTCGAACTCGATCACCACCTCGGCAGTGGCGGGAACTTCGATGTCGCAGGTCTTGCAGCGCGTGAGCTCGACCGGCGCGCCGCGCAGGCCGCCGGCGACCTCCCAGTCGTTGGTCGTGTCGGTAAGCTGGGCCTGGCAGGTATAGGCGAGGATCGGGTCGACCCCGATGATCAACGCAGCCTTCGGTGTGATGCCGAGCTTCTGGCACTTGGCGAGATTCTTGCCGAAGCGATGGTTCGGCTGCGCCGAGAACGAGAAGGTGTCCTTGCCGAGGATCAAAAAGCGATAGTGGCCGATGTCGGGAATGCCGGTCTCCGGGTCCTTCGAGACCACGATGCCGGACGTGATGTAGGGGCCGCCGTCCTTCGGGCTGTAGGTCGGGATCGGAAAGCGTGACAGGTCGATGTTGCGGTCGAGGATCACCTCGTGGCAGGGCGCGCCGCCGTTGCGCAGCACGGGCGCGATCGGGTTGTCGAGCCCGTCGAGCACTTTTTGCAGGATCGTCTTCTCGTCGGCTTCGAATGCGAGCAACGCCTTGCTGCGGGTCGAGTAGACGCCGCAGACCAGCGGGAAATCGGTCCCGGTCTGGTTGAACACGATGCCCGGACCCTCCCGCCGGTAGCTCTGCTTCATCGCCTTGCCGACGTCGGTGAGCGCGATCGGCCGGTTGACGTCGATGAGCTCGCCGTGCTGGCGCAGCGTGTCGAGGAACTGGCGGAAGTCGTGGTACGGCATGTCGGTCTCCAGGCTCGGTCTCCAGATCTGGTCCCCAGTCCGGTCTCACCCTGGACGATCGAGCGCGACAAAACATCCGCCCGGTACGTTGGCGAGCCTTGCCTCGTCATGCCATTATCAAGGAGCGGGAGCAACACACGCAGGCATTTGGGAGGCGGCACATGATCCGGTTTGTATTGGCGCTGGCGCTCTCCCTCGCGACGCTCGCTCCCGCATCGGCGCAACAGGGCTGGCCCGACAAGCCGATCCGCGTGATCGTGCCGCTGCCGGCGGGAGCGGCGGTCGACGTGGTCGGCCGGCTGATCATGACCAAGCTCGCTGAGCGGCTGGGGCAGATCATCGTGGTTGAGAACCGGGCCGGAGCGTCGGGTGCGTTGGCCTCGGAGGTGGTGGCGAAGGCGCCGCCGGACGGCTACACGCTTGGCATGGCGACCTCGACTACTCACGTCACCACCGCCATCCTCAATGCCAAGCTGTCCTACGACCCGGTGAAGGATTTTGCGCCGGTCGCGCTGATTGGCCTCGTGCCCTATACGCTGGCGGTCGCGCCGAAGCTGCCCGCCAATAATCTGAAGGAGCTGCTGGCGCTGGCGAAGGCGAAGCCGAAGACGCTGAGCTATTCGACAGTCGGCGTTGCGAGCCAAGGCCATCTCGCGACCGAGCTGATGAGCACGATGGCAGGGATCCAGCTCAACCACGTGCCTTATCGCACCTCGAGCCAGGCCATCCTCGACCTTGCCGAGGGCCGCATCGACATCACTTTCGGCGTCCTTGGCACAATGTTGCCGCTGCTCAAGGACGGCCGCATCCGGGCGCTGGCGGTGACGACCGAGAAGCGCACGCCGGAGATTCCCGATGTGCCGACCATGGCGGAATCGGGCCTGGGTTCGAAGCGTCGCTCTGGTTCGCCGTGGTCGCGCCGGCGGCGCTGCCGCCGGCGTTGCTCTCACGGCTCAACCGTGAGATCAACGCCATTCTCGGTGAGCCCGAGATCAAGCGCGGGCTTGCGGCGTACGCCATCACGGTGGAGTTGAGCGCACCCGATGCGCTGCGCGAAACGATCCGCCTCGACATCGAGAAGTGGCGCGCGATCGCGGTGAAGGCGGGCGTGAAGGCGGAGTGATACGGGCACACTTCGTAGGGTGGGCAAGGCGCGGTCACTGTCTTTCATCAGAACACAGGTCTATCGTGCGCCTTGCCCACCAACGACATTGATGCAAGCCATACGATTGCTGGTGGGCAACGGCGCACGAGAGGCTTCGGCTCGTTGCGACGTGGTGCCGCCGCCTTTTGCCCACCCTACAACCCCAACAGCCGTTTCGCATTGCCGCCGGCAACCGCCGCCACAGCAGCGGCATCCAAGCCCGCCGACGCCACGTGGCCGATTGGATCATAGTCTGCCATATCGAACGGATAGTCGGTGCCCATGATGACATGGTCGGCGCCATAGAGCCGCACCAGCTCCGCCAGCTGCTCCGGCGTGAACACGACCGAATCGAAATAGATCTTCTTGAGATAGCTGGTGGGCGGATGCGGCAACTCGCCATGCGCGTCCGAGCGCGCGCCCCAGGCGTGGTCGATGCGGCCCGGATAGGCGCCGAGATAGCCGCCGCCATGGACGGCGAGGATCTTCAGGTTTGGATGGCGCTCGAGCACGCCGTCGAAGATCAGGTAGTGCAGCGCGATCGTGGTCTCGAGCGGATTGCCGATCGTGTTGCTGAACGAGAAGCGTGCGAAGCGCTTGCCTTCCGTGAAGCCGGACGGATGCAACACGATGAACGCATTGAGCTCCTCGGCCTTCTTCCAGAACGGCTCGAAGGCCGGATCGGACAGCTCGCGTCCGGCGACGTTGGTGAGAATCTGCGCGCCCTTCAGCCCGAGCTTGCCGACGCAGCGCTCCAGCTCATTGGCGGCTTCGTTGCCATCCGGCATTGGCACGCTGCCCAGCCCGGCAAAGCGATCAGGCTTCTTGCCGACGAACTCGGCGATGCCGTCATTGACCATGCGCGCCGCCTCGACCGCGATCTCGACCGGCACGGTGTAGTAGCATTGCGGCGGCGGCGGCATCACCAGCTGGAAGTCGATCCCCATAGCATCAAGCTCGGTGAGCCTGCGGTCATGCGACGTGATGCGCTCGCGGATGTCCTGTTCCTGCTTCTGGTTGAGCGCACGCGTCTCCGGCGTCGCGTGCAGCACCAACGGATTGGTCATCGGATCGAGGTGCGGCTTCACGAACGCGGCCGCTGCCGGCACCGCGACATGCGAGTGGATGTCGATGGTGATGCTCTGCGGCCGCACCTCGCGCCCCGGCTTGCCATGCCGGCGTGCCACCGTGGGCTCGTATTTGTTCCATTGCGTCATCGGGGCGAGCGCCTCTTGGGTTTGTGTGTCGATGGGATCACCGGCAAGACCAGATAGGCTTGCCGCGATCCGCCGAAATGCAGGCTGGTGGTGCCACCGAAGATCGCCGATGGCCGGTCACGCGAATCGTCGTGCAGGAACGGCCCGCAGCCGGTGAGCTCGTTCTTGAAGTTCGACAGCTTGCCGCCGCTCGGGCCTGCATAAACGTAGTCCTTGCCGCGGATCGACAGGCCGATGCGATGGCCCTTCGGCACCACGATCGAGGTCGGCCAGATCTCGATGTCGAGCTCGACCACTTGGCGCTTCTTGAGCGGCTGCTTCTGATCATGCGTGTGATAAGGCCGATAGGGCCTCGACAATTTCTTGTCGAGCTTGCGGTGCGAGGCGCGCAACCAGCCTTGCCCGATCGGCGTGTGCGGATCGATCGCACCCTGGAAGACGACCTCTTTCAGGTCAGGCCCGAACACGCGCAGCACCGCGAACAGGTCGGCGTCGCTGGTCGATGACGAGACGAAGAGCTTGAGCGCGGATGGCCCGGTGATCTCGGTGTCCTCAGTGACGGGCGGCGCCAGGAACGTCAGTCCGTCACCCATGGCGTCGAAGCTTAGCGTCGCCGTCTTGCGTGCGCGCTTGCTGCCGAGTCCCATCCCGAACGGATCGAGCTGGAGCCTGGTCCACTTGGTGCGCTTGAGCGGCCATTCTGCCTCGGTGCGCTCCACAAACTTGTCGATGTGGCGGACCTGCAGCCGCACGCGCGGCTCCTTGTCCCAGCCGTTCTTCTTGCCGTGCAGGAAATGATCGAAGAACTTGAGCTGCTGCTTGCGCCCGTAGTCGGTGTAGAAATGGGTCCAATGCTCGATGCCGTGCGCCTCCAGCCATTTCTGCTTCGAAGCCGCCCGCACGTAGCCTTCGAAATTGCCGCGCGGATGGAGCGGCTGACCGCCCCAGTTGGCGGCCGAGAGCATGGGCGTCGTCACCTTCTCCCAGATCGGGGAGCGCGCCTTGTGATAGTCGTCGTCCAGCGGATGGTTGCAGATCTCGGTGCCGAAATCGCCGCGGTTCTTGGCGAGCTCTCTCTCGCTCAGCGTCTCCGGCCCGCACACCAGCTCGCCATGCACACGGCTGCGTTTGCCGCGCTCGCCCGCGCCATACTGCACGGTCTTCACCTGCATGTCGTACCAGTTCTCCCAGAACGTGCAGAGAATGCCGCCATGATGCGTCATGTCGCGATACCAGTCGGCGGCGCCCTCCCAGATGCACATCGCGGCGAGATGCGGCGGCTGCAGCGTCGCCACGTGCCACTGGTTGATCCCATAGTAGGAAATGCCGTTGAGGCCGACCTTGCCGTTCGACCAGGGCTGCACGCCCGACCATTCGATGCAGTCGTAGAAGTCCTTGGTCTCGCGCGGCGAGAAGTGATCGATGAAACCCGGTGAGCAGCCGCAGCCACGGGAGTCGACGCGCACGCAGGCATAGTTGTGCGGCACCCATTTCTCCGGATCGACTACTTCCCAGCTCTGATAGAGATTGCTCGATCCGGCGGTGACGTCGGGATGCTGGTGCGCCATGCGCTCCCACGCGCTCGGATAGCCGTCCTGAAACGCAAGCCCCTTGGCATAGGGGCCGTAGCTCAGGATCACCGGATAGCGGCCGTCCTTGACCGGCCGGAACACGTCGGCCTTCAGCACCAGGCCGTCGTCCATCGTGATGTCGACATCCCAGTCGATCTGCATGCCGTCACGGACTTCGCTGCGCGGCTTGGCGCTCATAATCTCCCCCGACCGATCGGTGACTTATTCCGCGGCGATCCCCGCCGCCTTGATGATCCTGGCCCACTTGGCGAAGTCGTGCGCGATGAGGTCGCGCAGGGCGTCCGGCGTGCCGCCTGACGCGATCAGACCCTGCTTGGCAAGCTCCGCCACCAACTTGGGCGAATGCAGGTAATCATTGAGTGCAGCGTTGTAGCGGTTGACGACCTCGGTCGGCGTGCCGGCGGGCGCGAGCAAGCCGAACCAGAGATCGACCTCGAATCCAGTGACGCCCTGCTCATCGAGCGTCGGCACGTCCGGCGCCGCCGGCACGCGCTCGAGGCTCGCAACGCCGAGCAGCTTGATCTGCTTATCGACCGCATGAGGCAGCGCGACATGCGTGGGAATGAACATGGCGCCGACATGATTGCCGACCAGGTCGGACATCACGTTTGACGTGCCCTTGTACGGCACATGCACCAGGTCGGTGCCGGTCGCCTGCTTGAACAGCTCCATGGCGAGATGATGCGGCGTCGCGAAGCCGGGCGAGCCATAGTTGATCTGGCCGGGGCGGGTCTTGGCGTATTCGATGAAGTCCTTGGCCGTATCTGCTGGAACCGATGGATGGACCGCGAGCACGATCGAGCCGGTGGCAAGCTTGATGACCGGCGCAAAGCTCGTGAGCGGATCATAAGGCACGCTCTTGAACACGCTCGGATTGACCACGAACACCTTGGCGATCATCAACAGCGTGTTGCCATCGGGCGCGGCGCGCGCAGCAAGCCCGGTGCCGATATTGCCGCTGGCGCCGGTCTTGTTGTCGATGACGACCGGCTGACCCCATTTCTGCGACAGCTCGTTGCCGAGCGCACGCGCCAGGATGTCGATGCCGGTGCCGGGCGAGTAGGGAACGATGATGGTGATCGGGCGGCCGGGCGCCTGCGCCCATGCGGCGGAGAACGACGCCGCGAACAGCGTCACTGCGACAAACGCGGAATGAACAAGGCAATCAATGAGCCGGTGGACCAACATACAATCCTTCTCCGCCGTACCGCGCTGTGGGCATGGCCTCTCATCGTGGCACGGCGGTACTCCCTCTCCCCGCAGGGGAGAGGGAGCAGGCCGCAGTTGGCGCTCGGTCGTGCCCTGAATTCATGTGGTCTCACCGCACCGGCGGCTTGGCGGCGAATTGCGAGCCGCGCACGCACATGCGGCCGCGCGAGTCCTGCCACAGCTTCTCGGTCGCATGCAGATGGCCGATGGCGCGCGCCACCGTGTTGAAGTTGTAGGTCGCGAAGCGCTCCGCAATGTCGGTGTAATAGAGTGGCTGCTTCTCGATCGCTGCCAGAATATCCTTGGCGAGCGCCGCCACCTCGGCGTCGTCGCCGGCGCGGCCGGCATCGTCTTTCTTGCCCTTGGCGTAGTCGTCGATTCTGGCGCGCTCTGCATACGCATAGGTGATGCGCTCATAGTGCTCGCGCGGGATGCCTTCCGGAATGGTCGCATCGATGCCGACCTTGGCGCCGGTCGGCACCACGCCGAAGCCCTGCGGCAGGCTCGGATCGAGCGGCTTGGCGCGCGCGTTACCCACGATCATCACGTCTTTGTCGCCCTGCACGCGGGTGGCGATCGCCCATTCCACATCGGTTGCATCGAAGACGTCGATGTCATCATCGACCACCACCACGTGCTTGAGGTCCATGACCGAAAGCGCCGCGAGCAGCGCGTTCTTGGCTTCACCCGGCTGCTTCTTGATCGAGATCACGGCATGCCAGAAGGCGCAGCCGCCGAGCGTGACGTTGATGTCCTTCACCTGCACGCCCGCCGTTTTCAGCGCGGTGCGGATCGCGGAGTAGCGCGTGGGCGCCGCGAGCCAGGTGTTCTCCCACGGCATATGCAGATTGTAATAGATCGCGTCCTTGCGCATCGAGATCGCCTTGATGCGCACCAGCGGGTTCCAGTGCAGCCCGCCCATCAGCCGCGTGAACTCTCCAAAGCGCCCTTCCGGCCAGGTCCAGCCGGTTGGCAGGATCTCGGCTTCCAGCACGATCTCGGCATCCGCGATGTAAGGCAGGTCGATGGTCTCACAGGGCGCAAGCTCGACCGGCGCGCCGCGAATGCCGCCCGCAATCCCCATCTCGTCGACGCCGAGCGGCGCGCGATAGCCGGAGCCGGTGATCTCAATCGGATGCGTGCCGATCGAGATCGAGATCGGCAGCGGCTCCTTGCGCTCGAAGGCGCGCTGCGCGAACAGGCGCATGTTGTTGGGCGTGACGATGTCGATGCCGGTGAGCGCCTTTTCCTTCACGATGAAGCGATAGATGCCGCTGTTGATGCCAAGCTCCGGGTCGCGTGTGATGACGATGCCGGCCGTGATCATCGGCCCGCCGTCGTAGATCGACGACATCGGGATTGGCAGCTTGTAGAGGTCGACATCGTCGCCGACCATGACCACCTCGCGGGTAGGCGAGGTCTTCACGTGCTTGGGCGGAATGGGCTTGGCGATCGCCGCCGTCAGCTTGTCTTCGATCTCCCGGTAGGTTTCGCAGCCGAGCGACATGATGGCGCGCTCGCGCGAGCGGATGAGGCCCGAGACCACCGGCATGTCGTAGCCGATCACCTTGTGGAAATAGAGCGCGGTTCTGGCCTGGTCGACCAGCGTGGCGATGTGCCGGATGTCGACCGGCTGATGCAGGTCGACGAGCTCGCCGGCCTGGCGCAGGCGGTCGAGGAACTGGCGGAAATTTTCTTGCATGGGGAGCTCCAAGGCGGGCTGCGAACATAGGACGGCGCGCAAATCGCCGTCGAGATGGTCATGAGCCGCGGCCGCATCTTGCGACGTGCTGGCCAACGCGGCGGCGAGAAGATGTTGATTTGTGACCGTTTTTCGGCCACTCGCAGGGAAGGATATCCTCTTATTTGTGCATACTGCAAATAAGTTATGCCATGTATAGCGGTCAGCGTAGGATAGCTTGCTAAATTCTGTTTCCATAGTAGAATTATCGTTCTGCGATTCTCGCGCCCGCTCGGAAACCAAGGCCATGCTCGCCGCCCGCATAGCAGTCCACCCGGCTACCGCTGAGAGTCCGGCCTCCGCCGTGGCGGAACTGGCGGCTGACATCGGCGCTGCCTGTGAAGGCTCTCGTGCGCTGATGGAGCGCCGGATCGTTGCGGCGCTGGCGCGGGCCGCCGCTGACCCTGATCTTTTCACCCCGGCCCAGCGCATACCTTCGCCCGGTTGCTATGCGCGGCACGTGGTCTACGGCGATCCGGCTGGGCGATTCACCATCCTGTCGCTGGTCTGGATGCCAGGCCAGTTCAGCCCGCCGCACGCGCACCAGACCTGGTGTGCCTACGCGGTTTGCGACAACACGCTGACCGAGACCGAATATGCCTTCGATCACGCGACCATGAAGGCCTTGCCCTTGCGCACCGTCGAGCGGCGTGCAGGCTATTGCACGTTCGGCGAGGCCGGGCTTGACCAAATTCATCGGCTCGGCAATGCCGGGGTGTTGCCCGCGATCTCGCTCCATATTTATGGGGTCGAGAGCGGGCGCATTGGAACGCACGTCAACCGGAAGGTCGACGCCGCGTAAGCCGAGGAGATTGGGTTCGTGAGTGGCAAGACAATGCGGGCTCTCGTGCTGCGGACGCACGGGGGCCTCGAAAATCTCGACATCGTTGGCGACTACCCGATGCCGCAAGTGGCCGAAGGCCACGTGGTCATCCGGGTGCGGGCGTCCTCCTTCAATTACCACGACGTATTTACCGTCCGCGGCATGCCCGGGATCAAGGTGCCGATGCCGGTGATCATCGGCCTCGACATGGCGGGCGAGATTGCCGAGGTCGGCCCGGGCGTGTCCGGCTGGAAGGCCGGCGACCGCGTGCTGGTCAATCCGGTCAACAAGACGAAAGGCCTGATGGGCGAGATGCTCGATGGCGGCATGGCGGAATACTGCCTCGTTGCCGCCGATCAGCTTGTCGCCATGCCGGCGGGTGTGAGCTTCGAGCAGGCAGCGTCGCTGCCGGTCGCCTACGGCACCGCGCACCGCATGCTGATCACGCACAAGACCATCGAGAAGGGCGAGCGTGTGATTGTGCTCGGCGCCTCCGGCGGTGTCGGTACCGGCTGCGTGATCCTCGCCAAGCTTCTCGGCGCGCATGTCATCGCCTGCGCGTCGAGCGACGAGAAGCTCGCGCGGCTGAAGGCGATGGGCGCCGACGAGGTGATCGACTACACCAAGACCGACTGGTCGAAATGGGCGGTCGAGAAATACGGCAAGCCGCAGCGCCGCAGCTACGACGGCGGCGTCGATGTCGTCATCAACTTCACCGGCGGGGAGACCTGGTATCCGTCGCTGCGCTGCCTCAAGCGCGGCGGCAAGCTGCTCGTGTGCGGGGCGACCGCCGGCTACGACCCGAAAGAGGACCTGCGTTATGTGTGGAGCTTCGAGCTCAAGATCATCGGCTCGAACAGCTTCTACGACGAGGACCTCAAGGGCCTGATGGACCTGATCCAGCAGGGCAAGATGAAGCCGGTGATCGACAAGGTGCTGCCGCTCGAGCAAGCGCGTGAGGGCCTGCGGCTGATCCAGGATCGCGAGGTCATCGGCAAGGTGGTGGTGACGCCGTGACGTGACTCGTGTCCCGGCCGAGCGCGTAGCGCCAGAGCCGGGACCCAGCATAGAATTTGCAGCGAACAATATGGGTCCCGGGTCTCCCTCCCCCGGCTCAAGAGGCCCGGGGTCGGTCGCCCGGGACACGAGGTGGTTCATGTCCGAAGAAATGACAGTCGATAAGGTGCAAGCCCTCATCACGCGCGGGCCCTTTCACCAATGGCTCGGGCTCAAGGTCGTGGCGGTGCACGACGACGGCATCGAGCTTTGCGCGACCTGGCGCGAGGAGTGGGTGGTCAATCCCGACCGGCGCTACACCCACGGCGGCATTCTGGCGGCGCTGGTCGATCTCGCGGCCGACTGGGCGATGGTGAAGAAGACCGGCCGCGGCGTGCCGACCATTGATCTGCGTGTCGACTATCACGCCGCCGCCATGCCGGGTGATCTCACCGCGCGCGGCAAGGTCATCCGCATGGGCGGCCAGTTCTCGACTGCCGAGGCGCAGGTGTTCGACAAGGACGGCAAGCTGCTCGCCAGCGGCCGCGGCACCTATTTCACCGCGCCGCCGCCCCCGCCAAAAAGCTAGCGCATGTTTCCTCGGAAGCGACGCACTCTCCCGTTCGTTCCCGCGCAAGCGGGAACCCAGGAGCCACTTGCTTCGAATTCTCGATTCGTCGCCCTGGGTCCCCGCTTGCGCGGGGACGAACGGAATGTGCAATAGTCTCGGCTCATGGCGCGTTTCTCCAATCTCGGCGACCTGATCGTGCGCGACCGCGATCTCGACAAGGTCGCAGTCATCGATCTCGGCGGCGAAAATGTGCCGCGTGAGTTCACCTATGCGCAGCTCGATGCCATGTCGAATTCGGTGGCGCGTGCGCTGCTTGCACGCGGCCTCAAGCGCGGCGAGCGGGTCGCGATCCTCTCCGCCAACCGGGCGGAGTTTCTCGCCACCTATTTCGGTATCATGCGCGCCGGCCTGGTGGCGGTGCCGGTGAACTTCAAATTCCCGCGCCAGACCATCCATTTCATCATGCAGGATGCCGGCGCGAGATTTGTGTTCTGCGACCGCGCCAGGCGCGCCGATTGCCCCGCCGGACTGCCGGTTGTCGTCTTCGGTGGCGAGGAGCCCGAAAGCTTCGACTCTTTCCTCGATCCCGGTTCGTTCGAGGCGATCGTGCCGACGCCGGACGAGCCCGGCATGTTTCTCTACACCTCCGGATCGACGGGCACGCCCAAGGGCGTCGTGCTCTCGCACCAGAGCCACATCTGGGTCGTCGAGACGCGGCTCGCACCGGGGCTCGATCGCCACCGCTATCTGATCGCGGCGCCGCTCTATCACATGAACGCGCTGGCGCTCAGCCTGCTCGCCTGTGCGGCGCATGCCACCAATGTGCTGCTGCCGCAGTTCACCGCGCGCGGCTACATCGAGGCGATCGAACGCTACCGCACCACCTGGCTCACCGCAGTGCCGCCGATGATCGCCATGATGCTGCGCGATAAGGACCTGCTCGCGCGCACCGACCTGTCAAGCGTCGCGTTCATCCGCATGGGTTCGGCGCCAGTGAGCGCGAGCCTGATGGAGTCTATTCATCACACGCTGCCGCACGCCGCGGTGACAAATGCCTATGGCACGACGGAAGCCGGTCCAGTCGTGTTCGGCCCGCATCCGCAGGGACTGCCGCAGCCGGAAATGTCGGTCGGTTATCCGCACCCCAAGATCGCGCTTCGCCTCGTCGACGGCAACAACCGCGACGCTCAGCAGGGCGTGCTCGAGATGAAATGCCCGGCGATGATGAACGGCTATCACAACCGCCCCGATGTGCACCCGCCGTTCACCGACGACGGCTACTACATCACTGGCGATGTGTTCCGCCGCGACGAAAACGGCTTCCACTATTTCGTCGGTCGCACCGACGACATGTTCGTGTCGGGCGGCGAGAACATCTATCCGGCCGATGTGGAGCGCATGCTGGAGCGCCATCCTGACATTGCGCAAGCCGCCGTGGTTCCGATCGACGACGATATCAAGGGCCAGAAGCCGGTCGCGTTTGTGATCCGCAAGCCGGGCCACGCGCCGAGCGAGGACGAGATCAAGACATTCGCGCTCGCCAACGCGCCCGCCTATCAGCACCCGCGCCATGTCTGGTTCGTCGATGACCTGCCGCTCGCCTCGACCAACAAGGTCGATCGCGGCGCGTTGCATCAGGATGCGGAGAAACGGCTCGCCAGTTCCAAGTGACACATCACGCGACCTCACCGCTTCTGGCACAATGGCTGCTTGTTACTTGCCGCCCTGGATCCCGGCTCTCGCTCCGGCTTCGCCTTCGCTTCGGCCGGGACACGAGCTACGTGTCCCGGGCGAGCGCAGCGAGACCCGGGACCCAGAGAAACAATACGACACCGAATATTTGGTGAGGACGTTTGAAACAACTCACTGCGCAGTGAGCCCCGCCGCCTTCACCACCGGCGTCCAGCGCGCGACCTCTTCCTCGATGAAGGCGCGCACCTTCTCGGGACTGGAATTGGTGATGGGCTCGAGGCCCTGATCGACCAGCGCCTTCTGCATGGCGGGATCGTTCATGGTCTTCTGCGTGGCTTCGTAGACCTGGTCGACGATCGCGCGCGGCGTGCGGGCAGGCAGGAACAGCCCCATGAACAGCTGCGCCACCATGCCGGGCATGCCCTCCTCGATCGCGGTCGGAATCTCCGGCACGCCCTTGAGCCGCTCCGGCGACGTGACCGCCAGAATTCGGATCTTGCCGCTGCGATGCAGCTCCACGGTCTGGCCAGTGAGATTGATGGTCGCCATCGGGATCTGCCCGGAGACGAGGTCGGTGATGCTCGGGCCGGCGCCGCGATAGGGCACGTGAATGATCTCAGGCGCGCCGATCATCTGCTTGAACAGCTCGCCGGCAAGCTGCGTCATGGTGCCGGCGCCGGCCGAACCGTACGAGAGCTTGTTGGCGTTGGCCTTGGCGTAGGCGACGAATTCCTTCAGCGTCTTCGCCGGCACCGACGGATGAATCATGATCCCGCTCGCCGAAATGGCGAGGATCGACACCGGCGCGAAATCCTTGATCGGATCGTACGGCACCTTCGGCATGATCGCCGGGTTGAGCACCATGACGCTGGTGTTGGCGAGCAGCGCCGTGTAGCCGTCGGGCTGCGCGCGGGCCACTTCGCCGGTCGCCGTCGTGCCACCGCCGCCGCCCTGGTTCTCGATCACGATCGTGCCGAGATGCGGCTTCACGCGCTCCGCCCATTGCCGGGCGACCGCGTCGACTACGCCGCCGGCCGAGAACGGCACCATCAGGCGGATCGGCCGCTCCGGATAGCGCGATTGCGCCAAGGCCGGAGAAAGGGCCGTCGTTGACAGAGAGGCCAGGCCAAGGGCCACCATTTCGCGTCGGTTCATGCTATTCCTCATCGATCAACTCCCGCCCGGCAGACCACCTTCACGAGACCACCTTGACGATATGTAGTCGGGAAGCGCGATGCCAGTGCTATGGAAGCATGCAAGAGACGTGCAAGGATCGTGCGGCTTACGACCGCATGGGAACGAATAGCTGATGGTGCGCTCCGAGAAAGCCGAAGTCGATCGTCAGCTGCCGCTCGGCGAGGAGATTTTCCTCGATCATGTCGGCCACTTTGTGCCGGACCACGAGGCCGCGAGCCATGCGTTCGTGCGCTGTGGCTTTGCGCCGACGCCGGCGTCGGTCCAGGTCAATCCGGACGGCATGCTGACCGGAACCGGCAATGTCTGCGCCATGTTCGCGTGCGGCTACATCGAGGTATTGTTCAAGACGGCCGACACGCTGCTTGCAGCTGAGCTCGATCTCTCCATGGCGCGCTATCGGGGCGTTCATCTTGCGGCCTTCGCGGTGGCGGACGCTGCCAGGGCGCATGCGCGGCTCGAAGCCGCGGGCTTTGCGCTGCGCCCGCTGGTCAGCATGCAGCGGCCCGTCGACACCGAGACAGGGCCGGCGACCGCCGCCTTCACGCTAGCGCGCGTCGAGCGCGGCGCCATGGCGGAAGGCCGCATCCAGATCCTCACGCATCACACCGAGGAGACGGTCTGGCAGAAGCGCTGGCTCGCACATCCCAATGGCGCACGCGCGCTGGCGAACGTTGTGATGGTTGTGTCCGATGTTGAAGAGGCCGCGGCGCGCTTTGCGCGCTTCACCGGCCGCGATGCGACGCCGACGCGCTCGGGGCGGGAGATTGCGCTCGATCGCGGGCGCGTCGATCTGGTCACACGCGCCGCGTTCGAATCCGACTTGCCGGAGATTGCGATTCCAGGTTCGCCGTTCATCGGTGCCTATGGCATCATGGTTGCGTCGCTCGATGCGGCCGAGACCTTCGTGTCTCGCGCCGGCCTGCGCACGCGCCGCGCCGGCGATTGTCTGGTCGTGCCTTTTCCGGGGGAATTGGGCCAGGGCGCTTGGCTGTTCACGGAGAAAAAAGAGTTCACTCTGTTTCGATAGTCGCCGTCAGCGATCGATCAGCGCGCGCATGCGCACGACAGTCGCTTCCGGGCCGATGACAACTCGCCGCGCGATGTCGGGCGGCAACGGGGTCCGGGACGGCACCATCGAGATCTGCCCGAAGATGATGACATCGAAATCGCCGGCCGCCATCACCTGCTCGGCAATCAGCTTGTCATGCGTGGCAACGTCGCCGCTGGTGATGGCGTCGCGCGCGCCATTGACCCACAGCTCGCTGATTTGTCGCATGGCGCCGGCGCGCTTCACGGCAGCGTCGAGCGTGGCGCGCACCACCGGCATGGCGCGCTTGGCGGTGCACACGAGCAGGATGCGCTCGCCGAGCGTGACCGCCTGCTCCATCATGGCTTCTTCGGCGCGCAGCACCGGAACGCGCATGCCGATACGCGCCTTGTCGACCGCCGGCCCGAAGGTCGAGCCGGAGAACAGGATGCCGTCAGCGCCACTCAGCTCGCAATGGCGCAGCAGGCTCGTGACGCGATCATAGATCGCGGGCGCCAGCGTGCCGTCTTGCGGGATGTCGGTGTAGAGCGACTCGTCGAGTACGTTGATCGTCTGCGCCTGCGGCCACAGCGTCTTGAACGCCTCGTCGATCGGCGCCATCGCCAGCGGGGTCGGGTGAACGAGGAAGACGCGCTTGGGCATCAACGAACGCTCTACGGCTTCGCCAGCGCTTCGACCAGCGGCCGCACGTCGGAGCACGCTTCGATGTCCCAGACCTGCGCCATCAGTTGCTTCGCCTTGCTCTCACCGTGTATTGGGGCGACCAGCTCCAGGAACTTGCCCTTGAGCCCGTCGTCATCGAACGGCACCAGTCGCGAGCCGAGCGCCTCGTCGGCCTGCCGGGTGAACTTGCCGCGTGCCGTGGTCACCGTCACGCGTGCCGGCCGCAGTCGCGGATAGAGCCGGTCGATCTCCGTGGGCGCCGAGATCTCCATCAGGCTCGCGAGCGCCGCGATCGACGGATCACGGCGAACGCTCTCCTCGAAATACGGGAACCGGATGGCGCGGAACTTGAGCGCAAGCGCCATCAGATAGCGGAAGCTCAGCTGCGAGCTGGCGAAGTCATCCCACCCGGTCGCCGCATGCTCCGCCGCGATGCGATAGGTCTCGACCGCGATGTGCTTCACCTCGTCAGTCGCGATGCCCTCGTCCGTGAGCAGCGCAATCAGCGCCTCGGTGGCCGGCTGGATATGGCGGCAGCACGGGTTGGGCTTGATGTAGCAGTCGGTCATGCCGAACGGTCCCTCCGGCGGCAAGGTAATTGGCCGTGCCTCATCGGGTCGCGCATACGCGAACGCCTGCATGAAGCCGTCGCGCGCTTCGATCACGCTGGGCGGACCTTCAACTCCTTGCTCGGCGAGCAGGGCTGCTTGCACACCCTCGCGCGCGGCGTGACCGGCATGCAGGCGCTTGATGTCGGCGCCGCCGTTGACGAAGGCGAACAGGCCGGCGGAGCTTGACGCCGCGATTCCCAACGCGTTCGCAAGCGCGCGCCCGGAGAGCCCGCGCAGCTTGCCGGTCGTCATCGCGGCTCCGAACACCGACACCGCGCCGGTCGGATGGAACCCACGATGGCGCAGCGCCGGGTGGCAGGCGCGGCCGATCGCCGTGACGGTCTCGTAGCCGGCGACCACCGCCTCAATCAGGTCGCGGCCGCTCGCGCCTTTGTTGTAGCCGACCGCCAGCGCCGACGGGATGACAGTGCAGCCGGGATGCACCGAACCCTTGGTGTAGCCATCATCGAGCTCGATGCCATGTGCGGCCGTGCCGCCCAGGAACGCCGCGTCGATGAGGTCGGCGCGCCGGGCGCGGCCTGGCACCGGCACGCTGCCGGCCGGCCGCACACTCGCGAGCACCGCCTCAGCGCGGGTCGCGACCTCGCCACCGGCGCCCGCGATCATCACGCCAACCGTGTCGAACAAATGCCGGCGCGCATAGTGGCGGACTTCGTCGCTCAGCGCCCCATAGCGCAGCGCGCTGACAAAGCCCGTAATCGCCTCGGTGGCCCCGGCGGCGGGGTGGCGGACATGAAGCGCTTCGGCATGGGACATCGGGCACCTCTTGCAAATTGTGTCCGCAACCTAGCGCAGCAGAGGCGCGCTGTCGTCAGGGGTGGGAGGGAGCCGCCCGAGCCGCACCACCGCGTCGACTGCCACCACACCCTCGCCATCCGGGCGCACGATCAGCGGGTTGATCTCGGCCTCGATGATCGAGGGGTCGTCGGCGAGCCGCGAGAGCGTAACGATTGCCTGTGCGAGCGCGTCGAGATCGCCCGCGGGCTTGCCGCGAAGGCCCTTGAGCGTCGCCAGGCCACGCAGCTCAGCGATCATCTCGCACGCAGTCTCGAGATCAACCGGTGCAAGCCGCAGACTGCGGTCGCGATGGATCTCGGTGAAGATGCCGCCCATCGCCACCATGAGGAGCGGCCCCACATCGGGATCGACCCGATAGCCGATCAGCACCTCGCCGACGCCGCTGATCATCGGTTGCACCAGCACGCGCGCGATGTCGTGGTCATGCGCCGCGACATTCGCGCGAATGCGCTGACAGGCGGCGACAAGCGCGGCGCCATCCGCGACGTTGAGCGCAACGCCACCGGCATCGCTCTTGTGCGCGAGTTGAGCCGAGAGCGCCTTGACGACGACCGGATAGGCAAAGGGCAGGGCGGGAGCGGCGGTGAGATCGGCATCGAGCGTGAGCGAGGGCGCGCAGGTGAGGCCGCGTTTGCCGAGCAGTTCGTAGGCTTCAAGTTCGTCGATGAGACGCGCGCTTACTTCACTGGTGCTGGAGGGCACTGCGGTTGCGGCGAACTCGGCCTGCTCCCTCTCCCGCTCGCGGGGGAGGGGTGGGGAGGGGGCAAATGGAGAATTCGGTGCTTGCTGGCCCCCTCCCTGTCCCTCCCCCGCGAGCGGGAGAGGGGACGATGTGGCGCGGCCCGTCGCAACGCCGGTCGAGAGATCGCGTTGAGGCGGAGGCGCCACTGGTTTGCGCCGCCGCAGCGCTGCTGCGATCGCGTCCGCGCAGGCTTCCGGCGTATGAAAGTTCGGCACACCAGCACGGCTGAGCATCGCGAGCGTCTCCGGCGCCTCGGGCACCAAATAGGCCGCGATCGGCTTGCCGGCGCTCGCGCTGTCGACGATCGGCCGCACCGCAAGCTCGGGGTAGAAGCGCGCCGAGGAGCCGACCACGCACAGAATGAGATCGAACTCGGGCGCGGTGGTGAGAATGTCGAGCGCGGCCTTCATCACGTCGTAGCGCGTTCCGGTGAGCGTGAGATCGACCAGACGCGCCGGCTTGATGTCGATGCCGGCAGCCTTAAGGCGCGCGAGCGTGTCGGCGGATGGCTGCGTGATCGTGATGCCGCGCATCGCAAGCGGATCGATCGCGGTGGTGGCGCCGCCGCCGGTCGTGGTCACCACGCCGACCGCCATGCGGCGCGTCGCATTTGCGGCCGGCATGCGTTGCAACAGGGGCAGGCCTTCAAGCAGGCCCTCGAGCGTTTCGGCGCGCGCGATGCCGCAGGCGGCGAGAAACGCGTCCGCGATATCGTCCTCGCCGGCGAGCGCGCCGGTGTGGGTGACAGCGAGCTCGCGCGCCGCCGCCGAGCGGCCGAGCTTGTAGGCGAGGATCGGCTTGCCGCGCTCCGACGCCGCCATTGCAAAGCGCCGCAGCGCCGCGGTGTTGCGCATGGTTTCGAGAAACAGCATGTAGCCATCGATGTCGGGATCATCGAGCGTGAGCGCGCAGATCTCGCCCAGCGACAAATCGACCTCGTTGCCGACCGAGACAAGACCCGCAAAGCCGATGCCGCGCGCCTTGCCACGTGAGAGCAGCGCCCCGATCATGCTGCCGGAATGGGACGCAGCAAAGATCCGACCGGCGGGAAGCTCGGCCTCGTCGAAGGCCGCGTTGGCGGTGATCAGCGCCTTCGAGCGCAGATCGACCACGCCGAGGCTCGAGGGGCCCACCACGCGAATGCCGGTCTCGGCGCAGATCGCGCGCAGCTTCGCGACGCGCGCGTCGCCTTGCGGGCCGGCCTCGGCGAAACCATCAGCCAATAACGTGGCGACCTTGACGCCGAGGCGGCCGGCCTCCGCGACGGCTTCCACCGAAGGGTCGGTCGGCGCCACCACATAGACATGCTCGGGCACTTCCGGCAGTGCGGCGAGTGATGGCCAGGCGCGCTCGCCCAGCACCGTGCCGCGTGCCGGGTTGATCGGATAGAGCCGGCCCGCATAGCCGGCCTGGCGCAGATATTTCAGCGGCCGGCCGGCGGTCTTGCCGGCGTCGTTCGACTGCCCCACGATCGCAACCGAGCGCGGTGCGAGCAGCGCCTGCCGCAACGTTGACTTATCGATTTCGGAACGCGCGTGCCGCGAGTTCTCCCTCTCCCCAGAGGGGAGAGGGCCGGGGTGAGGGGGTTCGGATTTCGACATGGCAGTACCCCCTCACCCCACCCCTCTCCCCGTTGGGGCTACGGGATTCACACATCGTGTTGAGCCCTGGCAAGCGCGTAACCGACGGCC
>Ga0209488_10001255_pt1 | contig 21807 bp, 19 predicted proteins | sample Rivendell_Oct201_8_FD_188349 | JGI IMG/M metagenome (GOLD analysis project Ga0209488, IMG submission 188349) | Vadose zone soil microbial communities from the Eel River Critical Zone Observatory, Northern California, USA -... | ecosystem: Environmental > Terrestrial > Soil > Vadose zone >...
CAGCGAAGACAGCCGCGTGCCGATGGCGCGATGCGTGTTGCGGATGCTGTAGGTGAGCTGCATCTTCTCGCCGACTTCGAACAGCGCCTTCGCGTCCTTGATCATCTGCGCGTCGAGCGTGTCCGGCACCTCGTTGCGGCCCTCGAGCGTGCAGTAGCGCGGATACTCGCCGGGATCGGCCTGCGCCAGGATCGGGTTCAAATCGAGGTCGTCGAGATGGCGGCTGCCGCGATTGACCTGCGCCAGGAGATCGGTGCGGCCGATCACCTCGTTGAGCGACTTGGCGCCCAGCGAGGCCAGGGTCTCGCGCACTTCCTCGGCGACGAAGCTGAAGAGGTTCACCACCTTCTCCGGCGTGCCCGTGAATTTCTCGCGCAGCTTCGCATCCTGCGTGCAGATGCCGACCGGGCAGGTGTTGCTGTGGCACTGCCGCACCAGGATGCAGCCCATGGCGACGAGCGAAGCGGTGCCGAGCCCGTATTCCTCGGCGCCGAGGATGGCAGCGATGACAACGTCGCGCCCGGTCTTGATGCCGCCATCGACGCGCAGGCGGATGCGGTGCCTGAGCCGGTTGAGCACCAGCACCTGATGCACCTCGGAGAGCCCCATCTCCCAGGGCACGCCGGCATGCTTGATCGAGGATTGCGGGCTGGCGCCGGTGCCGCCGCTGTGGCCGGAGATCAGGATCACGTCGGCCTTGGCCTTGGCGACGCCGGCGGCGACGGTGCCGATGCCGGAGCGCGCCACCAGCTTGACGCAGACCTTGGCGTCGGGGTTGATCTGCTTCAGATCGTAGATGAGCTGCGCCAGATCCTCGATCGAGTAGATGTCGTGGTGCGGCGGCGGCGAGACGAGCGATACGCCCGGCGTCGAGTGGCGCAGCCGCGCGAGCATCTCTGTAATCTTGAAGCCCGGCAGCTGGCCGCCCTCGCCGGGCTTGGCGCCCTGCGCGATTTTGATCTCGATCTCGCGGCAGTTGTTGAGATATTCGGCGGTGACGCCGAAACGGCCCGAGGCGATCTGCTTGATGGCGGAAGACGCGTTGTCGCCGTTGGCCCGCGGCTTGGCGCGTGCGGAGTCCTCGCCGCCCTCGCCGCTGTCCGATTTGGCGCCGATCCGGTTCATGGCGATCGACAAGGTCTCGTGCGCCTCGGGCCCGAGCGCACCCAGCGAGATGCCCGGCGCCACGAGACGCTTGCGGATCTCGGTGATCGACTCGACTTCGTCGACGGAGACCGCCGGCCGCTTCGGCTTGAAATCCAGCAGATCGCGCAAATGGATCGGCGGCAGCTTGCGCAAGCCCTCGCTGTAGCGGCGATAGGCGCCGTAGGAATCGGTCGCGACCGCATTCTGGAGCGTATGCACGAGGCTGCCTTCGAAGGCATGCAGCTCGCCGCCGCGGCGAAAGCGATAGAAGCCGCCCACCGGGAGCGCGATGACATCCTCGGCATAGCCGCGGCCATGCATCTCCAGCGACTTGAGCTGAATGCCCGCAAGCCCGATGCCGGAGATGCGCGAGGTCATGCCCGGGAAGAACTCGGCGACCAGCGTGCGCGACAGGCCGACCGCCTCGAAATTGTAGGCGCCGCGATAGGAGGAGACCACGGAGATGCCCATCTTCGACATGATCTTGAGCAGGCCCTCGTTGACCGCGCTCTTGTAGCGCGCGATCGCGGCCTCGAAGCCGGCGCCGCCCGGGAAGAGGCCGCGGCGGTGGCGGTCGGCGATGGTCTCCTGCGCCAGATAGGCGTTGACGGTGGTCGCGCCGACGCCGATCAGCACGGCGAAGTAGTGCACGTCGAGACATTCGCCCGAGCGCACATTGAGCGAGGTGAAGGTGCGCAGCTGCTGCCGCACCAGATGCGCGTGCACCGCACCCGTGGCTAATATCATCGGGATCGCCGCGCGATCCTTCGACACGGCGGCGTCGGAAAGGATCACATGCGTGCAGCCGCCGCGGACCGCGTCCTCGGCCTGCTGCTGGATGCGGTGGATCGCCGCGCGCAGGGCACCGTCGCCGCCCGCCGCATCGAGCGTGCAGTCGATCTCGACCGCCGTCTCGCCCATATAGTCGCGCATCGCCGCGAACTCGGCGTTCGACAGCACCGGCGTGTCGAGCTGCAGCAGGCGGCACTGGCTCGGATCCTCGTCGAGGATGTTGCCGAGATTGCCGAGCCGCGTCTTCAAGCTCATCACCCGCTTCTCGCGCAAGCTGTCGATCGGCGGGTTGGTGACCTGGCTGAAATTCTGCCGGAAGAAATGGTGCAGGCCGCGGTAATGCTCCGAGAGCACGGCCAAGGGCGTGTCGTCGCCCATCGAGCCGACCGCTTCCTTGCCGTCCTCGGCCATCGGCTGGAGGATCAGCTCGAGGTCTTCGAGGCTCCAGCCGAAGGCGACCTGGCGGCGGCGCAGCTCGTCGCGCGCCAGCCCCGCCGTCTCGCCGCGCGCCGGCTTGATCAGACTGTCGAGCGCGGTGATGTTCTCGACCCAGGCCGAGTAGGGCCGCTTCGCCGCCAGCTGATCCTTGATCTCGCGATCGCGATAGAGGCGTCCGGTGGCGAGGTCGACCCCGATCATCTGTCCCGGACCGAGACGCCCCTTCTCGACGATCTCGGTCTCGTCGAGCCGCACCATGCCCGCCTCGGAGCCGGCGACGATGAGGCCGCCGGCGGTGACGGCGTAGCGCATGGGGCGCAGCCCGTTGCGGTCCATGCCGCCGAGCACCCAGCGCCCGTCGGTCATGGCGAGCGCGGCGGGCCCGTCCCACGGCTCCATCACCGAATTGCAGTAGCTGTAGAGGTCGCGATGCGCCTGCGGCAGGATGCGGCCTTCCGATACCGCTTCCGGCACCATCAGCGTCTTCACCATCGGCAGCGCGCGTCCGCCGCGCGCCAACAACTCGAACACCGCGTCGAGCGCCGCCGAATCCGAGCCGCCGACCTGGATCACCGGCTTGATGTCGTCGATGTGGTCGCCGAAGGCGACGCTGGCGAGGCGCGTCTCGTGGCTCTTCATCCAGTTGACGTTGCCGCGCAGCGTATTGATCTCGCCATTATGCGCGAGGATGCGGAAGGGCTGCGCCAAGGGCCAGGTCGGGAAGGTGTTGGTCGAGTAGCGCTGGTGATAGATCGCGAAGCGCGACACGAAGCGCTGGTCGAGCAGATCCGGATAAAAGGAGGTGAGCTGCTCCGCCAGGAACATGCCCTTGTAGATGATCGAGCGACAGGACAGCGAGCAGATGTAGAAATCCTTCACCTGGTCGGCGATGACGCGCTTCTCGATGCGCCGGCGGATGATGTAGAGGTCGAGCTCGAAGCGCTCGACCTCCGCGCCGCGCGTGTTGGCCACCATGATCTGCTCGATCTCGGGCCGCGTCGCGTTGGCCTTCTCGCCGATGACGTCGATGTTGACGGGCACCTGGCGCCAGCCATAGATGGCGTAGCCGAAATTGAGGATCTCGGCCTCGACGATGGAGCGGCAGCGCTCCTGGCCGTCGAGGTCGGTGCGCGGCAGGAACACCGTGCCGACCGCCAGATGCCCGGCTCCCGGCTCATGGCCGGTGTGGCGCACATGCTCGCGGAAGAAATCCTGGGGGATCTCGACATGGATGCCGGCGCCGTCGCCGGTCTTGCCGTCGGCATCGACCGCGCCCCTGTGCCACACCGCTTTCAGCGCATCGATGCCGGCCTGCACCACTTCGCGGCGCGGCTTGCCGTCGAGCGTGGCGACGAAGCCGACGCCGCAGGAATCATGCTCCTCGGCGGGATCATAGAGTCCCGCGGCGGCGAGATGCGCGGCGTTCCGGCGGAAATCTTCGGCGAAACCCATGCTCACTCCGCTGCGACCGCTGAGGCGGCCGCCGTCTTCGCCTGCACATGGCGATGCATCTGCTCGGCGGCGTCGCGGCCGTCGCGGATGCCCCAGACGACGAGCGAGGCGCCGCGCACGATGTCGCCGGCGGCGAAGACGCCGTCGAGCGAGGTCATCATGCTGCGGAAATCGATCTTGAGCGTGCCCCAGCGCGTCACGGAGAGTTCCGGCGCGCCGAACAGCACCGGTACATCCTCGGGATCGAATCCCAGCGCCATGATGACGAGATCGGCGGGCAGATCGAAATGGCTGCCCGGCAGCGGTTGCGGCACTTGACGACCGCTGGCATCGGCGACGCCCAGATGCACGCGGTGGGCGCGCACCTGACGCACCACGCCCTCGCCCATCAGCGCCTCGGGCGCGGCGAGCCAGACGAATTCGACGCCTTCTTCCTCGGCGTGCTTCACTTCGCGCTGCGAGCCCGGCATGTTCTTGCGGTCGCGTCGATAGAGGCAGCGCACCGAGAGCGCGCCCTGGCGCACCGCCGTGCGCACGCAATCCATCGCCGTGTCGCCGCCGCCGACCACCACGATATGCTTGCCGGCCGCGTCGAGCGCGCCGCTGTCGAAAGCCGGGACCGCGTCGCCGAGCCCCTTGCGGTTGGACGCGGTCAGATAATCGAGCGCCGCCACGACATTGGCGAGGCCGATGCCGGGACAGGCCATGTCGCGCGCCTTGTAGACGCCTGACGCGATGAGGATCGCATCGTGGCGCTGGCGCAGCGCCGCCAGGCTCGAATCCCGCCCGATCTCGAAATTGAGATGGAAGGTGATGCCGCCCAGCGCCAGCAGCTCATGGCGGCGCGCAATCACCTGCTTTTCGAGCTTGAAATTGGGGATGCCGTAGACGAGGAGCCCGCCGACGCGGTCGTAGCGGTCGTAGACATGCACCTGATAGCCCTTGCGCCGCAACTGCTCGGCGGCGGCAAGGCCGGCCGGGCCGGCGCCGATGATGCCGATGGACTGATCGAGCTCGCGCAGCGGCTTCGGCGGCTTGACCCAGCCCTTCGCGAAGGCGGTCTCGGTGATGTATTTCTCGACCGAGCCGATGGTCACGGAATCGAAGCCCTTCTCGATGACGCAATTGCCCTCGCAGAGGCGGTCCTGCGGGCAGATGCGGCCGCACACTTCGGGCATGTTGTTGGTGGCGGCGGCGACCTCGTAGGCCTCCTCGAGCCGGCCCTCGGCGGTGAGCATCAGCCAGTCCGGGATGTTGTTTCCGAGCGGGCAATGGATCTGGCAATAGGGGATGCCGCATTGCGAGCATCGGCCCGCCTGCTGCTTGGCGCGCTCCGCGTCGAACTCGCCGTAGATTTCCCCGAAATCGTGCCGGCGCTCGGCCGCGCCGCGCTTCGCCGGCATGGCCTTCTCCACCGAGACGAATTTCAACAGCCGCTGCGCCACTGATGCACCTGTCGACCCAACCCGTCCGCGCCGCTGGCGGGCCGGGTCGGTCATGTTGTTGCTCCGGAGAGGTCTATTTGAGCACAAAACACGTTTAGGTCAATACATTTTACCTTTCAATGCCCGCAAAAGCGATTTCCGGCGCTTGCCGGCGACTAGAGCAGGATACCGAGCCATAACGGTACCATTCTGGTACTAACGCGCTGTTCCGCGGTTCGTCGCCCGTATCCTACCGAACTTCCCACGCAGCCCCCTCACCCTCCCGTTGCTGCGCAACGGGTCCCTCCCTCTCCCGCGAGGGGAGAGGGAAGACGCGGCGCTTCTTCTCCCTCTCCCCTCGCGGGAGAGGGAGGGGCCCGCGTAGCGGGAGGGTGAGGGGGCTGATCGCTCCCGCGCACGCCGCGCCCGGGGCCGATCTCAGCTTTCCGAAGGGCCGTTGAGAATCGTCCGCGTGTCGGCATAGCGACCGCCCCGGCGGTAGGCTTCGAGATAGGTGGGCAGGACGAGCTCCACCGCCGTGGGCGTGATGCCGAGATCGCCGAGACCGGGCGAACCCGGTGCCACGACATTGTCGCGCTCGAGCAGCTTGACCTGATCGCGGGTAAGGATGGCGCCCGGCAGCCGCTCAAGGAAGAACGCCTCAAAGCGGGCGAGCGCGAAGGGGATATTGATGAGCGCCCGCCGCCGTCGGATCTCGCGCAGCATCAGCTCCATCAATTCCCTGAAGGTATAGATGCGCGGCCCGCCGAGCTGGTAGATGCGGCCGGGCGCCTCGGGCCGATCGAGCGCCGCCACCGCCGCGTCGGCGACATCGCCGACATAGACCGGCTGGAAGCGGGTCATGCCGCCGCCGATGAGCGGCAGCGCCGGCAAATAGAGGGCGAGCACGGCGAAGCGGTTGAAGAAACTGTCTTCCGGCCCGAACACGATCGAGGGCCGCAGGATCGTGGCGCCCGGAAAGCCGGCGCGCACGGCGGCCTCGCCCTCGGCCTTGGAGCGGGCATAGGCCGAAGGTGAATCGACGTCGGCGCCCAGCGCCGAGATGTGGACGAAGCGCTTGACGCCCGCCGCTTGGGCGAGCCGCGCCAGCAGCGCCGGGCCCTGGACGTGGACGGCGTCGAAGGTCTGGCGGCCGCGCTCGTAGAGAATGCCGACGCTGCAAATCACGGCATCGGCGCCGGCAACCGCCGCCGCCAGGCGCGCCTCATCACCGAGGCCGGCATCGATGAGCGCAATCTGGCCGACATCGCCCTGCGGGCGCAGGAACCCGGCATCGCCGGCATGGCGGCTTACCACCGCCACGACCAACCCCTTGGCCGCCAGCCGCTGGACGATGTAGCGGCCGATGAAGCCCGAGCCGCCGAGGACGGTAGCGCGCCCTAATTGCATGACCCGCCTTCTCCCGCAGATCCGATGGCGCCGCGCAAGCCCGTCATTGCGAGCGCAGCGAAGCCATCTCCCGCCGGCTGCGACGCGCCACCTGCGCGAGATTGCCGCGGCTCCCTGCGGGCGCCTCGCAATGACCGGTCCCTCTATACATCAGCGCCCGGCACGAGGCGAGGGGCGCCGCGGAAAAGCCGCGGCTTTTGCCGGCGCCCCCTGGGTGAAAAGATTGACATCCCGGCCCCCCTTCCCTAATCAAAGGCCGGCCTGCCCAGGTGGCGGAATTGGTAGACGCGCTAGATTCAGGTTCTAGTGGCCGAAAGGTCGTGGAAGTTCGAGTCTTCTCCTGGGCACCAGATCGTTCCGAGCGTCGCGGCCCGACGGCGTCAGCGGGTGATGGCCCCCAGGTAAGCATTGAGCATCCACCTTCATCGCGGTGATCTACCTGCCGACCTCGATCTCGGCGCCAATGTCGCAATCGACTCCGAGACCATGGGGCTCGACCCGCACCGCGACAGGCTGTGCCTGGTGCAGCTCTCCGCCGGCGACGGCGTCTCGCACCTCGTGCAGTTCGCCGCGGGATCCTTCCACGCGCCGCGCCTCGAGGCGCTGCTGGCCGACCCAAGCACCTTGAAGATCTTCCATTTCGCGCGCTTCGACGTCGCCGTGCTGCAGCATTACCTCGGCGTGCTGCCGCGGCCAATCTACTGCACCAAGATCGCATCGCGGCTGGTGCGCACCTTCACCGACCGCCACGGGCTCAAGGATCTGTGCCGCGACCTGCTGGGCATCGAGCTCTCGAAGCAGCAGCAATCCTCGGATTGGGGTGCTCCCGAGCTCACCGACGAGCAGCTGCGCTATGCCGCGTCGGACGTGCTCCACCTCCACGCGCTCAAAGCGAAGCTCGACGCCATGCTGGCGCGCGAGGGGCGCCAAATGCTGGCGCAGGCCTGCTTCGATTTCCTGCCGACGCGGGCGCAGCTCGATCTCGGCGGCTGGGGCGTCGAGGACATCTTCGCGCACTGACGCGCCCGGTTCGGCCGTTTCATTGACTTTTAGGGATGCGTCGTCATATTTGGCGGCATGTCGACGCGGCGTCGCCGCGTTTCCGCGGCCGCCGCGGCGTTTCGCCGCTGTCGGTGAGCCAATGCCGCCGGAGGATCGCGACTGGCTTTTGACCCGCTCATCATGACTAGCGCTCCGGACATCGAGGCCGCGCGCCGTGTGTTGCGCACCGAGATCGCCGGCCTCGAGGCGCTCGTCGCCGATCTCAACGGCAGCTTCAGCGCCGCGGTCGACCGCTTGTCGCAGGTGCGCGGTCGCGTCGCGGTCACCGGCATGGGCAAGAGCGGCCATATCGCGCGCAAGATTGCCTCCACCTTCTCCTCGACCGGCACGCCCGCACAGTTCGTCCACCCCGCCGAGGCGAGCCACGGCGATCTCGGGATGATCGCCGAAGGCGACGCCGTGCTGGCGCTCTCGAACTCCGGCGATACCGCCGAGCTGGCCGATATCGTCGCCTACACGCGGCGCTTCCGCATCCCCCTGTTGGCCATGACTCGCCGCGACGGCAGCACGCTGGCCGAAGCCGCTGACGTCACCCTGCTGCTGCCGGCCACCGCCGAGGCCTGCCCGATGGGGCTGGCGCCGACCACCTCGACGACGATGATGATCGCCCTGGGCGACGCGCTGGCGGTGGCGCTGCTCGAGCGCAAGGGCTTCTCGGCCGGCGATTTCCAAGTGTTTCATCCCGGCGGGCAACTGGGCCAGAAGCTGCTGCGCGTCGCCGACATCATGCATGATGGCGACGCCGTCCCGCTCGTCGACCGGACCACGGCCATGGCCGAGGCCATCCTGGTGATGACCACGAAGAGCTTCGGCTGCGTCGGCGTCACCGACGAAGCGGGTCAGCTCGTCGGCATCGTCACCGATGGCGATTTGCGCCGCCACATGGGCGACGACCTGCTGCGCTTGCGGGTCGACAAAGTCATGAGCGGGCGACCCAGGACGATCCGACCGCAGGCGCTTGCCGCCGAGGCGCTGGGTCTGATGAACGCGGCGGCGATCACCAGCCTCTTTGCCGTCGACGAGAAGCGCCGGCCGCTCGGCATCCTGCATATCCACGATTGCCTGCGCGCGGGCATCGCGTGACGATGCCGCCGGATACCGCCGTATCCGCTGCAGCCGGCAACGAGGCGCGACCGCGGCCGCGGCCCAGCCTCAGCCCCGGCTACAGCCGTTTCGTCGGCCTGGCGAAGCGCATATTGCCGGCCATTGCGCTCGTGCTGCTGCTTCTCGTCGCGGCATGGCCACGGCTGCAGGACGCGCTCGAGCGCGTCCATTTTGCCGCGCCGCGGCTTGATTTGCGCGAGGCGCAGGATGTGCGCATGGTGCAGGCGCGCTACAGCGGCCTCGACCGGCAGCACCGGCCCTTCACCATCACCGCCAATGTGGCGCGGCAGAACCCCAGCGCCAACGACATCGTCGCGCTCGAGCAGCCCAAGGGCGACATGACCACGACCAGCGGCAGCGCCATTGAGATCACTGCGCGCACGGGCGTCTACCAGCCCCAGGCGCAGCTGCTCGACCTCTTCGGCGACGTCCGCCTGCTGCAGGACAAGGGCAACGAGTTCCGCACCGGCAGCGCGCATGTCGACATGGCCAACGGCACGGCGGAAGGGCGCGAGCCGATCGAGGGACAGGGCCCCTTCGGCCACGCCAGCGGGCAGGGCTTCCGCATCCTCGACCGCGGCGACGTGATCATCTTCACCGGGCAGTCGCATCTCGAGCTCGTGCCGCACGAGAGGAAGGCGCTGAAGTGAGGATTGTTGGCCGCGGCGCAGCCCTTTTCGCCCTGGCCGCCGGCCTCGTCTTCGCTCCCGTGCCGGCGCGGGCGCAGAATTTCGGGCTCGGCCTCACCGCCCAGGACAGCAACAAGCCGATCAGCATCGAGGCCGACCAGGGCATCGAGTGGCAGCAGAACAACCACGTCTACATCGCGCGCGGCCATGCCAAGGCGACGCGCGGTCAGGCGACGGTCTTCGGCGACACTTTGATCGCGTATTACCGGCTGGTGGCCCGTCCCGGCGCGGGTACCAGCGCCGCGGCGCCGGAGCACAAGGCGTCTCCCGGCTCCGGCGACGCCATCGGCGGCAATTCCACCGAGATCTATCGCCTCGAGGCGACCGGGAATGTGCGCATCGCCACCGAGACGCAGACGGTCTATGGCGATCATGCCGTCTATGATGTCGATCGGACATTGCTGGTGGTGACGGGCAAGAACCTCCGGCTCGAGACGCCGCGCGACACGCTGACGGCTCGCGACAGCCTCGAATGGTACGACGACAAGCAGCTCGCCGTGGCGCGCGGCGACGCCGTAGCGATCCGCGAGGGCAAGCGCTTGCGCGGCGACGTGCTCACCGCCGCGGTCACGCGGACGCCCAACGAGGCCTCGCATATCAGCCGCGTCGACGCGCAAGGCAACGTGTTGGTGTCGTCGCAAGATCAGATCGCTCGCGGCGATGCCGGCGTGTATAATGTCGAGACCGGCATTGCCACGCTCACCGGGCGCGTGACGCTCACCCGGGCCGAGAACGAGCTGAGAGGACAGTATGCGGTGGTCGATCTCAACAACAACGTCAGTCACCTCTTGAGCGCGCCACCGACCACCCGGCTCACCGAAGGAAGGCCCGCACGGGTACAGGGGCTGCTGGTGCCGCGGCAAAAGCCCGCCGCGCCCGCACAATGACAGCGGTGACGCGGTGACGCCTGAAGCCGGCGAGCCGCTCCGCGCCGGGCCGCGGCTCGTGACCGACAATCGCGGCCTCGTCGCCGCCAATGTCGGCAAGAGCTTCCGCAAGCGCCCGGTGCTGCGCGACGTCAATGTCGGCGTGCAGCGCGGCGAAGCGGTGGGGCTGCTCGGTCCCAACGGCGCCGGCAAGACGACCTGCTTCTACATCATCACCGGCCTCATCGCGCCCGATGTCGGCACGATCAGCCTCGACGGCCAGGACATCACGGACTTGCCGATGTACCGCCGCGCCCGCCTCGGCATCGGCTACTTGCCGCAGGAGGCGTCGATCTTCCGCGGCCTCACCGTCGAGCAGAACATCCGCGCCGTGCTCGAAGTGGCCGAGCCGGAAGCCGAGGTGCGCGAGGGGATCATCGACGAGCTGCTCGCGGAGTTCTCCATCACCCACCTGCGCCGCGCGCCGGCGCTGGCGCTCTCCGGCGGCGAGCGGCGTCGCGTCGAGATCGCGCGCGCGCTCGCGACGCAGCCGCATTTCATCCTGCTCGACGAGCCGCTCGCCGGCATCGACCCGATCGCCGTGAGCGACATCCGCGATCTCGTCGCCCACCTCAAGGATCGCGGCATCGGCGTGCTGATCACCGACCACAATGTGCGCGAGACCCTCGATATCGTCGATCGCGCCTACATCCTTCATGAGGGGCGCGTGCTCATGGAAGGCACGCCGCCGGAGATCGTCTCCGACGTCGATGTGCGCCGCGTCTATCTCGGCGAGAAGTTCAGCCTCTAACCCGGCCGGCGGGTCACCGCGGCAATCGCAAATAATCGTTGAAATGCAGCGGGTTCTCGAAGTCGCGCGGGCCCGCTTTACGGTCCCTCAACGACTTGGCCCGATAATTGCATTTATGACTGGCTTCGGGCTATAAGCGTCGACATGGCGCTCACGCAAAGGCTCGACCTCAGGCAGACCCAGGCGCTCGTCATGACGCCGCAGCTGCAGCAGGCGATCAAGCTGCTGCAGCTCTCCAATTTGGAATTGTCCGCCTTCATCGAGACCGAGATCGAGCAGAACCCGCTCCTCGAGCGCGACGACACCCCTGCGGATGGCGCGGCGCAGACGCCCGCGAGCGAAGATCAAGCGGCGCCGGCAACGGATGAGGAGGATGTCGACCGCTGGCGCGAAACCGCCGGCGAGGAGGGCGAGGGCAACCTCGACCTCGCCGGCGATCCGGCGGCGTGGCGCACGCCCGGTGCGGCCGCGCCCGGCGGCGGCGACCTGCCCGGCCTCGACCAGACGCTGAGCCGACCGCTCACCTTGCGCGAGCATCTCCTGGCACAGCTGTCGGTCGACATCGCCGAGCCGGTCGAGCGCATCATCGGCACGCATCTTGTCGACATGACCGACGATGCCGGATACCTGCGGGGCGATCTCGCCGATGTCGCCGACCGCCTCGACTGCGACGCGGCGCGCGTCGAGGCGACGCTCGCCAAGCTGCAGCGCTTCGATCCGCCCGGCGTGTTCGCGCGCGATCTCGCCGAGTGCCTGACCCTGCAGCTCAAGGACCGCAACCGCTTCGATCCGGCGATGCAGGCGCTGCTCGCCAACCTGCCGCTGCTCGCCGGGCGCGACGCCCCGGCGCTGATGCATCTGTGCGGCGTCGATGCCGAGGACCTCGCCGAGATGGTAGCCGAGCTGCGGGCGCTCAATCCCAAGCCGGGGCTCGCCTTCGATACGACCAGCATTCAGTCCATCGTGCCCGATGTGCTGGTACGGCTGCAGGGTGCGAGCTGGATAGTCGAACTCAACAACGACACGCTGCCACGGGTACTCGTCAACAACCGCTACTATGCCGAAGTCAGCGGCGCGGCGCACAGCAAGGCCGAGCGCGACTATCTCGTCGATCGCTACCAGCAGGCCAACTGGCTTGCCAAGGCGCTCCACCAGCGCGCCACCACCATCCTCAAGGTCGCCACCGAAATCGTGCGGCAGCAGGAGGGGTTCTTCCGCCACGGCGTCCGCCATCTGCGACCGCTGGTGCTGCGCGACATCGCCGAGGCGATTGGCATGCACGAGAGCACGGTGAGCCGAGTGACCTCGGGCAAGTACATGGCGACCCCGCGCGGCATCTACGAGCTCAAGTACTTCTTCACCGCGGCGATCGCCGCCGCCGGCGGCGGCGCGGCGCTGTCGGCCGAGGCAGTGCGCTTCCGCATCAAGGCGCTGATCGAGGCCGAGGCCGACGAGGTGCTGTCGGATGACCGCGTCGTCGAGATCCTGCTCGCCGAGGGCATCGATATCGCGCGCCGGACGGTCGCCAAATACCGTGAGGCCATGCGCATTCCCTCTTCGGTGCAGCGCCGTCGCGACCGCGCCCTGCCGTTGTGACAAGAGGGCACGGGCCGGGGGCGGCCCCTTGACTTCGGGGGACCGCGCGGTTCATAAGAGCCCCCTGCTCGGAGGGAGGTTCCCAGTGCTGTCCATCAGCCGAACCCGCACCGTGCCGACCCGATAGCGCAATGCAGGTTTTGGTCACGGGCAAGCAGATCGATGTCGGAGATTCCCTTCGCGGGCATGTCGCGGCGACGACCACGGCAATCGTCGAGCGCTATTTCGACAGGGCCATCGAAGCGCATGTCGTGTTCTGCCGCGAGCGGCATCTGATCCTGTCGGACATATCGGTGCATGCAGGGCGCGGGCTGCTGGTGCAGTGCCACGGTGAATCGAGCGATGCCTATGTCGCCTTCGACAGCGCGGTCGAGCGGCTGGACAAACAGCTGCGGCGCTACAAGCGGCGCCTGCGCAATCATCACAAGCCGGCCAAGGACGCCAGCGACGCGCAAGCCGCCATCGATTATGTGCTGGCGCCCGTCCCGGATGAGGAGGCCAAAACTCCCGCCGGCGACGACGACCAGCCGCTGGTCATCGCCGAGATGCGCACGAGCATCCCCCAGCTCAGCGTCAGCGAGGCGGTCATGCGCCTCGATCTCGCCGACCTGCCGGCGTTAATGTTTCGTAACAGTGCACATGGCAATCTCAGCCTGGTCTATCGTCGGCGCGACGGCAATGTCGGCTGGGTCGACCCCGATCTCTCCGCGCAGAGCCGACGCGCCGCCAACAAGGGTTCCTGATGGAAATCGCCGATCTGGTGACGCCGGCGAGCGTCATCGCCAATTTGCGGGCGGCCAATAAGCGCCAGGCGCTGCAAGAGCTTGCCAAGCGCGCCGCAGCGCTGACCGGACGCCACGAGCGGGCCATCTTCGAGGTCCTGCTGGAGCGCGAGCGCCTCAATACGACCGGCATCGGCAACGGGACGGCGCTGCCGCACGGCCGGCTGCCGGAGCTGCCGCGGCTCTATGGCCTGTTCGCCCGGCTCGAGAAGCCGATCGACTTCGAGGCAATCGACAACCAGCCGGTCGACCTCATCTTCATGCTACTGACCCCGGCAAGTGCCGGGGCCGATCACCTGAAGGCGCTCGCCCGCATCTCGCGGCTGCTGCGGGACAAGGCGATTTGCGACAAGCTGCGCGGCACCGACCGGAGCGACGCGCTTTACGCGCTGCTCAGCGACCGCGCCGCCAGCCACGCCGCCTAGCTGGCCTAGATCTTGTGCCGCACCCCGAGTCGGGCCCGGGACGTTCCGCGAATGCACGCAAGATGATGTGTCGAAAAGGTGCGCGCGACGCTGGTTCGCGGTGAAATATCAATATGTTGTGGCTCCGGGCGAGTCGTCCGAGGGACGTTCCGCGAACACGAACAAGCTGTTGGGGCGCCGCGCAAAACTGAGAGGGGCGGTCTCGACGACCGCCCCTCGGCAAAACAGCACCCGAAATCGACGCTCAGTGGACGCTCAGCGGCTCCAGGTCGTGCTGGCGCACGGTGGCGAAAGCGACGTCACGGTCGGGCAGGACGGCCACTTGCGTGCCGTCGGCCGCGTGGATGGCGAAGCCGGCCTCGTCGTTGAAGGTGACGCGCCGCACATAGGCCACGTCCTGCATGCCCAGGAGCGCGAATTCCTGGGCCGAGATTTGTCGCAGCTTGTGGTCGATCTGGTTCATGGTCCGTCCTTTCACCGGCGCCGCCGCGGCGTGCCCTCCGCCGCAGCCGGCCGCGCCGCCTGCCCTCTTCCCTGGTTAATCCAACAACGTTTCCGAGCGGGCTATTTATCCGTCCCGTGCTCGATGGTCGTGCGGCTCGGCTTTGCCGCCGCCTTGATCTCGACGCTCCGCACTTTCCCCTCGACGACGCGGCGCACCAGGTCGACGTTCAGCAGCCCATTGTCGAGCGAGGCGCCCGCCACCTCGATGCCGTCGGCCAGCACGAAGGAGCGCTGGAACTGGCGCGCGGCGATGCCGCGGTGGAGATAGACGCGGTCCTTGTCGTCGGTCTGCTTGCCGCGTACGACGAGCTGGTTGTCCTCGATCTGGACGTTGAGATCGGCCATCGCGAAGCCGGCGACGGCGAGCGTGATGCGCAAGGAATTCTCGCCGGTCTGCTCGACATTGTAGGGTGGATAGCCGTCGCTCGCCGCCTTGCTGACGCGATCGAACGCTCGCTCGAATTGATCGAAACCAAGAAGAAGCGGCGAGTTGAAGAGGGAGAGACGTGACATCGGACCTCCTCCGGCGAGCGAGTCCAGCCTCTGGGCCCGGCCATCCGGCGCCCATCGGCGTGCGGCCATCCTGATACAGGAGCGCCGACAGCTATGTAAGCACCCGCCGCCGCGCCATCAAGAGTCTGCGGGTCCGCAGCCGAGGAGCCCGCTCGGCGCCGCGGCAACCTGACCAGGAACGTCATTGCGAGGCGCCCGCAGGGCGCCGCGGCAATCTCCCGCCGACAGGGGGCGCGATGCTTGATGGAGATTGCTTCGCTACGCTCGCAATGACGGGTTCTGGCCGAGCGGCAAGCAGGTTAACCGGAGGACAACGCGGAAAGCCAGGCTTTGGACATGCGAAGGGCCCGGCCATCGCTGGCCGAGCCCTTCATTGAATGGTGGAGCCAGGCGGGTTCGAACCGCCGACCTCCGCAATGCCATTGCGGCGCTCTCCCAACTGAGCTATGACCCCAGAAGGTCGCCGGACCACCTGCAGTTGACGCCGAGGCAAGTCCTGCGGAAGCGGGAAGTTAGCGATCAAAGCGCCGCCGAGGCAAGCGGAAAAATCCGGCGCCCGGCGCCGCGCCGCCTCAACGCTCTTCTTCGTCCTCGACGTTCTCGATCACCTCGGCCATGTCGTCCTCGTCCTCGCCGAGTTCCGAGGCGTCTTCGATGACTTCCTCTTCTTCCTCTTCCTGATCCTCGCCGCCCTCGGCGGGCACGGCCTCGCCGGCCTCTTCGCCCTCGACTTCCTCGGTGGCGACGTCGGCCCCGATCTCCTCGTCGGCCATCGGCTCGATCGGCTCGGCCGGCACGGGCACCGGACGCGCGCGGCGCGACTTCACGACCGTTTCGGGATCATAGGCCGCGCCGCATTTCGGACACATGACGGGATCTTTATGCATGTCGTAGTAGCGCGCCCCGCAACTTGGGCACACGCGCTTCATTCCCCATTCCGGCTTCGCCACGGTAGCCTCCGTTCCCCAGATCGATCGGTACCCTCAGCCGTGAGGCGGCCAATAGCCACGATCGCGCCCCACTGTCAAAAGCTAAATCATCAAGCGCCGGATCAGCGGCTCCAGCCCATTTGTGCCGCGCCCGCGTTGTGGTAGAGACAGCCACCTTTGCAGCGACGGACAGCCGTGACGCCACTCACCTCGGGAACCGCCGGAGCGCTCAACGGCCGCGTCCGTGTGCCGGGCGACAAGTCGATGTCGCACCGTGCCCTGATCCTCGGCTCGCTCGCGATCGGCCGCTCGCACATCCGCGGCTTGCTCGAAGGCGACGACGTGCTGCGCACCGCCGCGGCGATGAGGGCGCTCGGCGCGACGCTCGCGCGCGGCTCCGACGGCGCGTGGAGCATCGACGGCGTCGGCATCGGCGGCCTCGCCGAGCCCGAGGAGATGCTCGATCTCGGCAATTCCGGCACCGGCGCGCGGCTCCTCATGGGCCTCGTCGCGGCACATGACATCACCGCCTTCTTCACCGGCGACGCCTCGCTGCGACGACGGCCGATGGCGCGCGTCGCCGAGCCGCTGTCGCGCATGGGCGCGCGCATCGTCGCGCGCGAGGGCGCGCGGCTGCCGCTGGCGGTGATCGGTGCTGCCGCACCCCTGCCCATCGAATATCGTCTCCCCGTGCCGTCGGCGCAGGTCAAATCGGCCGTGTTGCTGGCCGGGCTCGGCGCGCCCGGCGCGACCACGGTGATCGAGCCGCTGGCGACGCGCGACCACAGCGAGCGCATGCTGCGCCATTTCGGCGCCGCGGTGACGGTAGCGGCCGAGGCGGGCGAGGCCCGGCGCATCACGCTGCAAGGCCAGCCCGAGCTGCGCGCCGCCGATCTCACCGTGCCCGGCGACCCGTCCTCTGCGGCATTTCCGATGGTTGCGGCGCTGCTCATGCCGGGCTCGCAAGTGGTGATCGAGAGCGTCGGCGTCAACCCGCTGCGCACCGGGCTCTTCGACACGCTGCGCGACATGGGCGCGGATCTCGCCTTCACCAATGAGCGCGTCGAGGGCGGCGAGCCGATCGCCGACATCGCCGTGCGCGCGACGCGGCTGAGCGGCGTCGAGGTCCCCGCCGAGCGCGCTCCGCGCATGATCGACGAATATCCGATCCTCGCCGTGGCGGCTGCCTTTGCCCGCGGCCGCACGGTGATGCACGGCCTCGCCGAGCTGCGCGTCAAGGAGAGCGACCGGCTCGGCGCCATTGCGCAAGGGCTGGCGGCTTGCGGGGTCAAGCTCGCCGTGAGCGGCGACATGCTCGCCATCGAGGGCGCGGATGCGCCGCCCGCCGGCGGCGCCGCCATCGCGACGCGGCTCGACCACCGCATCGCCATGGCCTTTCTGGTGCTGGGCATGGCCGCCCGCCAACCGACAAGGATCGACGACAGCGAGACGATCGGCACGAGCTTTCCCGGCTTCGTCGCGCTGATGAACGGGCTCGGCGCGAAGATTGCGCCCGTGGCGCCATGATCATCGCCATCGACGGGCCGGCCGCTTCCGGCAAAGGCACGCTCGCCCGCCGCCTGGCTGATCATTTCAAGCTGGCGCATCTCGACACCGGCAAGCTCTACCGCGCCGCGGCGCTCCACGTGATCGCCGGCGGCGGCGACCCGGCCGACCCGGCTGTGGCCAGGGCGGCGGCCGAACGTGTCAGCGCCGCCGACCTCGATGACCCCCGTCTGCGCGAGGAGGCGGTGGCGCGCGCCTCCTCGGTGGTGGCGGCGATCCCCGCCGTGCGCCAGGCCCTGCTCGCCTTCCAGCGCGATTTCGCCCGGCGACCGCCCGGAGCGGCCGGCGCCGTGCTCGATGGACGCGATATCGGCACGGTGGTCTGCCCCGATGCCGAGGCCAAGCTCTTCATCACGGCCAGCCTGGAGGCCCGGGCCCGTCGCCGCTTCAAGGAGTTGCAGGAAAGCGGCAGCACCGCTATATACGAGAATGTCCTGCAGGACATGAAGGATCGTGACGCGCGCGACAGTCAGCGTCGGGCGGCGCCTTTGGTGCCGGCCGACGATGCTTTCGTCCTCGACACGACCGCGCTCGATGCCGACGCCGCGCTCGCCGCGGCGCTTGACTTCATCGGCCGGAAGCTCGCTGGCGAGCGGCCCCGCAAGGGGTGATCCCAGCGCCTTCTCGACGCCCGCAGGACAACGGGTTCACACCGCCGCACCCGCGTTTGCCGGCGGCCTGCCGCGTTCCGCTTTTCCCCGGCGGCGCGACGGCTGATCACGGGGACAAGTTGGAGAACGGATGGCCGTCGCTACCCAAACCAAATCCGCGGCAGGCAAGGAGAGCTTCGCCGCATTGCTCGACCAGTCGCTCGGCACCGCCTCGGGGCTCGAGGGCACCGTCATCAAGGGCGTGGTGCTGGCGGTCGAGAACGATCAGGTGCTCATCGATGTCGGGCTCAAATCCGAGGGCCGCGTCGCACTCAAGGAATTCGCCGCCCCGGGCCGGCCGGCCGAGATCAAGGCCGGCGACACCGTCGAGGTCTATCTCGAGCGGATGGAAGACAAGAACGGCGAGGCCCAGCTGTCGCGCGAGAAGGCGCGGCGCGAGGAGGCCTGGACGCAGCTCGAGAAGAGCTTCCAGGCGAATGACCGCGTCACCGGCGTGATCTTCGGCCGCGTCAAGGGCGGCTTCACCGTCGACCTCAACGGCGCCGTCGCCTTCCTGCCGGGCAGCCAAGTCGACATCCGCCCGGTGCGCGACATCACGCCCCTGCTGGGCTCGCCGCAGCCCTTCCAGATCCTCAAGATGGATCGCTCGCGCGGCAACATCGTCGTCTCCCGCCGCGCCGTGCTCGAGGAGAGCCGCGCCGAGGCGCGCTCCGAGCTGGTGGCGAGCCTCAAGGAGGGTCAGATCCTCCAGGGCGTCGTCAAGAACATCACCGATTACGGCGCCTTCGTCGATCTCGGCGGCGTCGACGGGCTGCTGCACGTCACCGACATCGCCTGGCGGCGCATCAACCATCCCTCCGAGGCACTGCATATCGGCCAGACCGTCAAGGTGCAGGTCATCCGCTTCAACCCGGAGACGCAGCGCATCTCGCTCGGCATGAAGCAGCTCGAGGCCGATCCGTGGGAAGGCGTCGAGCTCAAATACCCGTCGGGCGCCCGCTACAAGGGCCGCGTCACCAATATCACGGATTACGGCGCCTTCGTCGAGCTGGAGCCCGGTGTCGAAGGCCTCGTCCACGTCTCCGAGATGAGCTGGACCAAGAAGAACGTGCATCCCGGCAAGATCGTCTCCACTTCGCAGGAAGTGGAAGTGATGGTGCTCGATGTCGATCCGCAGAAGCGGCGCATCAGCCTCGGCCTCAAGCAGACCATGGCGAACCCGTGGGAGGCTTTCGTCGAGAAGTACCCGGTGAACACCGAGTTGGAGGGCGAGGTCAAGAACATCACCGAGTTCGGCTTGTTCGTCGGGCTGCCCGGCGACATCGACGGCATGGTGCATCTCTCCGATCTCGACTGGAACCGGCCCGGGGAAGAAGCCGTCAACGACTACAAGAAGGGCGACACGGTCAAGGTGCGCGTGCTCGACGTCGATGTCGAGAAGGAGCGCATCAGCCTCGGCATCAAGCAGCTGGCCACCGATCCATTCGAATCGACGCTGGCCGGCGTCAAGAAAGGCGACGTCGTCACCTGCACGGTCACGGCCGTCAGCGACGGCGGCATCGAAGTGGCGCTGGGTGACGGGCTGCCCGGCTTCATCCGCAAGGCCGAGCTGTCGCGCGACCGCGCCGAGCAGCGCCCGGACCGCTTTGCCGTGGGCGAGAAGGTGGACGCCAAGATCACCGCGCTCGACCGCGCCACACGCAAGGTTTCCTTGTCCATCAAGGCGCGCGAGTTCGAGGAGGAGAAGAAGGCCATGGCCGAGTACGGCTCCTCGGATTCCGGGGCGAGCCTGGGCGACATCCTCGGGGCGGCCTTGGGCCGCCGCACCGGGCCGGAAAAGGAAGAGGACTAGCATTCTGGCGTATGCTGGCGGGGGACGGGCGGCGGCAGCGCCGCCGGTTTCCTTTGCGGGGTCCTCGTTCGTGCCTTTCGCGACGTCATTTCTTGACGCTGGCTCAAGGGTTTGGCAGGCTTCGTGTTCCGCTGCCAAGCCCCGACGAGAGCGTGGTCATGACCAAGTCCGAGCTCATCCAGCGCCTGGCCGAACGTAACCCGCATCTCTATCAGCGCGACGTCGAGCGTATCGTGACCGCCATTTTCGATGAGATCGCCGCGGCGCTGTCGCGCGGCGACCGCGTCGAGTTGCGCGGCTTCGGCGCCTTTTCGGTGAAGCGGCGCGATGCGCGTCTCGGGCGCAACCCGCGCACCGGCGACAGCGTGCAGGTCGAGGAGAAGCACATTCCCTTCTTCAAGACCGGCAAGCAGCTGCGCGAGCGGCTTAATGACGGGATTTGACCGGCTCCCGATGTGGTGGCGGTGCCTTTGATCTGGTGATTTCGTGAAGCTCGTCCACTGGCTGGTGACCCTACCGCTGGCGATCATTCTCGTCATCTTCGCGGTGTCGAACCGCGAGGGCGTCATCGTCACCCTCTGGCCGCTCCCGGTGACCGTGGAGGCGCCGCTCTATCTCGTCGTGCTGCTGGTGCTGTTCGTCGGCTTCCTGGTCGGCGAGGTGGTGGCATGGATCAACGGCCGGCGCTGGCGGCGCGAGGCACGCCGGCGCGCGCGGCGCGTCGAGGCGCTGGAGCGCGAGCTCGATGCCATACGAGAGAAGCTGCCGAAGAGCGATGCCTCACGCGTTCCCGTTGCCGTCGGTCCGCGCGATTGACTTAGAGTGCGGCGCCGGGATACTGCCGGCGCCATGCGCAGTCTCGGCTATTCGGAGGTCGTTGCCGCCCTCGACTTCCCTTCACTCATCGAAGCCCTGCGGCAGATGTTCCGCGCGGGGGGCGAGACGCCGGCGCGGCACCATCACAGCATACCGGTGCCCGGCGGCGACGACGCATCGCTGTTGTTGATGCCGGCCTGGCAAGTCGGGCGCCACATCGGCGTCAAGCTGCTGACGATCTTCCCCGACAATGCCGTCTTGCAGAAGCCCTCGCTGATGGGCGCGTACCTGCTGTTCGACGGCAAGACCGGAGAGCCGCTGGTGCAGATGGATGCACCGGCGCTCACGGCCCGGCGCACCGCCGCGGCCTCGGCGCTCGCCGCCAGCTACCTGGCGCGGCCCGATTGCGAGCGCCTGCTCATGGTCGGCACCGGCGCGCTGGCGGCGCACCTCATCGAGGCGCATGCGAGCGTGCGGCCCATCGTCAACGTGCTGGTGTGGGGCCGCGACCACGACAAGGCGCAGCGCCTCGCCCATCGTCTCACGCGGCGCGACCGCAAGGTCGCGGCCACCACGAATCTCGCCGATGCCGTGCGCGGCGCGCACATCGTGTGCTGCGCCACGCCCAGCACGATACCGCTTATCCAGGGGCACTGGCTGCCGCTCGGCGTGCATGTCGATCTCGTCGGCGGCTTCCGGCCGGACATGCGCGAAGCGGATGATGATTGCATCCGCCGCGCGCGCGTCTTCGTCGACACTCGCGCCGGTGCAATCGAGGAGGCCGGCGACATCGTCCAGCCGCTCAAATCGGGCGTGCTGCGCGAGGATGATATCGCCGGCGATCTATTCGATCTGGCGCGCGGCACTCGCGCCGGCCGGCGCTATCACGACCAGATCACCCTGTTCAAATCGGTCGGCACGGCGATCGAGGATCTCGCGGCGGCGCGGCTGGCGCTCGATAATGTCACGCATTCAAGCGCGCATTCGACGCTCTGAGGCATCGAGCATGAACCGCAACC
>Ga0209488_10001256_pt1 | contig 21796 bp, 22 predicted proteins | sample Rivendell_Oct201_8_FD_188349 | JGI IMG/M metagenome (GOLD analysis project Ga0209488, IMG submission 188349) | Vadose zone soil microbial communities from the Eel River Critical Zone Observatory, Northern California, USA -... | ecosystem: Environmental > Terrestrial > Soil > Vadose zone >...
GGCACCATGATGCGCAGCCGCACCGGAAGATTGGCGCCCATGATCATCTGCGCAAGGCCCAGAACACAGGCGGCGCCGCCCATGTCCTTCTTCATGGTCGCCATGCCTGAGGCATTCTTCAGATCTAGTCCGCCGGTATCGAAGCACACACCCTTGCCCACCAGCGTGACTTTGGGATGTTCGTCCTTGCCCCAGACGATATCGATAAGCCGGGGTGCGCGGGTGCTGGCGCGTCCGACGGCGTGGATCATGGGATAATTCGCTTCCAGCAATGCATCGCCGGCAATCACAGCGACGCGGGCTCGGAACCGCTCAGCGACTGCCCGGGCCGCCGCTTCCAATTCCGCCGGACCCATATCATTGGCCGGCGTATTGATGAGGTCGCGCGCGAAGAACACACCTTCGGCAATCCGCGACACCGCCTCCCCGTCCACTCCGATTGGGATGACCAGCCGAGGATGTTCCTTGCGCGCGGACTTCTTGCGCTGGCCGCGATAGCGTTCAAACGCATAGGTGCCGATGGCCCAAGCATAGGCGGCGCGCGCAGCACCGAAAGCGGACGGCACATCGCCAAGGCGATAAAGACCGGGCGGCAGGCGCTCCGAAAACATCGCCAATGCGTGGGGATCGCGCCCCGGGCCCAAGCCAAGCACCGCAGCGCCAAGGGCGCCGGCGTCGTTGGGCACCAATACGAGCTCGCCTTCCTTGGCCGCAAATCCCGTGGCGCGCAGCCAGCGCGCCTCTCCGGAGGCGAGCGAGGAAAGGAACCGCTCCTGATCCTTCGGCAGGACCGCATGCAGAGGAACCGGTTTCTGCTCGCCCAATTCGGCTTCGGTGGCGAAAACACTCAGCATGAAAGCTTCGACCCTCGCTGGAAGCCGTCCTTATAGGAATGGTAAGACGGCTCCGCAATCCGGCACACCCCGAACCGGTGAGGAAGAACCCATGGCTGCGCGTTACACGCTGTATATTGGCAGCAAGAACACTTCTTCCTGGAGCTTGCGGCCGTGGCTTGCCATGAGAAACGCGAAGCTCGCGTTCGACGAAGTGCTCATTCCGTTGCGAAAACCCGAGACCGTCTCCCAAATCAAGGTGCACTCTCCATCGTCCAAGCTGCCCGCGCTGAAGATCGACGAGGACGGCCTCTCACGGACCGTCTGGGACAGCTTGGCGATTTGCGAGACTCTCGCCGAACGTCACCCCGAAGCGTGTCTATGGCCCGAGGATTCCACCGCGCGCGCCGAGGCCCGCAGCATCGTGGCGGAGATGCATTCGGGCTTTCCCGATTTGCGCCGTGTCCTGTCGATGGACATTGCCGCGCGCTATCCAACGCCGCCGCTCGATGATGCCCTGCAAATGCAGATCGCGCGCATTGTCGAATTGTGGCAATCGGTGCTGGGCCGATATGGAAAGAGCAGCGGCTTTCTGTTCGGCCATTTCACGATCGCCGATGCGTTCTATGCGCCGGTGGCGACGCGTTTCGAAACCTACGGCGTTCATCTTCCGCCCGTCGCGCAAGCCTATACGCAGCGCATCCTGGCAACGCCCGCCATGCGCGAATGGGAAGAGAGCGCCAGACGCGAAGCGCCGCCCTAGTTTTGCGTTCAGGATTTGCGGACCGGCGGCGTGCTGACCGGAAGCGCGGCCTTCTGGCCGGGCTTCAGGATTCCGGCCTCGGTGAAGAACCGCACTGCTCCGCGATGAAGCGGGGCCGTCGCCTCTTTGGCGCCGGAGGCGATATCCATGAAATGAGAGCCCAACCGGCCGGACTGAATTGTGCCGCGATTGGCCGGATTGTAGAGAGACTTTAAAATCCCATAGATCAAATTGTCCGGCTGCGAAGCGTCTGTGACCCACAACGCATCGACGCTGACCGTGTCGACAGCGGGGCCATTGCCGTAGGTGCCCTTCGCGATGGTGTGAGCGCTAAGGTTGGGCTCCTTCGCGAGCAGGCGTTTGAGCCCGTCACCCGTGATGGGAATCAACTCCGCCGCGTCTTCGTCGAGCAATTGCTCCAGCAGGCTGACCGGCGTTCCACCCACGAAGAAAACGGCGTCGAGCTTGCCCATCTGCAAGAGTTCGACGGCCTGATCGGAGGAATCGTAATTGGCAATGATGGATTTGTCGGGAATCCTGAAGGCGGCCAGCACCGCGCGCGCCGTGACGTTCGTGCCCGAACCTTCGGTCGAAAGCGACACGCGCTTGCCGCGCAGATCGGCCACGCTTTTGATCTTCGACTTTTTCGCGACAACCAGATGCAGGTCCTCGCCATACAGATTGGCGATCACGCGCAATTGTTTGATCGGTCCGCTTTTGCGAAACGGTCCCTGACCGGCGACGGCGGCGGCCACGACGTCGGCCTGCGCGATTCCGGAAGTGACCATGCCGCTATTCACCGCGAGGAGGTTGGCAACCGATCCTTGCGAAGCCCGAGTCGAAATGATGAGACCGGAAGGGCCGCAAACATTCGCGGCCTCGCAGCGTTCGACACCAGGCGGGTGACTCAAAAGCTGCGCCAGCATGGCGCCAACGGGAAAATAGGTACCGGTGGTCGAACCCGTCGAAATCTGGAAAGCGACGCGCTGCGGATTGTCGATGGTCTGCGCCGCCGTTTTGGACGCAAGCATCGTCGTCAGGGCGAGGGCGGCGAGGACCCCAGCGACAAGACCAGAAGAGCGCGTGTATTTCTTTGCTTGCATGACGCTATATAGAACGAGGGTATTACCACTGGATATAGAACAATCGCATTGCGGCTGGAATTGGACTAGAGGACGTAATCCCCACAAAAATTGAAGGCCGTTCACGCCGCAGGATTAAGGGATTCTTGACCGCAAATGCGCATGCTGCGGGATGCTCGCGCCCATAGAGACGTCTTCGCGGCGGCGAGCTTGGCCGTTCAGGGTCCGCAGGCGGAACTTGTCCATGAACCATGTCAACGTCCGATTGGGTGCTTTGGCGGCATTGTCCGCGATGCTCCTCGGATGCGCCTCTGCCCCTCCGCTCAACGACGATGCGAGAGTCTTCTCCGACACAAGACCAAAGGGGAAAGCTGACGCCTCCGTGACCTCACGGCCGCTGGGAGCTCCAACCAATATCGATGGAGCGGTGAGACAAGCCCAAGCACAGCGGAGAAGCGGAGATTTCTCGGGCGCGGTGCATACGCTTTCGCAGCTTGTCCTGCTGGCGCCGGACGATGGGCGGGTGTTGGGGGAGTATGGCAAGACCCTGATCGCGATGGGGCGCAGCGATGACGCGCTCGCCTTCCTCGAGCGCGCAGTCGAGCTGCAGCCAAAGGACTGGTCGCTCTTCTCGGCCCAAGGGGTCGCCTATGACCAGAAGGGTGAATTTTTGGCCGCCCAGGCAGCCTATGGTCGCGCCCTACAGTTGAAGCCGGGCGATCCCACGGTGCTGTCTAACGCGGCGCTCTCTCACGTGCAGACCGGCGATCTGGACGGGGCCGAAGCGTTGCTCATGCAGGCATCGTCTTCCAGCGCGGAATTTCCGCGGATCGCCAACAATTTGGCCCTGGTAATCACCCTCAAGGCGTCCCGCCCTCCGCAGGCCGCCTCGGTTGCGCCTCTGGCGCTCATTCCGAGCCTGGCGCCGTTCGAGGTACCCAGCGCTTCCGACACACAAACGGCCACGCTGCCGATACCGGATCCGAAGACATTGGATATTCCCGTGGCGCCACAGGCCGCGCCAGAACCCGCGAGTGCCGCCGAGATGCCCGCGGCTGGCGTTGCAGAACCGAACACCGCCGCAAGCGCATTGGAGCGATTGCAGATGGACCCGAGCGTGCTGATGCAGCCCGTTCCTTCACAGCCTGTGGAGGTGCCAGCCAAGCCTAAGCCAAGAACTGTCCGTTCGGGGCTATCGGGCGGCGCGCCGAAAAGCGAACCTGTCCCTCAGATGCGTCCCACGCCGGACGACGACCAACCAAGCGTGACACGTCCAAACACGGTCAACGCGAAGAAAACAGCATCGGCGACCGCTCCCGACGATAAATCGAAAGCCTCCGAAACATTGCCGTTGCGCCCGGCCTCGGATTTCTGAGCTGGAGCTCTGTGCGGTTACTTCACCAAGCCCATGATCTTGAGCGCCGCGGGCCCCAGGATCACCACGAACAGGCAAGGCAGGAAGAACACAATCATCGGCACGGTCAGCTTTGAGGGGAGCGCAGCGGCCTTGCGCTCGGCTTCAGCCATGCGCATTTCGCGGTTTTCCTGTGCCGTCACGCGAAGCGCCTGGCCCATCGGCGTACCGTATTTTTCGGATTGAATGAGAGCCGCCGCGACCGCTTTGACACCCGAGTGACCGCAACGCTCCGCCAGATTCTGGAAGGCCTGCCGGCGGTCCGGAAGATAGGACAGCTCGGCGGTGGTGAGGCCCAGTTCCTCGGCGAGCTCCACCGATTGCGATCCCACTTCGCCCGCGACACGATTGAAGGCGGCCTCGACCGACATGCCCGACTCGACGCAGATCAGCATGAGATCGAGGGCGTCCGGAAAGGCGCGCATGATGGAACCTTGCCGCGCCTGGATGCGGTTGCTGACGAAAATATCGGGCAAATAATACCCGAACAAAGCAGCCGCAACCGAGGCGAGCAATTTCATGCTGAAGGACCACGCCAGGCTGCTGACGCCGAAGACGTAGATCATCGCGCCGATGAAGACGACGGGCGGCATCAGGAAGCGAAAGAACATGAACGTGACCAGCGGACCCTGACCGCGATAGCCGGCGCGCGCGAGCTTCTCCTTCATGCCGGGTGATTCCAGCAATTTCTCCAGCTTCAGATTGTCGAGCGTTTGCTTCATGAAGCCGACGGGCGTGGAGCGAAGCTGTCCTTTGCTGCGGTTGCCTTGCGCGAACGCATCGCGTTGCTTCTGGCGCAATTCCTCGCGCCGTTCCGCAACGGCCTTCATGCGCCCTTCGAGCACGTCTTTCTGCATATAAGGAAGTCCGAGCGTGACAATGGTGGCGAATGCCGCAATCGCAGACAACGCCACGATCAGGAAGTCGCGCTCGAGTAGCAGGTAGAAGAAGCTGAGATTCATTTGCCCACGCTCAGTATTTGAAACTAATCATTTTCTTCATCACCAGAACGCCCAGCGACATCCACACCACGCAACCCAGCAACATCAGATTGCCGAGCTTGACTTGAAAAAGCGGCATGATGTAGTCGGGGGTACTGAAATAGATCAGCGCCATCACGCCCGGCGGCAGCGAGCCGATGATCATCGCGCCGGTCTTGGCTTCGGACGACATCGCGCGGATCTTGCCTTGCAATCGTTTGCGGTCGCGCAGCACGCCGGCGAGGTTGCCCAGCGCCTCTGAGAGATTGCCGCCCGATTTCTGCTGGATGGCCATGACGATCGCGAAGAAGTTCACCTCGGCCGTCGGCATGCGCTCATACATGCGCTTGAGGCCATCGTCCATGGTGACGCCGACTTTGAGGCCTTCGGTGAGGAGCCGGAATTCGCCGGCGACAGGTTCGGGAATCTCGCTGCCCACTAGCTTCAGCGCCTCGTTCACCGGAAGACCGGATTTGACGCTACGCACGATCGTGTCGATGGCCGGGGCAAGTTCACGGGTAAAGGCCTTCTCCCGCCGCGCCTTGAGGAAAGCCAGGACCCAGCGGGGCAGGCCGAAGGCAAGAGCGAATCCGGCGAGGGGCACGGCATAGAGAGCTTTCACGGCCAGGAGCGCGGCCACCCCGCCGCATACACCCGCAAGACAGGACAATATCCAAAAGGTTCGAATCGAAATCGAGAGTCCGGCCTGCTCGATTCGCCGGCGCAGAGTGGGGCGTTTTTTCTTCTGGGCCTGCTGTTTCTCGAGGTCCTTCAGCATGGCCTGCATGTTCTTGCGGCGTTGCTGATTGGTGTCGGCGGCCCCTTTCACCGCCCGTGCCGAGGCCGTGGGTTTGGCAACCGCGGCCATGCGCTTTTTCGTCTTGTCGCCGCTGGCGCCGACGAAGGCAAACGCGGCCCCGCCCATCGCCACCACAAGCAGCAGGCCGACCATGATCAACAGGGAAAGGTTCATGATGATCAGTCCCTCAAGGCTGAGCCGCGTCGAGGGCTTCGGCGAGCTCGCGGTCCAACCCGAAATAGCGGGCACGATCCCAGAACGCGGGCCGCGCGATGCCGGTACCGACGTGGCGGCCTAGTATCTTGCCCGCCTCGTCCTCACCTTCGATTTCATAGGTGAGCAAATCCTGGGTGATGATGACGTCGCCTTCGGCGCCGATCACTTCCGTGACGTTGGTGATGCGCCGCGAGCCGTCGCGCAAACGCTCAGCCTGGACGATGACGTCCACCGAGCCGACGATCATCTCGCGAATGGTCTTGGAAGGCAGAGAGTATCCCCCCATCGTGATGAGCGATTCCAAACGCGACAACGCCTCGCGGGGAGAGTTCGCATGCACCGTTCCCATCGAGCCGTCATGGCCCGTGTTCATCGCCTGCAACAGATCGAAGGCTTCCGGACCGCGAACCTCACCCACGATGATGCGTTCCGGACGCATACGAAGGCAGTTCCTCACCAGATCGCGCATGTTGATCTGGCCTTGGCCTTCAAGATTGGGCGGGCGTGTCTCCAAGCGCACGACATGGGGCTGCTGCAATTGCAGCTCGGCGGCGTCCTCGCAGGTGATGACGCGCTCGTCCACATCGATATAGGCGGTCAGGCAGTTGAGCAGGGTCGTCTTGCCCGAACCGGTGCCGCCCGAAATGATGATGTTACAGCGCGAACGCCCGATCACGGCCAGCACGCGCGCCCCTTCCGGGGTGATGGAGCCGAACCGCACCAGATCATCGAGCGTGAGCTTATCCTTGCGGAATTTGCGGATGGTGAGGGTCGGCCCATCGAGCGCCAGCGGCGGCGCGATGACGTTGACGCGTGAGCCGTCCGGAAGGCGCGCATCGCAGATCGGCGAGCTTTCATCGACACGGCGGCCAACCTGACTCACGATGCGCTGACAGATGTTCATAAGCTGTGCATTGTCGCGGAAGCGGATATTGGTGAGCTGCACCTTGCCGCCGACTTCGATGAACACGCGCGAAGCCCCATTCACCATGATGTCCGCGATGTCGTCGCGCGCGAGCAGGGGCTCGAGCGGACCGTAGCCAAGGACATCGTTGCAAATGTCGGTGAGGAGCTGCTCCTGTTCGGCAATCGACATCACCACGCTCTTGATGGTGATGATCTCGTTGACGATGTCGCGGATTTCCTCGCGCGCCGAATCGACGTCGAGCTGCGCGAGTTGCGCCAGATCGATGGTATCGATCAGAGCGCTGAAAATCGTCGTTTTGACCTGGTAATAATCATCGGAGCGGCTGTCGACGGCGACGATGGCGGGGGCCGAGGCAGTTGGCGCCGAGTTCCCGCGATTGCCCGCAGGCGCTGCGGCGGAGGGTTGGGGGGGAGGCGTTGCCGGAGTGGGAGCCGCCGGCTTGGGTGCCGCCGGCTTGGCGCTCGTCGCAGGCTTTTGCGCCGGAACGGAGGGTGCGGCCGCTCCCCGGGGCGGAGCAGTGCGTGTCAATTCTTCGGAAGCGCCCCGCTTGCCGAACATTTCTTAGCCTGCTTTTTTATTGAGAAAGGGGAGAAACGAAAGCCCCGATTTTTTCGCAGGCTGGCTGACCGCGCGGCCGGTAACCAATTCGGCGAGTGCACGCATGCCTTCGGCGCCGCGAGAGTTCGGCTGAACCTCCGCGAGCATCTGGCCGTTATTGGCGGCCGTGCCGAAGAGTTGCGGATCGAAGGGCAGCACCAACACCGGCTCCTGGCCGACGGCCGCGGCGAACTCCTTGACGGGAATTTCTGGGCGCTTGGCGACACCGACCTGATTGAGCACCAGCTTCGGCGCGGCATCATTGGTGCGGCGGCTCTTCACCACATCGAGCATGTTCTTGGTGTTGCGCAAAGAGGCGAGATCGGGCGTCGCCACGATCACGATCTCGTCGGCGGCGCACAGCGTCTGGCGCGCCCAGGACGACCACGCATGGGGAACATCGACCACCACGCAGGGGATGGAACTGCGCACTTGATCGATCACGCTTTCATAGGCTGAGGCGTCAACGTCGTAGTCGCGATCCAACAAAGCGGGCGCGGCAAAAAGCGAAAGATGCTCACCGCATTTGATCAGCAAGCGGTCAAGCAAAACATCGTCGAGCCGGTCAGGCGCCACCAACGCGTCGGCCACACCCTGGCCGGGATCTTCATTGAAATTCAGACCGGCCGTTCCGAACGGCAGATCGAAATCGACGATGGCGGTGTTGATCTTCAAGCCTTCGGCGATGTACCAGCCGACATTGTGGGCAATGGTGGACGCACCGGCGCCCCCGCGACTCCCAGCGAACACGACGACACGCCCGATGGGCGGCGCGCTGGGATTCACATAGAGGTTGGAAATGGATTCGATCAGCTGCAAAGGATTGAGCGGCGCGACGAGATATTCGGAAACCCCCCGGCGCGTCAGTTCGCGATAAAGCTGCACGTCATTGACGCGCCCTATGACGATGACCTTGGTGCTTTCGTCGCAAACAGCGGCGAGCTTTTCGAGTTCGCCCAGCACGGCCTGGCCCTGGCTGCGTGTCTCGACGATGAGAAGGTTGGCGGTTTGATTGCGGCCGAAGAAGCTGACGGCCTCCTGAATGCCCCCGGGATGAAGGCCCACATGGGCTTTCGACAGGCGACGATCCGCGGCGGCGCCTTGAAACGCGGCCGTGGTGTCCGGAAATTCGCAGAACGCCTCGATGGAGATCCGGGGCACGGGACGTTCATGGCCCGCTGCACCGAAGTTCTTCCCCGTGCTTGCCTCGTTTTCGTTTGTCGGCTCTTTGGACATCGTCATTTCCTCATCACTTGCCGCCGGCGCCAACTTGGGAAATTGAACCGGACTGTTCGGGAGCCTTGGTGGCGATTGTGGTTTCGCCCTTACGGTACCTGTCGAGCACGTTGAGCCGGCGTTGCACGTCATTGGAATCAAGCGGCTTGGGCGATACCAGATCGCGCGGATCGGCCACCATGGCAGCGAGATTGTGCTGCGTCGCGCAACCCAAATTGGGCGATCTCTTGTTCGCCGATGTCTCGCTGAGATTGACCGACCAATCGCCGCAAGCCTCGGCATGAGCCTGATAACGGATATAGCTAAGCCTGACGTCGTCACCGGTATCGGCGTTGTCGGGATTTCCGATCATGATCCGGTCCCTCGGGACCCCCAGAGTCACCAGTCGGTCTGCAACTGCGACTGGGGCGGCCGGATTGCGGGGGGAGCCGGCGATGGCGAGGGAACCGCTGCCATTGTCCAGATAGTCGCGGGCAAAGCGTTCCAGATCCGCGCCGCCCGCCTGGTCAAGCCCGCCGCGCGCCGCGTTGAACGGAATACGCACCATCTCCATGTGCGGCTCGACAGTGATGGGATAGCGCTGCTGCACCGTTATGGCATCTTCCGGGCCGTTGACGGGAGCAGCACAGGCGAGGAGTGCAAGCGCGGCAAGAGCGGCGCATCCACGCAAGACGGAGTTCGAATGGGTCATCATGATCTCTCTCATTGCACGATGTAGCCGATGGCGTTTTTGGGCTTATCCGGCGTGGCCTTTACGTCCTTGCCGTAAACCGCGTTGAGCCGGCCGAGCAGGATCGTTTCTGGATCGGTCGGAACGACGTAGCCGTCGTCGGGGCGAGCGATCTCCGCGGGCGAAACCGGGTTCACCAAATAGGCGGTGACGGTCACGACCAATTCGCTCTCATTGTTTTGGAAGTCGCGGCTACGGAACAGAGCGCCAATCACCGGTAGATCCTTCACCCCTGGAAGGCTGTCGAGATTCTGTTTCGTCTGCTGCTGGATCAACCCGCCGATCGCGAGGCTGCCGCCGGAGGGCAGTTCGACCGTGGTCCCGGCGCGCCGGACCGCGAGCGCCGGCAAAGTGAGGCCTTGGGTCGTGACCGTGCGGCCTTGCGAGTCAACGAAGCTCGCGCCTGCGAGGGTGAGCGCGCCGGTATTGGTGAGCTCGCTGACCTCGGTGGAAATCTGCAGCGAGATGCGCCCTTTGCTCAGCACGACCGGCGTGAATGCAAGGCCCACGCCGAATTGCTTGAATTCGATGGTGATGTTGCCGTCGCGATCGCGCCCGACCGGGACCGGGAACTCACCGCCGGCGAGAAATTTTGCGGCTTCGCCCGAAATCGCCGTGAGGTTTGGCTCGGCCAGCGTATGCACCAGTCCGATCCGTTCCAACGCCTTGAGCTGGACAGCCAGATTGTTCTGATTGAGTGACCCGATTTGCGCCCCCGACAGGTCCGCAAGCGCGCGTCCCACCAAGCTAAACTGGTTGTCCGTGGAGGCGACGACAGGAACGCCAGCGACCACCTGGGAGAAAGCCGAGTTGAGGCCGAGCTGTTTGGAGATAGTGCGGCTCATCTCCGATACGCGCACCTGGATCAGCACCTGCTGGCGCTGCTCGATGGAGATATTGTTGACGACCTTGTCCTTGGATCCGGTGAAGCGCTCCGCCAAATCTTGCGCGCGGCTCGCCTCCTGGACGTTGTTCACGCTCCCCGAGAGCACGATATTGTCGTTGAGCGCTTGGGCTCGCACCTTCGCTTCGGGAAGCTGGCGCGTGATTTGCTCGTTGAGGTCGCTGACATCCGATCCGACCACGATCTCCACTGTCGCGATCTGACGCCCCTGTGCGTCGAGAAAGATCGCATTGGTCTGTCCGATCTTCAGTGACATGATAAATATCCGCCGCGGCGTGCGGACGACCGCATCGGCAATCAAGGGATTGGCGACGAACACGTCCCGCGCATCGCGGTCGAGCTCGATCACCGCGGCCTTGTTCAGCGCGAGTGAAAGGTGCTGCGGAACGTTCGCGGTTGAAGCGGAAATTCGGATGATGCGCGATTCATCCACGCCAGGGGTGGTGCTCTGCGCGAGCGCCGAACTTGCAACCGCCATCGCCAAGACTGCGAGGAGACTCGCCGTCGCGTAGAGATAGAGCGCGCGAAATTGTGTCATGGTCGGCCTCATTGCAACACCCCGACGGGAATGTTCGTCGTTTTGACGGTTATGGGATTGGTGATCGCCGCGGGAGTGGGCGCGGAACCTGAAGAAGCAGAGTTGCCACCATTGCTGGCGACGACGGTCCCACTTGGACTCGTTCCGCCGGAACTGGCGTCGGCAGGGGCCTTGCCCCTCATGCCATAGCGGAACACGACGACTTCGCTCTTGTCGCCGTTCGAACCGGCGACCTGAGCGGGACGAGGCCGTGCGGTATCACCTGTGGTCGGGTCCCCAGAACTATCTCCGAGCGCGCGAAGCGTAAGCGACAAGACGCCAGTCTGCTCCGCGTGCGCCATCAGTTCGGCCTGGACCGGAGTCAATTCCACCGTTGTTGTCTTGCCAACGACGGATTGCTGATCTTTTTCCTGATGCACCGTCTGATCGACAGCGAGCACCCGGACATCGCGCAGAATGGTTGAGCTTTCATACTGCTTCGGATTGCCGCCTCCGGGCAGTTCGCGCGTAAGAACGACGTCGACGCGGTCGTTGGGGAGGACGAAACCACCGGCGCTGGTTTGAGCTGTCACGTTCAAGGCGATGGCGCGCATGCCCGGCTTGATGGTCGCCGCCAGGAAGCCCGCGCTACCCGCATGCACGATGCTCGCGTCGGTAATCGGCTGGCCCGCAACCAACGGAGCGCGGACCACTGTCCCCTCGACCGCCTTGGCGATGTCAGGCTGCTTGTCTTTGGTTATGAGTGAACTCGACACCGCGCTCTTGGGCCACGGGTCCCAGCGAACCAGATCGACGCTCAGGATATGACCCGGCACAATGTCCCTCGACGCGACCAGCACCTCGGTGGTGATCACCACCGGCGCCGCAGCCTGCGTCGCAGGCGTTCCTCCGCCCAGCACGCCGCGTACGAGAAGTGCAGCGGCGCCTGCTGCTATGGCGGCAACACCCAAGATTGCGATCCGCATGACGTTCATGGCGAGTCTCCTTCGTGACCCTCAGAGGAACACGAACGATTTAGAATTCGATTAATGAAATCAGGAAGAAGCTTTGCTTTCGGCGAGTATTTCTCGCCTCGCGATCAGCTCGTTGCGGCGATGCGAAACAGTTCCGTATCCGGAAGAACAACGAGCGCCGCCATCGCAAGCGCCACGCCATAAGGGACGCCGGAATTGCGGTCTGCAAGACGAACCAGCCAAGGCTGTGCCGCCAATAGGGAGGGCAAAGGAAACCGCCGAACCACCACGAGGCTGACCGTCAATATGCCACCGAGCAACGATGCCACGAGCGTGTATTCGTACATCGAGTCCCAACCGAGCCAAAGACACGCCATCGCGAAGAGTTTGGCATCGCCGCCGCCCACCCAGCCGGCGGAGAACAGGGCCATGCCTGCAACAAGCGCGACCGCACCGGCGAGCAAATGCGGCCAGATGTCGCCCCAGCTCAGGCTGTGTCCGTTGAGCGTATTTGCCAGCAAAAAGGCCGCGAACAGCGCGAACATCGCTGCCGGCAACATGTTGGGGATGGTGAAGCTCGTCAGATCGAAAATCGCGGCCGCAACCAGTAGAGCCGGCAGAATCGCGACGAGCAGAATCGAAACCGCCATGAGAGTTCTTCGCTGCTCCTTTGTAGAAGATTGACGGCCGCTTCCGGCGGCCGTCATCTTCGTTCCGACTTACGGGTTGATCGCCTTCGCGGAGGCGGAGAGGTCCGCATTCAGCGCCGTACCTACGCTTTGCACCGCCGCGATGATCGCGACCGCAATGCCCGCGGCAATCAGACCATATTCGATGGCCGTGGCTCCGGATTCATTGGACAAGAAATCAGCCAAAAATTCTCGCATCATAAGCTCCCGCTTGAGGTTACACCCTGACCGTTCACCTCTGAATTTTTCAGTTGTTGTGAACAAAGGAACACTAGGTGGCATGCCTTAAGGCATCGTAAAAATCGGTAAAGCGACCATGTCCCAGCCGCAAAACACAACGGCCGCCACAAGGGCGGCCGTTGCTGCGCATCGCGCAAGTATGCGCCGGAAACCGATGCCCGCCTTACGGGTTGATCGCGGTCGCAGAAGCGCCGAGGTTGGCGTTCAGCGCGGTACCGACCGACTGCACCGCGGCAATGATCGCAACCGCAATGCCGGCGGCAATCAGACCATATTCGATGGCCGTGGCTCCGGATTCATTGGACAAGAAATCAGCCAGAAATTTTCGCATCATAAACTCCCGCTTGAGTTACACCCTGACCGTTCACCTCTGAATTTCTCAGTTGTCGTGAACACAGGCACACTAGGCGGCCCGCCTTAATGGATCGTAAAAAAGTAGGACCGCGCCTTACATCGTCAGCCACAAAACACAACGGCCGCCACAGGGGCGGCCGTTGCTGCGCATCCGGCAAGCACGCGCCGGAAATACGATGCCCATCTTACGGGTTGATCGCCTTTGCAGAAGCGCTGAGGTTAGCGTTCAGCGCGGTACCGACCGACTGCACCGCCGCAATGATCGCAACCGCAATGCCCGCGGCAATCAGACCGTATTCGATGGCCGTAGCGCCGGATTCATTGCTGATGAAACGAGATACCAAATTCATCATTGGAAGCCTCCACTTGCAAGTTACACCCTGATCGTTCACCCGAATGGCCGAAAGGCTCTTATCAGTGAACGAGGGCATGCTAGGGGGCGGCTCTTAACGAGGTATGAAGAAGGCAGTGTCCGAAAACAGAGAATGGCCATTGAAAATCACACAAACGCTGGGTTTTGATCGTATTGGAGAGAAGCTCATCATCCCTCGTTAGCGATGTCCCGCAATTCGTTTCATGGGCGCGCGCTGTCATGCCGGCGGAAACGTTTCTTGCCGACCACGCGTAGAGAAAGCGCCGCGACTATCGCAAAGCGGGCGCCGGACCAACGGGTTTTCATCCTTCTTTTAGGGGGATGACGCACAGTGCCGCGAGTTCAGCTCATCGTCTCGGGTACGCCCGTAGAAACCCGCGGAGTCTCCGTGCACCAATCTCCCTCTTCCAATCGCGCAGAAAGTTTGGCCTCTTCCTGGAGCGTTTTTCGAGCTACGAAAATCTATGACGTGCTTTGCGCGGCGCCCTTGATCATATGGTACGGCTCGTCCGCCGGGCGCCTCATGCCCGCGCTCTTTGCGAAACTCGAAATCGCCGACGTCCACGAGATCGATATTGCTTTCGTGCTTTCGGTGTTGGCGCAAACCGCTGGGATTGCCCTCATCCTGTTGGCGCTCATATTCCTGCTGCTGCGGCGCCCGGCCAAAGGACGAGCGAAAGGTGCATTGCCGCGCATCGCCGCCATCGCAGGGACCTATCTCGGCGTCGCCGTGGTCTGGTTGCCGCCTCACACGATGGGGTTGATGCTTTCATTCCTGTCGCTGACGCTGATTCTCTGCGGAGTCGCTTTCGCGATTTTCGCGCTGCTGCATCTCGGGCGCTCATTCAGTTTGATGGCCGAAGCGCGACGCCTGGTCACGGACGGCCCTTATGCGAGCATCCGCCATCCGCTCTATCTCGGCGAGGCGATATCGATGCTCGGGCTCACGCTGCAATATTTGTCACCGCTCGCATTGGGAATTCTGCTGCTGCAATTCGCCTTTCAACTGTGGCGAATGGAAAACGAAGAAGCCGTGCTGGCTTCGCAATTCGCCGAATATGAGAGCTATCGGACGCGTACCGCGCGCCTTCTCCCGGGCCTTTATTGAAGACAGCATTGAAGGATGCGTTTTCATCCTTCGTTTACGGCCTCGGGGTAGCCTGACAGGGAATCCTTTTTGGAGAATGCGATGACCATTCGTTCGCGTGCGCTTTTCGCGCCAGCTTTCGGCATTGTTGTAGGCCTTACCGGCCTGCTTCTGGCCACGACCGCTCATGCGGCCGGGATCGACGTGGGAATGGATCAGGGCCACGTTCTCACCTTCAACGCACCGGTCAAGACCGTCTTCGTCGGAAATTCCGCGATTGCCGACGTTACGGTGATCGATCCCAACCATGCGTTGATCTTGGGCAGGAATTTCGGCACCACCAATGTGGTGGCGCTGGATGCCAAAGGACGCGAGACCCTCAACCAGCTGGTTACGGTGATGGAACGGCCGGGAAGCGCGGTCACTTTGCAGCGCGGCGCCGCCAAGTCGACACTGAACTGCAATCCGACCCGATGCGAAACCACGCCGACTCCCGGAGACGATCCGTCTCATTTTGTCCCGCAAGCCCAGGAAGTCGACAAGCGTGAAGATACGAACGTGAAAGCCGTCAACGATCGGTAACGTCAAGCCCCGGGCGCGATGACCCGCCCGGGGCATGACTCACCGGAAAAAAGTTTATCCGACCGCCGGAATTCGGCCGGTCAAAGGCTTTCCCCCGTCAAATTTTAACAATTAGTGAAACGGCTGCGAAGAACTTCTCACTCAGGATGACAACGAAAATCGTGGTCACTCTGAACACGAAAGGAGCGCGGCTGTGATGACAAAAATCGGGAAAGTTCTAGGTAGAATGATGTGCGAGCGGCGGGGTACCGTCGCCACCATGTTCGCGTTTCTCACGCCGGTATTGATGGGCAGTCTCGCCCTCGGCTTTGAAACCTCCAATTGGTACGTCACGAAACGCAACGAGCAGAACGCCGCCGATGCCGCGGCCATCGCGGCGTCCACCAATGGCGGAGCCAATTACGCGGCAGAGGCCAAAGCAGTCGCAGCGAATTATGGCTTTGTCGACGGCGACGATAATGTGACGGTGACGGCATCGAACTCCGCAACCTGTCCCACCGGCGGAAACACTTGCTACAGCGTGACGATCACCAAGATCGTGCCGCTCTACTTGAGCCAAATGGTGGGATATTCCGGCAATACGACCCTCAACGGATCAAACCAAGTAAGCCTGGGCGCCGTGGCAATCGCCAAACAAGGGACGCAACCGCGTCAATATTGCCTTCTCGCGCTCGACACCGTCGGAACCGACCTGACGTCGAATGGCGGACCACAGGCCGATTTCTCGGGCTGCAGCGTCATGTCCAATTCTTCGGCGGTCTGCCACGGAAGCAACCTCAACGCCGATTATGGCGACGCGCACCTAACATCGAACAATTGCGGTGTTATTCCCGAGTCCAATGTTCCGATCGTGGCCGATCCCTATGTGGGTTTGGCGGCCAATATACCGGCGAATAGCTGTGGGTCCTATCCGCAAGCGCCCTCGCACCATAACGACCCGGCTCTGCCCTCGTCCAATCTTTGGACCGGCTCGAAGTCTTTGAGCGGCAATGTGCAAATGTGCGGTGATATGCAGTTGACGGGAGATGTCACCATTGATGCGCCCTCTGGGGCGGTGCTGGTCATCCAAAACGGCCAGCTGGATACCAACGGCCACACCTTGAGGACCGCGAATGGTTCCGCGTTGACCGTGGTTTTTTCCGGAACCAATAACTCGACCGGCTACACGCATGCGCCGACGGGGGGAGGAACTCTCGACATCAAAGCGCCGACTTCGGGCCCCTGGTCCGGCGCTGCCCTGTACCAGGATCCGAGCCTCACAAATGGAGTCGATATCTCGGCGGCCGGCAACAGCCCGACATGGGACATCACGGGCCTTGTGTATTTGCCGCATTCAAACGTGACATTTAGCGGCATCGTCAACAAATCGAGCAATGGGAGCTCTTGTTTCGCCATGGTCGCCAGCAACATCACCATAAACGGCACCGGGGCAATCGTTGCGCATGGTGGGTGTGCGGCGGGGGGGCTGAATATGCCGACCGGCCAAGTGCCTGGCCGCGGACAACTCGTGCAATGAGAACAGGGATGGGCTTTCTCATGCGCAAATCACAAGAATTCTTCTCCTTGGTACGGGCGCTGGCGAACGAAGGTCGCGGTGTTGCCGCGATCGAGTTTGCCATGATCGTGCCTGTGTTGGCTGCAGGGATCGTCAACGCGGCGGATATCGCGATTTATCTCATCGACCGCTTGCAAGTTGAAAACGCCACGGAGATGGGCGTGCAGGCGGCATGGCAAACCTGTGATCTTATGCATATTCCCGCGACCACAAATTGCTCCGGCCTGAATTCCGCGGTGACCGCCGCCGTCCAACGAACAACGCTCGGAACTCAGATCACTCTTAGATCCGGCTCACCGGCGGAAGGATATTATTGCGTGAGCTCATCCGGTTCATTGCAATATGTCAGCAGCGTCTCGACCAAGCCTACCGACTGTTCGGCGGCAGGCACGCCGAGCAATTTGCCGGCGGACTATATCAAGGTCGAGACGACCTACAGCTACGCTCCTCTTTTTCCCGGGCTTTCCGTGGCCGGCCTTTTCACGACGCCGATCACGCGGACGGCATGGATGCGAATGGGTTGACAATGCCAAAATTTCTGAACATCGCCAGCCTGAAGGACTCGCGCGGCACAAGCGCCATCGAGTTCGCGATTCTCGGACCGGTATTCATCGGACTGATGATCGGCACCATCTACATGTGCATGCTGCTTTTCGTGGTGGGCAGTCTACATTATGCGGTGGAAGAAGCGGCGCGGTGCTCCTCGGTAAAGACCACGGTCTGTTCCGATAGTCCCACGACAATTTCATATGCCCAGAGCCATTTTAACGGTTCGTCGATCATCACTCCGACCTTTGCTTATTCGACACCGGCCTGCGGTCACTCGGTCACCGCGTCGGCGACCTATGATCTTAACTTTGGCCTGGCGAACATTGCGGTTCCTGTATCCGCGGCTGCCTGTTTTCCGTAATCCGTATCCCGGCTGCGCGGTGAACTGAGCGCACCTCCACTTACTGAGCTGGCGCGCGAGTCAGCGCTTCTTCCTTCCTGTATCCTCGGATTCGGCGAATCAGCCAGAGGACAGGCGCGCCGGCGATGACCAAACGCAACTGTGTGGCGCTCGGCGCGCACTTCAAAGGTGTGATTGCCGCTTCCTTCCTCAGCCTTACCGTTGCCGCCGCCGCTGCCGCTTTTGCGATCGGTTTCACCGGCGCACTGAATCGGGGTCTTTCCGATCCTAACTCGACCGCCATGGTGCGCTTCGCCGCCCTCCAGCGACTCGACAAAGCGTCGGGCTATGACGGCTTCCTGAAGGCCTACCAAGCGTTCCTCGCGGCTGGCGACCGCACGCAACAGGCGGAACTGCGGCGCCTTGCCGACGACGCCGATATCAGCCTGTCGCTGCTTGACCGCGCGAGTGCGAATGAGCGGGACCGCGGCACCGCCGCGTCCCTGCGGCGTCTGGAGGCGCCATTCCGCCGCGCGGCGCTGTTTGCTGCGGGGACGACGGGCGTGGCCGGAGGGCTCGTCCCGAGCGCCCAACTCGAGAGCGACTACTCGGCTTTGAAGGAGGCAATCGCCGCCGCCGCCGAGGACGTCAATGTCGCGCGCAGCGCAGACCTCACACAGGCGCTGGCCTGGGCGCAAGCAACGTCGGTCGGCGCTCTTTCGCTGCTGTCCATCATGCTCTTTGCGCTCGCGTGGTTTCTACGCGAGCGGCTGATCACCCCGCTCGAAGCTTTGCGGCACAGCATTACCGCCGCGGCCGAAGGCGCGATTTCCCATCCCTTGTGGGGTCTGGAGCGCAAGGATGAAATCGGCGCAATCGCCCGCGCCGCCGACAAGCTTCGCCGGACCGCCGGCGCATCGGATGCCGCGCGCGTCCTGCCCCGGCTTCACATGGAGCTCATCGAGCGTTTGGCCAAGGGTGCGGCCCGCCTCGAATCCGATCTGGCCAAGGCCGCCATGGCCACGAACCATGCGCGGCTGCGCATCGAGCATGCCGGGCTGCGAGCGGCCAAGGCCGGCCATGCGGCCATCGAAGCCGCGCAGCTTGCTCGCAGCGGAATCGCGCGCACAGCCGAGCGCAGCGAAGGAAAGATGGATGCGGCCCCGCGCCAGGCGCGCGCTGTCATCGACACGCTTGTCGCGGCTGTGGCGCGGCTCTCCGACGCGGCCACGCGGCTGGAACGGCAAACAGCGGTCGAGCATGCGAGATCGCCGGAAGACAATCAGCCGCCGCTCGAAGATGGCGATGCAGCCAATGTCATGGAAACCCTTGCCGGAGGGTTGGCGGCGCTCGAAAATTTCGCCCGCCAGCGGCCCGCTCTGGCGTCAGATCAACTCGTCGCGCTTAGCGCTGCGCTGCTGCAGGCCATCGAACGATTGAACGCGGTCGCACATTCCATCGCGGACTCTTCCGATCAGGGCGGCGCTCGTGCTTCAGGGTGACGGCGGGCGGCGAAGCCGGATCAAGCCCTCTTGTGCAACGGAGGCCACAAGCGCGCCGTCGCGGCGGAAGATTTCCCCACGATTGAAGCTGCGCGAACCTGCAGCGGACGGGCTCTCCTCGACGTAGAGCAGCCATTCGTCGGCGCGGAATGCGCGATGAAACCACATCGCGTGATCGAGGCTCGCCAACTGCAGAGCGCTGGTAAAAAGGTTGTAGCCATGCGGCAAAAGGGAGGTGTCGAGAAGCGTCATGTCGGAAGCGTAGGCGAGCACGCATTGGTGTAATGCAGGCATCGCAGGTAGCGGACCGCAGGCGCGGAACCAGACGATCTGACGTGGCGGGTGCTTGCCTCTTGCGAAGCGGTTGGGCGGCTCGACGGGTCTGATCTCAATCGGCCGCTCGCGCAGGAACCAGCCGCGCGCATGCTCGGGAAGATCGGCGAGGATCTCCATCCGCCATTCGCGCTCGCTCTTCAGGCTCTCGGGCGGCGGCACGTTGGGCATGGCGATCTGATGCTCGAGACCCGCCTCGGCGACCTCGAAAGACGCCGACATGGTGAAAATCGGTTCACCGTGCTGGACCGCCACCACTCTGCGCGCGCTGAAACTCAAGCCATCCCGGCTGCGATCGACTTCGTAGAGAATGGGAATCTTGGGATCGCCGGCGCGCAGAAAATAGGCATGCAGTGAGTGGCATTCGCGACCCTCCACCGTGCGGGAAGCCGCCACCAGCGCCTGACCGAGAACCTGACCGCCAAAAACGCGCTGCCAACGGTCTTTGGGCGAAACGCCGCGAAAAACATTGGTATCGATCGTCTCGAGGTCGAGCAGCGCAAGCAAGGAAGAAAGCGACTCCGTCGCGCCCTCTTCGCCCGGCGAAGCATCGGAGCCTGGCACAGCCGATCCGCTCATCGGCTCTCCTTAGAGACCGCGCTGCGGCGGCGCAAGCGTCGCCGAAAGCGCCGAGAAGGATTTCTCAGGGGCGCCGAATCGCTGCATTGTGTCACCTGCACGCGAAGATTTTCCTTGCTTCGTCCCCCTTGCGCCTGAAAAAACAGCCGAATGGGAAATGCTCTTCTTGACCGCGCCGCGCATCAGCGGCCCGCGACCACCAAACGGGGCGCGCTGGAACGACTTTTCACCCTGATGTTCAAGGGGTTTGTCTACAACCAGATCTGGGAAGATCCGGCGGTCGACATCGAAGCCTTGAGGCTCGGACCACAGCACCGGCTGATCACCATCGCGTCGGGCGGGTGCAATGTCCTGAACTACCTCGCGGCAGGACCGCAGCGCATCATCGCGGTCGATCTCAATCCCAACCATATCGCGCTGACCCGGTTGAAACTGCAGGCGCTCGAACATCTCGCCGATCATGATGCCTTCTTTCGTTTTTTCGGGATCGCAAAGGACAAAGCGAACCGCAAACTTTTCGACAATTTCCTGGCGGAACGGCTCGATCCGCAGACGCGCCGCTACTGGGAGCGGCGCATGCCGCTGCACGGCCGGCGCATCAATATGTTCGCGCGCAATCTCTATCGCTATGGCTTGCTGGGCCGCTTCATCGGCGTCCTGCACGCCGTGGCAAAGCTTCACGGCAAGCGGCTACAAGACATCCTTTCGGCGCGCGATGTGGCCGAACAGCGAGTCTTGTTCGAGCGCACCATTGCCCCGCTTTTCGACAACAGGCTCGTGCGATTTCTCTCGCGCATGCCGGTATCCTATTACGGGTTGGGCATTCCGCCGGCGCAATATGACGAGCTGGTGGCCTCCGCGTCCGATGGCAATCCGGTTACCACGCTGCGCGCGCGCGTCGAACGCTTGGCCTGCGATTTTCCCATCGCGGACAATTATTTCGCTTGGCAGGCGTTTGGACGCAGCTACGACATCGAAGGGCGGATGGCGGTTCCCGCCTATCTCATGGCGGAGAATTACGAAGCCATAAAATCGCGTGTGAACCGGGTCGATGTGCATCATGCATCCATGACCGATTTTCTCGCCGGCCAACCGGCGCGTTCGCTGCATCGTTATGTCCTTCTGGACGCGCAGGATTGGATGACGGCGGAGCAGATGATCGCGCTGTGGACTCAGATCGACCGCACCGCCGATGAAGACGATGCGCGAGTCATCTTTCGCACGGCGGGCGCGGAGTCACCTTTGCCCAAGAAGCTTCCCGCGACGCTGCTGGCGGGATGGACCTATCTCGAGGAGGAGAGCCGCGCCTTTCATGCCCGCGACCGATCCTCGATTTACGGCGGTTTTCACGTCTATGCGAGACGAAAAGCCTCTTGAGAAACATGCGGGAAGCGGAGGGTCGCAGCGCTCATTCCGCGCTGATGGACAAGGTCTACTGGCGCCAGCGGCACTTCTACGACCTAACGCGCAAATATTATCTCCTCGGTCGCGACCGGCTGGTGAGGCAGCTGAATGCAAAGCCCGGAGAACGCGTGATCGAAATTGGTTGTGGCACCGCACGCAATCTCATTCGCATTGCGCAGGCCTATCCGGGCACGGAGCTCTTCGGTCTCGATGCGTCTGCCGAAATGCTGCGCACG
>Ga0209488_10001257_pt1 | contig 21793 bp, 12 predicted proteins | sample Rivendell_Oct201_8_FD_188349 | JGI IMG/M metagenome (GOLD analysis project Ga0209488, IMG submission 188349) | Vadose zone soil microbial communities from the Eel River Critical Zone Observatory, Northern California, USA -... | ecosystem: Environmental > Terrestrial > Soil > Vadose zone >...
GCGGCTTACAAGGGCAAGACTGTCTGGCTGAAATTTAACGGAATCAATTATCGGGCGAACATCTGGCTCAACGGAAAACAGATTGCCACTTCGGACGACATCGCCGGAGCCTGGCGCACCTACGAATTCAACGTTACCGATGCAGTAAAGCCGGGCGCGGAAAATGTTTTAGCGGTACAAGTCTGGGCCCCGACTGAGAGCGATCTCGCCATCACCTTCGTCGACTGGAATCCCGCGCCTCCCGATAAAAACATGGGCCTGTGGCGCGCAGTCTACCTCACCGCCAGCGGGCCGGTCGCCGTACGTTATCCCACCGTCGTCTCAAAACTGAATTTGCCCTCGAACGATCACGCCCAACTCACCGTCACCGCTCAACTGAAGAACGCCACCAGCCAGCCCGTCAAAGGCAAACTCAAAGGCCAGATCGAGAGTATCGAATTCGAGCAGGAAGTCGAACTCGCCGCCAAGGAGACCAAGGACGTCACATTCACGCCTGACCAATTCTCTCAACTCGTCTTCACCAATCCGCGCCTGTGGTGGCCGGCGCAGATGGGCAAACCGAATCTTTATCCGCTGACCATGGAATTCGACATCGACGGTAAAGTCAGCGATCGAACCGAGAGCCGCTTCGGCATCCGCGAAATTACTTCCGATCTCAACTCGGTCGGGGGACGCGCCTTCCACATCAATGGCAAGAACATCCTGATCCGCGGTGGCGGTTGGACGCCCGACATGATGCTTCGCGAAGACTCGCAACGCCTCAAAGACGAATTCCGCTACGTCCAGGATATGGGGCTAAACACCGTCCGTCTCGAAGGCAAACTCGAAACCCAGGAGTTTTTCGACCTCGCCGACCGCCAGGGAATTCTGGTTATGGCGGGATGGTGCTGCTGCGATTTCTGGGAGCGCTGGCCGCGTTGGAAGCCGCAAGACTTTGAAATCGCCAAGCAATCGCTCCGCGATCAGATCTATCGTTTGCGGAGCCATCCCGCCCTGGTGATGTGGCTCAACGGCAGTGACAATCCTCCGCCGCCAGATGTGGAACAGATGTATCTCGACATCGAGAAGCAGTTGCTGTGGCCGAATCCCGTGGTCTCATCGGCGACCGGCAAGCAGACTACCGTGACCGGTGACAGCGGCGCCAAAATGTCAGGGCCGTATGAATATGTAGCTCCCAGCTATTGGGAGCAGGATATTCCACAGGGCCAGCCTGGCCGCAAACTCTGCAACCCCGGCGGCTGCGGCGGAGCCTACGGCTTCAACACAGAAACCAGCATGGGACCTGCCGTGCCGCCGATAGAGAGTATTCGCGCCATGGTCGGCAAAGATCACATATGGCCAATCGACGATGTGTGGAACTTCCACGCCGGTGGCGGAGAGTTCAAGACCATCGGAGTTTTTACCGACGCACTCACCAACCGCTACGGGAAGTCCGACAACGTGGAAGACTTTGCCACCAAGTCTCAGATGCAGACTTACGAAGGCGTGCGGGCCATGTACGAGGCGTACGGCCGCAACAAGTATCAGTCCACCGGAGTGATTCAGTGGATGCTGAACAATGCGTGGCCTTCGATGATCTGGCATTTGTACGACTACTACCTGCGTCCCGGCGGCGGCTACTTCGGGGCCAAGCGGGCCATGGAAGCGCTGCACCCAGTGTACGGATACGACGACCACTCGATCTGGGTAGTCAGCAGCCAGTACGAAGACGTGAAGGGACTCAAGCTCACCACTAAGATTTACAACCTCGACATGACCGAGAAATTTTCGCAGGAGAATCCAGTGGATGCTCCGGCGGATAGCACGGCGAAAATCTTAACGCTGCCGGATATTTCCGGCCTCAGCCCCACTTATTTCGTCGCGTTGCGGCTGGAAGATTCCACCGGCAAACTCGTGGGCTCGAATTTCTACTGGCTCTCCAGCAAACCCGAGACTCTCGACTGGGCCAAGTCAAACTGGTGGATGACGCCGACCGAGTCGTACGCCGACTACACTGCCCTCTCGCAGCTCCCTAAGGTAAAACTGAAAGTCGCGAACCACAGCGAACGCAAAGGTGACGAAGAGATTACGCACGTCACGCTGCAAAATCCCAGCAAGACTCTCGCCTTCTTCGTGCGCCTGAAAGTAAACAAGGGAGTAAAGGGCGAAGAGATTTTGCCAGTGGTATGGGAAGACAACTACATCTCCCTGCTCCCCGGCGAAAAGCGCGAAGTGACAGCCACCTATCGCGCCAGTGAGTTGGGCGCGTCGAAGCCCACAGTAGAAGTCAGCGGCTGGAACTTGGAATAGACGAGGTCGTGTGGGGCGGGCACTCTTGCCCGCCAGCTTTTTATTCAAAGCAGGATTCGTATCAGGGCACGCCTCAGGCGTGCCATAAGTTCTGCGCTATGAATCCGCCTTCAGGGGCTGGATCTGTCTGGCTACTCATAAACTCGAAAAAACTCCCTCGGCCAAATGAACCTGTGTGTACGTTTTCCACAGCACCCGTGTGACCCATAACCTAGCCTTCGCTAAAACTCTCCGCGTAATCTCAGGAATGTATGGCCGAGATGTTAGCCGCGCGAGTCCTAGGAAACCCGCGGCCCCTACAGCCACCCCATGCGGGTGTGGACAGGGATATCTAATGCGGGCGTTGCAGGTAGGCTACCCTGGATAGCCCAGGGCTGACGCCCGTTGTGGGGGTGATCACTTCCCAGCTATGAAGCAGCACGAAAGGCGGGATCGAGAAACATCTCGCAACAGACAACGTTAAGATCGAATCGAGAGGACTTTAAGAGACATAAGAACGAGAAACAACGGGACCGAATCAGATTCCTTCCGCGACCGCATGGATTAATCCACAACCGCCACCCGCGAGCCCGCCTATGAATCGCTGAAGTCGATCATGACCGGCGCAGAGCGGAACCAGTTCGTCTTGTAACCAACGTAGAGAAGCCCAATCGCGAACCAAATGCCCCCGACGGTCTTAGCCAGGCTATTCAGGTTCCACCAGATCATGCCGCAGAACGCGAAGCCAATCAGCGGCAGCACCGCGTCGCGCAGCAAGTTCCGTTTGTAATCCGGCTTGGCCAACATAGAGAACTGCCAGAAACAGGCGAAGTTGACTCCCATGAAGGCGATGAATGCGCCGAAGTTCAGCAACTCGCCAGCGTGCTCATACGCGCTGCCAATATAGTTGAGCAGAACCGCCCCAGCAAAAGCGATTCCGCCGATCAGAAGAATGTTGTAGGTTGGCGTCCCGCTGCCGGGTTTCAAGTATCCGAAGAACTTGCGCGGCAACACCCCGTCCCGGCCCATGCCAAAGAGCAAACGCGCGGCGCCGAGAGTGCCCGTCAGTCCGCTGCCGAAGGCCGCCACGATGAGGATAAAGCCCATCGCGTTGAACAGAAGCAGGCCGCCGACGCGTTTGCAGATGTCCATATACGCGGTCTCAAGATTGGGGAAAGAGTGCCAATCGGGCCAGACTCGGGCTCCGAGGTAGGCTTCGAAGCCGCTGCATACGCCCGCGAAAATACAGGTCAGCACCACGGCCAGGAGAATGTTGCGCTTGGGATTCTCGACGTCCTCAGCAAGCGTGGTGACTCCGTCGAAGCCGATGTAGGTAAGAGCCGCAAACGACGTCGCGGTCAGGATCTTGTGCGAATTGAATGTCTTGGGGTTATAGAGCGGCTCAGTCGACAACAAACCAGCCCAGCCCTGCCCGTGCCACAAATAGCGAATCGCAAGCCACACGAAGAATGCCACCACCACCGACATGACCGCCAGCAACACTTTGTTGGCGCGCGCCGATGACTTAACTCCGGCGAGGTTAAGGAGCGTCATGATCCCGGCAATGAGCGCTGCCCATGCGATGTATGGAATTTGCGGCAAGTAGCGTTCGTGCAGAGCCGTAGAAATCCACACGGTGTTGATGAGCGGCTGCAGCAGGTAATCCAGGATCATCGCCCAGCCCGCTAGAAATCCTAAATGCGGATTGAGTCCGCGGCCCACATACGTATAAGCCGAACCCGCTGTCGGATATAGCGCCCCCATGCGTCCATAGCTCACTGCAGTGATGAGCATGGCGAAGAGCGCGATCAGAATGATGGTGACAAAGTGGCCGTCGGAAAGTTTCTGGGCCACGCCATACAACGGCACCGGCGCGATGGGCTGGATGAGAACGATTCCGTAAAAGATCAAATCCCAAAGCGTAAGGGTGCGGCGCAGTCGTGGTGCCGAGGACGAAACTGCAGCGGAGGCGGTTTCCATGGGTCCGGCTATTGGATTATGCGGAGGCTAAAAATGTCAATATTAAAACGGTTCCTTAAGAGCGCATATTTTCGCGCCTTAATTAATCGCGACCTCTCTTTGCATTCACCGTAAAATTCCGGTAATACGCTGTAATGTGTTGTATTATGGCGCATTATTATGGAAAAGCAGACCATTAGTTTCCGCCTTGAATCCGACAAAGTGTCCGCCTTGGATGCCCTGGCCGGTTCCATGGACCGCGATCGTTCCTATCTCCTCGGCGAAGCTGTGCAGGCGTATTTACAAATCCAACAGTGGCATTTGGAACAGATTGAGGCTGGGATTGCCGAAGCTGACGCCGGCCAAGTCGTGGAGCATCGCAAGGTCAAAGCGATGGCTTCGAAGTGGCGGCGTCACAAGTGAAAATTGTCTGGACCCGGCGAGCCAGACGGCATCTGCGCGCCGCTTATGAGTACTGGGACCGCGAAAGCTCCCCTTCCGCAGCGCACACCATGCTGCAGCGGATTTTTTCCGCAGTCGAATTACTGGAGCGTCACCCCGAAGCCGGACGCCGCGGACGCGTTTCCGGAACTCGTGAACTGGTAATTCCAGCCACTCCATTCCTCGTTGCCTACCGCGTTCACAGCAACGGCATCGAAGTGCTCGCCCTTCTCCACCGCGCTCGCAAATGACCCGACCGGTTCTAGTCTGCGCCTTAGTCGCAACGTTGGAGGCTCGTTCACCTGCCTATTTCGGAGCGTTGTAATCAAACCAGTATCCGCGCTGCTCGTTGCCTGACATGTGCCGCGTGTTGTATTCGAGGAGATAGTTCACGTGCGCATCATCGAGCGGGAACGATTTCTTCGGCGCGTAAGGATACTCGCCCATGCTCATGAACGGAAGCGGCGCTACGAAGTTCCCCTCTGCGGCATAGAAATCCATGTCTTTCTCGTAGCCGTTGGCCGCGAAGAAATAATCGCGCACCCAGCCATCTGGAAGCGCGGGCAACCGGGACGGATCGAAATCCAAACGAACTTCGTCCCCTGATCCGAATACTGCCAGCTTGTCATCGGTCGCGGTCAGCAGAGGAAGCACGTCGCCGTAGCGCGTGTACGTTCCTGCCGGGCGCGTGTAAGGGCCGGTCGCGCTCGCTTTTTCGTAGACATACTGCACGTTACCCGGAGGCGAGCCCTCGATCTTCAGCGGGTATCCATGGAATTGCAAATCGGCGCGGGAGAGTGGAACGGCCGTCAGGCGTAGGGACTGGCCCGCGCTTTGATTCGGCTTCTGCGGAGTGTGATCGATCAGGATGCTGTTCCAATAGATCAGCAGATTGGTGGTGATGCGAATCTTCTGCGTGCCCGGCGGCAGCTTGCCGCTGAGGTCAGCGGTCATAGTGCGCGGACCTCCAGCGGGAAATCCCATATCGTCGACCACGCGCGACCATTTTCCGTTCGCACCGAGCGCTTCAACGTAAGGAGAAATGGCCGTCACTCCAGCCTGCGACGCCGCATACATGCTGTTCGCGGAAAAGTATTCCACTTCGCCATGAAGGAGCAGCCAGAGCGGTCCGCCGCGATAAGGCTCGCCGAGATCAAGCGTGATGCTATGCGGCTTGGCGAAACCTTGAAACTGTGTTAACGCGAAATCTCCGAAGTAGCGGTGAGCCAACAGGTCGGGGAGGACGTTGTGGCCGTGTTCGTCGTTCGCAGCCGCGGGAGGCTTCGCATCGCGGCTCACCACAACTTTGAATTCCGGATAGGGCGGATTCGAGGCGAAATATTCGTTGGGATAAACCTCGACATCAGCCGGATGATCGACCGCGAGCAGGCGCACCTGATCGAGGTAGACGGCTTCTTCGAGCGGCTCCATGAAGCGGAAGCTTAGAAAACTGGCGTCGGACCGTGGACCTCGGACCTCAGCCGAACCGTTCTTGCGGACGTCCGAAGTCTGAGGGCTGACGTCTTTCTCCCGAATCATGCTGCGGTCAATCTTGATATATTCCACAGGACGCGGAACATCGCGCTGGTTGGGGCCGACCCAGTGTCCAACCACGCCCGCGCCCAGCATGTCGGCAACGAACTCATAGCGCTCGCCATTCCACACAAACAAGGTCGGACACGAACTGCCACGGCGATCGATCTCGAGGAAGTCCTGTTGCTTGTCGCCTGCGACTTGGATCTCATCCTGCAAGACGCCAGTGGGCCAGAGCATGCGCACGATGTCGGCCTCTTTGGCATCGCCGAGACCGACGGTGAGATACGGCGAATTCTGGCCGAGATACCCGTTTGAACCATAGATCTCAAATTTCTGCCGGTTGCCGCCGGCAAACACTTCGACCTTGGTGCCGATGGCGGACTTGTTGTCATTCAATCCTTTGAGCGCGAGACGCAGCCAGTGATTCTGATTGCCGCCGTCGTTGCGCAGCAGCACGGCTGGCCCGTGATTCTGCGTGATCAGCAGGTCGGTGGCGCCGTCGCCGTCGTAATCTCCGGTGATGATGGCGCGCGGCTCTTTGAGTTGAATCTTGTCGAGGCCAACGTCAGCGGTAACGTCTTTGAAACCATCCGCTCCGAGATTGCGGAAGAGACGGACTTCGCCTTTGCCTTCTTTCGTCTCGCCGACGGCTACGAGATCGACCCAGCCATCGTTGTCGTAGTCGATGGCGGTGACGCCGTAGGCGCGAACCCAATTTGTCGCGGGAAGTTCTACTCGTTCGAAAGTCTTACCGTGGTTGTTGCGCCACAGCGTAACAGCGGAGGTGCCTGGCACACCCCAATGAGTAAACACCATATCCATCCAACCATCGTGGTCGAAATCGAGGACACTGACTCCCCGAACTCCGCTACCTGATGGCATCTTGCCTGCCAAGGGTCGCTGTTGAAGGAACTTCCCTTCGCGCGGGTTCTCGAAAATGGTGGGACCCTGATCCGTCACAATGAGATCAACAGCACGGTCATTGTTGTAGTCAGTCCCAATCGCCCCCATGGCACCGGTTGGGGACTCAGGTTCGTCCAAGCCGAGCGAGGCCGCCACATCAGTGAAAGTGCCGTTACCGTTGTTGCGGAACATCTGGCCCCAGCGAGGAAGAGCCTTGCCTCTGTCGAGATGGATTTCGAAGTGAGTTACGTAGAGATCGATGTCGCCGTCGTGATCGTAGTCGACGAACGTGAGCCCCGAAATGAACGGAAGATCCTTGATTCCCGCAACTTCGGTGACGTCCTTGAACGTTCCGTTCTTTTCATTGTGTAGCAGCAGAACGCGGTCTCCTAAGTTGACGACGAGGTCGATGGCACCGTCGTTGTCGTAATCGCCGACAGTGCATCCTACGGCGTGAAGAGCCGGGTCAAGTCCGGCTTTCTTCGTTAAGTCTTCAAACTTGCCGCGACCCAGATTGTGGTAGAGAGCCAAGCCGCCTTCCGATCCGCTATCGGAGACGAATATGTCAGGAAGGCCGTCCCCATCGTAGTCGAGGTGGCACGCACCCGGGCCGATGAAAATGTCCACACCATTCACGCCTCCCCCAACCTTTCCCACGAGCCCCGCTTCCTTCGTCACATCCACAAACTGCACCTTGATTGGCGCGGGCGCTTTCAGCACCGCTGACGGCGATTCCACGGCGCGCGAGTACTGGCCCTGCTCGCCGTAGGCGAGACTCATGGGTGCGCCGATTTTGTTTTGCGTGATGTACTGGAATTTCTTCAGGTGCTCGCGCGCGTGGTCGACATCGGCGGACTGCTGATAGGCGCGGGACAATCCGAACTCGGCGGAGGCATGCAGTGGATTTAGTTTTAGCGCGTGCTGAAAGGCGTCGATGGCCTGCGGAAATTGTTTTGCCTGCACGTAGGCTGCGCCCAGGAAATACCACGTGTCCGCGTCGTTGGGGTCGATTTCGGTCACGCGCTTGAACGCATCAATTGCCGTTTGGGAGTCCCCGGTGTTTTTGGCGAGCAGGCCGAGGTTGTACCACGCGTTCGGATTTTTTGGATCCTGCTTAAGCGCGTCTTCGAGCGCGGCCTTGGCTTCGTCCACCTTCTGCAAATTCAGGAAGGCGATGCCTTCATTGAGGCGCGCAATCGCCAGCTTCGGATCAAAAGCGACTGCTTGCTGAAAAGCCTTGAGGCCTTTCTCGAAAAGCTGCTGGTTCATGTAGGCGGCGCCAAGATTGTTCATGCGTGCCGCTTCGACGGGATTCGTTGCCTTCAGTTGACCTTGTGGGGGCGTCGCGAAGAGGCCAAGAGCGGCCAAGATCGTACCGGTGAGAGCGGCTGAGATTCGCAGAGTCATTCGCTAAAGATTTAACCACAGAGGACACTGAGGAACACAGAGGGAAACGTCCATCGCATCCCTACTGACAATCGGTCCCTCACTTTGCATATCTCGCCGGCAGTGTATAGGCGCGTGTATTCACGATTCCCTTCCCTTCCTGCACGGTGATGGTCTGCCCGGCGCTGACGTTTGAAAGCTTGTCCACCTGGCCGCTGGGCCATTGAATTTCAACGCTGTCGGCTTTCGCCCGCGTACCCAACCCGAAGGTCAGCACCAGTTCGCTCTGTGAAAGATAACTCGATCCGGAGCGCAGCATCTTCCATTGCTTGTCTTTATCGTCACCCGAGGTCACACGCACCACCGCGCCAATGCCGTCGCGGTTCGATTTTGTGCCTGCTAACTTTATGCGAAGGCTGTGATTCGATCCGCCCTCGTTATGGAATAAATAAGCCGGACCCGAATTCGTGGTCAGCAAAATATCGAGGAAGCCGTCGTTGTCGATGTCGGCGTAAGCCGCGGCCCGCGCCACTTTTGGGGCGGCGAATGCGCTGCCCATCTGGGCCGTGACTTCCTGAAACTTCCCGCCGCCAAGATTGCGGAACAAATGCGGAGGCTCGGCGTAGCTCACGCGTTTCTGCACTCGTTCGATTTGATCTTCAATATGCCCATCGGCGACGAAGATATCCGGCCAGCCATCATTGTCATAATCGAAAAAAAAGCATCCGAAGCCCAGCGTGACCAGAGTGGCCCGTCCAACTTCGGATTGCGGGGCCTCGTCCACAAAAAGTCCGCTGCCTTCATTGTGGTAGAGCGACACCATCTGGTTGGCGAAGTTGCTGATGATGACGCTGGCATGGCCGCTGCGGTCGTAGTCGGCGGCGTCCACGCCCATGCCGGCACGCGCCACGCCATCTTCGCTGAAAGCTATACCAGCGGCGACTCCGCGCTCTTCGAAGGTGCCATCTTTTTTATTGAGGTAGAGTTTGTTGGGCTGAGTGTCATTGGCAATCAGGATGTCGGGCCAGCCGTCACCGTTGTAATCGAGGACGGCGATGCCCAGGCTTTTCGAAGTGGGATCGCCGAGCCCGGCTTTCTGGGTGACATCTTCAAATTTGCCGCCACCCAGGTTGTGCCACAGCCGCAGGGACGTGCCCTTGTACGACTCAGGCGTACAGTATGACTTGTGGGCACCGTCGAGTGTGCAATAGAGATCGGTCTGTTCGCTCCACTGCACATAGTTCGCGACGACCAAGTCGAGCTTGCCATCGCGGTCGTAATCCACCCAGGCCGCACCCGTGGAAAATTCGTTGGGACCCCACGTCCCGGCCGACTTGGTGACGTCGGTGAAGGTACCATTGCCGTTGTTGTGAAAAAGATGGCTCTGCCCTAGCGCGGTGATGAAGAGATCGTCGAAGCCGTCGTTGTCGTAATCGCCGACGGCGACGCCCAAGCCGAACATGGGGACGGCGAGGCCTGCTTTGCGCGTTACATCTGTGAACGTGCCATTTTGATTGTTGTGGAAGAGCTTGAGCGTCGTTGCCCCGGCTTTCGCGTGTCCAGGCCAGTCTTCGCCGTTGACCAGAATAACGTCGGGATAGCCGTCGTTGTCGTAGTCAATGAACGCGCAACCTGGGCCCATGGTTTCAGGCAGCCACTTTTTTCCGAAGGCTCCGTTGTTGTGAGTGAAGTGGATTCCGGCTTGCGCGGTAATGTCACGAAAATGGATTTGCTGAGCGGCGCTTAGTGATGTGAGGCCGGAGATCAATAACCACAGAAACAGAGAGGCACGGAGGAACTCAACAAACAAAGAACTCTGTTTTTCTTTGCATCTCGATGCCCCTGTGGCGAATTGCGTTGCCTCAAGACGGATCATCTCGAGGCCTCTGCGGAGGCGGCGATCGACGCGAGCCGGGCCTTGCCCGGCTGGACAGCCGGGAGCCTGCCCTGAGCTTGTCGAAGGGCGGCTGTCCCTACGTGATTTGTGGTGGATACCGGCAGGCTTACCGATACATGCTCATGCACCGCTTGGCGCTCGTTATTGTCTTCGGGATGCAACTGGCGATAAGGTCCGGTGATGGCCTGCGACGATTCGTCGGCTTTGAAGCGCAGATAGCGCGCCTGATGCTCCTTGGCCAACTTTTCATTACCCAATCCGCTGTAGCATAGCATTAAGTTATAGTGCGCCTGCAGGTCTTCGGGATCGATGGTCAGCACGGAATCCAGAACGTTCAACGCATCATTGTACTTTCGTTGCAAGAAGTAGACGCGACCTAAATCGTTCAGCACAACCCGGTCCCGCGGATATTGCTCCAACACTTTGTGCAGGCGGTCTGCGGCGCCCGCATAGTTTCCGTCGGAGCGCAACACCTTGGCGTAGAAGAAATTCGCACGAGCCAGCGTCGGACTCAGGGCCAACGCCTTTTCCAGCACAGTGCGGGCGCGTTCCATATCACCTTCCTGCACGGCTGCGCGGCCAATATTGACCCAGCCATCGGGATTGTTGGGGTCCGCCTCGGTGACTTTCACGAATGCGGCAGCCGCGCCTTTCAGATCGCCTTGCAGAAAAAGCCCGATGCCGTAGTCGTTCCAGCGCTGCCATTCGTCCTTGCTCGTGATTGTCTTTGGCGCTGCGGTTGGAGTGTTGTGCGCAGCCACCGGCAGTGCAACTTCATCCTCCGCAATGGCTACGATCGGCACGTCAGGAATTTTCTCTTGTTTTGCCGAGACGCCATTCAGTGACGCGGTGAACACGAAAGGGCGGTCATCATAGTCAGGGTCAACCGCGTTGGGCTTGCTGGGGTCGGGCATTCCCGCGAAAGAAAACTGCGTTCCCCACCAGGAAAATTTTCTGTAGCACAGTCGGGCATGCAAGGTGATCTTGCTGCCAGCGATTTCTGGAATCTGCATGCGGTAGTGAACCGTATCCGCCGCTCCGGGAGGAATCAGCCTCACATAGACTACGGCCCGCGTAGCCCAGGCATTACGTTTGTTAATGGGATTGCCGTGTGCATCCACCTGCAGGGAACGGTAAAAATGCGCGCCCTTTTCTACCGGGCCGTTGCCGTTGTCCTCGACCATGCCACTCCAGAAAATCGTCTTGCCTTTGTCGTCGGTGCCTTTCAGTTCGAGCCAAGTATCGTAGGCATCCACCGTGCCGCCCGGAAAGAAGTGTCCGACCTTCTTGGTGCGCACTACGACATCGACGCGCACAGTGTCTCCACGGCGCAACGCGGGCTGCACGCGGTTCAGAGGAGCGCTGATGGGAGCCACTTCTCCCGCGGTCGAGGCATTGACTTTGCTTTCTGCTTCTTCGCCCACGGCAAACGTCGTTGAAAGCTCCTGCTGTGCGCTCGCACCCGGCTTCAGCGAAGCTTGGGCCGGCGAAACCGCAAAAATATCGACGGTCAGCGCGCCGTTCTTCAAAAAGTCTTCCGTCAACTTGAGCTGCTTCTCGTCTTCATTGGCCACGGGCAGCGCGGTGTTGGCGCCTGGGAAGCGATGCGAGTGCACGAACCCGTTGATGTTGCCGGCATCATGCGACGCCTCGGCGGGCATGTGACAATCGGCGCACTGCTGCGGCTTTGGAGGATAGTAGAACGAGCGCGCTCCCTGGCCCGAAACGCCGCTGGCCTGCCAGTTATCGTATTCGTTGAAGCCGCGAAACCAGCGATAGTGATTCACCGGCACGTCGAGATGCACTTTGTGGCAGGACGAGCAGAACTCTGCCGTCTGCGTACGCATGAAGGGCTTGAGGAAGACGCGCCGGTGCGGCTCGGGATTCAGACGAATCAGAAAATCATGCAGCGCCCGTCCCACTGGATTCTGCGTCGCTGCCAGCTCGTGCAGCTTGGGATACTCCAGATAAAAATCTCCCTGGCCCATCGTGCTTTTTACGTCGGCAATGGAGTGGCACATCATGCAGCCAAGTCCGGCTTGCGACTCGGGACGATGCACGATCTGTTTGATGGGAGTGTCCATCAGCCCGCTGTACAGAACGGCGGGGTCGTGGCAACCGCCACACCATTTCGAAGGCTTGGTACCGATCGTGTCCTGCATGTACTCGATCGATTTGCGGTACCACTGGTTGTTGAATGAAGAAAAGTGATGCGCCGAACTGAACCACTGGTTGTAAATGTCTTCATGGCAGCGCTTGCAGGAGTCGGACTCCATGAAGAACTTGCTGGGAATCTTCTGCCTGCCATAAACCTGCGCCGAACTGGGGAAGAACGCGCCTTCGGGGCCGTCGCCTTCTCCGTTCATATTGTCGGGCGGCATCGTGGGATTCAGGATGCGGCGGCGCGTCTGCCAACTCTGACGCGCGTTGTGTGCACCGTAGCCGACGGCGCCCAGCAGGACAAGGCATAGCACAGCGCGCAAGGAGGATATGGCCAAGCTGCTGGTGCGGTTGCTCAGGCGGCCGGCAATTAGAAATCCGACCCCGGCTAACGAAATAGCGATGTGAATATAAAGCTTGTTCCACTCGGTGCGCGGAGTGCCGGTTTTGATTAGCACCAAGCCGAGAATCGCACCGGCGGCGATGAGGAGCCAGCCTATACGGGCGGACCAACTTCCGCCGCGGAGCAGTCGAAACAACGTCGGGATCAGCAAGATCGTTGCGAGCACTCCGCCGATGGCGTGTAGCAGGACCACAACTGCGTAAAAGATATTCGCCTGAGGAAAGCTGTAGAGATAAGCTGCCGAAATGACGAGGAATGCGATAAGCCAGGAAAGAGTCCGGGCGGAGAGAGTTTGTGATGGTGAAGTGTCTCGCATCGGAGCGACAAACGAAGAAGCTTACGGCGTCAGAAAATCGATCCCACGCGATTGAAATCGCGTGCCCACCAAGTTACCCAGAGGAAGGGAAGGGCGGAATAGTACAAACATACTAGAACATGCTTGAGTCCGCGGCTGATGGGTTCATCGGGTGGCCTCAGGGGCCGAAGCCCCGATTTTTTGAGGACTCTTTGCGGCACGGCTGAAAACCGTGCCCTTTCAAAGCGTAGTCGTCGCGATTTTCGCAAGGAGTCGTCGTGACTACGGCAATACGGGGAGCGTGTTTTCTTGGGCTATTTAACACATGTTCCACGGCGCCGCAGGCGGGATCTTCAGCTGATGGGCGGTCGTCGCCACGGTCCGCATTCATTTTCGAGCACTCCTGCTACGGCTAGCACTTGCTCTTCTTCCCATGGCCGTCCAACAATCTGCACGCCGATGGGCAATCCCTCGGGCGAGCGGCCTACCGGAACCACCGCACCGGGATTGCCTAACAGATTGAAGAATTCCGTGTAGCTCCATGCGTCCAGATACTCGACTGTCTCGCCTTCAATCATCCAACTGCGCTCGCCGTGGCGGAATGCGGGGATCGCAGCCGCAGGGCACAGCAGAATAGGGTACGGCTGCATTTGGGCAAGAAATTGAGTACGGACCACATCCCGTTGGATCCAGGCATCGAGCAACGTTTCGCCAGTATGAGCGGGTTCGGATGCTGACCATTCCATAAATTGTTTCAAGATTGGACTGAGATCGGACTCGCGGTGTTTGAACATCGGTCGCAGAAGCATACCGCCCGCGACGACGAAATATTTAAACCACAGTTGCCGCGCTGCTTCGAGCCCTTCCGGCTGAAAGCGGTCCACTTGAAATCCAGCGCCGCGCAAGGCTTCGGCGGCTGTGCGTACCGCCGTGCGCGTTTCGGCAGTCACCGGCGTGCGGCCGTCGTCTTCGAAATATCCGATTCTGAGTTTTTTAATTTCATCGTCGCATGGCCAGCGCAACGGAACCGGCGCTGCACACGTGTCGCCGACGTCCGGCCCCTGCAGCACCTCGAACAGAATTTTCAGGTCGGCAACGGTTCGCGCCATGGGTCCTACAACACCGATCAATGCGAACGGCCCCGCGGACACTGGGAAGTGTCCGGTCGCGGGAATTCGACCAGGCGTGGGTTTCAGCCCGCAGATGCCGCTGAAGTGGGCGGGCACGCGGATCGATCCTCCGCCGTCGCTGCCCACGCCACCTGCTGACATGCCCGCGGAAATCGCCGCCGCTTCGCCACCACTTGAACCGCCGGGCGTGCGCTCCAGATCCCACGGGCTGTTGGTGCGGCCGTAAAGCAGATTGTCGGTTTCCCACGCCATGAGAAGTTCGGGCGTGTTGGTCACGCCCAGCACGATCGCGCCCGCCGCCCGCAAACGCGCCACCAGCGGGGCGTCCTGAGCGGCCACGAATCCAGCGCGAAGCCGGGTGCCCGACTCGCAGTGCATTCCCGCAACTTCCAGAGAGCTCTTGATGCTGACCGGGACGCCATGTAGCGGGCCCAGCTTCTTTCCATGAATGACCGCGATCTCGGCATCCCGGGCGGCCTGCTGCGCACGCTCTGCATCAACCTCTACAAATGCATTTAATTTCGGATTCAGTTTCGTGATCTGCGCCAGGTGGACGTCAACAAGTTCGACAGGAGAGATTTTCCTTTCACGGATTTGCTGGGCCATGGCAACCGCAGAGAGAAAATTGAGCGGGCTCAAGAAGCGCCCCCTCGTACGCCACGATCGAGCATTCGCTTCTCATCCTCAGACAGGGCGCGGTATGCGCCTTTCGCGAGTTGGCCCAACTGTAGAGGCCCGATCGCTACTCGGACCAGGCGCAACACTTCGACGCCCATACCTTCCATCATTCGCCGGATCTGGCGATTCTTCCCTTCGTCGAGAACGATCTCGATCCAGCAGTTTTTCTGCCCCGCGCGCAGGCGACGAGCCTGCTTCACTCGCAGCACTTCCCCGTCTTTCGCTTCGACGCCTCGAACCAGTGCCTGCACAAACGTTTCATCCGTAACTGCTCCGACCTGCACGTGGTAAGTCTTGTCCAGGTGTGTCTCTGGCGCTGCGATGCGCGCGCCCCACTCGGAATCATTGGTCAGCAGCAACAAGCCTTCGCTGGCCTTGTCCAGGCGGCCCACGGGGGCGACCCAGGGAAGAGCTGCAGGTTGTTTGTCTCCGCGAAACGCCGCGCGCAGCGCCCCATATACCGTCTCCCGCCCTTTTTCGTCGGAAGCCGTCGTCACCAGGCCACGCGGCTTGTTCATCATGAGATAGATTTGCTCTTGCGGCTCGACCACGCTGCCATCGATCGCAATCTGATCGTGTTGCCCAGAAACTGGTGTCTCGGGATCGCGCCGAATCTTTCCGTTCAGGCTCACCTGGCCCGTGCGGATCAGCTCCGCCGCTTGCGAGCGCGAGCAGTATCCCAGCTTCGACAAGGCACGCGCCAGGCCGATTTTTCGAATTGCTCCCTTCGCCCTCACCCGCTCATGCTAACCGAGATTTGGCTGGGCCCGATACACGATCGAGTAGTACTTGGTACGATGTCTATCGCCAAATGAATGGAAAAGGAGATCGCATGGCCCCGAAACATCCCCCTCGATTTTTGAAGATTGTGGACGACGCGAAGACGCGCGTGCGGGAGACGACTGTAGACGAAGTGAAAGCCAGGCTGGATCGCGGAGAGAAGTTCACGCTGGTGGATGTGCGCGAGGAGAGTGAGTTCGCCAAGGACCATCTCCCCGGCGCGCTTCACCTGGGCAAAGGCGTAATAGAACGCGACATTGAGGCGCGGGTGCCTGAGCTCAACACCGAACTGGTCCTTTATTGCGGCGGAGGCTTCCGCTCGGCGCTGGCTGCGGACAATCTGCAGAAGATGGGCTACAAGAATGTGATTTCGATGGACGGCGGAATTCGCGATTGGCGCGAGAAAAACTATCCGCTGGAGGTAGGATCTCGGGCGTAAACCGGACCTCGGGCCTCGGACCTCAGCCAGTCCTCGTAGGCGGATGCGGGAGGTCAGATGTCTGAGGTCCGAGGTCTGAGGTCCGAAGTCTGAAGTCGGTACTCCCTTATGAATGGTCGCATCTTCTTCTGGTCGCTCACATCGGCGCTCGCCGGATTTCTTTTCGGTTTCGACACCGTCGTTATTTCGGGCGCCGAAAAAACAATTCAGTCGCTCTGGGGTCTGAGTTCGGGATTGCACGGCATTGCCATGGGCTCGGCCCTTTACGGAACCGTCGTCGGTTCCCTGCTGGGAGGATGGCCGGCTGACCGGTTCGGACGCAAGGCCACACTGCTTTGGATCGGCGTTCTTTATTTTGTCGGTGCCGTGGGCTCAGCTTTGGCGCCCAACGTTGCCGCGTTTATCATCGCGCGCTTCATAGGCGGGTTAGGCATCGGCATCTCTACCGTGGTTGCCCCCATGTACATTTCGGAGATCGCGCCGCCCAAGCATCGCGGACGTCTGGCCGGCATGTTCCAGTTCAATATTGTTTTTGGCATCCTAATCGCTTTCGTCTCGAATGCGTTGCTCGCAGGCATCGGCGAGAACGGCTGGCGGTGGATGCTGGGCGTGGCCGCGTTTCCGTCGTTGCTCTATGCGGTGTTTTGCTTGGGACTTCCCGAAAGTCCCCGTTGGCTGTTAAGCAGAAAAGGCGACCGCGAGGCCGGACTGCAAGTCTTGCAACGAATCGAACCAGACGCTTCGAAAGCCGCAATCGCAGCCGAGGCGGATGCGATCATCGCCGCATCGTCCGAGAAAGCATCGTCCGGACATTTCTGGACGAGACGTTTAAGCAAGCCGATCCTGCTTGCCATCTTGATTGCTTTCTTCAACCAACTTTCCGGCATCAATGCGATTTTGTACTTCGCTCCCCGCATCTTTGAACTGACCGGACTGGGTGCAAAAGCTGCTCTGTTGCAATCGATCGGGATTGGCGTGACCAATCTGGTTTTCACTTTCGTCGGCCTCTGGCTGATTGACCGCCTGGGCCGGCGCACACTGCTTTATATCGGCTCGTTCGGCTATATTGCCTCGCTCGGCCTGGTTGCCTGGGCCTTCTTTACAAGTCATTTTTCGATTGTGCCGGTCTGTATCTTCGCCTTCATCGCCGCCCACGCGATCGGACAGGGCGCCGTCATTTGGGTTTTTATCTCCGAGATATTTCCCAATCGTCATCGTGCGGAAGGCCAGACCCTGGGCAGCTTCACGCACTGGATCTTCGCCGCGGCGCTCACAACTTTTTTCCCGAGAATGGTCTCCGCCTTCCCGCCCGGTTACGTTTTTTCGTTCTTTGCCGGCATGATGGTTCTCCAACTTGTTTGGGTGAAGACCATGGTTCCGGAGACGAAGGGTGTGCCGCTGGAGCAGATTCAGAAGCAACTGGGGATCGGATAAGACACTCGCACGGAATTTTTGGGTGGACCAATCTTGATTCAGTGTTAAGCCCTATTAACAAAACGCTGCCTGCCTCGATAGCTGTATCGCCATACAGCCGAACAAGGGTCCCCATCCCGACGTTACAGAAGTAATTAGTGCGAGTCGAGTTCTTGCGCCTACGATAGGCCGAGCAAATCGCGGCTGCGTTTAGAACAGCAGCCATCTTGGAGCGTTTATGGCCACAGCAGCAATGGCGTATGGGGAGCGTCGGTTCGGAGCCGCTTACACGGCCCGTATCGTTTTAGCTTTGGCGGTACTCGGATTGGTGGTTGGACTCTGGGCCTCGCAGGATGACCCACGCGTCTCAGCACATCCAAATCTGTTGTGGGTTTCTATCGGATTGATATTCATAGTTGCTGCCTTGTGGATTGTCCTCGGTAAGTCCGTTCTCATCATCAACGATTCCGGCGTGCGGCGGGAATCCGTACTGGGCCAGCAGGAAATTGCCTGGAGCCAGATTATGGAGACGCGCTACCGCGTTGTTCCAATCAATGTGTACGCGCACTTTGGACTGATAGGTGCTGTGCTCGCCATGTCGAGCAAGTCAAGCCGCGCACAGCTCACGCTGGAACTGATCGGTCACGATCGCAAGAAGCTGAAGGTCACATCGAATTTTCGCAAGGCGGATGAGGCCATAGGGATCGTTCTCTCCCGCATCATGCCTCCGATGGTGCAGAATACGAAAGCCAGGGTACAGCGAGGCGAGACAGTGCAGTTCGCCGGCATCGGACTCTCGGCAACGGCTGTTACCTGGAAGGGCGCTTCCATCCCGATATCGCAGATCACCAAGGCCGAGCTGGTGGGCAGCAATCTGCAGATCAAGCGGCAAGGAAAATGGCTCAATGCAGTCAGCGTCCGATCGGACAAGGTGCCCGATGTGCTGGTATTCCTCGAGACTCTGGAATCTTTAGCGCCGCAGATCAAGGCGACGGGAGTCGATCCGCTGGCGCGCGTGCGTATGTAAGGCGAGGTACGGGCTGTGTAAGTGTAAATCCCTGCTAATAGTTATCCTGTTTCCCGCTAAGATGTTTCGAGATGAACCAGCTTCTCGCAGAATCCGAAGAACACCACCGTAAAGGCTTTCAGCTTCTGAGCGAAGGCTCATACGCAAGAGCGCGTGAGCAGTTTCTGAAAGCGATTGAAAAGAATCCGGGTTGGGCACCGCCACATTTGGGTCTCGGACAGACTTTTCACTTCTCGCCACTTTTGCGAGAAGTGGGCTTTAGGCTGAAATTCACAGGCCGTCGTGACATCCAACCTTGTCCACAGCCCGTAACTTGCGCAATCATGGTCGAGGCCGCGACGGTTGGCAGAAGCCAACTGGTTGCGCCCCCAAGTCCTTTGTTTCACGGATTTTGATATCTAAGCTCTTTGACATCTAGATTTTGCGGGGAATTTCTCGCTAACGCGATGATCCCAAAGATCGAGGGGGGAGGGGGATACCCCGATTTTCAGCTTAGAAGCGATCTATTCAACGCTCATAGCAACCACGCCATCAGGCTTTATTTTCCGGGCCGGAATCCACAGCGACGTTCCATCCCGTCGTAGGGCGCCGCAAGCACCGAGTCGACCGGACGCCGGAAGCGGACGCCGGCAGTTAATATAGCCCCTTCTCCCCGCTGGCCCCCTGGTGAAGTTCTGCATATTGGCGTGAATGCCGCCTCAAGATGACGGTCACTTGGCAAGAGGCACCTTCTGCTGAATCCCCGTCCCCTCGACGGTCGTGTAAGTGAAATCCGCTGGCACGTCGTGCAGAACTTCGGTTTCGCCATTTGGCCAGCGGATGGTCACTTCGTTGATCTTGTCATTCGGGCCCAATCCGAAGTGCAGTCGCAAATCGTTTTGCGAAATGTAGCTCCCGCCGCCGCGCACTTCGTCGAACTGCACCAACGTGCCCGCCTTCACCGTGACCCGTGCACCGATTGCTCCTTTGTTGCTCTTCGTCCCAATCAGCTTGAACAAGACACGGTGATTCGGGTTGTCATTCCGATTCAGCAGGAGTGACGGCGGCTCGCCGACGTTGAGCACGACGATGTCGATGTTGCCGTCGTTGTTGATGTCGCCGAATGCAGCGCCGCGGCGCGATTGCGCAGGAATATCCGCGAGCGCCGACGAAACGTCATCGAAGGTACCGTCGCGATGATTGCGGAACAGAATCATAGGCTGGCAATAGGGCGTCCCGCCGGGAAGCGAGTCCACCTGGGGATAGACGTGGCCGTTAGCCACAAAAAGATCGAGCCAGCCGTCGTTGTCCATGTCGAAGAACTTCGTTCCCCATCCTACGAATGGGTACGTTGGCTTCATGACTTTGGCGCGGATGCTGACATCGGCGAAGGAGTCTTTTCCGAGATTGCGATAGAGCGTGGAACCCTGCTCGACAAAATTAGTCACGATCATCGATAGACGGCCCTCGTGCAGGTAGTCGCCCCAGTCCACGCCCATGGAGCCCTGCTGCGCGCCGTCTCCGCTCAACGCAGATCCCGAGAGCAGTCCAATGTCTTCGAAGGTTCCATCGTGCTTGTTGCGATAGAGAAAATTCGGGCCCGCATCGTTGGCCACGTAGAGATCGGGCCAGCCGTCGTTGTCATAGTCTCCCCAGGTCGCGCCTAGACCGTAATAGTGATGCGGATCGTCCACTCCAGCTTTTTTCGAAACTTCTTCAAACGTGCCGTCGCCCTTGTTGTGGAATAGCAAGTCGGACTCGCCCGGCAGTCCCCAGGGACCGCATTGCACCAGCACTCCCTTGAAGCGGCAGAAGCGCGGATCGTTACCGAACTCGGGCAGTTTATCGATCTCGACGTGCACATAACGCGAAACGAAGAGATCAACTTTGCCGTCGCGATCGTAGTCGGCCCAGGCTGCGCCCGTGCTGAAGCCTCCGGCGCCGACTCCGGCCTTGTCGGTTACATCTTCAAATTTGCAGTTGCCCAGATTGTGATACAGCGCGTTGCCGCCGAAACCGGTGACGTAGATATCCTGCAAACCATCGTTGTCGTAGTCGGCTACGGCGACGCCCAAGCCCCAGCCTTTGCGCGTGAGGCCGGCCGCCTTAGTGATGTCGGTGAACTTTGGATCGTTTTTATTAAGATCATTTCTATTGAGATCATTTCTATTGGGATCAGTATCCTGATGGTAGAGCGTGATCAGTAGGTCGCCGCCGTGCCGGTAGCGCTCGACGGTTGAGCCATTGACCGTGATGATGTCCAGCTTGCCGTCGTTATCGCAGTCAATCAGGCCAACTCCGCCGCTCATGGACTCGACAATGTATTTCTTATCTGGCGAGGAGATGTGAGGAACGGTTAGGCCAGCCTTCTGGGCGATGTCTTCAAATTGAGGGACTGAATCTTGCGGCGCTCGAGATCTGGGCGGCGCAATCTGCGCGAACATCATCGCGGTTAGAAGGAGCTCGATCCACAACGTAAACCAGGTTCGCATAACTCGGGAGATTGTCGATTATACTGGGCGGCAGTTCTTGCACCGAATCCGCGGCAGAGAACTGGGAGCTTTCGAGCATGATCGGTATTCGGAGCGTCAATCAGCAACACATCGGGCTGATGTTCAGCATGGTCTTGACTCCAATGATCTTTTTTGGGTGTACGTATTATCCGTGGAGCGCACTGAACAACTTTCCTATTTTGCAGAAGGCCGTGCTACTGAATCCTCTGATATATGCGAGTGAAGGATTGCGCGGAACTCTCGTTCCGCAGTTTCCTCATCTTTCATTGGCGGCAGTCTTGGTCGCGTTGACGTTGTTTGACGTGCTGCTGCTGGCAGCGGGACTGCGGCAGTTTCGAAGTAAAGCTGTCAGTTGAGGAAAAGCAGTTCCCCAGGTCTCAGTGCGAACCGAGTTTTGACTAAGGACCACTTACGCAAAGATGCTCTTCGTTGCCGGATAAATTTTCCGGTAGGCAGCATAGCTTGCGTTCATCACGGCGACCGCGTCCGGCTGCGGCTTAATCCTTTTCGCGACTCGCACTACGGCTGAACAGGCTTCATCTACCGACTTCCACGTTCCCGCACCGACTCCGGCCAGAATTGCAGC